>R20__coassemble_9281_pt1 | contig 2950 bp, 3 predicted proteins | sample R20__metabat2_low_PE_052 | metagenome-assembled genome bin R20 | reverse complement strand
ATGGCAGTTTCAACAATCGTCGGTGTTGTTGCCATCGTAGCCATCATTGCAATCGGTATTAACTTCCATCCTATATATTTATCCACAAATGCATGGATGATCGTTGTAGGTATCTACATTGCAATCGCATCAGTTACACCTGTATGGATCCTTCTGCAGCCCCGTGACTATCTGTCAAGCTTCCTGCTTTACGCAATGCTTTTCTTAGCACTGGTTGCAGTTATCGTTGCTCATCCTTCAATGAGCTCACTTGCAGTGATCCAGTCAGCTGACAGCACAAGCTATGTATTCCCTGTACTGTTCACAACCATCGCATGTGGTGCTATTTCAGGTTTCCACTCACTGGTTTCTTCAGGTACTACATCTAAGCAGCTGGATAAGGAAACAGATGCTAAGCCCATCGCTTACGGCGGAATGCTTCTTGAGTGCGTACTTGCAATTATGACTCTTGTAGCCGTTGCTTATGCTTACCAGTACAACGCAGCTAATCCTGATGGAGCACTTAAGGGTGCAACTGCAATCTTCGGTGGTGGTATCGCTCACATGATCGATGACTCCATCCCCGGAACATACAATGTACTTTACACATTACTTGTTCTTACATATTCAGCATTCTGTCTTACATCACTTGATACAGCAACAAGACTTGCTCGTTTCATGTTCCAGGAGTTCTGGATCGATTCAACCAAGGGTGAGACAGTTGACAACGTTTCAGGCGCTAAGAAGTTCCTTTCTAACCCTTACGTTGCAACAATCATCACAGTTGTTCTCGGAATCCTTCTTGGTATGAACGGATATGCAAAGATATGGGCTCTGTTCGGATCTGCTAACCAGCTCCTTGCTGCTATCGGACTCCTTGCAGTTGCTACATGGCTTGGTAATGTAGGAAAGAACAACAAGATGATCCTCATCCCTATGGCATTCATGCTCGTAGTTACAATTTCTTCATTGATCTTAAATACTAAGGGCCAGTTCGCTAAGGTGGCTGATGCATCAGCTGACTGGGGTACATGGGTACAGATCATCGTTGGTATCCTGCTTATCGTTCTCGCAGTTGTACTTGCAATTGAGGGTATTATGACAATTGCCAAGGCATCTAAGAAGAAACAGGCTGCTTAAATAATTTATTAAAGCCTAAAATTTAAAAGGCATCTTTCGTCATGCACATTGGTGCAGGCGGAGGATGCTTTTTTATGCAATGTTAGCAAAAGAGCTGCGATTGTTCGCAGCTCTTTTTGCGTTTATGGATTAATAATGCTATGTTGGTTCAGAAGTGAATCGAGTTCGGATTCAGAGAGATTCGATCTTTTAATGATTTCATCTTTGGAAATGAGCCCATCGGAATACAAAGATAGGATTGCACTGTTATACCCTGATCCGTAACCGGATCCATACCCGGACCCATATCCAGAGTCATATCCCGAATCATATCCGGATTCATACCCATCTTCATATGTCATTTTCGCAAAATCATCTATATCAAATTCAGCAAGTACAGAATCCATAACCCGTACCCTCTCTTTCCGCAGTATGTCTGCGAGAATATTTTCTTCTATACATGTTTTACTGAAGATATTTCTTTAACGAGATCATTCAGTTCTTCATCAGAAGTAATACCCAGCTTATCCATGACATATTCCTTTGAAATTGCAGAGCTGATATAAGCTTCTATAAGTCCATATTTAATTCCTTCATTATGACCTATGGATAGTCCTTCCTGGCGTCCTTTGTCTATACCTATGGAGAGACCTTCACTTAAACCCTCTTGATGACCTTCCTGGCGTCCCTCTTCCCGCTCCTCGTTCCGAATCAGCTGTTCTCTTCTTTCCCAGGTCATATCTATAGTCATGGCTTTTAATACCTCATCTCGCCTTGTGGATAGAAGTTCTGAAAGAATATCATGTTCTAGGCAGTAGTCGATAGCTCTGCTTATGGCATCTTTATATCCTTCAGCTCTGAGTTCCCGTATCTTTTCCACAAAGGCTGTATAATCAGACAAAACCTTGCTCTTTTCCATAATGGTTGGGTTCTGTCCGGGATTTATATTATATACAGTGCATATAAGTTCAAGTTCCGGCGTGTCCATCGGATGCATATAGGAATCCGATAATCTTAAGATTTCCTTCTCCGGACGGGTGCTGTCTCCGTTAAAGAATACCACAAATCTCTTCTAACTTCTCTGTTTTCAGACATAAAGAACCTCCTTAGATTTGCTTTGAAATGTAACGGATCCGTTACCTAGATAGGATAAAGAGATGATATCAGAAGTTCCTTTTGTTGAAAATACCGATGGATGTAGAAAATTTGAGGCGGCATGATCTGTCGCCTCTTCTTAACATACAATATGTTGTGGTTGAACCAGTTACTCAACCACTAAAATTTTTCTGAAACCCGCATAAACAGGGCTTTTGTGCAATTTGACGAAAGAGGGTTGAAAAATTCTTATCTTAAATTAGTAAGACCTAAAAGATAATCAGTGGAACAGTTATAGAAATGGGCTAGTTTTATCAATATTTCAGTGGGAATGTCACGGCGTCCGATCTCATAATACGAGTATGCGACCTGAGAGCATCCCAAGAATCTGGCAACATCTGCCTGCGACAGATCATGGTCCTCACGAAGATCTCTTATATGTGGATATGGTACTAATTTTTCTGACATAAGCCTCACCTAATGTCAGTTTATCTAAAACAGTTTGTTATATTGAGAATTAAAACAGAATGTTTTATAATAAATTTAGGAGGTGGGATTAACAATGAAAAAAATATTTTGTGTAATTGGTATTATTGTAGGTATGATAATAATTATACTAGGATTTGTGGTATTGGGATTGGATACAGGTTCTTCATATTTAAGTAGCGCCGAATTTGGTGCGGATTTTTATACATATTGCTATAAAGCAATTAAAATTGCTGCAGAGAATGTTAATTCGTTGGCTAAGATAGTTAAC
>R20__coassemble_4543_pt1 | contig 5020 bp, 5 predicted proteins | sample R20__metabat2_low_PE_052 | metagenome-assembled genome bin R20 | reverse complement strand
AAATTACGCATTCTAGTTCTTCCTTTTAATCTTTCCCTCATTAAGTTGTTTGCAACGTTATCCACCAAATTATCCGTTGGCTTAGCCATTTCTCAACACAATTCTCCACAAAAAGTACCACAGACTACACAAAATACTCCGGTTCACCAAAATAATCTGTCCATTTTTCTATAACTTCAGAGCTCCTTGCCTCTATCATCCTGACCATATTATTTAAAACACGTGTTGGAATATGAGAGTTATTGTTCGCGACCAGGCATTTACCCATGCTTGTAATCCATACCTTTGTCGCATTTTCTGTAGGACCACCATTAGCTATATGCACATGGATAGGTTCTATCGACCTGCCTTCGTTCGTCCAAAAGTATACCCAGTAGGAACCAAGTTTAAAAACTTGAGGCATTATCAAACCCTCCTTCTTCAGAGAATTCCATAATCAAATGTGCCATGGATCGAATCACTTCCATGTACCGTGTCTCCTCTTCCTTTGAAAATCCGAATATTTCCTCAACGCGATACTCAGGCAAATAACAGGTCATATGATGAAAGCAATCTTTTTCATCCGGTTTTTCAACATATACTTTTACACTTCCATCCGCTCTTTTTTCTGAATGAACTATTTCAGCCTTATCATCCAAAGTAATTAAAGGATACATCATAACAGTCACCTCTTTATCTCATATCTCATGTCAAATATACGCATTAACCGCATCGATCACCATGGTAACCTCATCATCGCTCATCTCGGGGAAGAGGGGAAGGGTTGCGCAGTGGGAAGCAAGATACTCGGCATTCGGGAAGTCTCCTGCCTTGTAGCCTAAGGATTTGTAGGCCTCCTGCAGATGGCAGGGCACGGGATAGTGACGGTTGCACTCTATATCTTTATCCTTCATATACTGAAGGAACTTCTCCGGATCATCTGTCACTTCAACTTCAAAGAGATGGAAAACCGGCTCAGTATTCGCAGGATGGGTCTGCTTTATGATCTTCGGATTTGTGATCTCGTCCATATAGCGGGTTCCGATCTCGATACGGCGCTTCGTCCATTCAGGAAGGTACTTTAACGAAACCGAAAGCACCGCGCCCTGAATGCCCTCAAGACGGTAATTATATCCGATCATCTCATGATAATAACGGACCCTGCATCCCTGCTCCTTCATAACATTGATGTAGTCGTTATATTCCTTCTTCGATGTGGCAACAGCGCCGCCCTCTCCGAATGCGTACAGATTTTTTCCGGGATAAAAAGAGAAGCATCCAAGATCCCCTAAGGTTCCCGTCATACGGCCTTCAAACTTTGCTCCATGGGACTGGGCGCAGTCTTCAACAACGTAAAGATTATGCTTATCAGCTATCTTTTTAACTGCGGCAAAATCAAAGGGCTGACCATAGAGATGAACTCCAAGGATGGCCTTCGTGCGAGGAGTTATCTTCTCCTCTATCTTCGTAGCATCGATCTCCCAGGTATCGGCTGTACAGTCCACAAACACGGGAGTCGCGCCGGTGTAAGTAACGCCCCACGCCGAAGCGATATATGTGTTAGCAGGAACGATGACCTCATCGCCCTCGCCAATCCCAAGAGCTGCCATTGCGCAATGAAGTGCAGAGGTGCCGTTGTTCACGCCCTGAACATATATATTTTCGCCAAGGAACTCCCCGAACTCCCTATCAAACTTATCTGCGAACTTCCCGCCGGAAAACGCAGTCTCCTCGCAGCAGGCCCTTATCGCTGCGATATACTCCTCTTCGTGATTCCTGTAATTTCTACCTAAATCTATTCTCTTAAGCATCTTCTCCTCCTCGTTGACAAGTAACTGTAATGCTGATATCATTTAAGTGAAGGCATTACCTAGCAAACGGTTCGCCTTAGTTTATGTTACAAAAAAAGCAACTTAACCTTGGGACTGGCGGTTGCTTTTTTGTTGCTTATCTTTATCATGTTGCCGGATACTGATAATCGTCACGACTATGCTGATAATCGTGACGACAGTGCCGGTCACATCTATGACAATCTGAAGCATCAAATTATACTACCTTTCTCTTTCTTTCCATATCGCATCACCTCCATTTGCGTGGAAGCCATCGAACATGTCGTCCGGATGAAAGGCGAACCGCTTACCGTTGTGATAATGCCCATTTATAGGGTATCATCCTAATAAATATATGTCAATGATTTTTCGAACATTTGTTCTGTTTCAAAAATACGCAACTGCCGCATTTCCAAAATATTCCACCTTGAATCCAAGGCTTTCAAGTTCTTCCCCTTTATCAGGCTTAATTATATAAACATATGAAGGCAGATATGAATCCACCTCTCCGAATTCAAAGCGCCCAAATCTACTGACACTTAAATATTCCGATGGGTAGTTCGTGTATTCAACCGTCGAAATATACTCAGTTACCGGCTCCTTTGAAAACAGCAACACCTTGCTGTAGTTGAAGCCATCCACGTGAATGATGCCACAACCTACCTGATCCATAGATTGAACCGGCGAGGAGTCCGCTGACTGGGTCCCCAAGGAATCCGTCGGTGAGTCTCCTGCAATTTCAACCGCCCGGTCAACAGCTTCCGCAAGCCCTTCATGGAAAGTCTCACCGATCATATCTTTATAATCAGTATAATAATATCTTTCGAAAGATATTAGAAGAAAAATTCCCGCGAAAGCCCCCAGCACGTAAGCACCGATTCCAATCGCCTTCCACCTAAGAAGCAGTTCAAATACGGAATATATCGCAACTGACGCAAGCATTATGATTGGCAGATGGATAATGTTCATCCTGTTTATATTTACTTCGATTAGGCACCCTATGATGATCCCGCCAATCAAGGTGGGCAGCATCAAAATAATTCCGTCGAAACTGCGATCCTTAAGACTTTTAAAGAGTCTGAAAAGCATTATTAAGAGGCCAACCAAAGCAAGCCACAGCCCACCCTTATAATAAAGTCCGAAGCCCTCTGCCGTGTTCGAGGGAAGGCCATCTCTTTGGCTAATAAGAACATCCATCATCGTCTTAAAGTTAGACGGGATATTATCAAAAGAAATCTCCGACTCCCGCATAACCGTAAGCCTCGGGATTGACATGAAAGGCAGATTTATCGGCTCAAGATACCCCTTATTTACAAGTAAAAAGAGAACAAGTGGCAATGCCAAAAGTGCAAGGATAAAAAACGAAATAACAAGCGAGGGCGAAAATTTAAGTTTCTTCTGATACAGGGCATACAGCAGCTGCAAAAATATAATAACAGGCAGCACCGGCCAGATGGTTGCATAGGTATAAAGGCTTAGCCCATAAAAAAGAGCAGACAGGATCATAAATCCACGCTTCTCAAGTCCCAGCACGAAAAAGTAAAGCCCGAAAAGCACAAAGCCAGGTGCAAGATTCGACTCAAGTCCCCATCGTGAAAGCATGATATGCCAAGGACAAATGGAAAGATAAAAAAGTCCCACAAGGGCAAGCCTTTCGCCGGAAACTTTCTTAAGAAAAAGATAGAAAACAAGAAGCGTCAGGCACCCCACAATGCACTGCGGAAGTCTCACCGTCACAGCACTTACACCGAAAAGTGCGATGAATGGTATCATAAGATAAGTCTCAAGGGCATTCATACCGCTTCCCCAGGTGTTTAAATATACAGGATACCGGTTTCCCGAACTGTCCATCCCGTAATTAAGGATCGAGTACGCCTCATAGCCTGCAAAGGCTTCATCCTGATTCATCCCACCCGGGACGCTGCCAAGCTGCCAAGCCCTCAAAAACACTCCGAGAATGAGAACCATCACTGCAATAAGGGTCAGTATATTTTTTTCAGAAAATAATTTCTTTTCCATACTGTCTAAATTTAATCGCTATTTAGGCCTTCAATACCTGCATTATAAAAATATAAGGAACAGCAACGAAGCCATAACCGCATACAAATATATGAGGCTCTGAAGCCCTACCGATATCCATCTCTTTCCACTCATGTGCTCTAACCCCAGGCCGGCGCCGGCGCATAAAAATATGATAGTTGGCACAATATACCTGAAATTCATGGTACACATCTGCTGATATTTGAAGGTGAAATTAATATAAAATCCGAATACGGTAAGCCACCCGATTCCAAATAAAAGCTTAAGTTCTAAGTTGACACTTCTGTCACAAATTCCCTTCACCATCAAAATGAAAAGACACAGAATAACAACTATCGAAATAACCATCATAGTTGCAGCAAAGATATGGCCACTATCACTATTAATAGTCGGAAGTGCCTCATCAAAATTCATCGAAAAAAAGGTCTGACGCCAGATGTTGCTGTTTTTATCAACATCAAGATCATACATTCCATAGGTCGTAAGAAGAGATAACTTAGGAATTCCTATCCGTTCCCATAAAGATGCGTTGCCAACATACTGATCCGAACCGCTTCCTAAGTCAAGAGCATAATTGGGAGTAATACCGAACTTAATAAAGCAACGAATTATCCAAGCAAGCCCGAGAGGCACGCACACAACGGCGAATATGACATATTGTCTAATAAGGTCCTTAATCTCAGACCTGTTCTTAATAAGATAGTATAAAAATACAGTGCCGATAGCAGGTGCAATGAGGATTCCCGAGGTCTTGGACTACATGGAGAGTATAATGCAAGCTGCTATCTTTAGGATATTCTTAACGCATCTTTTTTCACTCCAGATGAGTGTGTAATAAATCGCCATAATCGCGAAGGTTATGGAAAAGCAGTCATTGTTAAGTGCCGTTCCCACGTAATAAAAACAGGGAAAAGCAGCAAGCAGTGCAGTTTCTGCTGTAATATAGGACTCTTTCTTTAAGATCTTCCGCAAAATCCTATAACCGTAAAAAATCCCAACTAAGGAAACTAAAGTATTTAAAATCTGCAGGCACTCAAATGCCTGGATAAGCCTTTCAGAGGAATCACCAACCCTGAAAATTGCAAGCACAATTGCGCCCACAATATGAAAAAGCGGAGGATGGTAGAACTGCCCCTCATAAACGTCAGCAAATGCTCTGTTATTGTAAAAAT
>R20__coassemble_1865_pt1 | contig 10534 bp, 8 predicted proteins | sample R20__metabat2_low_PE_052 | metagenome-assembled genome bin R20 | reverse complement strand
GGATGGTAGAACTGCCCCTCATAAACGTCAGCAAATGCTCTGTTATTGTAAAAATTAAGGATATAAGCAAGATGGCCATGGCTTACGAAGGAAGGATCCCAGATATCTCCCAGATCATGTGTTGAAATATCGTAATTCACGCGAAGAGCATATATGATGTGCAGAATGAGTGCAAGAAAAAGGATCAGATACTGAACATACACATATTTGCTTTTATCCTTAAGCAACGTCTTCATACCTGCTTCATTTCCTTCTTTAAAGCAGTGTCGTTTCCGGCATTATCAAGAAGAAGTCTCCTCGAATAAAGAGCCCAGGCAACGAAATACACAATGAATACAGGCACTCCCACGCCATCGTTCAGGAAAAGATAGTAGCCATACATCACTGTGCTGCACATTATTTCGATAAGCATATACCAGAGATTCCGAATATCAAAGAGCACCACGAATACGAGTACCACATCAAGCGCGAAGGAATATCTTTCATGCATTCTGGGAAGAAAGAGCATCGCTGCCCATAAAAACCACGCCATAACTCTGAAAACATCATAATCAGTCTCAAAGGAAACCTTATGGTAAATAATAAGAAACAGCATCAGGGCACAGAGCATCAAAAATACACACATTGCAAGGCCATGAAGACTTGCGTAATCCTCACCCAAGAACTCCCAGAACGAAGGCGCATTATACCACATCGTCTGATATTCTCCTGTCTGCTTGATATAGATCTTAAAGCCCGCAAGGAGGTCACGCCCCTCGATGAACGTCACAATTCCGCTAAGCCAGAACGTTGCTATTGAGATAAAGATATTAAATATCGAAAACCTACGCTTAACTACATAAAGACATATAATTACAGGCAGGAAAAATATTGCCTGAAACTTAAATGCAAGAGCTATTCCGAAGGAAATGAAACCAAGTATATTTTTGTCCTTAAGAATAAGGATGATGGCAAGGATTCCCCAGAAGGTATAGATCACATCGCACTGTCCCCAGTAGGAAGAGTTGATGATCACAGTCGGTGCAAATAAAAGTGCCATGTAGGAAATGTTAAAGATTCCAGAAAATGCCTTTCTTTCATTGACGCTGCAAATATAAAGTGCTCCGACAACAGCAAGCGCATAATCAAAGAGCACCGAAAATGCCTTAAACATATAAATGCAGGGAGCATCAAAATATGATATAAAGGCAATAAATGTCTGATAAAGGAGATTATAATCTCCTACCTGGCTTGAGAGGGCATGTATGTGACCGTTATTCTTTATCTGGTCATACCAAAGATATAAAAATCCGCTCATATCATCGGATAAAACATCTCTTCCAGCAAATCTCACCATAAGAGAAACAAGGGTTATGATCCCGAAAAAGATCACACCCTTATGCTTTATCACATAATCTATTATCTTGTTTTCAAATCCTAAAATTTTCATTTACTAAGCGACTCCGAAATGAACATCCTCTTAAGCTTCCACATCTGGACAATATAATTTTTAATGGTCTTCGGGACGTTGACAGTAGTGTCATAATCCTCGATCCATTCAACGGGCATGTCGTATATCTTTATGCCGGAACGCTCTGCACGGAGAAGGAGTTCTACCGTATAGAACCAGCCATGGTCGTCGGAGCACTGCATAACCAGCTGCTTGGCAACATTCGTTCGAAGGAATGTGAACCCACAAAGGGCATCAGTTGCCTTCATTCCGAACAGAACTTTAAGCATGGTGACAAGGCCTGCCGAGGTGATCTTCCTGTACCACTTGCGGCCCTGAGTATCCGACTTAGGACTGAAACGTGAGCCGTTCACATACTGAAGTTCAGGATATTTCTTAAACATATGAAGCGTACGGCTTAAATACTTAAGGTCGGTGGAAAGGTCGATATCCATGTAACCCACAATATCGGAATCCGACTGCAGGACACCTGTCTTAAAGGCGATTCCAACCCCGCGCTCTTCGATGCGCACGTATTTAACTTCAGGATATTTTTCTTCAAGTGCACGCCCTATGTCAGGGGTGTCATCATCTGACCCATTATCTACTATGGTAAGTTCATAAGGGATATGAATATGCTCCCGCATATAACTGACACATGTGTCAATTCCACGTTCAAGTCTTAAATGCTCGTTTAATACCGGAAATAATATATTTAACTTCATACTAAACCACCTTCTCTATGTCGGATACCAGATAGCGCTGCTTCTTAAATTCCAGATTAAGCAGCACCGAAAGATACTTAAGAATGATCGTAAGCAGGGCAAATACTCCGAAGAAGCCGAAGGCCATAAAGGCCATGGTGGAAAGCCAGCCCTCAACGGGCTTCCGGGCGCTAAAGGAGTCCGAAATTATATAGATTCCCACGATCACAGTGATAATAAGGAACATGCCGCTTATGAAGGCGGATAACTTCTCCATTACGTTGGTGAAATATATGAAGGAATCCATGGCAAGTTTGCTGCGGCCGGCAGAGTGCTTGGAATTTGACTTCTGAGCTGCGGGATTTCCGCCTGCTATTGAATTATTCGTTCCATTAATATTCTTCCCTGTTGTATCTATTCCCGACGCTGCATTATATGACACGCTTGTCATATTGAGTCCACAGTTGGCATATACCGCCTTTCTATAAGGAATATGCTCTCCCATAGACTTAACACGGTTGATTGCGCGGCGGGATATGACTCGGAAGGACTCAGGCCCTATCTTTCCATTGCCGTGGCTGAACCTGTTATAAAGGGAATAAAAAAGCCTAGAAGTGAAGCGCTTATGGGAAGTGCTTACAGCTGAAACTATGTCATAGCCTTCAAGGGACTTTTCATATAATTTAAAGGGAACATTATCTTCATAATCAACGGCGCAGGTATCAAACTCAAACACGAAATCGCCTATCGCGGCATCGCGACCTGCATTCATTGAAGCCTCAACACCCTGGAAGAAGCCCATATGCACTATATTTACCATATGACCGAAGTTCCCGTCCTTAACGAAGTTCCTGATTATATCAAGGGTTCCGTCAGTGCACTCATCATCAACGGCTATCACCTCGAAATCCTCGAAGTTCTCACTGAAGCACTTCGACGTCATACGAAGGAAATCAGCGATCCTCACCTCGTCATTATTAAGATATACAACTACTGAAATGAATTTCTTTTCCAATTTTATTTCTCCACGTGCATTCCAACACCATAGTATCTTTTCCATGCGATATTCTGCCAGCCCTCAGGATCCGTATCAAGGTCATCAAAAAACAGAAGCTCCGATCTGGTAAGCGGCCCGCAGGTAAGCTCATCGCCCTCTTCGGCATTCTTAACTGCTTCATATCTAACGTCATTATCCGTGGCAAAAGCCTGCGCCGTTCCGTCCTGTAATTCCCTCACAGCCCGCATTGAGTTGGATGAGCTGAAGAATGAAAGGCCGAACATGGCTATGATTGCGATCAATACGGGGACCAGGATGGTGTTTTCCGCTTTTTTCTGTCCTTTTGAATCATTTGAAGATTCGAAATCATTTATGTCTTTCGAATCCATTGATGACACCCGCGTCAGTTTCCTAACATATATCCAGGCGATGAAATACGCCATATCAATCCCGCTAAGAAGCATGAATGAAAACCATACAATGTTGAGAATTCTTCCTGCGATAGAACTTCCAACTGCGTAGTAGGGAAGAAGAAGCAGCGCGCCTATAAAGCATACCGTATAAAGGACGAGCCAGGCGGGGTTAATTTTCACGTGTTTTATGATGCCGGCTATCAAACCATCGGGAACGAAATCTTCAGAATCAGTGTTCAATGCTACATTGTTTTCTTCTGAATTCTTATTAGGAACAACAACATCTGCAGTGCCATTGTCCTTCGAACGATTCTTCCTGAAAGCGCATTCGCATGCAAGGAACGTCAGCACTGCAGTGAGCAGCATCCACATGACGAACTGTATATTTACCCACTCACAAACATATATGTATACTCCCTTAACTGCGCCGATGCAGGCTGAGATGATGCTTGCGCTCTCACCCATGTCATCTCCGGTCCTGATCATACGGCCCGGAGCGAAGAACTCAAGGCAGAAGCCACCAAGTCCAAAAACAAAAGGAATGATATAGGCTCTCTTTTTAATGATGATTGCAAATACGGCGATGGTAAAAAGAAGCAACACATTTGCGTAGGTAACTATATAATTGCCGCCGGATGCAATGAATGCAACGAAAGAGGTAAGAAAGATGTGCCAGGGGTTCGTTTTATGGCTGTTCAAATCGCCATTTGAAGCAATTCCAGCGTTCTCTGAAATTTCATTGGCTATATATTTAATAATCTGGCTCACATTGAGGACTGTTAGGAAGAAAAACGGCAGATAATTCCAGGCTCCGTCGAACCAGTAAACGCCCTCGCTTATGCAGGGCATTCCTGTCATCACAAGGGACGTTGTTATGGTTGCAAGGCATATCGCGCTGAAGGTTAAAGAGGAACCATTTGAAGCTGATGCACGTCCACCGGAAATAATCCTAAACATATTTTTAAAGGTTCCGAACAGGCACAAAAATACCAGAATTATAAGCCCCATTGCCCCGAGAAAATAATATTTTTCTCCGTAAATGCCGGGCTGAAGGGTCATGATGATCTGGGAAATATAGGGACCATCGTAGGTCTTCCACTCAAGGATGTCCACCTCGATCGCGGTCTTAATAAGGTTAAAAACATTAGCCTCGCCGGAATTGATGAGTCCTATCACGTACCTGGAATAACTGTAATCATCAGCCGAGGGCCGCGAATAAATGCTTATCACAAAAAGCGGCACAAGGGATATGAGTGCTATCAGAAATAATATTAATTTGTAGTGTTTTTCAAGAAAATTTCTTATTGCTTTCATTGGTTGAATTGTTGTTTTTGTCTTAAACCATGTGAATTATCTATATTATCTTAATTCGAACTCGAACTTTCGAATCCGATAGTCTTTGCAGTTTCAGATGCTGCTTCAGGTGCCCCTTCAGATGCACCTCTGAACACAAATCGATAGATGTATCCCCATCCAATCACTGCCATAGGGAAACAAAGCACGAAGTAGGGCATTGCGTACCTGCTCTGGGCCTCCCAGAACATGTGGAAAAGATATCCGCCTGTAACAGCAAGCACGAAGGGGAGGAGGCTCAGCGCCTCATCAAAGCATTGTGAAGAACGCGAATGTGATATCACATATACTCCCCAAATTGCCGTTCCCAGAAGCACAAGGCTCTGGGCCACATTCATAATCCAGTAAAGAAGCGTCCTTCCGCCTTCATAAATAAACCAGTTGCCGATATCAGTTACATTCTCTGAATGGCGGCTGTACCACTCATTCTGAAGAAGCGAATTGTAATCCGGCATGTTCCACATTGCCTTGAATTTCAAGTAAAAGAACTTCACAGCGTGCTTCGGATTTGATAAAAATCCGCTTATCGACTCCTTTATATTTGAAACCGCAATCTCATTCGAGGCCTCATTATCGCATCCGGAATCGACATATGTATTGTAATTAAAGCCATTGTAGGCGCCGTAGGCTACAGCGTCATTCTCCTGAAGTCCCATAGCGATCCAGGTAGTCTTGGGAGCTCCGGAAGGGAGCTTATCAACGCCCGCCTTAGAAGCATAGAAGCCCTTTATCCCCGTGGATGCAAAAATATAGGTAAGAAGCATGCACCCGATCACGATAAGAAGTTTCGGTTTACGACTTATAATTGCTCTAATCACAACCACGATTCCAATCGCAATTAGAAGAATCATCGAATTGCTCTTAAGTATTATCGCAAGCGCCATGCTGATCGAGGAAGCCACGATATATCTCACCTTCCACTCAGCATCAAGTTTAATGCAAAAATATATCGCGAATATCCCAAAGCACAGTCCAGGCACATCCCCGTACAGGAATGATGAATAAAGATACAGGGTAAGAAGTCCCGGTATGCTAAGGATATAAGTTATGACACATATGTCACTTCCAGCTCCGCATAAATCCAAAAGATTAAAAAAGCAAAGCACAGAAAGTGTGATCAAGAGAGCATTTACAATCTGCATTGCAAGGTACGCATACGTCCCGAATATTCCAATGAAAATCTGAAAATACGCCGTTATCCCAATCTGAAAGGGATAAACGCTCAAATAGGAATTTCCGTTAAATGCTCCGGCATAATTTCCATTAACGAAATCTGTTGCTATCTCGGCGATGCTTCCTGAGTCGCAGGCAACGCCGCAATCCATATTTATTATGAAAAATATATTGATAGCGAAAATAACAGCAAGAGCTATGTATTTTAATATCCTTACCACCCTCGTTGCTCCAGAGAGATGCTCATCCGCTGTTGCCATGCCATTTTGGGGAATCTTTCCCTTGCCTGCTACAAGCCTTGCGATCCCAAAAGAAAAAGCAAGCACCACCAGCATTAAAAGAACCAGAAACAGAATATTCTCGCTTCGATATAGGGGAATCTCAGCCTGCTGATAGAGGTCTTCGTATGTGCTTCCAAGGAACGAAAGTATGGTGTTCGGCACAATGAAAACAAGCATTATCACTATGAATATTGAAGGCAGTTTCTTAATTGCTTACATGATTATTTCAAATACTCATCCAGGTCGTAAACGGTGTTGATCTTCCCGGAAAGAACGCTAATAAACGTAGGCTCAGTCGAGTGGACACGAATCGCCGTGGGGCGGGAGTCGTCAACCTCGGAACTCTTGAGGATTGGCTTCATTGAATAGAGGGACTTGACGTACTTGTACTCGTATTCGGGAAGCATATATTTGTCCGCAAGATGGGACATATAAGGCCATGCGCTCTTGGGCTTGTTGGGGCAGGTCGAGCAGTTATTGAGATGCTCGGGAGAGCAGGAATTTCGGCCCGAAGCTGCACTTCCATTCTCCGAAGCTGCACTTCCATCCCCAGACATGCCACCCATACACTTAAATTTCGGCACATCGTCAAAGCTCGTCACATGCGGCGTGAAGGTTACAGCTGTCAGCGAATGCAGCCCTGTCTTTCCGAAGGGCATGATTGAGAAGAAAGGGCCGTCCATCACGGTGAGACCTATATCTTTGAGCTTCGGTAAAGACTCACAGAGTATGATCTCGCAGAGTTCATACTTAATCTTGAACATCTCATCGGGAAAGATATGGGCAAGTATCTGATTGACCGAGGCGTAGGTTGCATTAAGCACGAAGGGTGCCTCGTAAACATCGTCTTTGGAAGCCGCTGAAGAAGCAGATACTATATATTTATCCCCATCCCGGTTAATGTCGGTTATGCGAACACCATACTTAACAGAAATATTGGGAAGCTTCGCTATCTCGTCAACGAAATAATCCCTGAGGATATGGGCATCGTAGGTATATTCCTCTGTTAAGAAAGCGCCATCACAGACCCCGGGCTTAAAATACTTCGAGGCGGGGACCTCATCGCAGCGGATCTTCGCGGCGCGGCAGAATTCAACGAATTCCCTGGCATCAGTCCAGCTGAATTCAGCAGAGGTTGCATATACCTGGTCGAAGGCTGAATGCACACAGAAACCGAAGTCGTCGTTGAAACGCCTGAAATAGCCAGCAGACTTAAGGGCGGTTGAGAGGCTCCTGGGGTAATGATAGCCCATGTGGACTCTCGCCTGATTAATGTACGTAGCACGACAAAAAGGTGCTTCGTCTGTTTCCAGAACCTGCACCTTCATTCCAAGTCTTCCGCAATACAGGGCGGCGTACAAGCCATAAAGCCCTGCTCCAATTATCAACCTGTCAGATTGAACCTTCAATTAATCAACCTCTTCGGTATTAACCTCTTCTTTAGAGGTCTCATGATATTCTTTCTCTGTATTAACTGACCAGATGGCATCCTTATTTTTCTTATTGTTAAGGATAGCATCAACGGTCTCAAAGGATGTCACCATAGAGTGATCGATGTTGTTGTATCTGTGCTGACCGTTACGTCCTACGCAGTAGAGATTATCGATGCTCTTAAGGTAGGTAACAAGGGTATCCATCTCATCATAGGTATCAAAGTAAGCAGGATAAGCCTTCTTAACCTTCTCCATATGATAATCTAAAACCTCGTCCTTAGAACCGATAAGTCCCAGCTTCACCATCTCGGAAATTCCCAGATCAGCGAACTGCTTCTCGGTCATATTCCAGAACTCATCACCTTCGTTAACGAAATACTCAAGTCCGATCCAGACTGTATGCTCCAGGTCCTTGATCATGTAGGGCGACCAGTTATTGTAAATCTGGAAACGTCCCATCTTAACACGTCTGTCCTGAACGTAAACCCAGTTATCGGGAACGATATTCTGAACTGTCTTTATCTTTGTCTTATTAACAAGCTTAAGCTTCGGAACGAGAACACCAAGAGTCATGTAATCACGGTAAGGAAGGCCCTTTGCGATACGCGCCTCATTCTCGGGAACGTCGTTCATTCCGCCTACGAGATCCTTAACAGGCATTGAAGAGATAAGGATATCGCCTTCAAGAACCGTCTCGGTTCCGGTAACAGGCTCGTAAATGCCGTCCTCACGTCTCTTGGTCTCAACGTAGGTAATGCTCTTTATGACATCAGTGTCATTTTCTTTAACTTTATTGATCTTAGTAACTTTAGCTTTCTTTATTATCTTTCCGCCAAGCTTCTCAACCTCTGCGGCTGTCACATCCCACAATTCGCCGGGACCGAGCTTCGGGTACTTGAACTCTTCAATAAGGCTGGTTTCAACCTTACGATTCTTCTTCTTGAATATCTTTCCGAAAATGTCCTTAATAATGGCTACGATGGAAAGCCCCTTAACTCGCTGCGCTCCCCAGGAAGCGTCGATCTCAGAGGGATGTCTGCCCCAGAGATTCTCGGTATAATACTCGAAGAACATGCTGTAGAGTTTCTTTCCGAAACGGTTGATGTAGAAGTTCTCCAGGTTGTCCTCAGGACGCTTGTGGATCATCGCGCCGATGTAGCTGAAGCCAACCTTCATGGTATTGAGGAAGCCCATATTTTTGAAGGTTTCAGGCTTCAAAGATATAGGGTAATCATAGAACTTATCGTCAAAGAATATACGCGAAACTCTGTGACGGGTAAGCATTACTCGGTCTTCCTTTTCAGGATCCGGACCCTTCTTCGCAACGAAGCTCTCGCGGTCTAACATGATGTCGTCCTTAGACTTCGAGCCCTGCATGGGAAGCATGTTGTCCCACCATGAATTAACTTCAGGAATCTTACTGAAGAAACGATGGCCGCCCATGTCCATACGGTTTCCCTTGTAATTTACCGTGCGGGAAATACCGCCGAAATCCTCTGTTTCCTCAAGGACTGTGACCTCAATATCTTTAGATTTAGTGAGCAGCTCGTAGGCTGCCGTGAGTCCCGCAGGACCCGCTCCGATGATGATGGCTTTCTTCATCAATTAATGCTCCTATTTCTTTCTAAACATACTCTGACGTGCGCCGTGGTTAGCATCCCGGTGCTTCAAGGTGTCATCTACCGCATCCATACGAAGTCCTGCATCGATGAAATCGCAGTACTTGCAGAAATCAAAGTTAGCTCGCGTCTCGCGGACTGCGTTACGAACGTTCTTATACGGGTTCGAATTCCACGCCTCCTTGAGAGGGGTCTTCGTAAGGTCTGCAAGAGTCGTCGACTCGAAATTATCACAGCAGCAGATTCCCATTCTTCCGTCGGGGAATATAAACATATCGGTATAAGGCATGAGACAGGTCTCATCCACAATCTTCTGGGTGTTCTTCTTATTAGGTGCAGAGCCTGCGCGGTTCGTAAGGACAGCCTTCGCATATCTCATCTGGAAGAGAAGGTCAACATCCTTAAACTCGTCCTCATGCGTCTTCGCATAATCATATATCTTCTGCACATTGTCATGAAGCTTCATATTCTCGCAGTAGTTATTGATGATGAGCTGGTCAACATAGGGAATGACCGACTTAACCTTGTCAATATCAAGCAGAAGTCCGTTGGTTGACATGAAGATGAAACAGTCAGGAAGCTTCTCTCGGCAATACTTATGGAACTCAACAATCCTGGTATCAAGCCAGGGCTCGTTATTTCCGTAAAGCGTCAAGTGCCCCTTATATCCCCAGTCAGCGAGCTGGTCTATTATCTTATAAAAAAGATCATCCTCCATCCTGCAGTAGGGGCGCTTCTCAGCGTATTTATTTGCCGTACAGAATGCGCAGTTGGAATTGCATCTGTTGATGGTCTCAAGGTTCACGATGAGGGGCATTGGCGGCTCCTCAGTGCTCAGGAAATATTCAATATATTCCTTCTGAAGCTTACGACGCGTCGCGAACTGAAGTTTCAGATAGCTGTTTGCTGAAAGTGAAGGGAAAATCTTCTGGAGGTTCCAGCCTATCACTCCTCCGAAGTTATGATAACGAACTGACATATATATAACCTTTCTTGAATTTAGATCTTTGATGGTCAATTAACCTTAACATTATAGCAAAAATATGGTGGGTTGGGAATACTTCCTGTTGCTTGCTTCAAGCTGTGCCATCAAACATCATATTCTCGCATATCAACGGCAATAGTCATTCAG
>R20__coassemble_1847_pt1 | contig 10615 bp, 11 predicted proteins | sample R20__metabat2_low_PE_052 | metagenome-assembled genome bin R20 | reverse complement strand
TAAAGCAATTAAAATTGCTGCAGAGAATGTTAATTCGTTGGCTAAGATAGTTAACAGAGGAATTGCATTTTTGCTCATAGCTATTGGTGCAACAGATATATGCATTTTCGGATATAAACTTGCAGATGAGAAAAATTTGCAAATAATACCTGTGATTGATTCTAAAGAACCATTTACTTCCGACTGCAACTCAGAAAAACGTTCAGAAATATAATTTTAAGGTGATGATTTATGAAGAAAAAAGTACAAATATTGAATCTATTGTTATTATCGATTTTTATAACTGGTTGCGGACATACTCATACATGGGAAGATGCTACTTGTACGACTCCTAAAATATGCATTGAATGTTCGGAAATTGAGGGAGAGGCTTTAGGGCATACAACAGAATTAGGAAAATGTAAAAGATGTCAGGAATTCCAAGGTAAAGATGTATTTGAAGAAATAATTTCTAAGGTTTCAAAGACTACCGAAAAAATAGGTAATATTTATAAAAGACAAAATGAAGCGTTGACTAAGGTTACTACAATCGAGGCTGTATACAAGAATATGCAAACTACAGATGAAAATATTAGACCTTTATTAGACGATTATCAAGTTGCGATAGATATGTGTGGGGATTGTGCCGAGCTAAAAGATTTTAAAGATGCAATACAAGATATAGTGGATTCATATCCTGACTTTCCTAACACGAATGATTATGATACAGTTATGGACTATGCAGAAGGAATATCATCAACTGCTCTTAAAATAGAAAGCTTAGGTGTAGAAGCAGAAGAGTTATCCAAACTATATTAAAAAATTACTAAATCTCTTTCGTCAAATTGCACAAAAGCCCTGTTTATGCGGGTTTTAGAAAAATTTTAGTGGTTGAGAAACTGGTTCAACCACAACATATTGTATGGTAGAATGAGGTGGCAGATTATGCCGCCTCAAATTTTCTACATCCATCGGTATTTTCAACAAAAGGAACTTCTGATATCATCTCTTTATCACATCCAAGTAACGGATCCGTTACATTTCTATCATTTCTTGGAGGTTCTATGAATTTTGTCAATCATCAGAAATACGATCACGTCTTTAAGATCGTATTTAGTAATCGCGAGGAACTGCTTGATAAGTGTGAGAAGTTAAGGGAGTTCTCTGTTTTCTCTGCCAAGATGCGGGAGGCTTTGGATGAAGCGAGAGGCCTTTCCAAAGAAGACCTTGAAAAGATAGTTCTTAAAGTTATAGACTCATGTATAGAAGAAAATATTCTCGCAGACATACTGCGGAAAGAGAGGGTACGGGTTATGGATTCTGTACTTGCTGAATTTAATATAGATGATTTTGCTAAGATGACGTATGAAGATGGGTATGAATCTGGATATGATTCCGGATATGGGTCAGGGTACGGATCGGGGTATAACAGTGCAATCATATCTTTGTATTCAAAAGGAAAGGTATCAAGAGAAGATGTAGCTGAATGTACAGGTATTTCCGAGCCTGAACTCGATTCACTTCTGAACCAATATAGTGCTATAAATTCCTAAAAGATCTTGTTTCACAATATCTTTTTGCTCTTCGATTTTTGTATCAAAATATTAAAATATAGGGTCGGATGAAAATGAAAACAGAATTGGTCAGAAATGCAATGCTTGCGGTGCAGAGGTATCCCTGGGAGCAGGGAGTGTGCATGCAGTCGTTATATGAAATGGGGGATATTAAGACAGCTGTTGCAATGGCGCATGATGCAATATTGAGGCAGGCTGAGGATGGACGATTCGCAATAACAGGAGATAATATTGCGGTTACAGATCCGGCTGCATGCGGCGAGGTTGTACTTAGAAGCTATGAAATAACCGGAGATGAAAAATATAAAAATGCAGCAGCCAGAATGTATGAATATCTGATGAATAATGCTCCCAGAACAGATATTGGGATATTGTGCCACAATGAGATATCTTTCCATGAAGGATATACGCCGGATCAGATATGGGCAGATTCAATATATATGGCGCCGCCGTTCCTGGCGGTAATGGGGAATCATGAGGAAGCTGTCAGGCAGATAGAGGGAATGTACGACTATCTGAAGGATGAAAATAGCGAACTTATTTACCATATATATGATGCAGGTAGCAGAAGATTTGTCAGAAAGAAACTGTGGATGACCGGAAACGGCTGGGCCCTGATGGGAATTGGAAGGGTGCTGGATATTACAACGAAAGATAATGAGGATGATCTGACTAATAGGCTTATCAGGATATTTATGAATATCCTTAACGGGCTTAAAGACAGACAGCTTCCTGACGGAAGATTTCAGGACGTTCTGGATGTTCCGATAGATGAAACATTTGTAGATGGTGCCGGAGCTATGATGATGAGCGCTGCTGTTTACAGAGGAATTGCAAGCGGATGGCTAAGAGAGGAATATGTTGGGATGGCTGACAAAGTCATAGATACAATGGATCAGTACGTAGATGAATACGGAATTATCCATGAGGTCTGTGGGTGTCCGCATTTCCTGTCAGTTGGTACAAGCGCTGAGTCAATGGCAGCATATCTTATGATGCATGCATTTAGGACGAGGATAAAGAGATGATCACCGAAAACCTGGTATTTTTAAAAGAAAACGGAAAAAAGATAGCCGCGAAGGCGTATCTGCCTGGTGATGGCAGAGATAGGTACAAGACTGCCATATTTTCACATGGATTCGGAGGCTGTTATAAGGATCTTGAGCACCATGGGGAAGCCTTCGCCCAAAGGGGCATTGCCTGCGTATTCATAGATTTCTGCGGCGGTGGAATGCGAAGCGAAAGCGATGGAAATATGCTTGAAATGACGGTTCTTACGGAGATGGAGGACCTTCGGGAAGCAATCGCGCAGGTTGAAAAACTTCCATTTGTGCTCCCTAATGAACTTAGTCTCATCGGGGAAAGCCAAGGCGGTTTCGTATCGGCCATGGTTGCAGCGCAATTACCCGAAAAGATAAATAAGCTCGTTCTCTGGTATCCTGCGTTAGTGATCCCGGATGATTCAAGGCGGCGCTTTGCGGAGGGTGATAATACCTGCTTTGGTACTCCGCTTTCAACTGATTATAATGCAGCATCTAAGGATATAGATGTATTTGCGGAGATTCCCAAGTACAGAGGCCCTGTCAAGATAATCCATGGGGACAAAGATACGGTTGTTCCGATAGGTTATTCAAAGAGGGCTGTTGAAGTATACGAAAATGCAGAACTACTGGTGATAGAAGGGGCAGGGCACGGATTTGATGGAGAGGATTCGAAGCTTGCGGGAAAAGAGAGTGCAGAATTCCTGCTCTGATCTCCCGTCATGAATATAAAATAAAAAGCATCAGTTGCAAAAACTGATGCTCTTAATCGGGGTGACGCGATTCGAACGCGCGACCTCTACGTCCCGAACGTAGCGCTCTACCAAACTGAGCCACACCCCGTTATCTAACAATATTCAATTCATGAAGTCTCAGTTTGTTATCGCGCCCGCGCTCCCCCTAAAGGGGCGCCTACGTTGTTCTTACGAACAACTACGGTGTACCAAACTGAGCCACACCCCGCTACCCCCGGAGGGGTAACCAAAGAGTATTATAACTAAAAAGGAAAAATAATTCTACCTGGAAATTATATATTTGCAGATCGGATTTCCCATTGAGGAGAAGCGCTCCTCGTACTCAGTCATTATATTTCCCTCGTTCATACTGCAGTCGTTGTGCAGATCATATGTGATGGCATCAATATGCCACCCGCTTTCGGGAATTTCATTAACCGCGAAGTCAAAAAGATCCCGGTTATCTGTCTTGAATTCCAGAACTCCGTCCTTTTTAAGGAAGGAATCATATCTTTGTAAAAACTGCCTGGAGGGAAGGCGGCGCTTAGCATGGCGGTCCTTCGGCCAGGGATCTGAAAAATTAAGATATATCCTGTCTACCTCTTCGGGAGCAAAAACCTCCGCAATCTCCTCGGCATCCATTCGGATGAATTTAAGATTGGGAAGTGGATTCTCCACCTGCTTTTCGATGGCGCGTATGAGAACGCTTGAATATTTTTCGATCCCAACATAATTAATATCGGGATTTAAAGAAGCAAGGGTGTGGATGAACTGTCCCTTGCCCATTCCGACTTCGACCCTTATGGGGTTATCATTTCCGAAAATATCTTTCCAGCACCCCTTTGAAGCAAGGTAATCCTGAACCACGAATTCCGATTGTGCGATCACATCCCGTGCGCCGGGTACATTTCTAAGTCTCATTGGTAATCATCCTATATCTTTGGTAAAATATATACATTATGAAAATCTTAAAAAAGCTGCTGATAGCTTTGCTCGCCATCAGCATCATTTCATATAATAGCATAACTTCTTATTCTGAGGAAACAACATCTTCCGAGATTGATTACCATGTGACAGATTCCAACGATATTCCCAACTGGCCGAAGGGCCCGGAAATCGGGGCGCAGACTGCGGTTCTCATGGAGGCGAATACCGGGGTCATTCTCTATGCCCAGGGTATGCACGAGCATATGTATCCCGCAAGTACCACCAAGATGATGACGGCGCTTTTGGCAGCAGAGAATTCGGATATGAGCGAGAACGTTGAATTTTCGTATGATGCTGTATTTTCGCTGGAGGACGGAAGTTCGAATATCGGAATAGATCCGGGGGAGTCCATGAGCATGGAGGAATGTCTTTACGGCCTCATGGTGGCCTCGGCGAATGAGGTTGCAAACGCCGTAGCTGAGCATGTTGGCGGTGACAGGGAGACCTTTGTTTCCATGATGAATGACAGGGCCTCTGAGCTTGGCATGGAGGATACCCATTTTGCCAACGCGAACGGCCTTTTCGATGAGGAGCATTACACCTCAGCCTATGACCTGGCGCTTCTAGCCCGGGAGTTTTTTAATAATGAATATCTGGCAAAGATAGGAAACACGGCTTCCTACCATTTCAAGGCAACAGCTACGCAGCCTGATGATTTTTATGTGAAGAACAAGCATAAACTGATATCCGGAGAAATGCAGTACACCGGTATCAAAGGTGGAAAGACAGGCTATACCGAGGCAGCAGGTGAAACCCTTGTTACCTGTGCCGAGCAGAATGGAATGGTGCTCATATGCGTGGTTTTAAATGAGGAATCACCTGCCCAGTTTACTGATACAATGACGCTTTTCGACTATGGTTTCAGTAATTTCGAAGTGCTTAATGTTGCGGATAATGAAGACAGATATTCAATAGAAAACGAATATGCTTTCCCAACCTCTGTGGACATACTTGGTTCATCCAAACAGATACTGGAGCTTGACGACAACTGTACCGTGATCAAGCCCAAAAATATAGATTTTGATGATATGGAGACCCTTCTTTCATATGAAGGAAATGACGAAGGTGAGATAGTAAGGATCAATTATTCCTACCATGGAGTTTACTTAGGATACGGAAGTGTCAGAAGTGTGGAGGGTAAAGTTGCAAGTTCTGCTTTTGATGTGGAGGGAGTGCTTGATACTGTAGAAGAGGAAGAGGCTCCGGAGACGGAGGAGCCTGTATTTATCAATATTGTGAAGGTTATGACTGTATTTGTTGCGGTGGGAGCCTTCCTTATATTAATAACCTTCATACAGTCAGTATTCGCTAACTACAATCTGCTTGATAACATGAAAAGGAGACGTTCTTCAAAACCCAAGCGGCGTAAAGAAAAGGATAAGCTTATATTCTGATGATTACTTGCGATGAGCCTTTAAGTGTTCCTTGATGGCATTGAAGCTCTCATCTGAAATGTCGTGCTCTATCTTGCAGGCATCTTCAACTGCAACGGAAGGATCAACTCCCAGCATGGTGAGCACTTCACTTAATACAGTGTGACGCTCGTATATTTTTTCAGCAATTTCACGGCCTGAAGTTGTGAGGGTTATGAAACCATCCTCGTCAACGTTTACGTACTGTTCCTCGCGGAGGTTCTTCATGGCAACGCTGACGCTGGGCTTAGAAAATCCCATTTCGTGGACTATGTCGATGGACCTGACTTGTCCTTTTTCATGGGATAGTTGTAATATAGTTTCCAGGTACATTTCACCTGACTCGTATAATTTTTTCATTGAAACACCTCTCAATATGAGCATTTTAACAAAAATTCGATATATTTACAATAAATCAAAATCCTGACGAGAGAGCGGATTCAGTAAGGAAAGTATGGAAGAAAAACCTGAACAGAATATTAATAATGAAGTAAAGGCAACCCAGGAAACTGTGACGGCCATCAGGAACTCCGAGTTCATGAAGGAGACCATAAAGCAGCGTCCTGTAAATAAGCGAAAGCTACTAAGAAGGCTCATCATTACGATTGCAATGGCTGTGGTCTTCGGGCTTGTGGCCTGTATCACGTTCCTTCTCTTGGAGCCAATCATCAATAAAAAGATAAATCCCGAAACCGCGGAGGTTACTTCGAAGGTTACTTTCGTCGAGGAAACTGCTGAGGAGGAAACCCTTCCGGAGGATATGATAGCGGATGAATCCGAGCTTAATAAGCCCAATGAGGAACCGATAGTGCTGGGAGATGAGCAAATAGAGCAGGTTCTTAATGAGATGGAACTTGGTGTCAGCGACTATATTTCCATGTCGTCCTCACTTACGGAATTTTCCCGCACACTTGAAACCTCCCTGGTTACAGTTATCAGAACGACAGAGGATGTCGATCTCTTTGAAGACAGATATGAAAATGAAAATATAACAACAGGCGTTATTGTTGCGGATAACGGAGTTGATATACTTATTCTTACTGAACTTCAGGATATAGATCCCGAGGAGACCCTGGAGATCAGCTTCGGGGATACAAAGAGATACTCTTCCACAAATATAAAAACTGACACCCGTACCGGACTTACGGTTATTTCCCTTCGTAAAGCATATCTTAATGCCGATACGGCAGATTCCATAACGATCGCAGGCATGGGAACTACGGCAAACAGGGACATGCGGGGCACCCCGGTTCTGGCACTTGGAAGGCCGCTGGGCAATCAGACATCCACCTGCATCGGATATATAACAGGCTGCGAGTCTGAACTTTCGGTTTCAGATGCCGATTATGAGATCCTCACAACTGATATCTTTGGCAACGAAGAAAGCAGTGGAGTTCTGTTTAATCTTAACGGTCAGCTGGTTGGACTTATTGATATGTCACATTCGGAGGATGGAGTATCGAATGTTATTACGGCCTATGCCATTTCGGGTATCAAAAATATAGTGGAAAGGATGTCCAACGGCTATGATATTCCCTATGCGGGAATTAACGGAGAGGATGTAACAGAGGAAATATCCGAGGAAATGGGAGTTCCCACCGGAGTATATATTTCAAGTCTCGAGATGGACTCTCCTGCATTGGAGGCCGGAGTGAAGAGCGGAGATATTATCGTGGGCTTTAATAGTTTCGATATTTCATCATTTAATGATTATACCCATAGGCTTTTTGCCTTAGAGCCGGGAAGTGAAGTTGTGCTCAAGGTGATGCGACAGGGAATTGATGAGTATACACCAATGGAATTTACATTTACATTATCAGAATAGACGGAGGTTTAAATGAGATACATTAAGGATTTAAAAGAAGGCGACAGAATATCTGATATTTATCTTATCAAACAGAAGAATTCGGCTACCACCAAGAACGGCAAGCCCTACGACAATGTGATCCTGCAGGATAAGACAGGTACCCTTGATGCAAAGATATGGGAGCCCAACTCACCTGCAATAGACGACTTCGACGCGAAGGATTATGTGGAGATAGTGGGAGAAGTGACGAGCTTCAACGGTGCACTCCAGGCGAATGTTAAAAGGGCAAGGAAGGCTTCTGAAGGCGAGTATACTCCTTCGGATTATCTGCCGGTTAGTCCCTATGACATAGATGAAATGTATGCAGAACTTCTTAAATTTACGGACAGTGTTAAGACATCCTGCCTTAATAAACTTCTGAATGCTTTCTTCAGAGAGGATGAAGATTTCATTGCGAAATTTAAGTTTTCTTCGGCTGCCAAGAGTGTTCATCACAGCTTCATAGGAGGACTTCTTCAGCATACCCTCGCGGTAACGAGACTTTGCGATTATTACTGTACAAGGTATGAGAGGTTAAATAGGGATCTCCTCATAACCTCAGCTCTTTGCCACGATATTGCGAAGACCAAAGAATTATCTTTTTATCCTGAAAATGACTACACTGACGATGGCCAGTTCCTGGGGCATATAGTAATGGGTGTTGAAATGATAGATGCCGTGATACACGGGCATGACGGCAGACCGGGAATAGAAGGATTCCCGCCCATTTTAGAGAGTGAGCTTAAGCACTGTATACTTGCCCATCACGGAGAGTATGAATTCGGTTCGCCTAAGAAGCCTGCGATAATGGAGGCGATAGCGCTTAACTTTGCAGATAATACGGATGCGAAGATGCAGATATTCACCGAGATGATGGAGCAGGAGGATAAGGGCACCTGGCTTGGATTTAAGAAGGTGCTTGATTCGAATGTCATTGCAACAAAGATGGAGTGAGTGGGTCATTAATCACAAATTGATAATAATTTAACAAAAATACCCATCTACGGAAAAATGTTGCATAGATGGGTATGGAAGTTAACATAATTAAATGATATGCTTTTTATATAGATAAAGGTTACTTGGTTGTACGCATTTCTGGTATGCGCGCATACCTTCGAGGGGGGTGAAAGGACGTCTAGGGCTTTCACCCTTATTTCTTTGGTTGCTATAGTCAGAATTTTTGGACTGCCGAAGCTTTAAACTTTCTTCATTAAGAAGAAAGGAGCATATCATAATATGGATGATCAAATTATGGTCAACAGGATTCTGGCTTATGTTTATGGGTTGGGACCTCGACTAAAAAATTCACGAGAAAAACTGAGAATGTCGATAGATACACTATCTGAAAATACGAAACTCAGCAGATCAACAATATCAAGAATTGAGACAGGAAATGTAAATCCGGATTTAGCCTCTGTTATAAAGATGGGTGAAATTTTGATGTCGGAAATAGAGGCTGTGGATTTTGCAAAGAGGACAGATATCATTATCAACTGTTTTTCATCTCTGTCACTTGAGGATAAAAAGGAACTTAACAATATTTTTGAACTGATAATAGACCTGGAAGAGGGGCAGAACACAAAATGATTTAATCCTGCCCTCGGACACGACAACCGCAATATATGGTACAATGTTCTTGAAGCCTTGGATTAATGTGATCTCACAAGGCACATCGTAAAGGACAGGACATGTATCAGAAGAACGAAATCTTGGAAATTGAAATAACGGATATAACAAATGATGGTGAAGGCGTCGGGAAATGCGACGGCTTCACTTTTTTCGTTAAGGACACCCTGATTGGTGACAGGGTAAAGATAGGAGTTACCAAGCTTAAAAAAAGCTATGGGTATGGACGTCTCGTTGAGATAATTACTCCTTCACCGGACAGGATTAACCCAAAGTGCAGCGTTTCCCGCGCCTGCGGAGGCTGCCAGATCCAGAATATGTCCTATGAAGCACAGCTTCGCTTCAAAACCCAAAAGGTAAAGAACAATCTCATAAGGATAGGCGGTTTTCCGGAGGAACTGATCGAAGAAATAACCGAGCCCATAATCGGAATGGACGAAAATTGTTTCGGATACAGGAATAAGGCCCAGTTTCCGTTTGGTACCGATAAAGAGGGTAATCCCATATGTGGCTTCTATGCCGGAAGGACACACTCCATCATTTCCAACACGGACTGTGCTCTAGGCGTTCCGGAAAATGAGATCATACTTAAGAAAATTCTCACATGGATGAAAAAATACGGGATCTCTTCATATGATGAACTCTCGCATAATGGAGTTCTTCGGCATGTGCTTATCCGCAAGGGCTTCTATTCGGGCCAGTTGATGGTATGCCTGGTGATCAACGTGCATAAGCTTCCTCATTCATCGGAATTAATCGACATGCTCAAAAATATTCCCGGAATGACGAGTATATCGATATCTTTAAACCAGAAGAATACTAATGTGATCATGGGTGATAATTACGAGGTGCTGTGGGGAGAGCCGACCATCGAGGATACGCTCCTTGGACAAAGATACAGTATTTCGCCACTTTCCTTCTATCAGGTGAACCCAATTCAGGTTGAGAAACTTTACGGCACAGCGATTGAATATGCATCTCTCACAGGTTCCGAGGAAGTGTGGGACCTTTGCTGCGGTATCGGCACAATCACACTTTCAATGGCCGGTCACGCTTCTAAGGTTCATGGGATCGAGATCGTGCCCCAGGCCATCGAAGATGCGAAGAACAATGCGCGTCTTAATCATATTGAAAATGCAGAATTTATTTGCGCTCCGGCAGAGGAATATCTTCCCTCCCACGCCTCCGAGATCCGGGCTGATGTGATAGTCATGGATCCTCCCCGCAAGGGAATGGATGAAAAGGCTCTTGAGGTTGTCGTTGCTGCTTCCCCCTCAAAAATAGTATACGTAAGCTGCGACAGTGCAACTCTCTCCCGAGATCTCAAATATCTTTGCTCCAACGGATACCAGTTGGAAAGGGTTCCCCTGTGTGTTAGGCTAGTTGTCAGTGAAGCTTGAAAGTTTTTGTGGTAGCA
>R20__coassemble_1196_pt1 | contig 15448 bp, 12 predicted proteins | sample R20__metabat2_low_PE_052 | metagenome-assembled genome bin R20 | reverse complement strand
AATATATTATGAAACTAGGAATCGTCGGACTTCCGAACGTCGGAAAGTCCACTTTATTTAATTCATTAACGAAGGCGGGAGCGGAGTCGGCTAATTATCCCTTCTGTACGATAGATCCTAATATAGGTATTGTTCCTGTGCCGGATAAGAGAATAGAGGACCTTGGCAAGCTTTATAATTCAAAGAAGGTTACACATGCAACCATCGAGTTCGTTGACATTGCAGGACTTGTTAAGGGCGCATCCAAGGGTGAGGGACTTGGTAACCAGTTCCTTGCAAACATTCGAGAGGTTGATGCGATCGTCCACGTTGTAAGATGCTTTGAGGACAGCAATATCATTCATGTGGATGGTTCTGTTGATCCCCTTCGTGATATTGAGACAATCAATCTTGAACTTATATTTGCTGACCTTGAGGTGCTTGAGCGCCGTATGGCCAAGGTTGGAAGAACCAAGCAGATGAATAAAGCAGATGGCAAGGAATATGACATGCTTGTCAGTTTAAAGGAGCATCTTGAATCGGGAAAGAGAGCAGCTTCCTTTGAAATTCCGGATGATGATGACCTTAAGATCCTTTTCAGAGATTATAATCTCCTTACGGCCAAGCCTGTTATCTATGCGGCAAATGTTGCCGAGGATGATCTTGCGGATGACGGCGCTTCAAATGAAGGAGTTAAGAAGGTAAGAGAATATGCTGCAGCTGAAGGCTCGGGCGTATTTGTAATCTGCGCCCAGATAGAGCAGGAGATGGCAGAACTTGACGATGATGAAAAGATGATGTTCCTTGAAGATTTAGGACTTTCTGAGTCAGGACTTGATAAGCTTATAAAGGCAAGTTATGACCTTCTTGGACTTATGAGTTTCCTGACAGCCGGAGAAGATGAGTGCCGCGCCTGGACAATTAAGCAGGGTACCAAGGCGCCTCAGGCAGCAGGAAAGATACACACTGATTTTGAGAGAGGCTTCATCAAGGCTGAGGTTGTTAATTACAAGGACCTTTTGGAACTTGGCTCATTAGCAGCCGCAAGGGAAAAGGGCATAGTCGGAATGGAAGGAAAGGACTATGTTGTCAAGGACGGAGATGTTATCTTGTTCCGATTTAACGTATAAAAATTGATTGACGGAGCGAAGCGAACGTCAATATAAAATGCTTGCAAGGGCATTTTCATTGAGGAATTACCATGTCAATAACAGACATTTCATTTCCAAACCTTGGGATATATCTTCATAACGTACCCAAAAGCTTTACGGTTTTTGGTATAAGCATTGCACTCTATGGGGTGATAATAGCTATAGGAATGCTTGCGGGAACCGTGATCGCAGCCCACATTTCAAAGCGGACTAAAGAACTTAATCCTGATATAATCTGGGATTTTGTTATCTATGCGATCATCATCTCGGTTATCTGTGCCCGTATCTATTATGTTGTTTTTCAGTGGGATTATTATAAGAATAATCTTCTAAGTATCTTTAACATCAGAGAGGGCGGGCTTGCCATCTACGGCGGCGTAATAGGTGCTTTCATTACCATATATATTTATTCCAGATGGAAAAAGGTAAATGCGCTGGTGCTTGGAGACTGCGGCGTTGTAGGACTTATCCTGGGCCAGGCGATCGGCCGCTGGGGTAACTTCACTAACAGAGAGGTTTTCGGTCAATACACAGACAATCTCTTTGCAATGAGACTTCCCATTGATGCCGTGAGAGCCTCGGATATAAGTGAATCCCTTGCTTCCCACATTGAAGCAGGGACCAATTATATTCAGGTTCATCCCACTTTTCTTTATGAGAGCGCATGGAATCTTCTTATTTTTGCGCTGCTTCTTATTTACTGGAATCATAAGAAATTTGACGGTGAGATATGCCTTTGCTACTTTGCAGGCTATGGAATAGGAAGGGCAGTGATAGAGGGGATAAGGACAGACACCCTGTTTTTGCCCCATACAACGATCAAGGTGTCCCAGCTTCTTGCAATCATCATGGTAGTGTGCTCTGTTACCTGGGATATCATTATGCGCATCAGGATTTCGAAGCGCGGCCAGGCGACTGCAGACAGCCTTGAAATATCCAGCAAAGAGGAAACTACTACAGAGGAATCCGCTATAAAAGAGGTTCATAATGAGAACACGTAAGGAAGCCCTTGATTACGGGCTTTCTTTTCCGTACACATATAAGGAAACACCGTTTTCGGATACAAACTGGGTGCTTGTTCGGTATAAACCAAACAAAAAGGCTTTCCTTTGGTCATATGAAATGGATGGCTTCGTTCACATCAATCTTAAGACCGACCCGGATATGAGGGATTTCTGGAGACATGCGTATGATTCCGTGATTCCCGCTTATCATCAGAACAAGGAGCACTGGAATACTGTGATCCTGGATGGCTCAATTCCGGATGAAGAAATTAAGCGCATGATAGATTTAAGCTTCGAACTTATTTCTGACTCGCCCACCAGAAGGATATACGAGGCTGTTAAGAAGATTCCTTCGGGACACGTTGCAACCTATGGCCAGATTGCCCTTCTTGCAGGGGATAAAAATATGGCCCGAGCCGTTGGAAATGCTCTTCATAATAATCCGGATCCTGAAAGCATTCCCTGCTTCAGGGTTGTAAATGCTAAAGGACAGCTTTCCGGGCGCTTTGCATTCGGAGGTGCCGAAGTACAGGCCTCACTTCTTCGCTCAGATGGGGTAGAGGTTAACAAAGATACGGTTGATCTTTCGCGGTTTGGAATAAGGATTGAACAGGATGAGGTTTCCGGAGAGAATATCATAATTGCAAATTAAGTGTCAAAAGCCCTGGCCGCGGTTTGATGTGTTCGAATGAACATTTTGTGGAAACACTTTATATGAATGGGATTTTAGTTATGTTAACTAAAATCCCTATTTTTATGCCTTGAATTGTCACTATTTCGTAAAACGCACGGAATAGCGACAATAAAGATAGCGCGGTTTACCAATAACTATAACTTATGTAAACCCAACGAGAAAATAAAGGCAAATTAGCCATAAAACCGGGTTAAAACTATTGTTTTTACCAGAAAAATGGGGTAATATAGGCATAGAGTGGATGAAAGTGGAGCGAAGTGGTTAGCAAAAACCTAAAATCCGGAGAGTACGATATCGATGTTCATGGGAGAGTACAACCACACATTGGATGAGAAAGGAAGACTTATCATTCCTTCGAAGCTCAGGGAAGGCCTTGGACATGAGTTCGTTATAACGAAGGGGATGGATGGCTGCCTTTTCGGTTTTCCTCTGGACGAATGGGAGAGTTTCGAAGAGAAACTAAAGAGTCTCCCTATGACCAACAAAGAAGCCCGGCAGTTCGTAAGGTTCTTCCTTGCGGGAGCTGCAGACATAGAACCTGATAAAAGCGGCAGAATGCTTATCCCCAACAACTTAAGGGAATATGCGGGAATAACAAGAGAAGTCGTGCTAATAGGAGTCGGGGGCAGGATAGAGATCTGGAGCAGGGATAATTACGATAATTCAGTCAGCTACAGTGATCTTGATGAGATGTCAGAGCACATGTTTTCACTTGGACTTGAAATATAAAAGAGGGTTACATAATGGAGTTCAATCACTACTCAGTTATGTTGACTGAATGCATCGAAGGTTTAAATATAAAGCCCAACGGAATTTATGTTGACGGAACCATGGGCGGAGCAGGGCACTCCTCTAAAATCGCCGAGAAATTAGGCGTTGACGGAATTTTGGTCGGAATAGATCAGGATGAGGATGCCATTAAAGCTTCAACCGAAAAACTTTCAAAATATTCAAAAAAGATTAACATAATTCGTGATAATTATGTTAACATATTAAGTGTATTAGCCGATATAAATATAGGAAGCGTTGATGGGATACTTTTAGACCTGGGCGTTTCTTCGTTCCAGCTTGATAATGAAGAACGGGGCTTCTCCTACAGATTCGATACCAAACTTGATATGAGGATGGATCAAAGACAGGAACTTACCGCTGAATATATAGTAAATAATTACTCCGAACAGGAACTTTTCAGAATAATAAGAGATTACGGTGAAGATAAATTCGCCAAGAATATAGCCAAGCATATAGCTGAGGCAAGGAAAACAAAAAAGATCGAAACCACCTTTGAATTAAACGACATAATAAAGGCTTCGATCCCCGCCAAAATGAGAGCTGACGGAGGGCACCCCTCCAAGAGAACCTTTCAGGCGATAAGGATTGAGTGTAACAAGGAACTTGAGGTCCTTAAGAACTCGATCGATACGATGATAGACCTTCTTAATCCGGGAGGAAGGCTTTGCATTATAACCTTCCATTCCCTTGAGGACAGAATAGTCAAGACATCTTTCAGAAATGCCGCTAACCCTTGTACCTGTCCACCTTCCTTTCCGGTTTGCGTGTGCGGAAACGTAAGCAAGGGACGCTGTGTTAACAATAAGCCCATACTTCCCTCAGAAGAGGAGCTTAAGGAAAACAAAAGATCCAAAAGCGCAAAATTAAGGATCTTCGAAAAAGCATAAAACGCCTTAATTGAAAAGGCATATGAATTAGAGTAAAATAGGTAGGATTGAAAAATGCAACAGCAAACAGCAAGGAAGCTGAATACAAACCCAAAAAGAAATCAGGGATATGATGTCCTTGAGGGTAAGAGGAATGCCAAGAGAGAAAGAAGGATAAATGCTCTGAGAACCGGCTTGTTCTTAGGCACAGCTACAGTTATCTGTTCACTTCTTATCACCTACTATGTTTCTTTACAGTCCGAAATAACCAGTTCGATTAAGACGATCTCCAGACTTGAGAGTACTCTTAATACGTTAAAGATAGACAATGACGAGAATTATAGCCGTATCACAGGAAATGTGGACCTTGAAGAGGTGAGAACGGTTGCGATCCAGGAACTTGGTATGAGATATGCAGATGAGGGGCAGATAATAACTTTCAACGGTGAGGGCAGTGACTACGTCAGACAGACAGGCAGCATTCCTGATTAGGAGTTATTTTGAAGAACCAGTCATCATATAGAAATTTCAGAACGTTTATGAAAAAGAAATTAGTAGTGCTATTTGTCGTAGTACTACTAATTTTTGTGGGTCTTATATACAGACTTTATTCCATTACAAGGGATAATGGCGAACAGTATAAGAAGCAGGTACTTTCCCAGCAAAAATATGATTCCACCACTATCCCTTTTAAGCGTGGATCCATTCTTGATACCAACGGAAATATCCTTGCAACCTCTGAGAAGGTATATAATGTCATCCTTGATTCAGTGCTTTTAAGCACGGATGAGGAGAGCCTTGAACCCACACTTGATGCCTTAAGAAAGGTATTTAAGATCGACACCAGCAAGGTAAGAAGCTACTACGAGGAGAATAAGGACAGTTCCAGATATTACGTAATGGCAAAGAAACAGTCCTATGACCTTGTAGCCGAATTTGAAGCACTTGAAGACGAAGAGGACTCCAAGATTGCGGGAGTGTGGTTTGAAGAGGAGTATCAGAGGACCTATCCCGGAAATTCCCTTGCCTGCGATGTTATAGGCTTTACCACATCGGACAACGTGGGATCCTACGGACTTGAAGAATATTATAACGACGTACTTACCGGAACTGCCGGAAGAGAATACGGCTATATGAACGAAGAGGGTACCCTTGAAAGAACCACTATAGCCGCTGAAGACGGAAACAGTATAGTTACGACCATAGATGCCAATATTCAGGCTATGGTCGAAAAATATCTTAAAAAGTTCAACGAAGAATATGAAAATAATGCCCGCACGGGGAATGGTGCTAATAACTTAGGCTGCATAATCATGGATGTTGACTCGGGTGAGATTCTTGCGATGGCTTCATATCCTGATTATGACCTTAACGATACCAGAAATACCGATGCCCTTATCGGAATGCCCATGCTTGATGAAAACGGTGACAGGGCAGTTGATGAGGAAACCGGCAATAAACTTGTAATTACCGAAGAAAATATAGGAGATCTTGAAGGCGAAGCCTTATATCAGAATTTCAATGCCTTATGGAAGAACTTCTGTATTTCAGATGCATATGAGCCGGGCTCTGTTTCTAAGCCCCTTACTGTAGCCTCTGCCATAGAATGCGGTGCCATTAAGGGCACTGAGAGTTATACCTGTAATGGTTCTCTTGAAATAGCAGATCACAAGATCAAGTGCCATAATGTATACGGCGATGGAACACTTACCGTTACCGAAGGAATTGAAAGATCCTGCAACGTCTGCATGATGTATGTGGCCCAGGCAATGGGAGTTACCCAGTTTACCAAGTTCCAGCATGTATTTAATATGGGACTTAAGACAAATATAGACTTAGCCGGTGAAGCAAGAACGGATTCCCTTATTTATACCGCTGATACCATGAAGGCCTCTGAGCTTGCAACCTGTTCCTTCGGACAGGGCTATAACTGCACTATGATACAGATGATAACCGCCTTCTGCTCGCTTATTAACGGCGGCTATTATTACGAGCCACATGTGGTTAAAAAGATAGTCAATTCCTCAGGCGCAACTGTTGAAAATATAGAGCCCAGGTTACTTAAGCAGACTGTTTCTGCCGAAACATCCCAGAAGATAATCGAAATGTGTAACACCGTTGTAACAGGAGACCACGGAACCGGTAAAACGGCCCGTCCTGCAGGTTATATCATTGGCGGAAAGACAGGAACCGCTGAGACCCTTCCCCGAGGAAACGGAGAGTATATCCTTTCCTTCATGGGCTATGCTCCTGCAGATGATCCGGAAATAGCAATATACGTTGTGGTTGACAGACCTAATTCCTGGGTTCAGGATGATGCGAAGTTCGCAACACGTATTGTGAGAAGTATCCTGACGGAAGTCCTTCCCTACATGGGCATCTTCATGACAGAGGAGCTCTCAGAGAAGGAAATAGCAGAGCTTGAAGAACTTGAACTTGAGATAACAACACCTGTGACAACAGAGGATGAAACTACAGAAGAAGTGGCAGAGGATGGCAGTACTTCGGATAATGAAAACACCGAAGAGGCAACTGATGCCAACGAGATCTGGAAGACCTTCGAGATAGACCCCTCAACGGGTTATGCCATAGATCCTAATACCGGCGCTTATGTGGATCCGGAAACGGGAGCGGTGCTTGGACAGACCTCCTTTGAACAGGAAGAAACTGATGACGAGGTTAAAGATATAACATATAATGAAAACGGAGAGGTAAATAGCCAATGAGTATTTCAGGATCTGATTTTCTAAACAAAAAAGTACTTGTAGTGGGACTGGGAAAGAGCGGAATAGGAGCAGGAAGCCTTCTTTTAAAGGCTGGTGCGTGCCCTGTACTCTTTGACGGAAACGAAAAACTTGATATTAATGATTTTAAGTCAAATAATCCTGAATTTAAGGATTCCGAGATCATTTTAGGGGATGTTCCCGAAAGTAGAATTGATGAGTTCTTTATGGTAGTCATTTCTCCCGGTGTCCCCATTGATTCTGACTTGGTGCTCAGATTTAAGGCCAAAGACATACCTGTCTGGGGCGAGATTGAGCTTGGTTACTGCTTCCATAAAGGTGAGGTCATAGGTATCACCGGAACAAACGGAAAGACCACAACCACTACTTTAGTTGGTGAGATAATGAGCGCATATGCCGGCAAGGAAAAAGTATTTGTTGTGGGAAACATAGGAAATCCCTTCACGGATGTTGCCCTTGATACAAAGGAGGATTCAATATCCGTTGCGGAGATAAGCTCATTCCAGCTTGAGACAGCCTATGATTTCAGACCCCATGTAAGTGCGATTCTTAATATCACTCCGGATCACTTAAACAGGCATCATACCATGGCCTGCTATGCGGAAACCAAGGAAAAGATAGCTGCTATGGAGGATAAGAGCGATTACTGCGTACTTAATTATGAGGATCAGTTCCTTAAGGAGTATGCTCCCTTGTGCCCCGCGAAGGTTTTATATTTTTCATCAAAGCGTATTCTTTCAGAGGGAATATATTTAAGCGGAGAGGATATAGTCTTAAATGACGGATCCTTCACACAGGTTCTCATGAATATACATGATATGAACCTTGTAGGTATCTGCAATGTTGAGAACGTAATGGCTGCCATACTTATTACCAGGGCGATGGGCGTTCCCATGGATATCATCCTTAAGACCGTTAAGGAATTTAAAGCCGTTGAGCACAGGATAGAGTTTGTTGCAACCAAGAACGGTGTTGATTATTACAATGACTCCAAGGGTACCAATCCGGATGCGGCTATTCAGGGAATAAGGGCCATGAGCAAGCCTACCATCCTTATTGGCGGCGGCTATGATAAGATGAGTGAATATGATGAATGGATCGAGGCCTTTGACAATAAGGTTAAGTGCTTCGTACTTATAGGACAGACCCGCGAAAAGATAGCAGAGTGTGCGCGTAAGCATGGAATTTCCAATGTTATACTTGCTGATACCTTTGAGGAGGCTTTTGATATCTGTGTTAAGGAATCAAAGCCCGGAGATGCGGTTCTTTTGTCACCTGCCTGTGCAAGCTGGGGAATGTTCCCTAACTACGAGGTAAGAGGACGTATGTTTAAAGAGATGGTAATGAAACTGTAGGAATAAGATGGCTGATCGTTTTACCCTTCGTAAAAACAGCATAGGGCGTTATTTTGACGGCACACTTATACTTACGGTGTTCTTTCTTCTTATTTTCGGACTTGTAATGCTGTATTCCGTAAGCTCGTATGACGGAAGTGTCACTTACGGGGATGCCGCATATTACTTTAAGAAGCAAATATTTGCTACGGTGATAGGAATCGTTGTAATGGATATCGTGGCGATCGTTCCCTATCATTTTTGGGACAGATTTTCAGCACTTGCGTATGCAGTAGCTGTTGGCTTGCTGCTTCTTATCATTCCCTTTGGTATTGAGGCCAATGGTGCAAAAAGATGGCTTAAATTCCTGGGAATCTCCATTCAGCCTGCCGAGGTCTGCAAGCTTGCCATAATCATTGCACTTGCTCACATAGTCTGTAAAATGGGAAGTGCGGTATCAACCTGGAAAGGCTTTGGGATCGCAATAGCATCCTGCATTCCCATGTGCGTGTTAATCTACGGTATCACCAGAAACCTAAGCTCTGCCATCATCGTTTTCGGCATAGCCTTTATCATGTGCTTCGTGGTAAGCCCTGATTATAAAAAGTTTGTTCTGATGATAGTGGCGGTTCTTGCCCTTGCCGCAGGTGCGGTTTTTATAATTGTCAAAAACGCAGACGGAAGCCTGGGATTCAGAGGCGAGAGAGTGCTTGCCTGGCTTGATCCCAATGCATATGCTTCCGGAAAGGGCTTCCAGACCCTTCAGGCCCTCTATGCCATAGGATCCGGAGGGATATTCGGAAAGGGCATAGGACAGAGCATGCAGAAATTGGGATATCTTCCTGAGGCCCAGAATGATATGATATTCTCCATCATTTGTGAGGAACTTGGATTTTTCGGAGCACTTTGTCTTATTCTTTTATTTTTGCTTCTTCTCTGGAGATGCCTTGTTGTTGCCAATAATGCACCGGATATGTACGGAGCACTTTTGGTGGTAGGCTTCATAGCCCACATTGCAATCCAGGTTATACTTAATATTGCAGTCGTAACAAACATCATTCCCAATACGGGAATCTCACTTCCGTTCATAAGCTACGGAGGTTCGTCGGTTGTTTCGCTTTTGTTTGAGGTCGGGCTTGTGCTTTCGGTTGCCCGCTCGATTCGTGTCAGGGAATAGATTTTGAATTATTTTCGTAATCACAAAAGCATATTTATAATTTCGGGGATAGTAACGCTTGCTTTGGCTGCGTTACTTATCTTTTTTATTTACATTTATAAAAATTACAAGGTTACCACCGTCTATGTGGAGGGAAGCTCTCACTATTCCAATGAAGAGATAATCGACATGGTAATGGGCGGCGTATTTTCCGATAATTCTTTATTTTTATCCCTTAAATATAAAAATAAAAGCATCGACGACGTCCCCTTCGTCTCAAAAATGGATGTTACGGTAGTTGATCCCAACACCATCAGGATCGAAGTGTACGAAAAGGCCCTTGCAGGTTACATAGAATATCTTGAAAAATATATGTACTTTGACAAGGACGGTATAGTTGTTGAGGCATCTGATGTTCCCACAAGCGGCATACCTCTTGTTACGGGGCTTTCCTTTGATCATGTGGTGCTTTATGAGGCGCTGCCGGTTGAAGACACATCCGTATTTGAATCGATACTTACCATAACCCAGCTTGTAAATAAATATAATCTTTCAATAGACCGTATATTTTTTGGCTCTGATGATACGGTTACCCTTTATTTTGATGATATAAGGGTTGCTTTGGGGGAGGCCGTTAACCTTGATGAAAAAATAATGAAGCTTCAGTATATGCTTCCTGAGATTGAGGGAATGGCAGGTGTTCTCAGAATGGAAAATTATACCGATGAAACGAAGAGCGTTTCATTTGAGCCTGATGATGAAAACTGGAAGAATGCCGGTGCAGATGAAACAGATGAAGAAGCTTTCGGGGAGAGCACGGGTGAAACACAAGAAGGCGCTTCGGATTAAAACACAACCGTTATCACAAAATCCTGTTGATAAATCCGCCGAAAATAAGTATTATATAATATGCGATTAAATGGAAAATAGGGGAGGGAATTACCCGTGATAGAAGTTAATACAAACGAAGATGTTGCCGGAGCAAGAATAATAGTCGCTGGAGTAGGCGGCGCCGGCGGCAATGCTATAGACAGAATGGTGGAGGAAAACGTTAAGCACGTTGAGTTCATTGGCATTAATTCAGATAAGCAGGCACTTGCCCGTTGCAAGGCACCTAAGGTAATTCAGATCGGTGAGAAACTTACTAAGGGATTAGGAGCAGGCGCACAGCCTGAGATCGGTGAGAAGGCAGCTGAAGAGAACGCAGAAGAGATCCAGGCAGCACTTAAGGGCGCTGATATGGTTTTCGTTACCTGCGGTATGGGTGGCGGAACAGGTACAGGTGCAGCCCCCGTTATAGCCAAGATTGCCAAAGAAATGGGAATTTTGACAGTCGGAGTAGTTACCAAGCCCTTTACCTTTGAGGCTAATGTCCGCATGAAGAATGCCAACTCCGGAATTGCCAAGATCAAGGAGTATGTTGACACACTTATCGTTATTCCCAATCAGAAGATATATGAGATAGTAGACAGAAAGACCACTTTCCCCGAAGCACTTAAAAAGGCTGATGAGGTTCTTCAGCAGTCAGTTCAGGGTATTACGGATCTTATTAATGAGAATGCAATGATCAACCTTGACTTCGCTGACATTCGTACAGTCATGAAGGACAAGGGAGTTGCTTATGTTGGTATAGGAACAGGCAAGGGCGAGGATAAGGCATCAGATGCCGTTAAGATGGCTGTTGAGTCACCTCTTCTTGAGACCTCTGTTATGGGCGCTTCAGACCTTATCATCAATGTTACCGGTGATATCGGAGCATTTGATGTGGAGGATGCAGCTAACTATGTTAAGGAGCTTACAGGTGATGATGTTAATATCATCCTCGGAGCTAACTTCGATGTTACAGAGCCTGATACATGCCGTGTAACTGTTATCGCAACAGGCATTCATGATGACACACTTCCTACGAATGCCACATCTACCAAGAATGTATTCTTCCAGAACAGCATGGTCCGTCCTACAATGCCCGGATTCGGAACACGTCCTACAGTTCCTTCCCAGAGCGCAACGGTTTCACAGGAGCTTAACGTTCTTCAGAATCGTTCAACAGGTTCAATCCCCAGGATGAACACACAGATGCCACAGACACAGGTTCCTCAGGGCGGCATCACATCACCTTCTGATATCAGAAGCAATGTTAAGGAAACGAAGCTTAACATCCCTGACTTCCTTCAGAAGAAATAATTTACATCCAAAGAGTTTGATAACCCCTGCAGTTTAATGGCTGCAGGGGTTTTATTTTGTCGTTTTTACCTGGTATGCCATCTAAGAAAGGTTATGGAAGTTTGTTACCATAAAGTAGTTGACATAAACACAAAAAACACATTATAATGTGTTTATGTTAACTAAAATATCACATATTTAGGGGGTAACCTTATGAAATGCCCATTTTGTGGACACGAAAATACCAGAGTAATTGATTCAAGACCTGCAGAGGACAACAATTCCATCAGACGAAGAAGAGTCTGTGATGAATGTGACAAGCGTTTCACCACATATGAGAAGGTAGAAACAATTCCTCTCATTGTTGTTAAGAAGGATGAAAACAGAGAAACCTTCGACAGAGCGAAGATTGAATCAGGAATTTTAAGAGCCTGCCACAAGAGACCTGTTTCAGCTAAGCAGATCCAGCAGATGGTTGACGAGATTGAAACAGAGATCTATTCAAAGGAAGAGCGTGAGATAGATTCTTCGGTTATCGGCGAGCTTGTTATGGATAAGCTTATGGATGTCGATTCTGTAGCATATGTAAGATTTGCATCCGTTTACAGAGAGTTCAAGGATATTGATACCTTCCTTGAAGAACTTAAGAAAGTTCTTAAATAATGCACAAAGAGTGTAATAAAATAATATATATTTGATGTATTTTTGCACAAAAAATGTTTCCCATATGGTAATATATAATATATATGTCCGTATGGGGATTTTTATATCTTTATATGGATCCATATCCGGAGGGGTACATGAATAAAAAGATAATCGGCTTATGCGTTACAAGCTTAAACACTGAATACGGCCTTGATTTCATAGAGATCATGTATGAGGCGGCGTCAAAGGCCGGCTGCAAGCTTATGGTGTTTAATGCGACGAATCCGATAGAGACACCTGAAGAGGTGAGGCTTGGAGCGAAATCCCTGTTCTCGCTTATTAACTTTGATATCATAGATATTCTGGTGCTCGGCAGGGAGAAGTTCTCATCTTCTGAGGTTATGGACCGTATAGCCCTTGAAGCTAAAGCGCATAACTGTCCGGTGGTTGTTATAGGACATGAGAATGAAAATGCCATCTCGGTTAATAACTGGGGCGGTGAAACCTTTGAAGATATAGTAAGGCATGTGGTTGAGTTCCACGGAGCAAAAAATCCTTATTTTATCGGAGGACTTGAAGGAGAACATGTATCAGAAGAGCGTCTTTCGGCTTTCAGAAGAGTACTTTCGGATAATGGGATCACCTGCGATGATTCAAGGATTTCTTATGGCGGCTTTTCCGAGAGGGGAGTTAAGCCTATTGTGGACGATATCCTTGAAAATGACGAGGCACCTGATGCAATAATATGTGCCAATGATTCAATGGCAATTGAGACGATAAATCTCCTTAAAGCAAAAGGGATAAGTGTTCCTGAGGATGTTATAGTAACCGGCTATGACGGTATTCCTCTTTCGAGATTCCATGAGCCTTCCCTTACCACTGGAGCTGAAGACCTTGAAGGAGCAGCCGCTCTTGTTATCGACATTCTTAACAAGGCATCAGCTAATGAGAAGATAGAAGATGTATATGAGATAAAGCATAAAATTTGTCTCAGGGAGTCCTGCGGCTGCAGGGAAAACGGTGACGGACTTATGAAGCGAAGGACGGGAGCTTTCCTTTATCAGGAAATATATGAGACCAGAAGGCAGGAGAATGCTCTTTTCAGATGGGCAAGTGCCGTCCTTATGAATGAGGGAAGTGTTCTTAAGGCTTCCACGTTTGCCGATTATATGCTTCCGAATTCCTATATTTGCCTTAAAAAAGGAGCATCCAAGGATATTACAAGACACCCCTCTGACCCCTATGAAAACTGCTATGGGGATACACTTGAAACGCTTGTGGCAGTCGATGAGGACCTGACACGTGTTTCAATGGATGATTTTGATGCAGAACTTATGATCCCTGATATTGAGGGATTCCTTAAGGATGACAGCCTTGTTATATTAAATTCGCTCTATGTGGATGATATACCCCTTGGGTATTATGCGGCAAGGACCACTGACTGCAGAAGGACCTGCCACAATCTTAACAGGACGGCAATGTATATAAACCTTGCCTTCGTAAGCCATTATGAAAGGGCCCGCCAGAGCAAACTCGTAAACCGCATAGAAAATACCAAGTACTATAATTCGGTAAGCAAATTATACAATTATAAAGGCCTTCAGAAGTGGTTTGATAAGTTCTCCGATAATGAAGAAAACCATGAACTGTGGCTCAGCGCATCTGTTTATAACATTAAGAGGTTCAAATATATCCTTGAAAACTACGGTCTTGACGTTGTTGAGGGAATGATAACCTATGTAGCCAAGGCCTTTAAGGCATCGGTACGTCCGGAGTGCAGCGTCATAGCCCAGATAACAGAGGATGATTTCGTTATATTTAATTATCTTAAGGACTGTGAACGCGCTGATATGGATGCTCTTATCAAGGAGACAACGGACAGCTTCTATGCCATAATCGGAGATTACAATGAGGTAAGCGGTAATCCTTTCACCCTTGAAATAAATGCAGGCTGCGTCATCTGCGAAAACGGCTGGACACATAAACTTGATGATCTTATAAAACTTGCAAACGGCGAACTTTATCTTAACAGGCTTAAGTACGGTTCTGAGGCTGTTTCCAACAGTTACGATTCTGAAGATGATAAAAATATAATAGATGAAAAGAAACAGCGGGAGCTTTTGGATAAGTTCGATCTTTTAATGGAGAAGAATCTGTTTACCTATTTCTTCCAGCCACTTGTTGAGGTAAAAACAGGTGAGATATATGCCTATGAAGCCCTTATGAGGACACCTAAGGAAATTGGACTTTTCCCTCTTGAAATTCTTGAACTTGCCGAGCAGAAGAATAAGCTTTATGCGATCGAATATGCGACTTTCTTTAATGTAATGGAGCGCTATCAGAGAGAATTTGAGTCCTTCTACGGACGCAAGGTATTTGTTAATACAATTCCGGGACATTTCCTTTCACAGGCAGATCTAAGCACCTTTACAAGTAAGTATCGTAAATATATGGAATACTGCGTAATAGAGCTTACCGAAGGTGAAACGCTGGCTGATAAGGAACTTCAGATAATGAAGACCATATCAAGCCCTGAAAACGGCATCATGATTGCGGTTGATGACTATGGAACGGGACATTCTAACATAGTCAATGTCTTAAGGTATGAGCCCCAGATCATAAAGATAGACAGGTATCTTATAACAGACATTCACAAGGACAACAACAAGCGTATGTTCGTTGCAAATGCCATAGAATTTGCCAGGGCCAATAACATTAAGGTAGTAGCAGAGGGCGTTGAAACAAAGGATGAGCTTGATACTGTCATCGCACTTGGAGCAGACCTTATCCAGGGCTATTACACTGCTAAGCCTTCCCCGGTACCCCTTAAAGAGATACCCGAAGAGATAAAGCAGGAGATGTTAGCGGCATATCAAAAGCGTGTAGCGGGCTTTGGTAATTCATATATTTGACACTCACA
>R20__coassemble_1135_pt1 | contig 16166 bp, 15 predicted proteins | sample R20__metabat2_low_PE_052 | metagenome-assembled genome bin R20 | reverse complement strand
CTGCTCCCATACTTGCAAAGAGCGCTGCTATATCTTCATCCGACATCTTCGCATTAGGATCAAATGCCTCTTCAGCAGGGGCTTCAGGAACCGCAGACTCTTCCTCAATGGGCGCTTCCTCAATCGGGGGCTCCTCTTCAACTGCCGGCTCTTCTTCGACAGGTATCTCAGGCACCTCAATCTCATCAACTTCCGAAAGCATCTTTAAAAGATCATCCTCAGAGGTCACATCCTCGAGAGCAGGAACATCCTCAATAACCGGAACATCATCTGCAACAGGGATCTCATCTGCAACAGGAATTTCATTCTCAACGAAAATCTGGTCCGGGATGATTTTTTCAGAAGAAATGCTGTCAGCAAAAACCTTCGAAGAATCCCCCAATGGTACCTGAACATCCTGAGGCAGAACGGAAGCATCAACCTGCTCCTCATTGTCCCCTATGCTGTCAAGCATATTCGCAATATCATCCATATTAGGAAGTGAAATTTCCGGTTCAGACACCATAACCTCAGGTTCAGGCACTGCAATTTCAGGCACCACAACCTCAGGCTCAGGCATCTTTACCTCAACCTCAGGCTCTTCCTCCACCTGCTGTCCCATTTCGCGCATCACGTCCTTCATGGTACGCGGCTTGGGCTCGTTATTCATCATACTTTTTAATAAATCATCTAAATACTGTTCTTCAGATGTCATCTATATGCTCCAAAATTCAAGATTTATTTACATTTCCACAATCTAATATTTTAGCATAATGAAGTGTTCATCACAATTCATTTAAAAGTTCAAATCCGTCTTTCTTAATACCGCAGGCTCTTTCCTTTATCTCCTCGGGTATCTGATAGAAGGTTTTATTAACCCTTACAAGCATTGATTTAAGATTGTAAAATACCGTCTTTTCAAAGGGGAACCTTATAACCTCAGGGTGATCAAAGGAAACATTAAGTTCAAGCACGAGAAGTTCCCGGTTCAGGGTAAGGGATACCCACTTAAGATATTTTTCCCAATCATCATCCTTAAGATCAGAACTCATGGGATAAACGATATTCAAATCTTTAAGCCGCTCATCAATATTTTCAGAAGTTGTGATCATATAGTAATCTCTTCCTTCAAGAAGTCTCTTAAGGGAAGCGACATTTTCATCCGAAAGTTCCTTCTTTCCAAGTCCTATAAGAAGCTTTTTCGCATCTTCAATTTTTATTTTTAAATCATCTGTTTCCATATTTAACACCCTAAGCAAAATTAAAAAAATAAGGGAGCCTGGCATTTGCCGGCTCCCTCTTTAAATTCGATTATCTAACTAAACTGTCTACTATACGAACGAGATTACCGATTTCGGGCTTTGAAAGCTGTGCATCAGCACCAAGCGATTCACCCTTCCTTCTCATCTCATCATTAACCAGAGATGAGAAAATAATGATCGGAATATTCTCTGTTTCAGGATCTGACTTAACAAGCTTGGTAAGTCTGTGTCCATCCATAATAGGCATCTCTATATCAGTGATAATACACTGAACATGCTCCTTAAGAGTACCCTTTTCCTTACATTCACAAACTACATCATAAGCTTCCTGACCGTTCTGTGTATGAATAAGGTTCTCATAACCTGCCTTCTTAAGGGAATCAACAATAAGCTTATTAAGGAGAACTGAATCCTCTGCAATAAGGATGGGAACATCTGATCTTGATCTTTCACCAAGTTCAAGGATCTCGGATGTCTTAAGTCCTGTCTCGGGATTGATATCAGTTACGATCTTCTCGAAGTCAAGAATGATAACAAGTTTATTGTCAATCTTAACAATACCTGTTGAAATACTCTCATCAGCTGAGGAAACTGTTGCACCGGGCTTAATAATATCCATCCATGAAACTCTGTGGATACCCTTTACCTGATCAACATGGAATGCTATATCAAGCTTATTGAAGTTAGTGATGATAAATAAACCACCGGGAGTACTTACGCCTCTCTGTAAACAGTTCTTAAGGTCAATAGCCGTGATCATAACATCTCTCGGCATGAAAATACCTTCAATGCTGGGATGTGAATTCGGCACGGGAGTAACAGCCTGATAAGGAATAATCTCCTTTATCTTTGCTACGTTAATACCATATGCATTACCATCTAATTCGAATTCAAGTACTTCAAGTTCATTAGTACCGTTTTCAAGTAAGATCTGTGTATCCATTAATAATCCACCTCATTCTTTCAGCCTGCTAAAACAGGCAAAATACCTTCCCGAATATTTTAGCATATTTACATAACGCGAACAACATAAAAATCAAAAAACTCGCCTAATTGTATACACAAATCAGGCTAATGACTTAAGTGGCAAAAGTCATCCCATCAGGTTAATTAAGAGGGAAAGAAATATTACCGTCAGAGGTCTTAAGAACAAGTTCAAGGGAACTAATCTCAGACAGCTCGTCGGGATCATATTCTCCCACAACCACCAGCGAAACACTCTGCCCTGCATCTATCGTTCCGCTCCATAAGGCCATATCATTTAAAAGAAGTGTAGTTAACGCGTTTTCACTCTTACCGTTAATAGATATCTTATATCTCATGTCACGGTATGGCATCGTAACCTCAAGTGCATCGCTTGAAACATTAGTCAGTTCAAAATTAAGGATAAGAAGTTCCTGGCCATCCTGAGCATAGAGCACGAAATAATCGTCAGGATTCTCCGAATAATAATCGGCAATATCATAGCCTGTATAATTAATGGTAATCCCAGGCAAGCCAAGATACTCTTCTATGCTTTCATAATATACACTCTCATCCGGTGTGGGAGTAGCATCAGCTGAAGTCTCATTCTCCGGAAGCGTGATAAGATTCTCGGGTGATGTAGTGGGTTCAGGTGTGCTTAGTATCTCATTTATGTCTACAGGTTCCCCGTCATCATTAACCACCTCGAAGGAAGGCTCTATCTTATCTCCATTGCCGTCATCAAAAGAAAGAAGCGTCTCCGAAGCATATTCAACTATCATATCCTGCTGCGCTTCAGTAAGTTCGGGAATCTCCGACTCAAAAAGCGAGCATCCGCATAACGAAAATGCCGCCACAAGAGCTATTAAAATTGTAGTAATCCTTTTTATCTTCATATCGTTATATTTTAACATAAAGATATAAATTAGTCACTTAGCCTTACCGTGAAGTAGAATTCAACGCCCTCATTGTAATTTACAGCGCCGTACTCTCCGCCCATCTTTTCAACTATGGCTTTAACTATCGAAAGTCCGACTCCGCTTCCGCCGTATTCTCTGGTCCGTGCTTTGTCAACCTTATAGAACTTGTCCCATATCTGGGGAAGTGATTCCTCGGGAATATTCTCTCCGGTATTAAATACTGATATCTTTGCAAAGGAATCAAGTTTCTCTACCCTGATCGAAATTTTCTTCTCACCGTCAACATGATTAAGTGCATTTGAAAAATAGTTATTAAATACCTCTTCAACGTAATATTCATCCGCACAAACATATACGGGATCAGAATTCTCGAAGGTAAGGTTAACCTCCTTCTGCTTAATCAGGATATCAGAGGCCGACAGGTAATTTGATATGACCGAAACAATATCAAAATCCACCTGATTAAGTTCAATATCTCCGAACTCAATATGATTAAGGTCAAGTAATTTCTTGACCATACCGTTCATTTTAGCTGCCTCATCCATTATGACGTCACAATAGAAATCACGGGATTCCTCGTCGGAATTAACAGCCTCCTTAAGTCCCTCGGCATAGCCCTGTATAAGCGCTATTGGAGTTTTAAGTTCATGAGATACATTTGACAAAAATTCCTTTCGCATCTCATCTATTTTTTCCTTCTGGGCAATATCCCGCTCCAGCTGTTCGTTCTTTTCCTTAAGTTCCGCAAGAGCAAGTGCCCTTGAAACAACTACCAAAAGCACAACAAGCGCAACGCAGACAACTGCGATCACTATATTAAAGAATCTGCTTGATATCCTTACAGATTCCTGCATACCCGCTATGGAGCTTCTTATGAGAAAAAGATAGCCGTTATCAAGGATTCCGAACATATCAAGATATTCGGTCTGTGTTTGAGGCTCAAAGCCTCTGTATATCGAATATTTTTCGGCCTCCTCAACGGTCTTGGTGTCTACCATCTCTGCCCTGCCGAAAATATAGCCTAGAAGTCTGCGGCTTAAGGCTTCATTATCCTGGGTCGATCCAATAAGAGTGTTGTTATCGGTATCCAGGATAACCATGCTGACGTTATCCTTCTCGCACAGTGCATTAAATTCAGATTCGAACTCCTCCGAATCAAATTCTCCGCCCAGCACCGCCTGATTTATATCATCATAGGCAGACTTCATAAGGTTTAACTTTCCCCTTGTGTAATAGGTTTCAAAAAAAGACCCGTTTACAACAAAAATAAGGGCAACCAGGATAACTATGCCAAGTGAAATATATATGAGATAACGCTTTTTATATGAAAGTTTCTTAGTCTCCAAACTTATAACCCATTCCCCAGATGGTCTTAATAAGGTCGCCCTTTTCTCCCATCTTAGCCCTCAATTTTTTGACATGAGTGTCAATTGTTCTGGCATCGCCGAAATAATCATAATTCCATACCGAATTAAGTATCTTTTCACGACTTAAGGCAATGCCCTTATTCTCAACGAAGTACGAAAGAAGTTCAAACTCCTTAAAGCTTAATTCTATCTCTTTGCCGTCTATGGTTACGCGGTGAGCTGTCTTGTCGATAAGTATACCGTTTGATTCAACCTTCTCCTCATTCTCCAAGGCTCCGCTTCTTTTAAGAATCGCTTCAACCCTGGCAACCAGCACTTTGGGGCTGAAGGGTTTGGTAACATATTCGTCGACTCCCAGTTCAAAGCCCTTAAGCTCATCCTTTTCATCTGACTTGGCAGTAAGCATGATAACAGGAACCTTGGAATTTTCCCTTATCTCACTTAAAACCTCGTAACCGTCAAGCTTGGGCATCATTATATCAAGCAGAATAAGATCTATGTCCTGGTTTTTATAAAAAACCTCGAGCGCCTCTTCTCCGTCGCCTGCCTCAAGTACCTCGTAATTACTTCTTACAAGGAAATCCCTTATAAGCTTGCGCATTCTTGTTTCATCATCAACTATCAGTATTTTCAAGTGCTTTCTCTCTTTCCCTGACGGCATTTTCCCGGTCAGTAAGTTCCTGTTCCCAGGCGGAATACTCATTGGTTATCGCCTGTTTGTAATTAAGTATATTGGGGTTATCCGACTTAAGGGTTATTATGAACATCGCAATAACGAGAACAAAAAGAATAACGTTTAAAAGGACCGAGGTCCTTAAGGCATCCTTTATTCCACGCTCTCTTTTCTTAGAAGGCCGGATACTCCTTTTTGCAATATGGTCATCCTTGGGAGCAAGAATATCTCTCTTCTGGGAAATAAAATTACAGTAAAGCGGTATGGGCCTTATATCCTCTTCGGAAATACCGTTTTCAACAAGTCTTTCCTTAAGGAATTTAAGATACTCCCAGCCAACAGGTGTTGAGAACATCTTCTCATCGATCATCTTGTCATAAACAGCCTTCATCTGCTTGACATTCATGGACTGAGTGCGTTCCTCAAGATATTTGGCGTTTTTGATCTCTTTTTCCGCAAGGCGGGCATCATCAAAGGATCCGAAGTAGTAGCCGCCCACTATAAGTTCATTTCTATCTGCCATATTTTCTCCCTCATTTAAAGAAATTATAAACAAAAAAAAATGGCCTTACAATAAGTAAAGCCACTCCTTCACAGAGTTTTCACAGATATCGGGATATATATAATCTGTGTATCAATAAGGAATCTCCCGCTTGCGGGGGGCTCCTTATTGTAAAGCGTGGAATAGGCGGGAGTCGAACCCGCGTCCAAAAATCAATTCCCTCTCCTTCTACTATCGTAGTTTACCATTTAAGATTCCCTTCTTCCCGACGAAGGTAAACGCCCTCCGGGCTCAGGTAGCTTCATGATACGCCCTTATGTGCAAAGCTTAGCATAAGTCGTTTCCTGCATGGATGATGCCCGGGTCTTAATGTGCAGGTGCACTAAGTCGGACAGCTGCCATTAGGCAGCGTAAGCTAATTTAGAATCAGCGTTTATATTTATTTTGCGATTTAACGCATCGCCTGCGGATAGCTTCTAAAGCTGCATGATCCCTGTCGAAACCTTGACTATCCCTTATTCGTAAGCATTAAGCCTACCTGAGAGATAATTTATAATCCCTCTCGACCTCCCTTCGGACATCCTTCTTATGAAGGTCCTCTCTCTTGTCATAGAGTTTTTTACCCTTGGCAAGTCCTATCTCTATTTTAGCATATCCATCCTTAAAATACACCTGCAAAGGCATAATTGTGTATCCCGTTTCGGAGGAAGCACCGATAAGCTTTCTTATTTCAGCCTTATGAAGAAGGAGTTTCCTTGTTCTCAGCGGATCCTTATTGAATATGTTTCCCTTCTCATAGGGAGATATGTTCATTCCGTAAACATATGCTTCGCCGCCTTCAATGCCTATATAGGCTTCCTTGATGCTGCACTTGCCCATTCTTAAAGACTTAACCTCAGTTCCGTGAAGTTGAAGTCCTGCCTCGAATTTTTCTTCGATAAAATAGTCATGATATGCTTTTTTATTATTCGCAATAAGCTTTATCGGTTCACTCATCCTTAATTACCTCCGAAAAATCTATTGTTTTAGTCATCATATCAACCAGGTCCACCTTGACCCTAATGGGAGCACCAAGCTTATATGTTTTGCCCGTATCACGTCCCACCATCTCATAGGTATCTTCCTTGTAATAAAAATAGTCGCCCCAGAGCTTGGAAACATGTATCATTCCCTCGACGGTATTTGGAAGCTCCACATATATTCCCCAGGCCGTAACGCCTGAAATAACGCCGTCAAACTCCTCATCGATATGCTTTGTCATATACTGGGCTTTCTTAAGCTTCTCAACCTCTCGCTCGGCCTCATCAGCCCTTCTTTCAAGGCTTGAAGTCTCCTTTGCAACCATAGGAAGGATGCCGTTAAAGTGATCAATCTTTCTTTCATTCATCCTTCCATGGAGATGCTCCTTTATGATCCTGTGGATCTGAAGATCAGGATATCTCCTTATGGGTGACGTGAAGTGACAGTAATAATTGCATGCAAGTCCGAAGTGACCAAGGCATGCCACATTATATTCAGCCCTTCTCATACTCCTTAAAGTAAGCCTGCTGATAAGAGCCTCCTCGGGTGTTCCTTCTATCCTGTTTAAAAGCTTCTGTATCTCCTTAGGATGAACCTCGTTCTCAGAGCTTTTTATTTTCATGGAATAGCCGAAATTATTGATGAAGGTTCTAAGCTTCAGCATCTTCTCAGGGTCAGGTGTTCCATGGGTCCTAAAAAGAAACGGGCTTTCAAGATAATAAAAGTGCTCGGCAACAGTCTCGTTAGCCATGAGCATGAAGTCCTCTATCATCTTCTGGGATACTCCCCTTTCATAGGGTGCTATCTTTACCGGGAAGCCGTGCTTATCAAGGATGATCTTGCTCTCCGGAAAATCAAAGTCGATCGAGCCTCTCTTTTCACGCCTTTTTCTTATTATAGCAGATAACTCCTCCATATCCTTAAACATGGAAAGTTCTTTTTCATAGCGCTCTTCAAGTTCCTTTGATGTTCCCTGAAGGATTGCATTAACGTCAGAATAATTCATTCTTTCATTAACGTTTATAACCGTCTCAACTATCTCATGGGAAATAACCTCTCCCTTTGAATCTATGTCCATAAGACAGCTAAGCGCAAGTCTGTCCTCCCCCATATTAAGGGAGCACATTCCGTTAGAAAGAACATGTGGAAGCATAGGAATAACCCTGTCCACCAGATAAACCGAGGTTCCCCTCTTAAGGGCCTCACGGTCAAGGGCTGAGTTCTCCTGAACATAATTGGAAACATCCGCAATATGAACTCCCAGATGATATATTTCTCCGTCCTTCGTCAAAGATACAGCATCATCAAGATCCTTTGCATCCTCTCCGTCAATGGTCACCATGAGAACGTCCCTTAAATCCTTCCTCATGTAGAAATCCGCCTCATTTAAGTCATTGGCAACACGGTTAGCCTGAGTTAGCACCTTCTCAGGAAATTCCATGGGAAGATCATATCCCTTTACGATGGATAATATATCAACTCCGGGATCGTTTTCATGCCCAAGTATCTCCGTTATCTCACCCTCTGGCTTATGCTTTGAATCCCCATAATCCGTTATATGGCAGATGACCTTATGTCCCGTCACTGCTCCCATGGATTTTTCCTTGGGGATAAAGATATCGGATTCTATCTTCTGATTATCAGGAATGACGAAGCCGAAGCCCTTTCCCTTATCGAAGGATCCCACAATATCTGTAAGTGTATGGGAAATAATATTTATTATCTTTCCTTCGGCACGCTTATCCTTTGTCTTTTCACGGGTTATCTCAAGCTCCACTATATCTCCGTGAAAGGCGTTATGGGTCTTCCCTTCGGAGATAAAGATATCATCCTCAAGCCCCTCTACGGTAACGAAGCCAAAGCCCTTCTGATTGGATATAAATGAGCCTGTATATTTAGTTGGTTCTTTTTTAATTGGTTTTCTTTTAGCCATATATTTATCTTTAAACTACTTAAAAAAGGCATCCCGCCTAAGCAGGATGCCCAAATTCTTAAAATAACTAGAAAATGCTGAGATTAAGAACAATTGAAAGAACCATGAATAAGATTGCAAGCCACTTGGTAATCTTTACCATCTTGCCTTCCATGGAACGGCCCTTGTTCTTGCCCCAGTAGGTTTCAGCTCCGCCTGCTATTGCTCCAAGGCCCTGCTGCTTTCCTTCCTGCATAAGTACCAGCACTGTAAGTGCCACACATATTATGATGAAAATGATCTGTACGATAATTTTAACTACTGCCATTATTAAAACCTCCAAAAACAAACGTTATGAGTTTAACACAAAGAGCTCAAGCCGTCAAGCAAAGCTTATCCATAAATCTCAATGATTTAAGGAATAAGTGCGTTGTATGCATCAACTGCCTGCTGGAAGGCTGCGAGCTGATCCTCATTAAGAGTGCTTAAGTCTATTCCGTTCATTTCTGCCATTTCTTCAGCTGAAAGCTTGATTCCTGCCTGAGCATCAGTTGTAGTTGTAACCTCAGTAAGAACTCCGTCAGCACCTGCCATGTAGGTCTTCTTTCCAACCTTTACCTGCTTATTTATAGCAAGTGCACCATTTTCTTCGAAGTAATAAGGAACCTTATCTATCGTCTGGTAGCCTGTAAGTACGGTGCCGTCCTTTCCTGCGCAGAACATCTGGCCGTTATAAGCAAACCAGGTTGTTGCCATGGCACCGTTTAATGTAGGATCAAAGTATTTCATTCCCTGACCATAATCCACGAAGCCGTACTGGGCAGCGCCATTTGCATCAAAATAGAAGGTTGATCCGTCTATCTTTGTAGGACCAACAGATGCTTTACCGTCATCAGTGCTTAAGTAATACATCTTGGCATCTGAATCAACATACCAGCCCTTAACTATATAGCCATACTGATCAAACAGATATCTTCCGCCCTGGTATGAAACCCATCCGGTCTTCATCTTCCAGTCCTGATAGAATCTGGTGCTTCCGTTGTGGGCAACGAAGCCTTCCTTGATGATCAGATTAGAATAATCCTTATAAAGATAATCGGTATCAACATATCCTGAGATTCCGGAAATCGTGGCTTTTGAGGAATTCTGCCAGATTGCAACCGATCCACTGTAGTCACAGCTGTCTGCGAACTGGGCTACCCATTTATCCCAGGGTGTTGCACCTATCTTTGAATTAAAGAAGGTCTTATAAGAATATACCATCGGGTAATATCCTGCAGCATCTACAAGGATACAGAAGGTATTTATGATGGCATTAACATCTGCAGCAGAGAGTCCCTTATGAACCGAGTCCTCAATATCAAATACAACGGGCATCTGAACCTGGTAGGCTGAGAGCCACTGTATAACAAGGGCAGCCTCAGCAGTTGCCTGCTCAACGTTAGTAGCATAGGAATAAATATATACGCCTGTCTTTATTCCGTTAGCCTGTGCCTGCTGCATATTATATGCAAACATAGGATCAAGTCCGGAATATGTACTTCCTATCTTTATGAATGCAAATTTAACACCGGATGCTGCTACCTGGGACCAGTTGACCGTGCCCTGGTATTTGGAAACATCAATGCCCTTTGCTATGGCGCCCGAAGATGTAACAGCCTTTGACTCTACTCCCGGCATCATGATTATCATCGCCGCAGCAAGTAAAGCAGCTGTTAATTTCTTTAATATTGACAATCTTTTTTTCATACTAAAATTCGCCCTCTCATTGTTTGATATATCAAATATAAATTGATATACTTAATGTTGCGTGGGCTCATAAAAGACATTTTATGTAAATTTACCCACATGGAGATAGTATGCCTAAAAATTCAAATAAAATCAAGGACTTCTTTTTCAAATCCGGAATTATGACCAAAAAAGACTATATAATCATGGGAATCCTGACACTTATATTCACAATTCTCGTTTTCATAAGGCTAGGAAATCACTACGCTCCCATGTCATATTATGAAACAACCCCCGAGACCAGGGATATAGTCCTTGACTTCGGTGACTACATAACTGTTGAGCAGCTGCATTTTTATTTAGGTAACTATGACAGCAGGAAACTCTCCATTTCGACTTTTAATGAAGTGACCGGCGAATGGGAAATCATAAACGGCGAGGCCAATGTATCTTCAGTCTTCCAGTGGAATACTGTTGATATCTACTATAATTTAAGATATTTAGGTATTGTTGCAACAGATGATGATGCCGTATTTAACGAGCTTGTCATCACAGGACCTGATAATACCGTTATAACTCCCGTCAATGCCTCATCCTATCCCGAGCTTTTCGACGAGCAGGACATGTTCTATGACACCGCCGAAAAGACATATATGGATGGAACCATGTTCGACGAGATCTATTATGCAAGAACGGGCTATGAATTCATCCATCATCTTCCAACCTATGAAACAACCCATCCCCAGCTTGGCAAGTGTTTAATTGCCCTTGGAATGCTTATATTCGGAGAAAATCCCTTCGGTTGGAGGATTATGGTTGCTCTTTTCGGAATCTTCTTTGTTCCTTTAATGTATATGTTTGCAAAGGTATTATTTAAGGATACCTTCATTGCAACAGCGGTGGGGACACTTATAACCTTTGACTGCATGCACTTTACCTTGAGCCGAATATGCACCATTGATACCATCGTTGCATTCTTTATAATCCTTATGTACTACTACATGTGGCGGTATATAGAGGCTGACACTGCATACAGGACCGGAATCGGAAATATAGTAACAGCCTCTGCAGCAGTAAATATTTCTTCCGCTTCAGATTCTGCCTCACATAAAAAATCAGGTAAGAAATCAGCAAAATCATCCTGGAACAATGACGCTTTCCCGCCCAGGACCGTATATATACTTTTGATACTTTCAGCTGTGGGTATGGCATGTGCTATCGCCACTAAATTAACCGGTGTATATGCAGCCGTAGGACTTGCGATCATTTTCATATTTCATACCGTTAAGTACTGGCCCAAGCACCAGGCCTTTAAGCTCTTCTGGCTTTCTATGGGAATCTTCATTGCATTCCCTCTTGTACTTTATACACTTTGCTATATTCCTACTGTCGAGCTCTATGCCCAGATGGGATCAACAGATAAGACTATTAAGTGGACTGAATCAGGCTTGAGCATAGGCTACGGCTATACAGGTCTGATAGCCCGTACATTACGAAATACCTTCTATATGATCAATTATCATAAGAACCTTGTTGCAACCCACCCCTATCAGTCATCTGCCCAGAGCTGGCCCATTATCTACAAGCCTCTGCTTGCCGCAAATGACCTTGTTAAGGTTAATTCATCCGGTGATGATTATGTCTATATCCGCTCTGCAGTAAGTTATCTTGGCAATCCGGTTATCTGGTGGAGTGCAATCCCCTGCGTGCTCTTTACCTTTATAAGCGCAGTTTACAACATCATTAAGGAGCATAAGATAGAGTCCCTTACTGCATTCCTCTGTGTAGGCTATCTTGCCCAGTATATTCCCTGGTTCGGAGTTAACAGATGTATCTTCATATATCACTATTATCCCGCACTTCTCTTCTCTCTTCTGATGATGGGCTACACATTTAAGTGCATACTTAATTTTGCAGGCGGAAGTGTTAAATGTAACGAAGTTGGGATTCTTGCTTTGATTAAGAGAAAGAATGCGGGGTCTGCCACTGCGGGGGCTGCTACAACGAGCTCCGTTACTGTGGGTTCCGATACTGCAAGTTCCATTACGAAGGCTCAGCTCAATATTAAGAAGATTATTCTTGTTTTCCTGATACTTGCGATTATCATGTTCTTTATATTCTATCCCGTCATTTCCGGTATCCCCACAGCAGAAGCCTGGGGCAACAGATTAGAGTGGTTTGAGCAGTGGGCGCTTGTATAAGCGCCCAATAAAAAAGAACCTCAAATGAGGTTCTTTCCTGTTTCAGAGTCCCACAGAAGGCTTGGATCCATGGATTTAAGATCGCGCACTCCGGTGAAATTCATTATTGTTTTAAGTTCAGCATTCATTGACTGAATGTAGTTGATTGCGCCCTTAGTTCCTTCCTTTTCAAGGGACGGCAGAATTGCCCTTCCAACGCTTACAGCATCCGCTCCGAGAGCAAGGGCTTTAAATGCATCAGCTCCGGTGTCAATGTGGCAGTCAACGAATATCTTAATATCTGGATAAGCCTTAAGTGCTTCCTTTATCTTCGGAAGTACCATAAGCGGCGGTAATGCATAGGGCATACGGCCATGATGATGGCTTACTACAATTCCGGAGGCTCCGGCTTCAGCAGCCTTTAGTGCATCAGTAACACTAAGTACTCCCTTTATCACAAAGGGAAGGCGGGAATATTCAACCAATTCACGAATTGATTCAACTGACTGAGGTGCCATCTTCTCGTTAAGGACAACGTCATAATCTCCGTCCATTCCAAAGATATGGTCAGTATCGATACCCACTGCAAGTGCCTTATGATCTCTTGCAACATCAATCTGCGAAAGGATCTTATCTTTATCGGCGTAGGGCTTAATGATCCTGACTGTTCCGGGGCAGGCATCCATCACAGGTATAATGGCCTCGTTTTCACCCATACCAACGAAATTCATCGCATCAAGTTCCTTCATCGCCCTAGAGTATTCAATAAGTCCGTTTTCACGTCCTTCGGCATATTCAGGGAGATGCGAAAATGCAGGAGTTGTTATGGGAGTCGAAAACTTCTTTCCCCAGATTTCAAATGAAATATCCGCTATATCCGAGTCTATAAGCCTCTCCTCTATAAGGATCCTGTCAAGGTATCTACGGGTCATTTCATTAGCATCACGCATCGGCTGTAACCTCCTTTTTTGAAGATACTATCTCTTTATAAAGATCGTATCCCACATAAATTATAAGAGCAAGCTGGAACACAGCTACGGTCCTTATATCAAATATATGAACTGCGATAAGGTACGGCATAAATGTCAGGATTGAAACCAGAACGAACCCGCACATAACCGGAAGCTTCTTAGGCCTTACTACCGCATATACTATTGCAATAAGGTCAATCAAAAAACCGTAACGGTCATGCATATGCGGCAAAGTATATACTGCACAGGCAACCGAAAACAGTGCTATCGAAACGGCCAGTTCATTGGTTATTTCGCCGCATCTTACATAAATATAATATGCAAGGAAGCCTAAAAGGGCTATGCATACGAAGGTGCCCGCTGAGGAAATCTCATCCATATGATGGTTAGATTCTATGGTCTCATCAAGCAGGGCGTAGATATTCGGATACTCCAGAGTTCCCCAGGGATAATATCCGGACTGGTCCAAATATATGGTCATTAGGTCCACAAAATCACGTCCGAATATCCATGCAGGAAGCTGTGCTATCACATAAATAACAGGGAGATACACAAGTTCGAGAATCTTAACCGTCCGCTTCTTAAGCCACATAATAAGGTAAAAGGGAAGTATTAGAACCGTCTGAAGCTTAAACGCAAAGGCTATTCCCAAAAAGATCATGCTTGCTCTGCTCTTATCCTTAAAGAAGAAATAAAGAGACCAGAGTATGAAGCTTGTATAGATCACGTCGCACTGGCACCAGTATGCGCTGTCAATAAATACAGTCGGGCATAAAAGGAGCAGTGAAAAGCCAAGTATTGCCTTCCTCTCTGAATGAGTTGTCTCATATATGATCCCGAAGGCTGCAAAGGCAGCCGAATAATCGAAAAATACAGAGATGGACTTAAGGGCATAATGACTGTTCTCAATGCCCGAAACCAGGCACATAAGAACCATATAAGGTGTCGTGTAATTTCCTATCTTAGTGCCTAAAGAAGGGAAGCCTCCAAGCTCCTTTATCTTTTCCATCCAGAGTTCAAGAAATCCCCAGTAATCCGCAGATTCGATGGGATAAAGCTTAATCCTTACTATCAGCCCAAGTATCATCATTGCAAGCATAAATATAAGGTCAACGGCCTGAAAGGTCATTTTGCCTATGTTTATGCTCATGTGAAGGAAACGGTCAAGGAGTCTCTCTTTAACCGCAGAATCCTGTCCGTCTGTCTCCTGCTCATCTGCGGTCTCTGCAATCTTCAAGGCATCTTCGTTATTTATGGCGCCTTCTATGTCATCTAATTCTACGCCTTCAATGATCGTATTAAGTTCATCAATTAATTGGCTGTTTTCAGGCATTATTGGGCAACCTCTTCGCTGTCAGAATAGTGGATTGTTTTAGCGCATTCAACGAACTCTTCCATCCAGTCTGCGCCCGGAGCCTGAAGGAAGGTAATTATATTGGATTCAGTGCCATTATAAAGAATATAAACAAGTGTTTCATAGTGGCTGTTTTTTAGGTCATAGTTATAAACTATGCAGAGGCCGGGTCTGCCATCCACCATGATCTTGTCATACTGGGTAATATCAATATCCGGATTCTCGCCGTAAGCGCTCTCAAATTCAGTATCGATCTGCTCCTTATACTCTTCCTTCGTCATTAATGTGAGATTTTCGTCCGAATCATAGATGATCTGGTTGATCGAAGAAAGGTCTTTCTTACTCTTGGGAATATACTCTCCTTCGTAATCTCCCGAAGCCTTCCAGCCTGAAGGAAGGGAGCAGACGATATCTGCCTGTCCGAAGGAATATTCATTTTCATCATATTCCTCTACTATCGCATCAGATTCGACAGCAGTCACTGTAGACTGAACTGCTTCCGTTGCAGAAGAATTATCCTGAGAGGATGCATTATTTTCAGTTGCAGTTGAAGTTCCCGAGCATGCAGTCAAGAATACTGCTGCAGATAATATTGCAAGAATTTTCTTTTTCATAAAAATATCCTTTCGTGCCAAAATTTCTATCTCTTTAAATATAACATAATTAAGAGTCTTTATCCATAAAACAAGCGGCAGGTGATCCTGCCGCTTGAAAGTATCTAATATCTTTAGGATATCGATCCTTATTTAATTACTTCGTTTTCTTAAGAGCAATCACACTTGCGATTCCTGCTCCAAGTGAAGCAACCAAAGCTGCGATCCAAACGAAGATTGCCATGCTGTCACCGGTCTGAGGTGATCTTCTCTTTCCGAGAACTGCCTGATCAACTCCACGTCTTGCTCCGAGAACTCCGTCTGTTGTTCTACGTGCTCCGAGAACCTCATTTGAAGGAGGAGTTACAACAGGTGTAGGTGTTACGTTAGGTGTAACATCAGGTGTAGGTGTCACATCAGGCGTTGTCTCAGGTGTAGGTGTTACATCCGGTGTTGTATCAGGAGTAGGTGTCACATCAGGTGTACTTGACGGTGTTACGTCAGGTGTGGGCGTAGTGTCCGGAGTACTTGAAGGTGTGGCACTGGGTGTCTCACTAGGTGTTGAACTAGGAGTTGCTGAAGGCGTCTCACTAGGTGTTGCACTAGGAGTAGCTGAAGGCGTCTCGCTAGGTGTTACACTAGGAGTAGCTGAAGGCGTATCGCTAGGTGTTGCACTAGGTGTTGCTCAAGGAGATTATAAAGGAGTTGCGCAACGAGATAAAAAAGGAGTATAGATCTGAGT
>R20__coassemble_984_pt1 | contig 18332 bp, 15 predicted proteins | sample R20__metabat2_low_PE_052 | metagenome-assembled genome bin R20 | reverse complement strand
AAATGTGCTCATAATGCATAGATAATCACATGCGAAGAACCAGGGCATAAGAAGGATGATTCGGCGGCGGACGATCAATTTCACAATCTGAACACAATTCGTTCAAAATTTCACCACAATAAAAAGTTAATCTATCATAGTCAGTAAAATCCCTGAGGGGTTTTCCTGACGGAGGGAGAAGAGTTCAACTGTTAATAAGCGCAGGGCGCAAATCAGGCGCAGGACGCAAAGCAAGCGCAAAACGCAAAGCAAGCGCAGGGCGCAAATCAGGCGCAGGACGCAAAGCAAGCGCAGGACGCAAAATTATTAACTGGGAGGATCATTATGATCAAGGTTGAACATCTGACGAAATGCTATGGTGATTTCGTGGCAGTCAAGGACCTTTCCTTTGAGATTGAGGAAGGCCATGTTTACGGCTTCTTAGGACCTAACGGAGCCGGCAAGTCAACTACCATGAACATTATCACAGGCTGTCTGTCACCGACGGACGGTCGAGTCTTAATCGGCGAACACGATATCTATGAAGAGCCTGAGGCGGCTAAACGCCTTATCGGTTATCTGCCGGAAATTCCACCACTTTACACTAATGAAACACCGCTTGAATATCTCGAATTCGTAGGTGAAGCGAAGGGCCTTAAGGGCAATGAACTTAAGGAAGAGATTGCCATGGTCATTGAAAAGACAGGTCTTGAAAATATGAAGAACCGTCTTATCGGAAACCTTTCAAAGGGATATAAGCAGAGGGTCGGTATTGCGCAGGCTATTATGGGCAACCCCAAGGTAATTATCCTGGATGAGCCGACGGTTGGTCTTGATCCCATTCAGATAATTGAGATCCGTGACCTTATTAAGGAATTGGGACAGACCCATACCGTAATTTTCAGTTCCCACATCTTAAGTGAGGTTCAGGCTATCTGTGAGCAGGTGCTTATCATATCAAAGGGTGAACTTGTTGCCTTCGACACAACCGAGAACCTTGAGAAGAATACCAATAAGGGTTCTTTGGAGGATGTATTTATCGAGCTTACTGCCAATGATCCCGAGGCTCTTAAAAATATGTACAGAGAGAAAATGTACGGAGCCCAGATGGCCCCGGAAAATGCCATAACACCTGAAGTAAAGGAAGAACAGGCTTCCCCTGAAGCCCCCAAGGAAACAGAAGCACCTGAAGCAACGGAAATATCCCAAGCCCCCGAAGCACCCGAAACTTCAGAAAATCCTGAAAAAGCCCAAACACCCGAAAACTCAGAAAGCGAGGTAAGAGAAGATGAAAGCAGTCTTTAAGCATGAACTTCGTTCATATTTTCATTCGCTCACAGCTTATCTTTTTATAGGCTTCCTTCTCATGTTCGTAGGAGTAGGAGCGATGCTATATAACATCCAGTCGGCAGTTGCCAACTTTGAATATGTACTTGACTTCGTTGGAATCGGTCTCGTGGTCATAATCCCCATTCTTACCATGAAGGTCATAGCTGAGGAAAAGAAGCAGAAAACGGATCAGCTCCTTTATTCCCTTCCTTTAAAGACCTATGAGATCATCGGAGGTAAGTTCCTTGCACTCCTTGTGGTATTTCTTATCCCGATGCTGATAATTGCCACATATCCCCTTATATTTGCCAAGTATGGCGAGGTATATCTCCTTACTTCATATGGCTCGATGATAGCCTTCTACATAATGGGTGCCGCACTTATTTCCATAGGAATGTTCATTTCGTCCCTTACGGAAAATATAGGCTTCGCAGCGGGAATAGCAATCCCGGTTCTCTTACTTAACTATTTTTCAGTAAGGCTTTCCGAATATATTTCCGCAACGGCATTCGGATCGCTTGTGGCTATCGTAGTGATCTGGCTTCTTCTGACATTCCTTATCTGGTACCTTACCAGAAAAGAGAATCTTTCCTTCGGGATTGGAATGGTCGGTGTCATTGGCATCTGTGGTGTCTATTATTTCAAGAGTGATATCTTTGAGGGACTGCTTCCTAAGATTATGACACAACTGTCATTATTCGGAAGATTTGATAATTTCGTTGACGGAATATTTGATATAACCGCGATCGTATTTTATCTTACGGTTATCTTTTTCTTCCTGTTTTTGTCAGTCCAGTCACTGGAAAAGAGGAGGTATAACTAATGTCTGTTTTTGATAAATTAAAGGCTAAAAAGCCAGAAGAAGAGGGCGCAAAGATAAACAGGACAATGGCCTTCAAGGGCGGTTCCTATTCGTTATTATTAAGCGTTATCGTGCTTGCGATAATGATAGTGATAAATATACTTGCATCAGTGCTTCCCACTACCATAACGAAGCTTGATATCAGTTCTTCGAAGCTTTATTCCATAACAAGCAACACCAAGGTAGTGGTCAATTCTCTTGAAAAGGATGTAACGATCTACTGGATCGTTCAGTCGGATGAAGAGGATGGAGTTTTGGAAAACCTCCTTTCAAAATATGATTCCTTATCAGATCATATAGAGGTGGTTAAGAAAAATCCCGACGTATTCCCTACCTTTGCACAGCAGTATACTGACGAGACTGTAACTAATAACTCCCTGGTTGTTGAGTGCGGCTCAAAGTCAAGATACATAAGCTACAGCGATATATATTTAACGGATATAGATTACACAACCTATACCCAGACCTACTCCTTTGATGGTGAGGGCGCTATCACCTCGGCAATCGACTATGTGGTAAGCGATGATCTTCCTAAGATCTATATGACAGAGGGACACGGAGAGGCAGAGCTTCCCGATGAATTTAAGAATCAGATAGAGCGTGAGAATATGGAGCTTACATCCTTCTCTTTATTAAACGAGGATGAGATTCCGGAGGATGCAGATGCAATCCTTATCTATGCTCCTGAAAGTGATATCTCCGAGGAAGAAGAAAAACTTCTTGCAGATTACGTTAATGATGGCGGTAAGCTCATGGTAATGGCAGGTCCCACTGAGGACGGCGTGCTTGAAAACCTCTACAGCGTGCTTGAGGATTACGGAGTATATGTGGCAGACGGAATAGTTGTTGAGGGTGACAGATCCCACTATGCTTTCCAGGCACCATACATCATGCTTCCCGATATTGAGAGCTCCGAGATCACGGACTCTCTCCTTGAAGGCAACTACTATGTGATCATGCCTCTTGCATCAGGTCTTGGCATTGATTCAACTGACAGGGCAACAGTAACCTCTATCCTTTCAACCTCGGATGATGCCTACAGCAAGGTTGCAGGCTATGATCTTGAGACATATGAGATAGAAGAAGGAGATATTGAAGGCCCCTTCAGCTTAGGCGTATATGTTCAGTGTAATGCAGGCGGCAGCATGGTATGGTTTACAAGCTCCGTATTTATGGATGATATGTACAATGCATATTCAGCAGGTGCAAATATAGACATAGCAATGAACGGACTTTCATCCCTTATAGGTGAGTCTGAGGCCGTTGCCATAAGGAGCAAGTCACTTAGCTATAACTACTTAACAATAAGCGATGATACCGCTTCAATGCTTAAGACAATGATGATCGGTGTTCTTCCTCTTGCCTTCGTGATAGTCGGTATATTTGTAACTGTATCAAGGAGGAAAAAGAAGAATGAATAAGTCAAAGATAAAAATGCTCCTTGGACTTTTATCTGTGCTTATTGTGGCCTGCGTGGTCACGGTACTTGTTAAAAATCACGAGGAAAAAAAGGAGCAGATCAAAAATACGGACGAGGTCATACTTTCTGTTGATACAGAATCCGTGACTAAACTTTCCTGGAAATACGATGATACATCATTAAGCTTTACGAAGAATGAGGAAACCTGGAATTATGATAAGGACGAGGCTTTCCCTGTTGATACGGAAAAGATAGAGAATCTTCTTAGTGACTTTAGTGAACTTGGCGCAGCCTTCATTATTGAAGAAGTTGAAGACTATGACCAGTACGGATTAGAGGATCCCACATGTACCATAGATATTACGGCAGGTGATAATACCTATGAAATCAAGCTCGGCGCCTTCAGTACCCTTGATGAACAAAGATATGTTTCTACTGGAGACGGAAATGTATATCTTGTAAGCGATGATCCCTTTGAGGATTATGAAGTCGAACTTAAGGATATGATATTAGACGATGTGATCCCGAATGTTACAGATATTAAGAGTATGACTGTAAGTGGCGAAGAGGACCTTACTATCACCTATGATGAGACAGAAGATTTAAGTGTCTGTGCAGATGACGTTTACTATACTGATGGAAAGAGCCTTGATACAGATACGGTTGCATCTTACTTAAGCAATGTGACATACCTGTCACGTGGAGATTATTTAACCTATAAGGCAACTGATTCAGACATAAGTAAATACGGTCTTGATGACCCTGACGTCTTACTTACGATAGATTATATTGAAACTCTCGAGGATGAGAGCACTCAGGAGGGTGAATTTACATTAAGCATAAGCTGCGATGAGGATGCGCTTAAGAAGGCTAAAGAGGGTGATGATGAGAGCCTCTATGATGAGGTTGAGTGCTATGCCCGTATCGGTGAATCACCAATCGTTTACAGCATAAGCTATGATGATTACGATACCCTTACCAAGGTGACCTATAATGACCTTCGTCATAAGGATATAATGACTGCCTCAACTGATGATATTTATGAGATCGATGTGACCTTAGAGGATAAGGAATATCAGTTCTTCTCATCGGAAACAGCCGAAAAGAACGAGGATTCTTCGGAAGAGAAGACCTGGATGTACGGAACGGATGATGATGTTGACATGAGCGGAATCTTAAGTGCCATAACATCCCTTAAGGCAGATGAGTTCATAAGCAATGTGTCAAAGGATAAAGAAGAGATAAGCTTTACGGTTAAGCTTCAGAACGAGACGTATTCCTCCCTTACAATATCTTTATACAGGCATGACGGTGATACCTGCGTAGCCGAGGTTTCGGGCGAAGTGATAGGACTCATACCCAGAAGCCAGGTGGTTGACCTTATGGAAGAGGTTAATTCAATAATCCTGAACTAATCAGAAAATTAAATATAACGAAAGAGCGCGTCGAAGATAAAAGCGATTATCTCCGGCGCCTTTTTATACTATAATAATGATATGAAAAATATATTATCTGTTAAAAATATGCGTGCAAGCGATGAATCAACAATTAAAAACGGGACTCCCGGACGGAAACTTATGATGAGAGCGGGAAAAGCCATATATGAGACTGTGCTTACGGCACATGGCTTTGATGGACAAACTGCCATAATATGCGGAAGCGGGAATAATGCAGGAGACGGCTATGTCCTGGCGCTCCTTCTTAAGGAAAATAATATACCCTGTGAACTTTTTATTTTAGAGGACAGGTTTTCAGAGGACGGAAGATATTATTTTAATGAATGTAAAGATAAAAACATTCCATATCTTTTTCTGAATTCCGACGAAGAAAATAATGTAAGACTTAGAGGCTATTCAATATATTTTGACTGCATCTATGGAACGGGCTTTCACGGCGAGGTTACAGGCATTGCCAGGGATGTTATTGATGTAATAAATGATGAGGGAAATAAGGGCGCCTTTATCGTTTCGGTTGATATAAACAGCGGCTTAAACGGAGATAACGGGCTTGGAAGTACCTTTGTTAAATCTGATTTTACGGTTTCTGTAGGGGATTACAAGCCCGGGCACTTCCTTTCAATGGCTAAGGATGCCATGAAACAAAAGATAAACTGTCCTATAGGGATTAAGCCCCTTAAGGAACCTTTTTATCTTTTTGAAAAAGAGGATTGTAAAAAGTGCATCCCGAATAGGCCTAACTTCTCAAATAAGGGAGATTACGGATATGTGGCACTAATTGGAGGCTCAGAAAAATACAGTGGAGCGATACGTCTTTCATATCTGGCAAATGCCGCAATGCGAAGCGGCGCAGGGGTAGCAACAGTTGCATTGCCCAGGGAACTTACTTCGATTGTTGCTTCCCACATACTTGAAAGCACTGTTTTTCCTTTAAGTGATAATGAAGGCGGGATAGTATTTAACGAAGAGGAATTTACGGAGCTTATTAAGCACAGGCGCTCCATTGCCTTTGGAATGGGAATAGGAAGAACTAAGGAAAGCGCTAAGGCACTAAAATTCCTGCTTGATAATTACGAGGGAAATCTTATTATTGATGCGGATGGCATTTCGGATATTGCGGATATTGGCACCGATATTTTAAAGGATTGCAGACCGAATGTGGTACTTACGCCGCACCTTAAGGAGTTTTCAAGAATAAGCGGCCATTCAATAGAGGAAATTAAAGAAGCACCGATCAAAACTGCCACAGAGTTTGCAAAGGAAAATAAGGTTGTACTTCTTCTTAAGGGGCCTTCAACAATTGTAACGGACGGTTCTTTAGTATATATTATCGAACGGGGCTCTCCGGGAATGGCAACGGCAGGAAGCGGAGATGTGCTTTCGGGAATACTTACTGCGATCATATCCTACGGAAGCGGTGACCTTATAGAAAATACAGCAGCAGGTGCGTATATAAACGGTCTTTCCGGTGAGATCGCTTCGGAAAAATACGGAAACACATCAATGATAGCTTCGGATACGGTTAATGCCATTGCAGAGGCCATTAAGATAATAGAGGAAGGGTGAATTAAAATGATATCAGATAAAGACAGAGCAGTTGTTGCATCCATGGCGAGGATGGGAATGAATCTTGATACTTTAAAGAAAAGTTTCCCCAAGTTTGATGCAAATGATATTGAAAAGATATATAATGACGAGGTTGCGTCTCTTTCAAATGAGACTTTTGAAGAGATAAATATAAGCTGTAACTGTTCATAAACAGTAAATAGTGAGGGAAAAATTTGAAACGCATATTAACTATATTTTTATCGGTAATCTTAGCTATAACGGGATTATTTTCGGTTAAAGCATTCGCCGCAAATGATAACGACTTAAGTAATGTAAAGGTGGGAGATACCATAACTCTCGGTTTCTTTGAACAGGACGGAGATGAGGATAACGGAGACGAGGCAATAGAATGGCTCGTGCTTTCAGTTGACGATAGTGAGAACAAAGCTCTGGTGATAAGTAAATACGGTCTCTACCTTGGAATGTATACGATGGCGGAAGCCCCCATTACCTGGGAAGAGAGTCCTATAAGAGAATTCCTAAACGAGGAATTCGTTTATGATATCTTTGACGAAAACGAATTAAGCAGGCTCATTCCCACTGTGCTCGAGAATGATGATCACGATTACGGCTCATACTCAGTTCCCGGAGGAGAGGATACCGAGGATCTTATGTTTATCCTTTCTGTGGATGAGGCGAAGGAATATTTCCCTGATGATGAGTCAAGGAAGTGTATCGCAACTGAATTTGCCCTTATGAATGATGTATGGGTTGTGACTGAAGAGATGGTAAAGGAGAGACCTTTTGCGTATTCGGAGGATATGATAGGGTATTCAACCTGGTGGCTTAGAGGCCCCGGAGCATCTGATCAGTGTGCATCCATTGTACTTGCAGACGGCTCGATCCCCGATTACGGAGTTTTCGGCTTAAGCTACCGCGAGGTTCTTAGACCTTCAATGTGGATAAGCCTTGATTAGAATTTATACAGGAAATAAACGGTAAAGATCATGAAAAAGAATGTATTACTAAAAACCATATCCCTTATGTTAATGGGAACCCTGGTACTTACGGCCTGCAGCTTAGGGAAATCCGAAACCGGGACAACTGCAACGACTGAAAATGCGACCGCAGAGACTCAGGATGCCTTAAATGAAATGGCAGAGGGAACAACAGGCGCTGACCTTATTAACTGGGATAATATGCGTAACATGACTGAGAGCGACGGTTCGACGGTCTATATGACAAATGATATAAGTGCCGAAGGCCTTGTTGCGATCTACGAGGCTTTAGGCTTTGAAGCCAAAGGGAATGTTGCGGTAAAGATATCAACAGGTGAGCCTCCTGCAAGTAATTATCTTGACCCTTCCCTTATGAAGGACCTTGTTAATAACCTTGATGCCACCATAGTTGAATGTAATACAGCATACGCCGGCCCCAGAAGTTCTACGGCCATGCATTATCAGGTGGCTGAAGACCATGGATTTACTGCGATCGCTCCCTTCGTTATCTTAGATGAGGATGGCTCTACGAGCATTCCCGTTACAGGCGGAACCTATCTTACAGAGGATCTTGTGGGTTCAAAGTTCTTTGATTATGACACGTATGTCATTTTGTCTCACTTTAAGGGTCATGCCATGGCAGGCTTTGGAGGCGCCATCAAGAATATTTCAATTGGTTTAGGCTCGCAAGAAGGCAAGTTCCTTATCCATACTCACGGAGAGAGCACCTCAGAGTGGGTAAATGATGATCAGGATCCCTTCCTTATGTCCATGGCTGAAGCGGGAAGCGCCGTATCAACTGCCCTTAATAACGGTGAAAATATAGTATATATCAATGTGATGAACCGTCTTTCAATAGACTGTGACTGTGATGGTTTTGCACATGAGCCCGATATGCACGATATAGGGATACTTGCTTCAACTGATCCTGTTGCCTTAGATCAGGCCTGTGTTGACCTTATCTATGCTTCTGAGGATGACAGTGAGGCTTTGATCGAGAGAATAGAGGAGCTTAACGGTGAACTTACCCTGGAACATGCTGAAAAGATAGGACTTGGAAGCCGTACCTACCATATAGTCCATATTGATGAGTAATGGTGGATTAAATGACGTTTGGCGATATTCTTAACGTACTTCACAGGGAATTCGTATATCTTTGGTATTATTTCGATGTCCAGTTAAGACAGATATTTAAGTACTATGTGATAGGTATTATCATTGGTTCTGTTATATCTGTCTTTTTTAAGGATATGATCCATAACCTTGTTCGCAGGCTATACGGCGGCTCGGATGGTTCGGATGGGATGACCCTTAAAGGCCTTTTAGGGCTTTTTGTTGCAAGCATTCTTGGAATAGCTTCTCCCCTTTGCATGTATGGAACCATACCCCTTGCCGCTTCCTTTTCCAAGAGCGGAGTCCGGGATGATTTCCTTTCTGCCTTTATGATGAGCTCGATTCTTCTTAATCCCCAGCTTATAATATACAGTGTTGCTCTGGGGAATAAGGCACTTATTGTAAGGATCGTATCAAGTTTCCTTTGCGGAGTCATAGCGGGAGTGTTTATACGTATATTTACCCATAAAGATAACGGATTTTTTAATTTTAAAGGCTTCGAAGAACCTAAAAGTCACGATACCGACCCTAATCCAATATTAAGGCTTCTTAAAAACATATTAAGAAACATAAGGGCAACAGGTCCCATGTTTCTTTTGGGTATTTTACTTTCTGCAGTATTTCAAAGATATGTACCCACAGATATCATGGTAAAGATATTCGGAAATAACGAGGCCTTCGGTGTTCTTATGGCCGCAACGATCGGTGTCCCATTATATGCCTGTGGAGGCGGTACCATACCGCTACTTAAGACTTGGCTAAGTGAGGGCATGAGCCTTGGAAGTGCAGCGGCCTTTATGATAACGGGACCTGCAACCAAGATAACAAACCTGGGAGCACTTAAGATAGTGCTTGGGATCCGCAATTTCCTTATATATTTAGCCTTCGTAATGGTATTTGCCTTTGCAACGGGGCTTGTAGTAAATGTTATTTTTTAAAGAATCGGGCATAACATAAGACATTAAATTGCAACGCTTCTGCAACGAAATGGTAATATAATGGGTGATGGCAATTAAAGAATAAAATATTTTCTATTTAAGAAAGAAGGATAAAATGAAAACTCTAGAAAAAATAAGCGAATTCTTCGGAAAGTACATGGCAGTAATAGTGCTCCTTGTTGCAGCACTTTCGCTTTTTGTTCCCAACTCAACAATTTGGATTCAGACCTCCTGGGTTAATTACCTGCTTATGGTAGTAATGTTCGGCATGGGACTTACCCTTAAGCTTGAGGATTTTAAGGTGGTGTTCACAAGACCCAAGGACATAATAATCGGCTGTATTGCACAGTTTACCATTATGCCGCTTTTGGCCCTTTTACTTGGAAAGATATTTAACTTAGATGCAGCACTTCTTGCAGGAGTTATCCTTGTTGGAACCTGTCCCGGAGGCACATCAAGTAATGTTATCACCTACCTTAGTAAGGGTGATGTTGCATTATCTGTAGGAATGACAAGTGTTAATACCTTGCTTGCTCCCTTCCTTACACCTGCGATCACATATCTGCTTCTTAATACAACGGTAGAGGTTAACATGCTTTCCATGTTCCTTTCAATCATCAAGGTGGTCATCATCCCCATAGCACTTGGATTTGTGATTAACCATTTCTTTGGAAAGTACACGGAGAAAGCGGTTAAGGCGCTTCCAATGATATCCGTTATAGCGATCACACTTATAGTTGCAGCGGTTGTATCACACAACTCATCAAAGATCCTTGAAACCGGCGTGATAGTATATGCGGTTGTAATACTTCATAACCTTGGCGGTTACGGCTGCGGTTATCTTTTAGGTAAGCTCCTTAAGCTTCCCATGAGCAAGAAGAAGGCCCTTTCAATTGAGATCGGAATGCAGAACTCAGGACTTGCAACCTCCCTTGCGGGAACTGCCTTTGCAGCACTTCCCATGGCAACGGTTCCCGGAGCAATATTCTCTGTATGGCATAATATCTCCGGAGCAATACTTTCAAGCTTCTTAAGAAGATTAGAGGATAAGAAGGATGAGTAAAGATATGAAAAAGACAATTTTAAACAAAAAGATAATTTTATCAGTGATAATGGCAGCTGCAATAACTGCTTTAACATGCGGCTGCTCAAGTAGCACTGATGAAGCAATAGTGCCTACGGCAGAACCCATTGAGACTACAACCTTCGTGGACGAATCCGCTTCAAAAGGGGATGAGAACACTGATAGCAGCACGGAAGCTACTGAAAATAACGAAGAGGCTCTCGATATGGAAGAAGAGAGCATGAGCGCATATAAAAGCTTCATAGACGGAGATGAGAAGGCATACTTCGAGGCTTTTGGTTCCGGTTATCAGATAGAGGCTCCTGCCTGGGAATATGAGGAGATGTATGATGCGCTTTCTTCAGACGGGGCATATACTATGAAAGAGATAGCAGACTGCCTTGTTAAGGGAACTGCAGAGTCCTATATGATGGAGGATGTTACTCTTGAGCCTACCATAGCCTATGATTATATAGACTGTGGAGACGACGGAATACCGGAGCTTGCCATCCTTTACGGAAATCTTGAGCCTGATGATAACTATATCCTTGTAGTTAAATTAATTGATGATAAGTTAGAGTGTATATTCCAGCAGCGCTACGGCTACAGGTCTTATGCGACCATCAATGAGTACGGCTACTGCAATTACGGCGGCTCTAACGGCGCAACATCCCATTCTGATACCTATTATTCAATTGATGCATCAGGACAGACGCATTTTCTTTACGGAATAGATGATGAATATTCAACCTTCTCATTCTATATTCCAGATAACGAGGAGTATCAGACCATTGCCGATGAAGAGGGAATAACAGATAAGATAGAGGTCCTTGAGTATTTCTTCAGGCAGTATGATGAAAGCGAGGATTATGGAGAGTATCTTAAGGATGCTGCCTATATTTTCTATCCCTTATCAGATTCCGGCGACAGGCTTTCAGGAGATGAACTTACGGAAGCACGTAACAGTGATTCCTATGTGCGCTTCTGGGAGAGCACAGGTCTTAAAAGCTATGATGAGGATGGAATTGACGAACTTGTGAACGCAGTGCTTGATAAATACGGAGTTACCGAAAAGATAGTATGTGGTAAAACAGTAGAATTCTGATTTTAATGTCTGTGCATTTTTTATTTTGGCGGTGATCAAAATGACTAAGGATTTAACGGAAGGAAAACCCTATCAGGTTATACTTTTAATGTCGCTTCCCATAATGATCGGAAATTTCTTTCAGCAGCTCTACAGTGTTGTTGATACGATGATCGTGGGCAAATTTATAGGTTCAAATGCCCTGGCGGCGGTTGGCTCCACTTCATCTGTTTCTGCTCTTATTATGTGGTTTGTCTGCGGACTTTCGGGAGGTTATGCAATCCTTCTTGCCCAGCATTTCGGAGCAGGAGATACTGATATTTTAAGGAAGGGCGTATGTGCCTCTCTTTCAATGTCCGGTGTTGTTACCCTTTTAATTACTTTTATAAGCCTTATATTTTTAAAGCGTTTCCTCATTCTCATGAATACTCCTTCGGAGATATTGGAGGATGCCTATACCTATATCTTTGTGATAATTGCGGGAATGCTCGCCACGGTTTTATATAATATCTGTGCGGCCATCCTTCGCGCCCTGGGAGATTCTAAGACACCCTTATATTTTCTTATCATCTCAAGTGTTTTAAATATAGGCCTTGATATTTTCTTTATTCGAAGCCTTAATATGGGAGTTTTCGGGGCAGCTCTTGCAACCGTTCTTTCCCAGGCGATTTCGGGAATATTGTGCTTTGCATATATGTACTCGAGATTTGAGATAATCAGGTTTAAGAAGGCAGACTGGAAGGTTGATCTTAAATATGACCTTAAGATGCTTTCCTTCGGGCTTCCCGCCGGCTTATGCGGAGTGTTTACAGCCCTTGGGATCCTTATACTTCAGTATGCAATTAACTGCTACGGAACAGATATTATAGCAGGCTATACGGCAGCCATTAAGGTACAGAACTTTGCTGAGATCCCTCTTAATGCCTTCAGCACTACAATGCTTAATTTCGCGGGGCAGAACATAGGGGCAGGGAAGTATCTGAATGCTAAAAAGGGCTACAGACAGGGAATTGCAATTGGACTTTTAGTAAGCGCTGTCTGTGGATTTTTCATTATTTTCTTCGGAGATGTTTTCGCATCACTTTTTGTTGATGCCACTGAGGCACCTGAGGTTATAAGATTTGCATCAAAATACCTTATTTATACCGGGGCCCTGTTTATGCCTTACAGCATTCTTTTAAACACAAGGTCAACCCTTCAGGGAATGGGAGACAGGATATCCCCGGTTGCAACGGGAATTTTTGAAACCCTTATTAGGATCGGTTTTACGATTTACCTTGTACATAATCTAAGCGAACTTACCCTTTGCCTTGTTAATCCGATAATCTGGGTATGTACGGCACTGTTCCTTATAACAATGTATCTTTTGAGATGGCATAAGATATATAAAGAGAATCCTTCCTTAAAAAAGAAGTGAGAATTAAGTTTAAATGCAAAGAACCCCGGACAATGTCCGGGGCCCTTTTATTTATGGGAGGGAGAATGTTTCGTATTTTAAATAAGAGTTTTACACAAATAGGAAGTGGTTATAAGCATTTGAGCAGAACAGGTAGCTTAAGCCGTTGCTTCCCTGTATTATGCAGCATCTGTTGGTTGTCTGGTAAAATCCCATATTCAGATCCGGATGCTCCCAGGAATCAATTACTGTTCCCACATAGCATATGTCATCATAATCCTTGCTCTGAAGGATGATCTTTTCTCCTTTGTGTCCCTGAACCTCATATTTGGTAAGTGCCTTGCCCTTATGCTTTTCACAATAGGATGCACTGCTTTTGGGCATATGCAGATAACCCTCTGCATAATAATATCTGCCATCTTCAAAATTTCCGCCTGATACACCGCTGAGTTCTTTTTCATCTGTTATAATTTTATTTTTCATTTCTTCTATGTTCATATTTATTCTCCATTTGGAAACGTTTTATTTATTACATTTGCATTATGCCACAAAATGTGTTGCGGAAGTGTTGCAAAAGGATGCCGGAAAGGATGCCGGTTTCAAAAAATAATTTGATTAACCCTTATCCTATGGTAAAATATCAAAGGATTTAGCATATTTAGCAGTGAAATATATATTTAAGGAGCATATAAGGATAATGGAACAGAACGAAAACCAGAATGAAAATATTAAAAAGAGAATGCTTTCGGGCATTCAGCCAAGCGGAGATCTGCATCTTGGAAATTATTTAGGTGCCATCAAGAACTGGGCTGACAGGGTTAATGACTATGAATGTTATTATTTCATGGCTGACCTTCATACAATAACGGTTCGCCAGGAGCCTGCAGAGTTAAGGAAAAGATCTCTTAACCAGCTTGCTCAGTATATAGCCTGCGGACTTGATCCTGAGAAGAATACTTTATTTTTACAGTCACATGTTCCTGCTCATGCGCAGCTTGCATGGGTGCTTAACTGTTATACACAGTTTGGCGAGTTATCCAGGATGACTCAGTTTAAGGATAAGTCAGCCAAGCATAAGGATAATATAAATGCAGGCCTCTTTACCTATCCTGTTCTTATGGCAGCCGATATACTTCTTTATCAGCCTGATTATGTGCCTGTGGGAGAGGATCAGAAGCAGCACGTTGAGATCTGCCGTGACATAGCCGAGAGATTTAACGGAATCTACGGAGATGTATTTAAGGTTCCTGAGCCTATGATCGCAGAGGCTGGTGCACGTATTTACGGTCTTAATACCCCTGGGGATAAGATGAGTAAGTCTATTCCCGAAGGCTGTGTATTCTTAATGGATAAGCCCGAGGACATTGCCCGTAAGTTTAAGAGGGCGGTAACTGATTCAGATACCGAAAACTGCGTACATTATGACAAGGTAAATAAGCCCGGTGTTGCAAATCTTATGAATATTTATTCTGTTGTTACAGGCGAAAGCTTCGAAAGCATTGAAAAGGAATTTGCAGGAAAGGGCTATGGCGCCTTTAAGCCTGCTGTCGCTGAGGCAGTTATAGAACACCTTCGTCCCATTAGAGAGGAGGCAGAACGCCTCATTAAGGACAAGGCATATCTTGAGGATGTTTATAGGAATGGCGCTGAGCGGGCATCCTACGTTGCAAACAAAACCCTTCGTAAGGTTTATAAGAAGGTAGGTTTTTATCAGCTCTGATTATGTTATAATCTTCATATGAAGATTTCAGTTAAAGAAGCAAAAGCAATAGCGTTAATACAGTCAAAGCTCCCCTTTAATGAAGAGGGGGAGCTTTTTGCTGTTTTAAATTTCCTTGAGGATAAGGATATATGTAAGTCAGAGGAAGCCAAAAGATATAAGGAAGCCCTTGAAGAGACGGCTAAGGAAGGCGAGAAGGAGATTGCCTGCGCCATATGTGGAAGGATCATGGATGAGGATGATAATCTTATCTGTAAGAAATGCCATAATGAGATCCTTTCCATAAAAGAAGAAGGGGAAAGGACTTCCCCCGAAGAAGTGACTTCTGAAAAAGACTACACTTCCCCCAAGAAAGAAAAATTAAGATTCTCAAAAAAAGCAATAATGATAGTCGCAGGAAGCATTTTACTTGCCATTCTTATTGTCCTTTTGATCATCTTGATATGCCACAATACAGGCTATAAAAAGGTAGCCCGTGCGTTTTCTAAAAATATAAAAGAATTCGATTACACATTACAAGGTGCCGAGACTGAAGATGAAGACTATAAGGGCTACAGGATAAGCCCCTCGGGAGATGAACTCTATATCTTTACCGAAGGACGTAAATTCGCAGGGGCATCGCTTAACCTAATGGGCAATGATTCTATTAGCCGTGAGCGCCAGGCACTTTTAATAAGCTGTCTTCTTATGTCTGTTTATAAAGATATTGATTATGACAGTGCCCTTGAACTTACCGGAAAGATAAGTGAGCAGGGCGGGATCATGAATTTCGACGGATATGAATCTTTGCTTGTGCTTGATGAGAGCAGGAGCCTTTATTTCATAGTTAACGAAGAGATGATGAATGAGGATATGCTTTCAATGCTTAATATGGCTGAAAGCGAAAATGCCATGAATTCTGAGACTGATCACCTTGGAAATTCAAGGCTTACGGACGCTGCGAATGAAAATGACACAAGTGTCACTAATATAGAAAGTGCTGACGGCCTTGAAATGATAACCGTGCTTGGAACACCCTTTGAAAGCTTTGAAGAGACCTTTGGTCCCTCTGAGACTTTGCTTTCTGATACAACAAGGTATTACTCCAAGATAGGTGTTTCCGTTATGTATGATGAGGATAGCGGAAATATCATTTATATTGATATAGACGGAAATGGTGAAAATAGCAGTCCCCTTTTAGTTGGCATAGCTCCCGGAATGGAACGGGATTCGGTGGAGAGCCTTCTTCTTTCAGAGGGCATAACCCTTGATATGGCGGATGAAGAGGATGGATACGCCTATATTTCCTATGGCGGGCTTAACTTAGAGCTTCAGGTCTGTTTTCAAAATGACAAGGTAATACTCGTATGTATGAGTGTTAAGGAATAAGGAGGAAACAAAATGTGGATTGAGGGCAATTACAGAAGAAACCTTCTCGATATGCATATCGATGACTGGAATGAGGAATTTTTATCAAAGGTTAACCCCGAGGAATATGCGGAGGCTTTAAAAAACGCCGGAGTACAGGCGGCAATGGTAAAAGCCATGCCCCATACGGGACTCTGCAATTATCCTACGAAGATCAATAGGATGCACAAGGGGCTTAAGGGCTATGATTTCTTTGGCGAAGTTGTTAAAGAATGCCATAAGAGAGACATTAAGGTCATAGCATATTTCAGCCAGGTATTTGATAATTATGCCTATGACCATCATCCCGACTGGAGAACGGTTACTGTTGATGGCTTTAACCATAAGGATTTCAGAGATCTTGGGTGGTTCAGGAACGGCCGCTACGGCATAGTCTGCCCCAATAATGAGGACTACAGGCAGTATGTAAAGGCTCATATTGAAGAACTTAATGAGATGTATGATTTCGAGGGGATGTTCCTTGACATGACCTTCTGGCCTGACGTATGTTACTGTCCTTCATGTAAGAAGCGCTATCTTGAGGAAACGGGAAAGGAGATGCCAAGGATCATAAACTGGCATGATAAAGAATTCAGGGATTTCCAGCTTAGACGTGAAAAATGGATGGCTGAATTTGCAGCCTTTACAACTAAGTGCATTAAGGATGTTCACCCTGAGTGCACCGTGGAGCATCAGATGTCAATGGTTGCTTCAAGCTGGATCCATGCCTGCACTGAGTGGGCCTCAAATGAGGTTACCTATACAGGTGGAGATTATTACGGAGGTTTCCTTCAGCAGTCCTTTATCAACAAGTATTATAAAAATATCACCCCGAACCTTCCCTTTGTTTATCACACCTCACGCTGCGACCCCGAGCTTGCTTTTCATACCACAACAAAGAGCCGGGATGAGCTTCTGCTACACGTGATAACAGCCCTTGTTCATAACGGAGCATTTCTTCTCGTTGATGCCATTAATCCAGACGGAACCATTGTCCCGAAGGTATATAACGAGCTTATGAAATCCATATATGATGAGACCCGTCCAATGGAGAAATACATAAACGGTGATCTTACCTCTGATGTAAATATATGGTTTTCATCCCATTCAAAATTCGATCCCAATGATTCGGGAATGAGAATGCAGGATAAGAGCTTCGAGCCTGATTATTATATGAACGCTCCACTTAAGATGGCCTCAATATTAAGGGAGGATAACATTCCCTTTGATGTTATAGGAAGTAAGAATCTTAAAGATATAAAGTCCAAGATATTATGTCTTTGTCATGTATCAGAAATATTGGATGAGGAGATGGATGATATCGAAGCCTTCGTTAAAGAGGGCGGAATACTGTATGTAAGCGGAACCATAGGCCATGAGAGGCTTGCTTCATTGCTTGGCATGGAATTTAACGGTGTCTGCAACATGGAAAGAACGGTTGAGTCCTTTACCTATCTTGATCCTACGGATGAGGGCAAAGATATATTTGAAGGCTTTGATGCACTTGCACCATTATCCGTTCCCATGAACCAGTACAGAGTAAGATTTAAAGAAGGAGAAGAAAAGAAAGCAAAAGTATTTGCAACCCTTACGCTTCCCTATACTATCCCTGGATCACCTAAGTTTTCTGCGATACATTCAAATCCTCCCGGAATACATACCGGCGAGTGCGCTGTATTTGAAAGAAATGTTGGAAAGGGAAAGATATTCTATTCTTCAGCACCCATAGAGACCTCGAAACCCTATATGTCCCGCCAGGTTGTAAAGAGGATAATGAACCACCTTCTTCCTAAGAGAAGTTTCTATTCAGATGCACCTAAGATGGTTGAGACCTTATCCTGGGTGAAGAATGGGGAAAGATATTTTGCGCTTATAAACGAGCAGGAGGAGATGCCCATTCTTCCTGTGCATGATATCTTTATAAAGATGCCCGGAGAGTTTAAGAGAGCAACAGACTTAAGTACAGGGCGAGAACTAGATGTTACTTATGCAGATGGAATGACCTCCTTCAGGGTAGAAAAGCTTGATGTATTTAAAAT
>R20__coassemble_576_pt1 | contig 26047 bp, 14 predicted proteins | sample R20__metabat2_low_PE_052 | metagenome-assembled genome bin R20 | reverse complement strand
ATCGGGTTGAGGCGCTGATAAAAGAGGTTGATAATGCTATTTTTATGAACCAGACTTTACTTGATGCATATTTTTTTCTGGAAATAGAAAAAATTGAAACAATAACCGGGGTGCCTTTACATACACATTTATTGCAGAAAGATATGGAATTTGATGAATTAAGAGAACGCTTCCTTAAATTGCGTTTTTTGATGTTTCGTATTTATTTTGGGTATGCGTCTATAGATGAATTATGTATGTGGCTGAAAAATGGAAGTTGCTCTATCATACCGATAATTATCCTTGTGCTTCATGCATTGCCCTATGATGATTACGACTTTCAGATAGAATTAGGACGAAAAATGGAAACTGAAGGTGCACTGAGAGACGGGGAATGGAGACGAAACCTTGAATTTGTAAATGATTTTGAAAGTAGGAACATGCCTAAACTCTAGAAGAAATTGATAGGTAAAGATATATGCAGACAATAGCCTTTTGTTATTTAACACATAATCATCCCAATATAGTTAAAATTTGGCTCGAACATGCAGCAAAAAGATATACTGAACATGGGATAGACATATATTTATACGATTCAAGTACCAATGATGAGACTAGAACCGTCTATGAGGATTTTTGTGCAGATGAAAATATTAATGTGAATTATGTGGATGTTAAACACATATCCACAGGGGATGTTAAATATTATGAGATAATACAGGGGCATTATTTACCTAAACATTATGATTATATCTGGCCCTGCAAGGATAGAATATGTTTGACTGATGATACCTTAGACACCATAGTTGAACAGATACAGAAGGGAGAATATGATATTGTATTTGCGACTGTCGAGAGTGACCGTTGGGAACTTAGATGGCCGTATGTTAAGGATGTTTACAGTGATCCTGTGGAATTTTTCAGTCACTATGGTCATTTGACAACTGACTGGATTGCTTTGATCAGAAAAACAGAGACAATGACGGATAATGTCGACTGGGAGCATCTGACAGATGTTTACAAACTGGGAAACAATAGTTTCAACCAGACGATTTCTACATTTGCAATACTTGCTGATTTAAATAAGCCCAAAATCAGAGTGGTGCATATGGAGAAAGGAGGAAGACGGCAAGTAGATCTTCCTGAAAGTAAATCATCGTGGTTTGGCGTTGTGATGCAGGTATGGGTAAAAAATTGGATACCTGCAATAATGAAGTTGCCAAGTGTATATGACGGATATAAGCTCAGCATAATAAAGTCAGAACTCGGACTACCGGTTCTTTTCGGAGGAACTGATGCCCTGGTTAATTATAGAAATATGGGAGCGATTTCCAAAGAAGATTATCTTTCAATCAGAAATGACTGGCAGTTAATATCCCCACTGGATGTTGAGATAGCTGATCTGATATTTGAAGGCCGGGATGATATTTGGCCGAAGAAAATGTTGAATGATTTTCTGGCTTCGTTCAAAGAAAAAAATTATGATAATGCATATTTTATATTTAACGTTTGTAGTTGGCTTGAAAACACATTTGATGAAAATATATATAATGACTTAACGATATGCTTTAATGTTTATGAAAATGAAATTCGTCAAAAAGGACATTCACTGCTGTTTGAGGGAGTTGATTCTGTTGAATCGCTGATAAGCAGAATGCATGAACTGACTGATGGCCCATCTTTGGGATTAAAGAACAACGCAGTAATCATAATAGTATCCTACAACGGATGCTACTTCATGCAAAAGAATATCGAATCCATCCGGGCGACAGTTCCGGAGAACAGCTACCAGATAATCGTGGTTGATAATGCTTCCACGGACGGGGTGACGGATTATCTTCGCGCACAGGAGGATATCATTCTCATTGAGAATGACGAGAATGTAGGCTTCGCGCCGGCATGCAATCAGGCAGTTAAGGTGGCGGAAGATGTAGGGCTTTCTGACTGCGATATATTCCTTCTTAATAATGACACGCGCCTTCCTGAGAGAGCGCTCATCAATATGAGCGCAGCTCTTCATTCAGATGAAAAGATAGGTGCTGCGGGAGCGGTATCTAATTACGCAGGAAATGAGCAGCAGCTTGATGTTGAGTTCACACTCCCCGGTGAGTTTCTTGAATATGGCAAAAATATAAATAATGTCCCCATTGAGAATATAGGAAGTACCCTTGAGGAGAGAGTAAGGCTCTCCGGCTTTGCCATGCTTATTCGAGCAGGGTTATGGCAGCTAACAGGCGGCATGGATGAAGAATTCGCTCCGGGGTATTTCGAGGATGATGACCTATGCATGAAGATAGCTAAGTGCGGATATAAAATGGCAGTATGCCATGCTGCATTTATTTATCATGCGGGGTCACAAAGCTTTGCGCATAGGGATGACCTTGATGAACTCCTGGTAGCCCATCATGAATTATTCATAAAGAAATACGGATTTGATGTTCTTAATTATGCCGATGCAGCGGAAGATGTGACAGCGCAGATCCCATATAAACACGATGAGGCATTTAACATGCTTGTTGTTGGGTGTGGACTTGGCGCAGATATGAAGGCGGTAAGATATGCCTTTCCAAATGCGAATATTATTGGCGTTGAATCCAATGAGTCTCTTTTTGATATAGTATCAGGAAGCGAGGTCGTAGTAAGAAGCATTCAGACCCTCGGCAACATGCTTACGAATCCCGTCTTTAATGTGCTTCTGGTAGCTTCTGGAGTATACGGAACCTTATCAGAAAATGACATTAATGTCATATCTTCCCTTTGCCTTGCGGGGTGTAAGGTGATAGCGGCAGAGGACTCTGTTAAAAACTCTTCTTCTTCACAAACTGAAAATATGCAGCCAACCATTGATTTTACGAAAATCAAACTTGTTATCTGGGATATGGATAACACCTTCTGGGATGGCGTTTTAAGTGAAGGAAGAGTAAATGCTAATGCTAAAAATATAGCACTTGTTAAGCATCTTACAGATGCGGGTATCATTAATTCCATCTCATCTAAAAATAATGAGGCTGACGTACTTGAGATTCTGTCTCAGTTTGGCATAACTGATCTTTTTGTATTCAATGACATAAACTGGGAAGATAAGGGCCCACAGATAAAGAATAAGCTTGAAAAAATGCATCTACGGGAAGAGAACGTGCTTTTCATAGATGATGAAGCACGAAATCTTGAGGAAGCTAAGCACTACTGTCCTAAAATTATGACACTACTGTCATCTGATATAGATACACTGGTATCATATGCAGATGGTTTGCAGGTAACAGATGCGGGGCATGAGAGACTCTCTAATTACAGGATTCTTGAGGAAAAATATGTGGCTGAATCTGCATCCTCTGATAAGGAAGAGTTCCTGCGTAACTCTGAGATCGTAGTTGAGATCGGGGCTGACTGTCTAAATGAAGAGGAACGTATTGCAGAACTTATTGCAAGAACGAATCAGTTAAACTTCACGAAGGTGCGGGATACCAGGGATGTGCTGCATGAATATCTTTTAGATGATTCAGTTAAGAAGGGCTACATCAGAGTTAAAGATAAATACGGTGATTATGGGATTGCCGGATTTTACTGTTATGAGAAAACTTCGGAATCCGGAGATGAGGGCACCTTTGATGGATGCTTGAGGCACTTTCTCTTCTCCTGCAGGATAATGGGAATGGGTGTTCCGCAGTATATATTTGAAATACTGGGGTGTCCCGATGTGAACGTTAAAGAACCTGTAGCAGAAAAACTGAGCTTTGAAGATAAAAGCAGAATGATCGACTGGATTAGCCTTAAATATTCATCAGATGAAAATCAAGATGCGTTAAATAAAACTCATGTGGAAAATGAAGGCAATGGGTTAGATAACAGCAGTAATGGCGGTCAGGTTCGTAAAAGCAATCAGATCCGCATTCTCATGAAGGGCCCCTGCGATATGAGCGCCCTTGAAAGTTACTTAAACGGCGGAGACATCACCACGGAATTTAATTTCGTAAACGACCGTGGATTCATAACTACCGGGCAGAATCATTCGGTGAATATCAGGGAGTCTTTGGAACTTACCAAGGATGAACTTAAGGCCATTACAGATGATACCGATTTCATCACCATGGATGACTTTGAAACGTCTATTTTTACCAAGGAATATGATGTTATATGCTATAGCCTTCTTGCAGACGGACATGCAGGACTCTATCGGAATAAAAATACAGGACATTTCATAAACTTCGGAAGCACCAACTGGGACCTGACAGATCCCCAAAATGAAAGTGGCTACATTGACGGAAGTATAGTAAATCATCTGTATCACTTTGATCATGAAAAGATAGAGCATTTTAGGACTAACTGGGAGTACGTGGGAACAACGACCGTTGAGGACATAATAGATAACCTGGAGTTTATGTATGATCATGCTCCCGGAACACCGCTTTTTATACTTTTGCTTGGAAGCGAGATTGAATACGAAGGTGAAAACATAGAGTTTGCAAACCACGCCTTAAGGCACATAAAGATAAACGAAGCTGTCAGAAAATGGGCAGAAGATAAGAGCAGGGTAAGGCTCATAAATCCTACTGATTACATACATTCCCAGCAGGATTTTGAGGATTCCACTAATCACTATGCCCGCAATGTCTACTACGACATAGCAACTGATGTGGTTAAGCATATCAATAAGCACATCTTTTGGATTAAGAAAGTTAAGCCTAAACTTGAAGATAAAAAGAGCCTTAACCTCATCATCCCCACGATCAAAAAAGACTTCGAGCGTGTTGGGTCGAATATCCCGCTTATATTTAGGTTCCTTCCGGTAAAGTCAGTGACGGTGATAGGACCCATGGATGTTAAGGAGCTTGTTACAGCGCTTGCTAAGGCAACGGGGCTTACAATTGGATTCGTTAATGAAGCTGACCTTATAGACATTAAGAAAATGAAGGAGTTTTTCAAAAAGCGCCTTCTTAAGGACGGCTATGTTGCCGGGGAGAATTCAAGACTTGGTTGGTATTATCAGCAGTTCCTTAAGCTTGAATATGCAAAGGTAAGTCCCGATAAGTATTACCTTACCTGGGATGCTGATACGATCCCGCTTCATGACATTGAGTTTTTTGATGAAGAGGGAAAGCCGTATTTCGACGTGAAGCCAGAGTATATGAAAACTTATTTTAATACCATAGAGACTCTCTTTGACGGCATGCAGAAGTGTATTGAGGATTCGTTCATATCTGAGCATATGGTATTTGATAAAGATATGGTTCTTGAGATGACGGATCTCATAGGCAGCAAGGATGCCTGTGGTGATACCTGGTATGAGAAACTTATATCCCTTATGAAACCTGAAGATATGATAAGGGGCTTCTCGGAATTTGAAACCTACGGAACCTATGTAACGATCCGCCATCCCGGTGAGTATAATATCCGTAATTGGAATTCCCTTAGAACGGCAGGCTATTTCTTTGATCCCAATAAGCTTACGGAGGATGATATCAGGTGGCTTGGAGAATCCTTTGATGCTGCAACCTTCGAGGGCTATAATATGCTCATCCCGGAACTTTATGAGATCATGAATGATCCCTCCCTCCGAAACGTCTCGGCATCAGAGATGTATGATGTGGTTAAAAAGAGCGGTATCTTTAAAGAAAACAGCGCAGACGGAAGCGTTATTAATCCGTTCTAAACACAAATTAAAGGAACTATGAAAGAATACTCAGATTATTACAACCATTCAGGCGATAGGATGTACGCTTTCGCCTCGAAAATATTCCCCTATAACAGAAGCCTAATGTGGCAGGGAGTAAGGGATACCTTAAAGGACATCGCAGAGTATATTAAGGTACCCTGGGAAGGTGCTAAAGAAGAAGGCACGCCCGACCTTAAGATAACCGACATTCCCTCGGGTTCATCGGTCTTTGACTGGACAGTGCCGAAGGAGTGGATCATCCGCGAGGCCTATATTGAGGATGAGCGTGGCAAACATATAATTGATATGAAGGACTCAAATCTCCACGTGCTTGGATATTCAGCGCCTGTGGATGATTGGGTTGATCTTGAAGAACTCAAGGAACACGTGTATGTTGAGGAGACCCGCCCTGGAGCAATTCCCTATGTGACCTCGTATTATAAGGAGCGTTACGGTTTCTGTATGTCCAAAGATATGCTTGATTCCCTTCCCGAAGGGAAGTATCACATGTATGTGGACAGCGAATTTGTTGACGGGAATCTTAACTTTGCAGAGGTTATAATTCCGGGTAAAACAGATTCTGAGATACTTTTTAGCACATATTTTTGCCATCCTTCAATGGCGAACAATGAGTGCTCCGGAATAGTACTTGCTTCTGAACTTATCCGCTATGTTGCATCCATTAAGGACAGAAGATATACCTATCGCTTTGTATTTAATCCGGAGACCATAGGGGCTATCGCCTATCTTAGTCACGGAGATAACCTCGCGCATCTAAAGGAGCACCTTGATGCGGGCTTCGTTCTCTCCTGCGTGGGAGATAACTACGACTATTCAATGGTCGAATCAAAGTATGCTGACACCTTAGCAGACAGAGCGCTTAAGTCAGTACTTAAATATCAGGATAAATATACGATCTACGGCTTTCATAAGCGTGGCTCAGATGAGAGGCAGTATAATTCAGCGGGAGTTGATCTTCCGGTTGTGTGCTTCTGCAGATCTAAGTTTGACTGCTATCCTGAATATCACACCTCGGATGACAACCTTCAATATATTTCTCCGGAAGGATTGCAGGGAAGCTTCAACGTGATAACGAAGATGATAGAAGCCCTTGAGATGAACGGCTATTATATGATGACGGTACCCTGTGAGCCCCAGCTTGGAAAAAGAGGCCTCTACACAACCATATCCCGTCGCGGAAGTTATGATTCCATATTCCTTCAGAGGGATATCATCTCCTATGCGGATGGCAGGAATGATCTTTTTGATATGAGCGAGCGCTTTGGTGTTCCGGTGGATGAGATCTTGCCGATAGTAAGACGGCTTGTGGATGCAGGGCTTATGGAACGCTGACACGGGATGCCGGCATTACCGGGAGGCGTTGCAGGGCAACTTAAAACAATTGACATTATCACGGTGAGCCGATATAATTTTGCTTAGAGGTAGAATTATGTTGGCTCATTTTATTGATCAAAAACATATATCTTTATACGAAGTATCCAAGTCTACGGGTATTCCGTACAGTACGTTAAGTGATGTTGTTTCCGGGAAGACGGATATCCTTAATATGAAAACGGGGAGTGTGCTTTGCCTTGCCCGGTTTTTCGGAGTTACGGTGGAGGAATTATGCGCTGAATCCGCTGGGAATATCGCCTATATTTATAATAAGGGGCGCAGTATTTTCCTTGAGATAGCCGATGAGGTCATTGAGTACATGGGCCCGAAGAATCTCATTGCGTTTAAACATATCAATTCCGTTGACAATAACGTCCTTAGCGTGGACACTTATTTTGAGGATGAGGACGGCAGGATTTTTACTGAAGAGGATTATATTCCGGTTGAAGATATTATTGAGCCCTATAATATCAATATTCCCAAAGATATCAGCTACGAGATTAAATATGAATCGAACAGCACACTTAAAGTGATTGATAATTCCATTATGGTTTCGGATAATATGGCTATGACCTATCATGAGGGAAGTGCCGGGGATATTGAGATAGAAGTTACGGATATAGCCCGCATGAACAACCGCATGCTTCTACGCCTTAGAGATTATGCAGTCCTGTCTACGAATATGTCTGCGAATATGCAGAAGAGAGCCATAAATGCAGTTAAAAGAAATACCGAGCTGATCGACGTGGAATTAAGAGAGAGAGGTGCATATGCCTAAATACACCTCTGATATCATCGCCGGATATACCCTGTATTTCACCAGTAAATGCACGATAGAAGCCATGCATGTGCACGCGAGTGACAGGGAATTAAGCCCTGCGGTTTCGGCTAAACTATATGTTTATGATAATGGCGATACCAAGGTCACCGAACGTGGAACGGTCAATGATATCGACATGAAAAAGATAAGGAATTACATTAAGATCAATCATAAGATAATGTATAAGAAATGGTGCTTATACAGCGACAACGGATACTATGAAAAACGCTAAGATCCTTCACGTTTTAACCGATGCAATTGAATTAACGGAGATCCCCAGGGCACTTAAGGACTTAGGATATGAGGTCATCATCACGGAATTCAGGGTTCCGGCAACGACCATAGATGAGGACGCAGTTAATAAGCTTAAGAAGCTCATCGCTAAAAAGAGCCCTGACTATGTTATTTCCTATAACTTTATCCCCAATATAGCCCGTGCGACAAATATGACAGGCGTGTCATATATTTCCTGGATATATGACTGTCCCCAGACTGAAATATATACCGAAGAGGCCTTTTATCCCAATAACTATATTTTTGATTTTGATAAAGCTGAGGTCGCAAGACTTAAGGCACTTGGCCTTAAGCATGTTTATTATATGCCCCTTGCCGTTTATGGGAAGAAGGTTAAGGAAACACTTCAAGGAGCGAAAGTGCATCAGGAAGATGGGAAAACTGACGGAAACTCTGTTGCAGACGCAGAAAACTCCGAACCCATGAAGGAGATCACCTTCACAGGGCAGTTATATACTAACCGCTTCTTTGATGAACTTTTAGAAAAGGCTCCCGTTGAGTACGAGGGAGTAAGGATCCGGGAAGAACTTAACGGCATAGTTGATTCCCTTATATTTAACTATGATGAATCGAATGGTGTTTACAGCAGGATAAGTTCAAGAAGCGTTGAGTTCTTCGATGCCAATAATTCAATTAAGGTTAAAGAGAAATATCCTTATATAGACAAGGGTTTCTTCTATGAGGCAGCAGTAATAAGCCGTGTGGTCTCAAACAGGGAGCGCCTAAAGGCAATAAATACCCTTTCTAAGGAGCACGAGGTATATCTTTGCACCTTCGATAAGGACCTTACGGATGTTGACACAAGTGTCAGAATTATCCACGGCGTTACCTATGAAAAGGAAGCCTCGAAGCTATACAGAGATTCTAAGATTAATCTTAACATAACCCTTCACTGCATAGAGAAGGGTGCCTGCCAAAGGATATTCGACGTGATGGCAGCAGGCGGCTTCGTGTTAAGTAACTATCAGGAAGCCCTTACGGAACTTTTTATTCCGGATAAAGAGATAGTATTATTTGATTCCTACGAGGATTTGTGCGAGAAGGTTAACTATTACCTAACCCATGAGGATGAGCGCGCTCAAATAGCAAAGGCCGGGCAGCAAAAAGTCCTTAAGGAATACACCTACGAGAATGTGATGCCGAAGGTACTTGATATTGTGGATGAGGCAGCAGCCAAGGCCGGATTTAAAGATACAAAAGAATATGATGCTTTAATAATGGTGACGCCTAATGACTTTAAGCGCGTTGAGATGAATTATGACAGACTTGTCAGATTTTTACCTGTTAGGAAGATCATCTTCGTCGGAAGTGCTGCGGTGGGAGAAATGGTAAAGGATCTTCCCTACGGCGAGAGAGTGGGCTTTATTAATGAAAACGATATTCTTTCCTTTGATGATGTGCATGCAATTATGGAGCGCAATTTAAGGGATGAACTTAACGGCAGCAAGCTTCCACGCAATATAACAGGCTGGTATTATCAGCAGTTCCTTAAGATGCAGTACGCATATCTTTGTAAGGATGAATATTATATGGTCTGGGACGGAGACACGGTGCCCTGCGGAGAGTTCTCCATGTTTAAGGAAGATACTGAGATACCTTATCTTGACCTTAAGCACGAGGAGCACGAGGATTACTTCGTGACACTTGAAAAGATCCTTCCCGGCATGCATAAGATAATAGGCCCATCATTTATTTCAGAGCACATGCTTATGAGATGTGATATTATGAAGAAACTCATCGAAACGATTGAACGAAATGGCAATATCTTAGGTGAGCGCTTCTATGAAAAGATATTAAATGCCATAGAGCCATCTAAACTTACATCAAACAGCTTTTCTGAGTTTGAAACCTACGGAACCTTCACAGCCCTTACGGAGCCGAACACCTATATGTTAAGAGACTGGCATTCCTTCAGGTACGGCGCCGAATTTTTCAGGCCCACTGAGATGGATGACGGGGATTATGCATGGCTTAAGAAGGATTTCTTTGCGATATCCTTTGAGAAGAACCAGTCCGTCAGGGAGGATCATGATAATCTATTTAACAATAAGGATTATCAGAAGCTCCTGTCAGCCAGGAAGATGCTTGAAGTTGTGCAGGAAGCCATGAACGACGGCTACCGGGAAGAATGGAATTAAGATAAGAGAGGAATAATCATGCCAAGACGAGTAGTTATAACAGGCGCAGGACGCGGCCTTGGATTTGAGATAACAAAGATACACGCAGAAAATGGGGACGAGGTCTATGCCCTTACCCACAGCGTAACTGAGGAACTTGATGCCCTTTCAAAGAAGCATAAGACCATGCATGTCTTACCCTGCGAATTAACTTCGGAGTCATCAATAATCAAGTGCTCCAAGGAGATAAAGGGAAACATTGAGACCCTTTATAATGTAGCAGGACTTTATTATGAGACAGGAAGGGTTCCCCTTGAGGAGTCTGATATCTTTGAAACCCTCAAGATGTATGAGGTTAATGCGATGGGTCCCATGCTCGTGCTTAAATATATGGGTCCCATGATGCGTAACAGGGGCCTCGTGGTCAACGTTTCAAGTGAAGCCGGAAGCATCGGCGAGTGCTACAGGGACTCTGAGTACGGCTATTGCATGTCGAAGGCCGCACTTAATATGTTTAGCAAAATATATTCAAATTCAGTAAAGGAATCTGAGATCAAGGTGTTCTGCTATCATCCCGGATGGCTCCGCACCCAGATGGGCGGCGAGAGGGCAGCAGCATCTGAAAACTCAATATCAGCCAAGGAATCAGCGGATGCACTTATGAACCTCCTTCAGGAATTCAGAGCAGGAGAATCAATGCTTGAATTCAAGGATTACACCGGCAAAGACTGGGCCTGGTAGATTTAACGTCAGATTTAATTTATTTAACAACGGAGCTTTAACATATGGAAAGCGAAAGCACATCACTTCCTAAAACCAATAAATTCATAGGATTTCTTGACAGATTCGGAGTCTATATCCTTGCCCTGGGAGCTGTGATCTTAAACGTAAGCCTTGCCTTTGACAACGTGGTCTGGGGGGATGAGGCCTATTCCCAGATGGCTATCCGCAACTGCTCTCTTTACGGAATATATGAGAGAACCTATTACTGGGACTCTCACCCGCCACTTTACTATTATTTCTTAAGGCTCATGGCGGATATCTTCGGGTATAAGACGCCGGTTTATCATTTTGCATCCCTTATCCCGTTTGTTTTAGGGATCGTGCTTGCGTGCACCTTCATTAAGAAAAAGATGGGGTCCCTTGCTGCGACTTTCGTTGTGATCATCAGTTCACTTTCTGCATCCTGCGTTGAATATAACCTGGAGATCAGGATGTATTCCCTGGTATTTTTCTTCGTCCTTATGTGCTGCTACTATTCCTACAGGATCATTGAGGATGGCACAAAGATATCATTATGGGTGATGATGACCCTTTTCGGCGTACTTGCAGCCTACACCCACTATTTCGGACTTATATTTACAGGAATACTTCTTTTCGTAACTTCGGTATTTTATACCATTGAGCATAAGGGAAAGTCCTTCCTTAGGGGCCTTATATGCATAGTCTGCTATCTTTTAGTCTATGCGCCCTGGCTCTATGTGCTTTATTTCCAGACCCAGGCAGAACTTGCAAGTGCCTGGATGACAGCGCCTGAATCCCTTAGCGTTGTCATTAATTTCATCATGGGCGGAAGCCGCCTTAAGGTGGTGATACTTCCCTTTATCATCCTTATGTCGGTTATCATCCTCATCTCGGAATCTGATATCTTTGTGATAAAGATACAAGAGGATTCTAAGAAAACGACTATCGGACTTAAAAAGCCCTCTCTTAAGCACTGGTCTTTAGAACTTAAGATGCTTTTGCTTTATTGGATTAGCGGCGCATTGATGCTTGGATTTGTATATGCGGTAAGCTATCTTTTCCACCCGATACTTGCCTTCAGATATACCTATGTGCTTATCCCGGCCGTGCTTTTCATACTTGCCATCTGCATAAAGAAGCTTGTGCTTTTCCTTAAGGAAGGAATGGCGCCCTGGCATTCTGAGGATGGAAGGGTTATCCTTACCCCCGCTCATCCGGTATTCTGGAAGAGAGTTTTGATCATCCTTCTTACATGTATGTTTTTATATGTAGGAGTTGCTTCACTTCTTGATTTTAAGTACTTTAGGTCGGTTACTAAAACCCAGGACTACCAGACAGAGCTTGTGCTTGACAAGGTGGGAGACATTCCCGAAAGCACTGTTCTTTGCTCGAATGGAGTTAAGCACCTGGCGTGGTCTGTTCTTCCCTATTATTATCCTGACAATGAAGTGACCATGGAGGATCCCCAGAATATTTCCGGCGACCCTGATGAGATCTGGGCCTTCATCGGATATGAGTTTGACGATGATGTGATCAAAGAGATGGAGGACCGTGGCTATACAGTTGATTCCTGGATGGATATGTGGCTTGGAAAGTACGGGATTAATCTGTATCATTTCTATCGATGAAATTTAAAATACGGATTTGACAGGATTTCATTGAAGATCTTATGCGAGATTTTTATGTTACGTGTCATCTTTTTGTTGACATTAAGATATCTGTGTGATATATTTACACACGGTCTTTTTAGATCAGCCGAAGACAGTAGGAACCCAACGGGGTGTAAGCATAGCTCCTACCGAGGATGAGTATACTTTATTTATGTATTTATCCCCCGACGGCTTCGTCGGGGTTTTTTACTTTTAAAGATACCTTCGGCACTATCAAAATAAGGAGGTAAAGAAAGTGGCTAAAGTTGAATTAAAGAAGCCCGTAGTTGAGGAAATTTCCGCTAACATCAAGGATGCCCAGTCAATCGTACTTGTTGACTATCGTGGACTTACTGTTGAGCAGGATACGAATCTTCGTAAGGCACTTCGTGAAAATGGTATCACTTACAAGGTTTACAAGAACACAATGATGAACTTCGCTTTCAAGGGAACTCAGTTCGAGGACCTTTCAAAGTATCTTGAAGGACCTAGTGCTATCGCTATTTCAACAACAGATGCTACCGCACCTGCAAGAGTTCTTAGCAAGTTTGCTAAGGATGCTGAGGCACTTGAGATCAAGGCCGGTATGGTTGAGGGAATCGCTTATGATGCAGCAGGAATTGCTGAGATCGCTAAGATCCCTTCAAGAGAGGAATTACTTTCAAAGTTACTTGGAAGCATTCAGTCTCCTATTACCAACTTCGCTCGTGTCATGAATCAGTTAGCAGAAAAAGGTGGCGCAGGAGAAGCTGCAGCAGCAGCACCTGTAGCTGAGGCTCCCGCCGAGGCACCTGCAGAGGCTCCCGCTGAGGAAGCTCCCGCAGCAGAATAAGCAATAAGCTTAAGACATTTATCATTTTAAATTTTAATGGAGGACAAAATAATGGCAAAGTTATCAACACAGGAACTTATTGATGCTATCAAAGAGTTAACTGTATTAGAGTTAAATGACCTTGTAAAGGCATGTGAAGAAGAGTTTGGCGTATCAGCAGCAGCAGGAGTTGTAGTTGCAGCAGCAGCAGGTGATGGCGCAGCAGCAGCTGAGGAGAAGGATTCCTTCGACGTAGAGCTTGCTGAGGCTGGTTCTGAGAAGGTTAAGGTTATCAAGGTTGTTCGTGAGATCACCGGTTTAGGACTTAAGGAAGCTAAGGATCTTGTTGACGGAGCTCCCAAGGTTGTTAAGGAAGGTGCTTCTAAGGACGAGGCTAACGAGATCAAGGCTAAGCTTGAGGAAGTTGGCGCTAAGGTTAACCTTAAGTAATCTTTTTAAAAATGATCATTATACCCGCGGGGATTTCTCCGCGGGTATAAATATTCTTAAATATCTTAATTTTTTTTCTAAATCTGAAATAAATTCCAAAAAGTTGTTGACTTCTGAATATCGTTTGTAGTACTATGGATGATGCACTATTGTGGTGTGGTAGGCCTATTTGTGCGCTTTTTTAAGCAGATGAGTCTTTTTAACCGCAGTAAATCATTAAGAACGGGGTGAAGTCAATGGAAAAAAACAGAATACGTCCTATTGCCTCAGGCAAAAACACACGTATGAGTTACTCCAGACAGAAGGAAGTTCTGGAGATGCCAAACCTGATTGAAGTTCAGAAGAGCTCCTATCAGTGGTTCCTTAAAGATGGACTTAGAGAGGTGTTTGATGACATTTCTCCCATTGCCGATTACAACGGCCATCTCAGCATGGAGTTCGTGGATTACGAGCTTTGCGTTGATGATGTTAAGTATTCCATCGAGAAGTGCAAGGAAAGAGATGCTACATATGCAGCTCCCTTAAAGGTCAAGGTCCGTTTCCATAAAAAGGACAGTGGCGAGTTTTCCGAGCACGAAATTTTCATGGGTGATCTGCCTATCATGACAGATACCGGTACCTTCGTTATCAACGGAGCAGAGCGTGTTATCGTCAGCCAGTTAGTACGTTCTCCCGGTATATATTATTCGATCGATCACGATAAGCTGGGAAAGAAACTTTTCTCATGTACAGTTATCCCGAACCGTGGAGCATGGTTAGAGTATGAAACAGACTCTAATGATGTTTTCTATGTGCGTGTGGACAGAACACGTAAGGTTCCCATCACTGTTCTCATCCGTGCTCTGGGTCTTGGTACCAACGAAGAGATCCGCGAGCTTTTCGGAGATGAGCCTAAGATCGAAGCCAGCTTTTCAAAGGATGTGGCCACTAACTATAAGGAAGGCCTTGAAGAGCTCTACAAAAAAATACGTCCCGGCGAGCCCGTTTCGGTAGACAGTGCCGAAAGTCTTGTCAGGGCTATGTTCTTCGACCCCAGAAGATATGATTTAGCCAAGGTTGGCAGATATAAATTCAATAAGAAATTATCATTCAGGAACAGACTTAAGAACCAGGTTCTTGCAGAGGATGCAAAGAATCCCTACACAGGTGAGATAATCGCCGAGGCAGGCACTAAGGTTTCCCTTGATGTTGCCGATGCCATCCAGAATGCCGGTGTTCCTTATGTTTATGTTCAGACAGAGGAAAGAACGGTTAAGGTATTATCTAACCTGATGGTTGACCTTAACAGCTTCGTGGATTGTGATGCCAAGGCACTTGGAATCAATGAGAAGGTTTACCTTCCTGTTCTTTTAGAGATCATAGGTGAGTACGGCAATGATGGCGAAGCACTTGCAGACGCCATTAAGAGAAATGCTCACGAGCTTGTTCCCAAGCATATTACGAAAGAGGATATCCTTGCCTCTATCAACTACAATATGCATCTTGAGTACGGCGTTGGTAATGACGATGATATCGATCACCTAGGCAACCGTCGTATCCGTTGCGTGGGCGAACTTTTACAGAACCAGTACAGGATCGGTCTTTCAAGACTTGAGAGAGTTATCCGTGAGAGAATGACCACTCATGATGCTGATGATGTAACACCTCAGAGCCTTATCAACATTAAGCCTGTTCAGGCTGCTGTTAAGGAGTTCTTCGGTTCATCACAGCTTTCACAGTTCATGGATCAGAATAACCCGTTAGGTGAGCTTACTCATAAGAGACGTCTTTCAGCCTTAGGACCCGGTGGTCTTTCAAGAGACCGTGCAGGATTCGAGGTTCGTGATATTCACTACTCTCACTACGGACGTATGTGTCCTATTGAGACACCTGAAGGTCCCAACATCGGACTTATCAACTCACTTGCTTCTTATGCAAGGATCAATGAGTACGGTTTCGTTGAGGCGCCTTACAGAAAGATCGACCACTCAGATCCTGAGAACCCTGTTGTTACCTCAGAGGTTGTTTACATGACAGCTGATGAAGAGGATAACTACCATGTAGCTCAGGCTAATGAAAAACTCGATGCGGACGGACACTTCACACGTAAGGTGGTAGCCGGACGTTACAGAGAAGAGACTTCAGAGTATCCGAAGTCAATGATAGATTACATGGATGTATCACCTAAGATGGTGTTCTCCGTTGCTACAGCACTTATTCCTTTCCTTCAGAACGATGATGCTAACCGTGCCCTCATGGGATCAAACATGCAGCGTCAGGCAGTTCCGCTTTTAAGCACTGAGGCACCTGTTGTAGGTACCGGAATGGAGGAAAAGGCAGCTGTTGACTCAGGTGTCTGTGTAGTTGCCAAGAAGGCAGGTACAGTTGACTATGTTTCTTCTAAAGAGATCAGGATCATCGCAGAGGACGGCGAGAAGATGGAATATCATCTTACCAAGTTCTCTCGTTCGAACCAGTCTAACTGCTACAACCAGAGACCTATCGTATTTAAGGGCGACAAGGTAAAGGAAGGACAGGTTATCGCAGATGGCCCTTCAACAGCAGGTGGTGAGCTTGCCTTAGGTAAGAACCCTCTTATCGGATTCATGACCTGGGAAGGTTACAACTACGAGGATGCCGTTCTTTTAAGCGAAAGACTTGTACGTGATGATGTTTATACATCTGTTCATATTGAGGAATACGAGGCAGAAGCCAGAGATACCAAGTTAGGACCCGAGGATATCACAAGAGATGTTCCCGGCGTTGGTGATGATGCTCTTAAGGATCTTGATGAGAGAGGTATCATCCGTATTGGTGCTGAGGTAAGAGCCGGTGATATCCTTGTTGGTAAGGTTACTCCCAAGGGAGAGACAGAGCTTACCGCAGAGGAGAGACTTCTCCGTGCAATCTTCGGCGAGAAGGCAAGAGAGGTTCGTGATACTTCCCTTAAGGTTCCACATGGTGAATACGGTATCGTTGTTGATGCCAAGGTATTCAGCAGAGAAAACGGTGATGAATTAAGCCCCGGTGTTAACCAGGCAGTTCGTATATACATTGCTCAGAAGCGTAAGATTTCAGTGGGCGATAAGATGGCAGGTCGTCATGGTAACAAGGGTGTTGTTTCCCGCGTATTACCTGTAGAGGATATGCCTTATCTTCCTAACGGACGTCCTCTTGATATCGTGCTTAACCCTCTGGGCGTACCTTCACGTATGAATATCGGTCAGGTCCTTGAGATCCACCTTTCACTTGCAGCCAAGGCTCTTGGCTTTGATGTGACGACTCCTGTATTCGATGGAGCAAACGAGGCAGATATCATGGATACACTTGATCTTGCCAATGACTACGTTAACCTTTCATGGGAAGAATTCGAGAAGAAGCATAAAGCAGAACTCCTTCCCGAGGTTATGGATTATCTTTATGAGAACCGTGACCACAGAGAGCTTTGGAAGGGCGTTCCGATCTCTCGTGATGGTAAGGTAAGACTTCGTGATGGTCGTACCGGTGAGTACTTCGATTCACCTGTAACTATCGGTCACATGCATTACTTAAAGCTCCATCACCTGGTTGATGATAAGATCCATGCCCGTTCAACAGGTCCTTACTCTTTAGTTACTCAGCAGCCTCTGGGTGGTAAAGCCCAGTTCGGTGGCCAGAGATTCGGAGAGATGGAGGTTTGGGCTCTTGAGGCATATGGTGCTTCATATACTCTTCAGGAGATCCTTACCGTTAAGTCCGATGATGTGGTAGGACGTGTAAAGACATACGAAGCTATCATCAAGGGAGATAACATCCCTGCAGCCGGAATACCTGAGTCATTCAAGGTACTTCTTAAGGAATTACAGTCACTTGGCCTCGATGTAAGAGTGCTTCGTGATGACAATACAGAAGTCGAGATCATGGAAAGCGTTGATTACGGCGATACAGACTATCGTTCAGTTATGGAGTCTGATTCAAGAAACGACTACAACAGGGAGTCTCTTGGACGTGCCGGATATCAGCAGCAGGAATTCGACAAGGAAACAGGTGAGATCGTATCAGCAGAGGATGATGACTTCGAGGAAGATATCGAAGATGAATCATTCGATGATGATGAGGCTTAAGGAGGTTTGAAATGTCAGAAAACAAAAATGAAGTTTACCAGCCTATGACCTTTGATGCCATTAAGATCGGTTTAGCATCACCGGATAAGATAAGAGAGTGGTCTCACGGAGAAGTAACCAAGCCCGAGACCATCAACTACAGAACTCTTAAGCCCGAGAAGGAAGGACTCTTCTGCGAGAAGATCTTCGGACCCTCTAAGGACTGGGAGTGTCATTGCGGTAAATATAAAAAGATCAGATATAAGGGAGTTGTCTGCGACAGATGTGGAGTTGAGGTTACCAAGGCTTCAGTTCGTCGTGAGAGAATGGGACATATCGAGCTTGCTGCTCCCGTGTCTCATATCTGGTACTTCAAGGGTATCCCTTCAAGAATGGGACTTATCCTTGATCTTTCTCCCAGGATCCTCGAGAAGGTTCTCTATTTCGCATCATATATAGTACTTGATCCCGGAGAGAGTGACCTTCAGTACAAGGAAGTCCTTACTGAGAAGCAGTATCAGGATGCCAGGGAGACCTGGGGCAATAAGTTCCGTGCAGGCATGGGCGCTGAGTCTATCAAGGAGCTTCTTGCTGCTATAGATCTTGATGCAGATGCAGCAGAATTAAGAGAAGAGCTCGAGGAGGCTACAGGCCAGAAGAGAGCCCGTATCGTAAAGAGATTAGAGGTTGTAGAGGCCTTCAGAGAATCAGGAAATGATCCCACATGGATGATCATGGATGTTATCCCTGTTATCCCGCCCGATCTTCGTCCCATGGTTCAGCTTGACGGAGGCAGATTCGCAACATCAGATCTTAACGATCTTTACAGAAGAATAATAAACAGAAATAACCGTCTTAAGAGACTTTTAGAGCTGGGCGCTCCTGATATCATTGTCAGAAACGAAAAGAGAATGCTTCAGGAAGCAGTTGATGCCCTTATTGATAACGGCAGACGCGGACGTCCTGTTACAGGCCCCGGCAACCGTGCACTTAAGTCACTTTCAGATATGTTAAAGGGTAAGTCAGGACGTTTCCGTCAGAACCTCTTAGGTAAGAGAGTTGACTACTCAGGACGTTCGGTTATCGTCGTTGGTCCTGAACTTAAGATTTACCAGTGCGGTCTTCCCAAGGAAATGGCTATCGAGCTTTTCAAGCCCTTCGTTATGAAGGAACTGGTATTCCGTGGAATCTCACAGAATATCAAGGCTGCAAAGAAAATGGTAGAGAGACTTGACACCCAGGTTTGGGATGTGCTCGAGGATGTTATCAAAGAGCATCCCGTTATGCTTAACAGAGCACCTACACTTCACAGACTTGGTATCCAGGCATTCGAGCCTATCCTTGTAGAGGGTAAAGCTATTAAGCTTCATCCCCTTGTATGTACAGCCTTCAACGCCGACTTCGATGGAGACCAGATGGCTGTTCACCTTCCTCTTTCAGTAGAGGCTCAGGCAGAGTGCAGATTCCTTCTCCTTTCGCCTAATAACCTTTTGAAGCCTTCAGATGGTGGCCCTGTTGCCGTTCCTTCACAGGATATGGTTTTAGGTATTTACTACCTGACACAGGAAAGAGGCCTTTCAGTTGGCGACAAGTACGAGGAGCTTGGTGAAGGAAAGATCTTCAAGAGCATTAACGAAGCAATCCTGGCATATGAGAACAAGGCATGTACGCTTCATGCACGTATCAAGGTCAGAGTTTCAAAGACAAATGCTGATGGAGAGGTAGTTACAGGCGTAGTTGAGTCTACACTTGGAAGATTCCTCTTCAATGAGATTATCCCTCAGGACCTCGGAATGGTTGACAGATCTAAGCCTGAGAATTTCCTTAAGCTTGAGGTAGATACTCTTGTAGGAAAGAAGCAGCTTAAGCAGATCCTCGAGAAGGTTATAAATACACATGGTGCTTCAGTTATGGCTGAGACTCTTGACCTTATCAAGGCCATCGGTTATAAGTATTCAACCAGAGCTGCCATGACAGTATCTATTTCCGACATGACAGTGCCTGCAGATAAGCCCGCATTACTTGAAGAGGCTCAGGCAACGGTTGACAGGATCGCAACCAACTTCCGCCGTGGACTTATCACAGAGGAAGAAAGATACAGAGCAGTTGTTGAGACCTGGACTGAGACAGATAAGGAACTTTCAGATAAGCTGATCGCAGGTCTTGATAAATACAATAATATTTACATGATGGCCGATTCCGGCGCCCGTGGTTCAACACAGCAGATCAAGCAGTTAGCCGGAATGCGTGGACTGATGGCTGATACAACAGGTAGAACCATCGAGCTTCCCATCAAGTCAAACTTCCGTGAAGGTCTTGACGTACTTGAGTACTTCATGTCAGCACACGGTGCCCGTAAGGGACTTTCAGATACAGCTCTTCGTACAGCAGACTCAGGTTACCTGACACGTCGAATGGTTGATGTATCACAGGAGCTTATAATCCGTGAGACAGACTGTATGGAAGGAACCGGAAAGATACCCGGAATGGACGTAATGGGCTTCTACAATGGTAAGGAGACTATCGAGGGCATCAAGGACAGGATCCTCGGCAGATATTCGTGCGAGGATATAACTGATAAGAACGGTGACATCATCGTTAAGGCTAACCATATGATCACACCCAGCCGTGCAGCAAGGATCATAGACAATATGGACCAGGATGCTAACGGACATTACACAGGATCAGTTAAGATAAGAACAATCCTTACCTGCAGATCTAAGAACGGTATCTGTTCTAAGTGTTACGGTGCTAACATGGCATCAGGTGAGCCTGTTCAGGTTGGTGAGGCTGTCGGTATCATCGCAGCTCAGTCAATCGGTGAGCCTGGTACACAGCTTACAATGAGAACCTTCCATACCGGTGGTGTTGCCGGTGATGATATCACACAGGGTCTTCCCAGAGTTGAGGAGCTTTTCGAGGCTCGTAAACCTAAGGGACTTGCTATCATAGCTGAGTTCGCAGGACATACTGAGATATCAGACAATAAGAAAAAGCGTGAGGTCATCGTTACCAACGATGAAACCGGCGAGTCTAAGGCATACCTTATTCCCTTCGGATCACGTATTTCACAGAGAGTATTAGACGGTCAGGATGTTGAGGCCGGTGATGCACTTACAGAAGGTTCGGTTAACCCTCATGATCTTTTAAAGATAAAGGGCAAGCAGGCCGTTCAGGACTACATGCTTCGTGAGGTACAGAGAGTTTACCGTCTGCAGGGTGTTGATATCGCCGATAAGCATATCGAGGTCATTGTTCGTCAGATGCTTAAGAAGGTAAGGATAGAGGAAAGCGGAGATACCGATTATCTTCCCGGAACCTTAGTAGATGTTCTTGAGTATGAAGACCTTAATGAGGAACTCATCGCTGAAGGCAAGGAGCCTGCAAAGGGAGAGCAGATAATGCTTGGTATCACCAAGTCAGCTCTTGCAACAGACTCATTCATGTCAGCAGCTTCCTTCCAGGAGACAACCAAGGTTCTTACCGAGGCTGCCATTAAAGGAAAGGTTGACCACCTCATCGGACTTAAAGAGAACGTTATCATCGGTAAGCTGATCCCTGCTGGTACAGGTATGAAGCGTTACCGCAACACTCCTCTTAATACAGACTATATGCTTAAGAAAAACATCAAAGTTGATGAAGAAGTAATAAGCACATTGGATGAGGAAGATGTAGAGGTAGAAGCAGAAGAGGCTGTAGAGATTACAGACGACGCTGAATAATTAAATACCAATATATTTTTGCTTGACTTTCAAAGCGCATGTTCATATAATATATGAGCATGCGCTTTTGTGCATGTTTAATAGTAATGCATTTTTTAAGTAAGGAGGTGAAACAGAATGCCAACATTTAACCAGTTAGTTAGAAAAGGTCGTCAGACATCAGTAAAGAAGTCTACAGCTCCTGCTCTTCAGAAGGGATGGAACTCTCTTCATAAGAAGGCAACTGATACTTCTGCTCCTCAGAAAAGAGGCGTATGTACTGCTGTTAAGACAGCAACACCTAAGAAGCCTAACTCAGCTCTTCGTAAGATTGCCAGAGTTCGTCTTTCTAACGGAATCGAAGTAACAAGCTATATCCCCGGCGAAGGTCATAACCTTCAGGAGCATAGTGTTGTTCTTATCCGTGGCGGTAGAGTTAAGGATCTTCCTGGTACAAGATACCACATTATTCGTGGTACTTTAGATACTGCGGGAGTTGCTAACAGAAAACAGGCCCGTTCTAAGTATGGTGCTAAGAGGCCTAAGGCTGGCAAGTAGTTGCAATAAAATCACTTGCTTGCAAGCGTGATTTTATGCAACTGGGTTATCGACGAATGTCGATAACATAGTCTGGGGTATCGACGAATGTCGATAACATAATCGCCGGGTTATCGACGAATGTCGATAACATAGTCTGGGTTATTGGCGAATGCCAATAACATAGCATCAAAAGGAACAAATTGGAACCACAAGTATTTAATTTAGTGTTGGAATTCTGTTTTTAAATAAGCAGCTTTACCGCACCTACACAGAATGTGAAAATTAGATGCACAATGTGAGTACCGAAGAATTAATTTAAATAATTAAGGAGGGAAGAACCGTGCCACGTAAAGGACATATTCAGAAAAGAGACGTATTAGCAGATCCTTTATACAACGACAAGGTTGTCACCAAGCTTATCAACAACATTATGTTAGATGGTAAGAAGGGTGTTGCTCAGAAGATTGTATACGGAGCATTTGCTATAGTTGAAGAGAAATCAGGCAAGCCCGCACTCGAGGTTTTCGAAGAGGCTATGAACAACATTATGCCTGTTCTCGAAGTTAAGGCAAGACGTATCGGTGGTGCTACATATCAGGTACCTATCGAAGTTCGTCCTGACCGTCGTCAGGCTCTCGGTCTTCGTTGGCTTACAATGTTCTCACGTAAGAGATCAGAGAAGACAATGGTTGAGAGACTTGCTAACGAGATTCTTGACGCAGCTAACAATACAGGTGCTGCTGTTAAGAGAAAAGAAGATATGCATAAGATGGCAGAAGCTAACAAGGCATTCTCACATTACCGTTTCTAGAGAATCCATAGCTTTTGTTTAGACTAAAATAAGGAGGAAAAACCTTTGGCTGGAAGAGAATATCCACTAGATAGAACCAGAAATATCGGTATCATGGCTCATATTGATGCAGGTAAGACTACTGCAACAGAGCGTATCCTTTATTACACTGGTGTTAATCATAAGATTGGTGAAACTCATGAAGGTACTGCAACCATGGACTGGATGGAGCAGGAACAGGAAAGAGGTATCACCATTACTTCAGCTGCTACTACCTGCCACTGGACCCTGCAGAAGGAGAATAAGCCCATGCCCGGTGCTTTAGAGCATCGTATCAATATCATTGATACACCAGGCCACGTAGACTTCACTGTTGAGGTTGAGCGTTCGCTTCGTGTACTTGATGGCGCTGTCGGCGTTTTCTGTGCAAAGGGTGGTGTAGAGCCTCAGTCTGAGAACGTTTGGCGTCAGGCTGATACATATAATGTTCCCCGTATGGCATTTATCAACAAGATGGATATCATCGGTGCCAACTTCTATGGCGCTGTTGAGCAGATCCGTACACGTCTTGGTAAGAATGCAATCTGCCTTCAGCTTCCTATTGGTAAGGAAGATGAGTTCAAGGGAATTATCGATCTTTTTGAGATGCAGGCATATATTTACAACGATGATAAGGGTGAAGATATCTCCATCGTTGAGATTCCTGACGACATGAAGGATCAGGCAGAAGAGTATCATACAGAGCTCGTTGAGAAGATCTGCGAGTTAGATGATGATCTCATGATGATGTACTTAGAGGGTGAAGAGCCTTCTGTAGAAGATATGAAGAAGGTACTTCGTAAGGCAACATGTAACAACGAAGCAATCCCTGTTTGCTGTGGTTCAGCATACAAGAACAAGGGTGTTCAGAAGTTACTTGACGCTATCGTAGAGTATATGCCTTCTCCTCTTGATATACCTGCTATTAAGGGTGTTGATCCTGAGGGTAATGAAGTAGAGCGTCACTCATCAGATGATGAGCCTTTCTCTGCTCTGGCATTCAAGATCATGACAGATCCTTTCGTAGGTAAGTTAGCATTCTTCAGAGTTTACTCAGGTACACTGAACTCAGGTTCATATGTACTTAATGCTACTAAGGATAAGAAAGAAAGAGTTGGCCGTATCCTTCAGATGCACGCCAACAAGAGAGAAGAACTTGAAAAGGTTTATTCAGGTGATATCGCTGCAGCAGTAGGCTTCAAGCTTACTTCAACAGGTGATACGATCTGTGATGAACAGCATCCTGTTATTCTCGAATCAATGGAATTCCCTGAGCCCGTTATTGAGCTTGCTATCGAGCCCAAGACTAAGGCAGGTCAGGGTAAGCTCGGTGAGTCACTTGCCAAGCTTGCAGAAGAAGATCCTACATTCCGTGCTCATACTGATCAGGAAACAGGTCAGACCATCATCGCCGGAATGGGTGAGCTCCATCTTGAGATCATCGTTGACAGACTTCTTCGTGAATTCAAGGTTGAAGCTAACGTAGGTGCTCCTCAGGTTGCATACAAGGAGACATTTACGAAGGCTGTTGATGTAGATTCCAAGTACGCTAAGCAGTCAGGTGGACGTGGTCAGTATGGTCACTGTAAGGTTAAGTTCGAGCCCCTCGCTGCTAACTGCGATCACTTTGATTTTGATCCCAAGGCTAATATACTTATCAATGAGCCTCCCACACTCCTCTTCGAGTCAACTGTTGTCGGTGGTGCTATTCCTAAGGAATACATCCCTGCAGTCGGAGAAGGAATCCAGGAAGCAGCTCAGAGCGGTATCCTTGGTGGATTCCCCGTACTTGGTATCCATGCTAATGTTTATGATGGTTCATATCATGAAGTCGATTCTTCAGAAATGGCCTTCCACATTGCAGGATCTATGGCATTCAAGGATGCTATGGCTAAGGCAGATCCCGTTCTTCTTGAGCCTATCATGAAGGTTGAGGTTACAATGCCTGAGGAGTATATGGGAGACGTTATCGGATCTCTTAACTCTAAGCGTGGCCAGATCCAGAGTATGGATGATATCGGCGGCGGAAAGATAGTAAGAGCACTCGTTCCTCTTGCAGAGATGTTCGGATACTCAACAGAGCTCCGTTCTTCAACACAGGGACGTGGTAACTACTCAATGTTCTTCGAAAAGTACGAGCCCGTACCGAAGAACGTTGCAGACAAGGTTCTTGCTGCTAAGAAGTAGTAAGAATCTGCCTTTAAATATACTTGAAAAGGCGCAGATATTTTAATATAATCAACATTAGTTGATTTTTTGAAGACAATTTTTAATTGAATTTTCTAAGGAGGAGATTTAAAAATGGCAAAAGCTAAATTTGACAGAAGTAAGACACACTGTAACATTGGTACCATTGGTCACGTTGACCATGGTAAAACAACTTTAACAGCTGCTATCACAAAGGTTTTAGCTGAGAGAGTTGCTGGTAACGAAGCTACAGATTTCGAGAACATCGATAAGGCTCCTGAAGAGAGAGAGCGTGGTATCACAATTTCTACAGCTCACGTTGAGTACTCTACAGAGAAGAGACACTATGCACACGTTGACTGTCCTGGCCACGCTGACTACGTAAAGAACATGATCACAGGTGCTGCTCAGATGGATGGTGCTATCCTCGTTGTTGCAGCTACTGATGGTGTTATGGCTCAGACAAAGGAGCATATCCTTCTTTCAAGACAGGTTGGTGTTCCTTACATCGTAGTATTCATGAACAAGTGTGATATGGTTGACGATCCTGAGCTTCTTGAGCTCGTTGAGATGGAGATCACAGAGCAGCTCGAAGAGTATGGCTTCAATGATTGCCCTATCATCCAGGGTTCAGCTCTTAAGGCTCTTGAGGATCCTTCTTCAGAGTGGGGCGACAAGATCATGGAACTCATGAATACAGTTGATGAGTACATTCCTGATCCTGAGCGTGCTACAGATAAGCCTTTCCTTATGCCTGTTGAGGACGTATTCACAATCACAGGTCGTGGTACTGTTGCAACTGGTAGAGTTGAGCGTG
>R20__coassemble_498_pt1 | contig 28571 bp, 28 predicted proteins | sample R20__metabat2_low_PE_052 | metagenome-assembled genome bin R20 | reverse complement strand
AGCAACCAATAAATTCAAGCGATGTTACTGACATCTACCTTGACAAACGGCGGAAGGTGTGACACAGGGTTGTGGCAAACGGCGGCCGGAAATATATTCCCGGCCGCCGGTAGACATACATTATCTGTTTACGAGATTTTCGATAAGTTCAGAGATTTCTTCGGGAGTTTCCCGGCAGTCATCCTTCAGCCACACATTTATGACTGCGATCATCCCATTTACGAAAAAGACATTATAGTAATTTCTCTTCTCCGCCGGTATCCCGTACTTTTCAAGTACAGGATCTACTATATATTTGTACAGTTTCCTGTATCTTTCATCGGCTCGCAAGGTGTCAGGGCGCTTTAAAGTTGCCTTAAAAACCCTGCGATTATCCTTAATGTAATTTAGATACGGGACAAGGAAGTGGGCATTTATGAAATTAAGTTCTTCGGGATCCATTTGAGGGATCCTTGACACAAAATCCGTCCCATCCTCTTTAAAGTAACTGAAAAACTGAGCATCCAGATATTCTATGCTTTCATTAAGAAGATCCCCGATCGATTCATAATGCAGGTAAAAGGTCGAACGATTAACGCCGGCCTTTGCACATATTTCTTTTACGGATATATATTCAAAATCCTTTTCATCCAGCAGTTCAATGAATGCCTCATCCATTTTCCCTGCGGTGATAAAGTATTTGCTTTCCGAACGATCCATTAATTTCCTGCTCCTTTAATCAGGCATCTCACTTATCTCTTTAGCAAGCTCCATTATCTCGAAAGCGTATTTCTGCTTGCCGTTCTCGAGAATCTTTTTATAAATAGGATAATTGACGCTAACACCAATGATTCCGATGACACCGATTATAATTCCAAGTACAAACATTGCAGTGCTTCCATCACCTATGACCTTCATGGAAAGACACATTCCTATACCGAGCACCAGAGCCATCAGAATCCCGAAGCCGTATGCAAAGATATTAGCAGGCATCTTTGCCTTTCGGTCAAGTTTCCTTAACTGTACTACCTTCGAGGTATCCTTCGGCGCATATTCATTTGCTATTGCTTCAGCGTAGATCTTATCTGTATTCATATTTTTATCCTCCTATGCTATCTTTCCGTTTTCCTTAAGCCACTTAATCTCATCCCTGATGGTCTCCCTGTAGGAACGGGTGGTGTAACCAAGCTCTCTTTTAGCCTTTCCTGAATCAAAATTATTGTTTCTTGCAAGATTATATACCGAAAACGTGGTCATCAAGGGCTTTTCGCCTTTCCTACGTGCCTTCTTTTCCATTATCTTTGCCATACTGTTAGCTAAACCGAGGGGCAGGAAGGTCTTAAGGGGCTTGCAGCCGCTTTCCTCTGCTACGAGCTTTACAAAATCCTTAAAGGATACAGGCTCATTTCCAAGGATATAGCACTCTCCTTGCCTGCCGTTTGCAGAAGCTTTAATAAGTCCGTCGGCCAGATCCCTGACATCACACAGGTTAAAGCTTCCGGCGATTCCGGCACTCATCTGACCATTAATAATGTTAACCAGAGTCTTGGTTGTCTCGCCCATTGCGTAATCATCAGGACCAAGTATTCCCGAAGGATGAACCACACAGGCATTTAAGCCTTCCTTCGCAGCCTTAAGCACCAGATTAGTTGCCATCGCCTTCGATAATGAATAGCAACCCTTAACCCTGTCGGGATCAATCGGCAGAAATCCATCACACTCCCTGATAGCTCCCGGAGTTTCAGGAATTGCTCCCGTTGATGAGCAATATACTAACTTTGAAACATTGTGCTCGCGGCAAAGGCTTATTATATTTTCGGTTCCCCCTACATTTACATCCATAACCTTCTGGCTGTAATCAGGATTAACCGTTACGATACTTGCTATATGTAAAACTATTGTTTCCATATCCTCCGGAACATCAAAGAGGTTTTCAAGCTCCTCCTTATTAAGAAGGTCTCCGTGAACAATCTCGATTCCCTCCGGAAGATAATCGGCTGAAGGATCTTTGGGAAGGACATAAGCCCTGACCTCTTCTCCTGCTTCACGAAGCTTCCTAATCACATTGCTTCCAAGGAAACCTGCTGCTCCTGTTACCAGATAAATTCTTTTCTTATTTTCACTCATTTGTGTCATCCTCTCTTTGCAAACTTTCCTAAAGGGCTTTCCCTTAACTACATCCTAAGTTTACAAAAATATATTTTTCTTCTGAACAACACAAATTGGAAAAAATGTCGATTTGAAATGTGTGCCCGGGGCCGGGAATATATTCCCCTTGAATCCTGGATCTACGCAAACGGGCACTAAATATTACAATTTCAGTTTCAGCATACTGTCGGGTCGCTCCAAGGCGAATCCATTCGCCGCCGGAGCTTGAAAGTCCATCCATGGACTTTCATCCCTATGCTGAGATGTAATATTAAGTGCCCGTAATGCTTAAGATCAAGGCTCCTTCACGGAATATATTCCCGGCCCCGGGCACACACATCACAATTGTTTAGTATGGCGGGCGGAGGCGTAGAAGGCCACGGTTGTGTAGGTCCCCGCTACCAGCCAGGCTGCAGGGTCGCAAAGACAGGCAAGGAAGAATGAATGAAATCTGATTGCGAGAAAAGCACAGATAACACGCGTTATCAATTCGGTTATTCCCGCCATCATTGCAAGGATCGAATGATTACAGCCCTGCATTGCATTCCTGTAGATGAATATAAGCCCCAGGGGAATGAAAAACAGTGCCGCCAGGTTTATGTATATCCTTGCATAGGGAAGAAGCGCTCCCATGTCATCGGATGCCGAGAAGAATATCTTTAACTCATAGGGAAGGAAAAAGGCCATAATGGCACCTGCAACTACGGCATATACTGATGATATGAGCACCGAAAGACGCAGTCCCTTTCTTATTCTCTCCATATCGTTTCTGCCGTAATTCTGACCTGTGTAGGTTGCGATACTCTGGCCGAAGGACATGAATATTGATGTGAATATTCCACAGACCTTACCTGCTGCGGTGTTCGCCGCAACGGCTACTGATCCGAAGGTGTTGGTGGCCGACTGCATGACCATTGTTCCTGACGCAGTGATGGCGTACTGAAGTCCCATGGGAAGCCCTATGTAAAGCTCTGACTTAATGATCTGACCATTCATTTTCCAGTCCCCCTTAACCGGCCGAAGATCAGGTTCCTTCTTTACTATATAGATCCAGCAAAGCACTGCGCTTACAAACTGTGAGGCGATGGTTGCGCCTGCAGCTCCTGCAACTCCCCACTGCATGCACAGTATGAAAAGGAAATCAAGCCCTATATTTAAAACGGAAGAAAATATAAGGAAATATAACGGCACCCGGCTGTTGCCGATCGCACGAAGATCAGCGGCAAAGAGGTTGTATGCTACGGTCCCCAGTAACCCTGCGCAGATCACCACTATATAATTATATGAATCCGTAAAGATATTATCAGGTGTATTCATCCACCTTAAAATAGTCTTCATTCCAAGGATGCAGACCGCAGTCATCACCACGCCTATCATTGACATGATGATCATTCCGTTAGTTAAGGATACCCTTACCCCCTTCTTATCACCGCCTCCAAACTTCTGGCTGGTGACCACGGAAAATCCGCTGGCGATACCTGTTGCGAAGCCCAATATCAGGAAAGATATGGTTCCCGTTGCACCAACTGCTGCCAGTGCATCCGCTCCCAGGGTTCGCCCCACGATAACCGTATCGCATATGGTATAGAACTGCTGGAAGAGATTTCCCAGCATGATGGGAATTGTAAATTTAAGAAGGACCGGAAGAATCGGTCCCTTGGTCATATCATTGTTCATCGCTCTTTTAAACTCTTTCTTCTCTTTTATAACCAGTTAAATTGTAATTTCGAATTTTCAGTATTTGCACCATTATATTGCATTATTTATCCCCAAATATCAATAACAAAAATAAAAAAGACACCACCGAAGTGATGTCTCTTTGCATATATTTCAGTTATGATCATGGTTCATAGAAATATACGTCGTCATTATAGGAAACTCTTTCCGTGTTGTATAAATCTATATCTATAACGAGATTTATAGGCGATGCCAGCAATCCCCAGCAGTTTCCAATATTCTTTTCATAATACACCCTTTTAATAAGTCCGATGAAATAGCGACCTTTATTATTTTTATAGATTACTGTCGTTCCTACGCATGAATATATTTCATTTTCTTCAATCCTTCTTCCGAAATGACCGGCAAGCTCACTTTTGGTGTACACACGATAATACATACCACCTGCAACACTACTTGATATATCTGTTAATTCCTTTTCAGTTAAGTTCATCATAATATGTTCCTCCTTTAGAATTGTTTTAATGTTTCCTTACGATTGTCATATTATCATATGAAGTGTTGCAGGACTGATGCATTTTAAGGGGCGTTAAACAATACGTAAAAAATCGGCCGTGAACACTTTCGCATTCACGGCCGGTTTTCATGAATCAGACTACTATATCAGTTATGATCATGGTTCATAGAAATATATGTAGTCAGTATAGGGAAATCTATCCTCGTATGAACCTATGCTTATAATGAGATTTATAGGCGGGCGCAGCCATCCCCATAAGTTTTCGAAATTCTTTCCATAATACACCTTTTTAATAAGTCCGACGAAATATTCATTGGAAGAATTTTTATAGATTACTGTCGTTCCTACGCATGAATATATTTCATTTTCATCAATCCTTCTTCCGAAATGACCGGAAAAGTGATATTTGTCGTACACACGATAATAGCACCCGGACCCACCTGCAACACTACTTGATATATCCGTTAATTCCTTTTCAGTTAAGTTCATCATAATATATTCCTCCTTTAGGATTGTTTTAATGTTTCCTTACGATTGTCATATTATCATATGAAGTGTTGCAGAACTGATGTATTTTAAGGGGTGTTAAACAATACGTAAAAAATCGGCCGTGAACACTTTCGCATTCACGGCCGGTTTTCATGAATCAGATTACTATGCCTGACGTCATTATTCAACGTAGGTATACAGATTGTCAGTAAAGTCCCAGGTCATATGTCCGCCATCAACGAACAATTTCATCCAGATCTCACCACTTTCAACGAATGGCAGTTCTACGCCGTCACGCTTTCCGCCGGTTAGACCCTGAAGTGTTCCAACACTATACTCGTTGTCATATGTCTTGATAACTACACTCTGCCCAATAAATGATTTAAGCTCATTCCTGCCAATAGGCCTTCCCATATGACTTTTAATTTCATCATATGTCTCTGTCATCCAGCCTCCATTAACGTTGATTGCTTCCTCTTCTGTTATTTTTTTCATGATTTTCTCTCCTCTTTGATTTGTGTGATTTTAAATTGCTTTATTGTTGCTCGTTGATTCTTATATTATCACACAAATTGTTGCACAAGTGTTGCATTTAAATTTAAAGACCAAACATGGTATTTATAAAGTCTAATCCTGTTTTGGTTCTGAATACCTTATCCCGGAAGGTTCTTATGGCATCCTTATCAAGGCTATCCTCGAAGGCATTCACGAGGAAATCCGCCTCCAGAAGGATCTGCCAATCAATTCCATCAACATTTTCATAGGTGTGGTGATGGGCTATAAGGAAGCACACCCGCTCTGTTTCATTTTCAGTAACTTCGGAGAAGTCTTGGAGCATCTCTTTTGCATAAAATGGGCCTTCCTTTTCCTGAAGTTTGCCGTCACAGCGGCCGTATTTTTCCTCACTGGGCCTAATGCCGATATCGTGCATGATCGAGGCCATATCAAGGATCCGCAACGTAGCTTCGTCTATATTTTCTTTCGCTCCTATCACATGCGCAAACTCAAACACTTTGATGAAATGCTGGATCCTTTTCGGATCTCCGGCATCAAATTCAGTCATTTTAATTATCAGTTCGTCGTTTATCATGTTTTAGCACCTCGTCACTTAATTTTATTGGATTATTGTCATTCCATATATCAAATAGCGGAAGATGATTCTCACCAATATCCACCAAATGGTCATGATCTATTACATGACCAAAATTTTTAATTTCAAGATCATCAATGACCGCCTGAAGTTCTTCATCACTACAGGTTGGCTTCTCAACTGTTCTTTCATCCTGATAACAAATCATTATCACACCTCCTCAAAATATAACAATCCCATCTTTTGAAATTCCGTCAAAGCCGCAATCTGAGCTTTATTGTCGTCAGAATAATATTTTATGTTTTTGGCTACATAAGCAGACCACAGATTTTCATCTATCTTTTTATAAGCATGATAAATATAAATCGTACCATTATGACATATTACAATTCCCATAACATAACCGGCCTCAAGGTATGTATTAAAATCCTCTGGACTAGGCGGCATGCTGTGCGGATGCGTATGCATAGCTATAACATAAGGACAATGCTTAATTAAATTATCGATCCTTTTGGTATGTCTGATTTCCCCGAGTGTTATCTCATCAAGTTTGCTGCAAAGAACCGTTTTATCTTTGGCATCGAACCAGTACATATCCTCATATTCAGTTCCGCTTCGATGATAAAGCATTTCCTTTGCACAGGAATACAACAGTTTATTTAACTCGCTGTTTGCAGTTATCCTGTCAAATTTTCGTCTGTACTCTCCGCTGTCTATATAGGATGAATTAATAACCGTTTCCTTATTACGTCCCTCTCTCTGATTCTCAATCTCCTCCAGTTCAAACGTTAATTTCAGATTAAGTGACGTTGCATATTTTAATAATATGTCAAGAGATGGTGTATTATTGCAGTTCTCAAACCTGGCAATATTTGCTCTCTGCATACCGGTAATATTTGAGATATCCTGCTGAGTCATGCCCTTCTCTTTACGTTTTTGCACAAGAGCGTCTATTAGGTCTTCTGAAACATCTCTCGTTTTTACTTCTACAATGGAAGAAAATTTTCCATCATTATAAATATATTCCATGCAATCTCCGTTTCAAAAATGATACATTTATAGTATCATTCATGAAACATATGTCAAGTAAATGACACCACCGGAGTGATGTCTCTTTGTGACTCCCTTTTTGCTCGCATAAAAAACCGGCCGTGAACACTTTCGCATTCACGGTCGGTTTTCTAAAGCAAATCAGTATGCCTGGTTGTTATTAACCAATGTATTCATACAGATTACCTCTGTAGGTAAACGTTATATCTCCGTATTCACCAACCAGCTGAACCGTAATGTCTCCGCCGCCGAAGAGTCCCCACAAATTTTTAACTTCCTTTCCGCCCCACACGTCTCTGAGTTTTCCGACCTCATACTCGGTGTTAGACAGTTTGATTATGACCTTTTTACCAATAGAAGCCTCCAGTCTACCCTTGGGAATAAGCTGGCCGACATGCTCGCTAATTGATGGATCTGTCTTGGGCTCCCATAAACCGCCGTTAACGTTGCTAATTTCCTTTTCGTTTAAATTTGTCATGATTATTTTCTCCTTTACTATTAGTGTGATTGTTTATTGTTCCTTGGTGATTCTTATATTATCACATAAAATGTTGCAGAAGTGTGACACCTGGACAATTAATTTTTATGTCTCCCCGGCGGCCGTTATGCCCTTCAGTTCTCTCAGCCCTCTCCCAATGCCCTCTCAGTCTGCTTCGCAGACAGCTCCCCCAAAAGGGGAGCCAATATCAACACGGGTGTCAAACAGAACCGTCCCCCGTGACACCCTAAGGCGTACTCTGCAAATTCCTGAGGATGTGCACCAGGAGGCTTAGGGATACGATCATCATGATGAGTTCGGTGACGGGCTGGGCCCAGATGAGGCCGCCGAAGCCAAATATATGATTGAATAAAAGAAGCAGCGGAATGTAAAGGATAAGCTGCCTTACCAATGTGATCCCGAAGGAAAACTGAGGCTTGCCCATGGCCTGGAAAGACATACGGCTCATGGAGATGGCACCGACGAAGGGAAGAATAAACATATTAGCCCTTAATATGACACTTCCTGTTGATATTACCTCAGATGAGGATGAGAAGATACCTATTAGGAAAGGAGCGGTGATTCCGTATATCAGCATTACGCAAAGCTCCACTCCGCTTACCAGGAGAATTCCCGATTTAAGTACATTAAGCATACGCTTATAATTTTTAGCTCCGTAATTGTAGCCCATGATCGGCTGGGTACCGGAAGCAAAGCCCTGATAGATGTAACTTCCCAGAGACATGATCTTCTGGGAGATACCCATGGCTGCAACGGTAAGTTCGCCGTAGGAAACCGCCAGATTATTGTTTACAACGTAGGCCGCAGAGGTAAGCAGTGTCTCAAGGGATGCAGGAACACCAACCCAGAAGATTTCCTTCATAATGGCACCCACGTGGGCATCCTTTCCCCCAAGCAGGGCAAAGGACGGCTTAAGCAATGTCTTTCCCGAAATATAAAACCATAATGATATGAGCATTCCCGCAGCATTTCCAAGGATTGTTGCAATTGCCGCACCACGGATCTGCATATTTAGCAAAAAGATAAACACAGGATCAAGAATTATATTAACGACAGTACCAAGCATCATTCCCACTATGGAATACTTAACCGAGCCCTCGCTCCTTAGAAGCGCCCCGGCAGTATAGTTTCCCATGGTAAAGAGACTTCCGATAAGTATAACGCTTACGTACTGCTTCGTATATTCGTATGTATTTTCCTGAGCTCCAAGTCCCTTAACGATCATGGATAGAAAGATAAGGCCCACTGCCATAAGGATCAGGCTGTTTATAAGTGTGAGCAGCATGGCGCTTGTAAGGGTACGCTTTGCCTTCTCCTCATCATCAGCTCCAAGGCACCTTGCGATAAGTGAAGAAGCACCGCTTCCCACTATATTTGAAACAGCAATAGTCACCATCATCACAGGATACGCCAGGTTCACTGCTGCCAGCTGATAGTCATCCCTCATAAGCCCGATGAAGAATGTATCCACCAGGTTATATAAAACCATGACCATCATTCCGGCAATCAAAGGAAGCCCCAGCTTAAGCACAGCCTTAGCCGGGGTCTCTTTACTTAATGTATATATACGTCTATCTTCAGTTATATCAGCGCTCATAATCTTATTTAAAAACCTGTGTCAGGGCTTCGATCAGTTTATTTATATCGACGGGCTTTGCAATATGTCCGTTCATTCCGGCCTTTAAGGCATTCTGCCTGTCTTCCTCGAATGCATTTGCCGTCATGGCAAGTATAGGGATATTGGCAAGCTTCTCATCCTCTATGTTTCGGATGACCTCTGTTGCCTTGTACCCGTCCATATTCGGCATCTGTATATCCATTAAAATTAGGTCATAGTAGCCACTTTCATGCTTCGTCAGCATATCCACGCAGATGATTCCATCCTCTGCCCTATCAATCTCAAAGCCATATTCTCCCAGAAGTTCCTCTGCGATCTCCGCATTAAGATCATTGTCTTCCGCAAGCAGAATACGCTTGCCCTTGGCAAATTCCGAAGGATCGATATTTATTGTATCTTTGTCATTATGAGCTGCAACGTCAGCCTCCGTAGCAATACGGTGGTCCAAACATATAGTGACCTTCGTTCCCTTACCTGGTTCACTTTCAATATCGATACTGCCATTCATAAGGTCTATAAGCTGCTTCACAATGGGCATTCCCAGACCGGTACCCACTACCTTACTCTCAGTGGATGTCTTTTCTCTGGAGAAGTTCTCAAAGATATGAGGAAGATATTCCTTGGACATTCCGATTCCCGTATCGATAATGACCGTCTGATACCTGGCATAACCCTCTATGACAGAAGGAAGCTCTTTTAAGTCCATGGTGATACTGCCACCTGAGGGTGTATATTTTAACGCATTACTTAATATATTTAAGAAGATCTCCTGAAGCTTAAGGGAATCGCAGTAAACATACTCGTGATCAACGTTAATACTGCGGGTAAATTTAATACCCTTTTCCGCCATCTGTCCCTCAAATACATCGGCGATCGCATCATTAAATTCCTTCGAATTCCATATGTTTTCATCAAGCACCGCTCTTCCGTTTTCAATTCGGGACATTTCAAGCACGTTATTTATAAGTTCAAGAAGATACTGACTTGATGACTCGATCTTATCAAGATATTCTTTTTCCTTATCAGTATCACCCAGATGCTTTCTCATAAGCTGGGTAAAGCCTATTATCGCATTCATGGGAGTACGGATGTCGTGTGACATATTAAAGAAGAACTCGCTCTTTGCCTTGTTGGCAGTTTCCGCATCTGCCAAAGCCCGTTCAAGGAGTTGCTCCTTCTCCATATTTCTGCGGATCTCTTCATCCTTAACGCCAAATCCCACAATAAGATGGTTCTCGTCATCATCCATTTTGGCACACTTTAATTCCGTATATTTACCCTCATTATTGCGGTAAATCTTAGTAAAGGACCTGACTCCGTTAAGAAGTTCACGAAGGATTTCTTCATTAAAGGTTCCCCTTAGTTCCTCCTTATCTTCTTCCAAAACGCCGGAATCAACGTATGCGTTAAATGCCTGCTGGTAGGTCATATTATTAAAGGCTTTGCCGAATATGCCGGTTATCCTGTTGCTTTCCTTAAATACCTTAAGGGAGTTATTTAAAAGGTTCACCTCGTATACATTCTGATAGTCTGATGCAAGGCCGTTAATAACAGACAGGAATTCGCTGTTCTCTCTTTTTTCCGCCTGATTGATAAGGAAAACATAGGCATAGATGGTGCCCAGAGTGAATGAAAAGGGCTGAAAGGGCATGACCACTTCAGATGGTATGAAATAGGTATAAACAAATACAGCAATGGCAGGACAGGATGAAAATATAAGAACATCAAGAAGTCTTCGTCTTTCTGCCTTTTCCGAAGCCTTCACAACATTAAAAACAGTCATCAGCACCGGCACGAAATAATAGAAAAGGCATATATTTGAAAACAGACTGAACATAGGTCCACGTACGTAACGTTCCGTTAATACCGAACTCTCAGCAAGTGTCCATAATGAACCTGTTCCAAACATGGTAAGGATTATGAGCACAATATTCATTATCCATGGAATCATGCATATCGAGTAAAATAACCGTCTGTTTTTGAAATTTTTAAGGAAGTGCATGGAGAATAAGAACCACGCAACAGGAAGGGTGATATAGGTTATATAAAAGATCAGATTAAGAACTCTGAATGTGCTTAAATTAAACCCATCTTCTGATAGATATTCCATAAGCCAGAGGCAGTCCATGACAACGTATAAAGCGGTCACACCCACAAGAACATGGGATATGAGCCAGTTATCGCCGTCCTTAGTAAGCCTCTGACGAATACTTAATAATATGATAAGGAGAACAATCAGCAAAAATACGGATGTAATAAAATATGTTGAACTCATAATTTGGATCACCTCGGAATATGACTTATATATTTACTCTCATTATTTTACGCTTTAGTTTTAAAAATTAACAGTAAACTTTACATCATACCTTCATGATCACACTAGCGAGATTTCCCCGGGCAGGGCCGGAAAAACGGTGTGAAAAATATTTATCCGGGTTGCATAATGTGCACCCACCCACGGATTCTATATTTTGCTCCTGTAAGCCCAATTGTAAAAGCCGTGCGTGCAGAACCCCCTGAAGATCAAGCATATATTTGCCATTTTCCTTAACATCATATAGTTCCGGAATCTCCCGTCCAAGCAAAGCCTCAGATGCCTCTACGACCTCATATCCAACCTCAAAGCATTCCCTGCGGATGGCCGGGCCTGTTGCAGCCTTTATATTTGAAGCATCAGCTCCCAGATTTTTCATTGCCTTAATGGCATTTGCCGGAATATCAGCGACCGTGGACCGCCAGCCACAGTGTATTGCGCCGATGACTCCTTCCTTGTCATCTTCAAGAAGAAGCGGTATGCAGTCCGCTGTGAAAACCGCAAGGGGAACTCCTGCTTCCTTAGTTACGAATCCATCCGCTTCCACGAAGATCTCAGGAGATGTCACTTCATGCATATCTTTCTCACCTGATATATAAACCCGGTTCCCGTGGACCTGCCGACCGCAGACTACCTTCGTCTTATCGATTTCACATGCAGCTAAAAATCTCTTCCAGTTTTCTTTAACATGCTCATTATCATCCCCGCGGCTTAATCCAAGATTAAGGCTTGTAAAGCATCCCGTACTAACGCCTCCAAGCCTTGTTGAAAAGCCGTGAGGATAGCTTAATATATTTGATTTTTCGATCATTATGTCTTTCAAATTATATTACGCCTGTTATTTTGCTACAGGAGGCTTCCAATTTACTCTATTCTTTTTTCCATCTTCCAGTTGATCAACGGCAAGCTTAGCATCCTCTGGGAATTTCTCAATAGCTGCACTAAGCACCGCTTCAAAGGCCGGAAGATACCGGTCAAGTAAATTCTGAACAAGCATTCTCTGTTTTTCGCTGTAGTCCGGAATATTCTTTGTATCAACATAATCAATGATCATATCGAGCCATACATCCTCATCGATAAAATCATATGCTGCATAGGCTTCCTTCAGCACATCTCTCGGGGAATCAATTGAAACTATACCCTCATATTTAAGCATGGCTCTGATAAGCTTGATGCTTCTTTCAAACTGAAACTCAAATCTGTGAATTAATCCATCTAAAACAATAACATTGCTTAAATCCTGATCCTTTGCTGTCCTTAAGGTTTCCATTCCAACCAAATATCCGTTTATCTTAGACCTCATAAATAACAACTCCTTTCGTTTTTATAACACTCTGCATATATGCTGAAACCGATGTAAGCCGAATAACATCCATATCAAGCAACGTATTTACATCCTGCGTGCACTCAATATAAAAATGTCTGAAATCCTCACAGCCATCCACGCAGATATCAATGTCAGATTTAGGGCCTGCCTTTCCGGTGGCTCTTGAACCGTAAATCCACATTTTCTTTACATTATATTTCTTGGCAAGTTCTACAAGTTCCTGCTTCACAAGTTCGAAGTCCCGCATAGCGCTCCTTTCTGTATATTTTATAAAAGCCTTAATATATTTTCCGATGCCCAGTGCGATATGTTCTTTCTGAGACTTAAGGGCATAAAGTCAAGATTCCATATGGCTGCGGCATATTTGACATAATTTAATTCCCTGACATATGCTGTTATCTTTAAGCACTCCTCATCGGATATATCGCCGTAATATCCCTTCAAAAATCCCTTAAAGACACGTTCCGTAATCCCTTCATCAACAAAACGCTCCGCATAATTTCTTAAAAATCCGGTCCATTCCGGATTTTTAACCCTATCCTCCTCGGATAAGGAATCATATATGTTCTTTAATTCACTCCAGCAATAACAGAACATGAAGCATGGGAGAAAATCATATACTGGCGGTCCATTCCTCAATGTCATGGGGTCGATCATATATAGCCGATCATTTTTAACCATTATATTTGAGGGTGAAAAATCACCGTGCAGTAAGGTTTTCTCCGCCGGAAAATTATGGATCACCTCCTCGATATGGTCCCTAACCTCTTTTTCTATTTCCCCATTTGAACAGGCAAGTCCTTTTTTCAAGGCATCTGAAACATAAGGCAAGTCTCTATCCGCTTTATTTTTATGAATACTATGGGCAAGTTCTCCGTACTTTACTCCGTAGTCATATGCCATTTCCGGATTACTTTTAATAGCATCAAGCAGTGTGACATTTCCCAGATTTTCAAGTAGCATCCCCTGTCTGTCACCTATTTTAATCATGTCCAGCACATACGGTGAGGCATCTGTTTTTTTATGCATATATGAGATTCTGTTAAATTCCTGTAAGACATCTTCCTCAGATATATTGCCATGATAAAGTTTAAGCACCAGGTCTTCATTTATGTAATATACTTCGCTTGTTGCACCTTTTCCAAGAAGTTCAAACATCTTTGGCATCTGTCAGATCACATCCTTTTCCTCACACTCCCTGAAGAACCTATCGTCTGCAGGATTGGTGATAATTATTGGCGGGCATAGCATATCCTCTGAAATCCCGAGTCTCGCTGCCTTGAATTCCGAATAGAGAACAGCACTTTCGCTTTGTAAAAATATAAGTTCACTGCCTTTTAACACTTCGTCTGCAATGGCCCTGTATTTATCCATTTCTTTCTCATTAAGTCTGGATTCTGACTCCCTTTCAACGAAAAGAGTCGCCCTTATTCCTGTCACAGAAACAGCAAAAAGCCTGGGGTTTATTCCACTCCTTTTTACAAATTCCCTGCAGCAGTCCTCAACATCGCTCACGCTTAAATGATCATTTTCATCAAGCCTGGTGCTGCAGGCATCATTGTTTAGCCTAAATACAGGAATTTCATCCTCATTATACCTTAAAAATTCTATTTTTATATCTGTAACATACCTAAGCAGTCCCGCATAATTGGTTATTATTGGCACATATGTTTTTCCGGGAGAAAGTTCCTTATAAAGCAGCGGCCTTTTCCTTTCACAGCCCGCCTCTGCAAATTCATAAAAGGCCCCTGTCAGATTAAGGGTGAATTCATCAGAATCATCCGCAAAGCTTCCAAAGGGAACCACCGACCTTAAGAAAGCCCCGTTACACAGTTTTATTTTTTTAAACATATCTGATGCAAGATTCCTGTAGAGCTTGTACTCACCTTCACCAAAGGCTGTTATCTTCTTAAGCTTAGGCCATATGGTAAGAAGCATTTCCTCGTAGGAAGCGCACTTAAGGGCACGTCTCAGTGTCTGTTTTCTCTCCTCTGAGACTTTGAAATTAAACCTCATAAAATTATATTCATTCTCTGTAAGACCGCCCTTATATCTGATATTTTCTTCGATGACATCCTCCATACACTCCCTGAAATGTCTGCTTCTTAATATTTCAAGGAAATAATAGATATTGGGTGCAAATATCTGAGTAGTATTCTCATTGATAATGGCAAAAAGTGTTCTTAAATACAGCGAACTCCAAAACGCCTTTACTGATAAAAGTTCCCGGGGAACAAGAAAGTCAAAACTTCCGGCTTCAAAATTCTTTTCGCTAAAAAAGATTTCCCTGTTGTTTAAAAGCATTCCACTTAATGAATAGGATTCTGCTCCATCATTAAAATGCTCTGACCTGAAATCAAAATCGAACAGAAGAAAAGTGCTCTCACCGTAAAATATTTTATGCAGAAGATCCATATAATTCGCAAGATGTTTTTCCGTAAAAGGATAAAGGATCTTATTGTAGCTGCTGCCAATCTCATAACTGTAGCCTGTTATGGTGTCTGCTGAAAATATATTCTTTTCTCCAATGCTGGTCATCAATTCTATATAGTCCGCATAATCCCTTTCCGACGTAAGTTCTATTCTTTCCTGAAACTCTTCGATGGAATATATCGAATAAAATCTATATCGCTGACCAAGTTCTGTCCTGTCATTGGTATTTAAAATGTCAAGCAGCAGCTTTCTCTGAGCTCCATATACATCCTTATAACCATTTAAGAACAGCCTGGTTCCTGTCTTTTTCCAGTTGTCTTCATTGAGGATAACGTCCCTGGAGATGTTATAAAGTTCGTGCACTTCACGTTCGGAATGTACCTTATTTACAGGAAGCATCGAAGTCCGCAGCACATACGGTTCAAGTATATTCTTTATCTCCCGTCTTTCCTCGATGCTTATGTCCTTTGAAATTATGAGGAACATACTTATGACTCTTAAAAGCCTTGATATTATGCTATTCATATAGATCCCGGCCTTTATTCCGGCATCAAATACCTTCTTATAGCCCTTAGCATAGCTTATAAGTATCTTTCCACCCTTCCTGCTGGACTGCAGCAGAGAGCTTTTGTTGATATAGTAATGGTACCCTATTGTCTGGGGAAGATATACCACTTTATCAGCTTTAGCGTATGCATTTATATTAAAAAGATAGTCCTCTGCGAAGGGCACCTCTTCATCAAACCAGATTCCGTTTTCCTTTAAAAAAGTTCTGTCATATACTCTGGAAGTAACCATTCCGCAGAGTCCGGTAAACATTTTGATCTCATCTTCCAAAGTCCGTTCATTCATATTAATAACTATACGCTTCTGCGTCTGGTCAAATAATGTAAGTTCCGTGACCGGAGTGGCATTTTCGTCCTCAAGTTCATAACTCCGCCTCAGCACAACGATCTGAGAGCCTGTTTCCTCAAGATTCTTTACGGCCTTTTCCAGGCATATTTCCTTATAAGAATCGTCTGCATCAAGAAATCCCACAAAGGGAGCACTGGCAAGTTCAAGGCCCCTGTTTCTGGGGCTCGATGGTGAATGTATATCATTATTTAAGGCTTCTACAATCACATTGTCATATGGTGATGCCATCTTTTGTACCTGCCTGAGCAATTCTTCAGATGAATTGTGCACCACTATTATCCATTCAATATTCTCAAAACCTATGCTCTGGGCCTTAACAGATTTAAAACAATTTGCGAAATAATCCGGATTCACATCGTGAAAAGGAGTTACAACACTAACCTTATAATTATTCATCTTCTTTAAAATATTTTTCTCCATATTTAAGCATTTTAGGCATCTCTTTGAGCATTGCCGTGGCTCTAACCTCGCTGAAGCAGTCAACGTTTTCCTTCATCAGTTCATAGGTATCTTTATCTATCCTAAAGCCAAGTTCCAGGCAAAAACGAATAGCTCTGATCGTAGGCTTGAATTCCCTCTTATTAATTTCAGGATTAACATATCTAAGTGTCTTCCTTTTAATATCCTCCAGGCCTCCAAAGCGATCTATTACACACCCCTCTTCCACATCATAGGCAAGGGCATTTATTGTAAAATCTCTTCTCAAAAGATCCTTATCAAAATCATCTCCCCGGCCGACTGACAAAAGGTCTATTTCCTCACCGTCAACTTTTGCTTTAACAAACCGATGGCTTATATAAGTATCATCATAAGCAATATCATTTTCGTTTAAGATTGCAACCATTTCCTCGGTTGTAGCGGATGTTGTAAAATCGTGGTCATCAAAATCAATTCCCAGGTAGTGATCTCTTACACTTCCACCAACCAGATACATTTTAAAGCCTTTTTGAATAAAAATATCGGCAAGTTTTTGGGCCTGTTCTGTGAGCTTTATCTTTTCATAATATCTTTTTTCTTCCATATTAATGCTGTCGTCTTATCCTTTCTTTACTTTAAATCTCTCAAGGCTTTTTCGATATCCTCAATATAGATATCAGCCATTGACTCATCCGCGAAAAGGTCTGTATGTGATTTATCATCAAATTCTTTTATATTGCAGTTGCTGTATCTGCTCTTAACAAGATCCGTTTTCTTCTTGCAGGTTTGAGGGTCTGAATATTTATTAGCCGCATAATATACAAGTGGTCCGTCGTAAGAAGCATATTTTAACGGAAGCCCAAGCTTATTTACCATATCTGCACGCCTTAAGAAATCCTCGGGTACAGCATTTGCTCCCTTAAGTGCCGCTTCAGGCAGGTCATCAATGCTAAGATCCCTGTCATAGTATTCATCTTCCGTTTTAAGAAGCGTATCACCCATGAGACATAAAACTGACTTCTTATATTCAAGTTCCCAGGCTCTGCACAAGCCTGCTGCCACTTCCCCGCCAAAGGATATGCCCATTATTCCGGCAATCTCAGTATCATCCTTTATTAACTTTTTAATAAGTTCCATATACATATCAATAAGCTCATCAAAGGATTTTCCTTTAAGAAGCTCGTCAAAATAATCCTGCACCGGCTCGATCACAAGAACATTATATTTTTTTGAAAGCATTCTGCAAAGCGGGATAGCCGCCTTCCAGTAGATGATTCCCTGGGCAAAAATAAGAGTTTTCTTTTGAGCATCCGGTTTTTCCATGAACCATACATAGCTTTTTTCATTATGAAGTATTGACCGAATATTGCCGTATCTTACTATGTCAGATCCTGAGACATCAATGCCATAGGATTTAAGTTCAAGGCTAAGTTCCATCGACCTGATAGAGTCAATGCCTAAACTCATAAGATCATCTGTAACTCCGAAATCATCTCTAAGTGTCAGTTTTCGGGCCACGTCAAGGAATATCCTTTCCACGTTATTTTCAGCTTCTACTATCGATTCTTTTCTTTCAGGCTCAGGCAATACCTTTCTGTCTATCTTTCCGTTTAAGTTTCTGGGAAGACTTTCAAGCCTGATCCATACTGCAGGCACCATATACACTGCAAGGTATTTTCTGACATGTGTCTTAAGGTCCTCGGTGATGTCGCTTCCGGCAGCATAATAACAGCAAATTGTATCAACACCGGATATTTTTTTAACGACACAGACATTTTCACTTACACCGGGAAATCTGCTGACAACGGCTTCAATTTCAGACATTTCCACCCTGTGACCGTTTATCTTTACCATATAGTCACTGCGTCCATGATAAACATATAAGCCTTCCTCATTCAAGGACATAAGATCTCCGGTGCGGCACATTTTAGCATCCTTAACAAACGGGCAGGGCACAAACTTAAGGTCTGAAGCTTCCGGCATATTATTGTAGCAAAGTGCAATTGAATCAGATGCAACACACAGTTCTCCCACCACATTGGGTGAGCTTATTAGTTCTCCCTTTTCATCTACGAGGAAGGTTTTTGCTCCTTTACATGGCTTTCCCAGCACCGTATCAAGGATACCGGGATATATTCTGTTCCAAAGTATGGATCCACCTTCGGAACAGCCGTAGTTTTCGAGAACTATGGCATGATTTTCCGGCACATTTACTATTTTTTCTCCTCCGGCCATTACACACTTAAGTCCATTATCAGGATATAGACGAAACATCGTATCTATAAGTTTGGGAGCCAGGCACATGAGAGTTATTCCAAGCCGCTCTATGACCTTTGCCATCCTACCGGGATCAAGACGTTCCTCTGCATCGAAAATATATATGGATGCGCCGATACATATGGGCAGAAACAATGTGCACAGGGAAACTATAAAAGTAAAGCCGGTCATAAATCCAAATACATCCCTGTCCGTTATCTCATACTCATCCTGCCACCAGCTCATCTCCATGGTATCAAAAGTTCTCCTTCCATGGATCACACCCTTGGGTTTGCCGGTCGATCCAGAGGTATAGATTATAAGCGCTTCGGTAGTTTTATTAAAAAAGTTGATCTCCTCCTGATTCTTTCTCTGTCCCGATAAATATTCACTCTTTGCCTGGCTTATCAGATCATCTGTAAATACAATGGTGAAATTTTCAGTGTCCGTAAGATCACTGAATCTGAGAATAGTTTCATGATCAGTTAAGACAAAGCCTCTGCCGACATCCTCGAGTATCGTGCGGATACGCTCTTCCGGATAGCTAACATCAAGCGGAATATAGGTCATTCCGGCCCGCATGATGGCCATAGCACTTAAAACATAATCCTTTCCCCTCGGGAGCAGGACAACGGCCCTTTTACGTGTAGGGTCCTCCATAAGTTTGGCAGCAAGGAAATTTGAGTAATACCTTAATTCATCATAGGTATAACTTCCGTCTTTATCCATGACCGCAGCCTTTTGTGGCACCTTGGAGGCTGTTTTTAAAAATCTGTCTATCTGTGTTTCATTTTCATTCATAAAAATTTTCTCCTGTAATTAGTTTTTCTCTTATATTTTCTATTATACTCATTATCTCCATATAATGCTAACAACAAAAGGCATTATCGGCATAAACCGGCAACGCCTTTATCCTTATAAACCTTCTTATGTGGCTATTGTGCAACAATTCATTCAGATCCAGTCAGATGCAATCATGTCCGCTGTTGTGATGATCGTGCCTGAATACTCCGCACCTGTATCTACGAAATAATACCACTTGCCGTCAGCCTTTCTGACGTCTGCTATGACGCCATGCTCGCCACTCTTCATTATGACCTTCTGGCCCACCTTATATATGGGAGCGTCCTCCTCATTTGCGGCTGCGCCTCCTGTGCACTTGCTGATAACCTCTTCATTCTCAATGTTTAATATATTTTCATTCATCATAGTCATCACCTCTTATTCAACCCTTTCAAGTTCCTGCTCAAGTACGGTATATTTAGTCCCACCGAACCATATACTATACCAAGTGGCATCCGGATCAATACGGATTGCCGTAATTTCGCCTGTTATATCGAACTTGGTGATTTTGACCCTGTCGTGCATCTTAAATTTAGTCTTATCAAAAACATCAAAGGGATTATCTGCCGATCCGCCTGCGCACTGCTCTAAGACTTCATTATTTTCAATATTTTTCATATATTCATTTCCCATATCTTTACCTCCTCTTCTCCCTGTTATATCCTTTACAATCTCGCCTGCTATTATAAGACCTGCTGCAGATGGTACAAAGGCAAGGCTTCCCGGGACTTCTCTTTTTTTTGTGCATTCTCCCGTATCCCCGATTGGGCGTGTTGGCTCTTCCTCTGAATATACTACCTTCAGTTTTTCCACTCCACGTTTTTTAAGTTCATGCCTTATGACCTTGGCAAGGGGGCACATCTTTGTTTTATAAATATCAGCCACCCTGAAGGCACTTGCTTCGAATTTATTTCCCGCGCCCATGGAGCTTATGATCGGAATACCTTTCTCCCGGCACTTCATGACCAGCTCGATTTTGGCAGTAACTGTATCCACTGCATCCACCACATAATCGTATTCCTCAAAAGGAAACCCATCAGCGTTTTCAGGAAGGAAAAAGCACTTGTAAACCCTAACGTCCACCTCCGGATTTATATCAAGCATCCTCTCCTTCATTACGTCCACCTTGTAAAGGCCAACAGTCTTTCGGGTCGCAATAATCTGCCTGTTTAGATTTGTAAGACTTACCTTATCATCATCTATAAGATCAAAGGCTCCGATTCCCGTACGCACCAGAGCCTCGCAAACATAGCCACCTACTCCGCCTACGCCAAATACGGCCACCCTTGAATTTTTTAATTTGTCCATGCCCTCTTTTCCCAAGAGAAGCTCGGATCTGGAAAATTGTGTTGACATCTTATATCTCCCTGGGTATCAACGGGTAGTGCCAGCTGGGGCGTTTTCTACCATGAACCTTCAGCGCCGCTCTCTATGTAATTCCATGCCTCTCCATATCGAAGTTCAACTATTCCATCTTTGAGTTGAATCTTATAATAGGTATTTGTAGCATCACCGGCAAAGGGCAAGTTCACCTTTTTTTCAAAGATATCTAAAAGAGTGCCAAGATAATATCTATCTCTATTATAATCTATAAAAACTATCTTTCTTCCAATATTGCTTCTATCGTATTTATCGAGCTTATATCCTCTATGGGATTCTATCTCCTCCTTTGACATTAAGATGGCACCATTAACATCCTTAAGTTCATTGTCGTTTAACTCATTTACGTTTTCCATTTCTTTATTCTCCCTGTATTTTGTTTTGTGTAGTGTCAACGGGATATTTATCACGTTGCCGCATGTTATCTTGTTTCCAATGAAAAGTATATCATAGGGATGTTGTAGAACTGTTGCATTAAAGGAGTGTCAGGGATGTCAGAAGCGAATCGAGCTCGGACTCGGAGAGATTCGTTCTTTTAATGATTTCATCCTTGGAAATGACACCATCAGAATCCATAACCCGTACCCTTTCCTTCCGCAGTATGTCTGCGAGAATATTTTCTTCTATATTTGTTTTATTGAAGATATTTCTTTGATAAGATCATTCAGTTCTTCATCAGAAGTAATACCCAGCTTATCCATAACATATTCCTTCGAAATTGCAGAACTGATATATGCTTCAATAAGTCCATATTTAATTCCTTCATTATGACCAATGGATAGTCCTTCCTGGCGTCCTTTGTCTATACCTATGGAGAGACCTTCACTTAAACCCTCTTGATGTCCTTCTTCCCGCTCCTCGTCCCGAATTAACTGTTCTCGTCTTTCCCAGGTCATATCTATAGTCATGGCTTTCAATACCTCATCTCGCCTTGTGGAAAGGAGCTCTGTCAGAATGTCATGTTCTAAGCAGTAGTCGATGGCTCTGCTTATGGCATCTTCATATTTTTCTGCTTCATATTCCCGTATCTTTTCCACAAAAGCCGTATAATCAGACAAAACCTTACTCTTTTCCATAATAGTCGGGTTCTGTCCGGGATTTATATTGTATACAGTACATATAAGTTCAAGTTCCGGAGTGTCCATCGGATGCATGTAGGAATCTGAAAGTTTCAGGATTTCCTTTTCCGGACGGTTACTCCCTCCGTTAAAGAATATCACAAATCTCTCCTAACTTCTCTGTTTTCAGACATAAAGAACCTCCTTAGAAATGATAGAGATGTAACGGATCCGTTACTTAGATTTGATAAAGAGATGATATCAGAAGTTCCTTTTGTTGAAAATACCGATGGATGTAGAAAATTTGAGGCGGCAAGATCTGCCGCCTCGTCTTAACATACAATATGTTGTGGTTGATTCAGTTACTCAACCACTAAAATTTTTCTGAAACCCGCATAAACAGGGGTTTTGTGCAATTTGACGAAAGAGAGTTATAATTTCTCTTCCAAATCAAATTTTGTCAAATTCATGAGGACCGGTACATCTGCAGAAAAGCAAATCTCCTCTGCATCATATGGGGTCATCAGTTTCATGGTGGCCGTCATAGCTCCGTCGTTTATGAAAAGTTCCACGCTTTGCATATCAAGCAGCAGGCGAAGTTTTACGCTTCCATTAAGTGAATCGATTGGAAACTCGCGCATAGATAAAACATCTCCACGCTGACCGCCGGCGGCACGATTCATGCGAATGGTATTGCATCTAGTATCAACAGTAATGACTGTCTCATACTTTTCATTTTTCGCTAATACAAGATGAAATGTATAGCCGGTTTTCTCTGATGGCATGAGTTCCAGTTCTAAATCCATAACACGGCCCCTAACCTTCGGAAGCATCTGTTCCTCCTGGATACAGACTTTTTCATAAGAGACCTTTTCGCCCCGATAGTTTTCAAGTTCCCTCACAGGAACCTGATAAATATGGCCATTCCTTAAAGTAAGTTCTCGTGGGAAGGTCATCTGGCCGAAAAAGGCGTGGTCATCATTCCCGTAATTGGAGCTGTCCCAATTTTGAAGCCAGGCAATCAGGATACGTCTTCCATCCTTTGTAAGAAGTGTCTGGGCCGCATAAAAATCAGTTCCGTAATCTATGGTCTCTATGTACTCTTCCTTAAAGTTTAACCAATTTTCCGTCGTTCCGATTACAAAGAGATTACCGTTTCCGGGATGAAATGTAAGGCCTTTTCCTTCCATTTCCTGTGGGCTGATAATTAAAACCTTCTTTCCATCCAGACTGAAAATGTCCGGACATTCCCACATTCTACCGATTCGGTTTTTGCAGGAATCAACCACCCCTTTGTACTTCCATTCCAAAGCATTTTCACTGTCAAAAAGTAAAATTTCGCCGCTTCCATCATCGGCCCTGCTGCCTACGATTGCGTAATAAATTTCGCCTTCCTTCCAAATCTTCGGATCGCGAAAATCCACTTTACTGTTCCCCTCCGGAATCATTGCCGTTGGAATTACAGGATTTCCGCTGTATTTTTCATAGTTTACACCATCGCCAATGGCAATACACTGCTGCTCCCGTTCCTGTCTGCTCCCATCCTCAAGTTCCACCGTTGATACACCGGTATATAAAAGGAGCTGCTTTCCCTCCGGAAGTTCTACTGAGCTTCCGGAGAAACAGCCAATTGCATCAAAATCATGGTCGGGAGCAAGTGCGATTGGCAAGCGTTCCCATGTCACAAAATCCTTCGTTTTCATATGTCCCCAATGCATAGGGCCCCAGTGACGACTGTATGGATGATACTGATAAAACAGATGATACTCTCCCTTGTAAGAACCAAATCCATTTGGGTCATTGATCCAGCCAACACCTCCCGTCACATGAAAGCGTGGACGTTCGCAGAAAGGTATTTTATTCATTTGTTGGGTTTCGAAATCTCTTGCCTGTTGCAATTTTTCGCTAATCATAATATTTGTCCCAAATTTAGGGTGTCAGCGGGGACACCCTTTATCCCAATCTCCGCTGCAGGATCCTTGCCAGGATCTTTAAATCTATGGGTTTTGCGATGTGCTCATCCATGCCGGCGCCCCTTGCAGCCTGCACATCTTCAGCGAAGGCATTGGCAGTCATTGCTATGATCGGCACGGTTTTGCAGTACTTGCGTCCAGAAGCACGGATGGCTCTTGTTGCATCGTAGCCGTTCATCTTCGGCATCTGAATGTCCATAAGGATCAGATCGTACTTACCGTCTTCAGCAGTGGTCACCGCTTCCACAGCCTCAGCGCCATCCCATACATGCCAAACCTTCATTCCGGTCTCTTCCAGAATATCCTGCGCGATTTCAGCATTAAGCTCATTATCTTCTACAAGCAGGCAGCTGTATGCGGAAAAGTCCAGCTTTTGCAAATCCTCGAGAGGTGATACATTTACAGCTGCGTCATTTTCATCTCCCAGTATTTCATCAAAAACCCTCTCCAATCTGGATTTAAAGAGCGGCTTACTGATAAAGGCGCTTACTCCGGCTGCTCTTGCTTCTGCTTCAATATCGGTCCAGTCATAGGCTGAAAGAATAATGATGGGAATTTCTTCACCTACCTCATGGCGGATTGCCCTGGCTGTTTCAACTCCATCCATATCCGGCATCTTCCAGTCAAGGATAACCGCATTGTAATCCTGTTTTTCTTCGTGATGAGTGATAACACGCTTAAGAGCTTCCTCACCTGAAAGAACACCCTCAGCCTTCATGCTCATCCCCGTCAGGATATCAACTGCAGACTCCATGCACATTTCATCATCATCCGCTACCAGTACCGACAGATCTGCGAATTCCGCATGGTCCTTTGCGTTCTTATTCTGCAGCTTAAGGAAGATTGTTACCGTAAAAGTAGATCCCTCATTGGGCTTACTTTCTACCTTGATGTCGCCGCCCATCATATTAACTATATTTTTGGTAATAGGCATACCAAGACCGGTGCCCTGGATCTTATTTACGCGCCCGTCCTCAGCTCGGCTGAATGGTTCAAAGATATGGGTAAGATATTCCTCCGACATGCCGATTCCATTATCTTTAAATACGAATTCATAACAACCGACCTTTGCCTGACCTGAGGGAATTTCCCTGATGTTCAGATTGATTTTTCCGCCATCCGGTGTATATTTGACCGCATTACCCATCAGATTGATAAAGGCCTGCTGGATATGCAGGGAATCTCCGATCACAAGCTCATGATCAACCTTCTGTATATTTACATTAAGTTCATGGCTATGCTCCGCAATCTGAGGTCTCACCATGGTCAGCAGGTTATCGACCAGATCGGAAAGATTAAATTCTTCCTCAGTAAGTGATACTTTACCCGATTCAATTTTGCTCATATCCAGCACTTCATTGATAAGAGAAAGCAAATGCCGGCTGGCTATCGTAATCTTATTCAGGCTATCCTGTACACGTTCCTTATCATCAATATGTGCTGCTGCAATGGCGGTCATTCCGATGATGCCATTCATAGGTGTACGAATATCATGGGACATAGTCTGCAGGAAATCGCTCTTGGCGCGGTTTGCCGTCTCTGCTGCATCATATGCCTCCTGAAGGGCATGCTGCGCTTCAATCTCTTTTTCGATAGACGCAGTGATATCACGGAAACCAAGGACGAAATATTCTGTGCCCTCTTCGTCCTTAAATCGCGCCACATTCATCTGCAAATGCGCTAATATTCCATTCTTCATTCGCCTGTAATTGGTCGAATAGATTCCTGTCCCAGGCACAAACTTGTCCATGGCAGAAATAGTGCAAGCCTCGCGCATCCTCTCACGGTCTTCAGGCACCACATATGCATCAACGAATTTGCTAAGTGCTTCCTCAGCGTGGTCACTTTCTGCAGTAACGGCAGCACCCACATCATTTTCACGGATTATGCTGTATGTATCCTTTTCCTTATTGATGAGATAAACAGATACGTATTCGGAACTAAGAGCACCTACTACTCCTAAAAGTCTGTGCTCCTGATGAAGCTTTTCAAGTCTCCCTGCTTCCTGGGTATCAATATTTTTAAATCCTATGACAACCTCACTCCTATTTGCATCAGGCCTTACCATCTGTATCTGCATGTAATGAGTCTCACCCTCATGTACAGACCTGTACTCAAAGGAAATTTCCGAATTCTGTATGAAAAATTCCCTACACTTTTCAATGTTTATAATAGGGTCAAAACGATACTTATCCTCAGGATGTACGAAAGAATCCACATACTTTTCCATACTGTAAGGTCTGTCCGGATTGGCGAAGTATCCGTCGTTAAGACCGCCGGCCACCTTATCCATCTTAATGGTTCTGGATTTATTTTCTTCCATATCAACCAGAATAACGTCAACATAAACTGAGCTAAGCGCATTGATAAGATTTGCAGATTTTGCTTCCTCTTTTCGGTGGGCTCTGCTCTCCTTGTCGGCAGATTCCTTGATCCGGTCTGTACGTCGAATGGATTCCTCTATCTTTTCCTTATCCTGAATGGAGCGCAGCTCATGATATGCGGATGTAGCCGCCACTGAAAGATATAGCTTGTGTCCTGTGTTTGCCCTTGGATTATCCACACCCAGGAAGCCTATCTCCTTGCCGGATTCAACCATAGGGGCCGCCATAAGACACTTTATATTCTGTGGCTCCAGGATCTCATGGATGAGAGGCTCCTTCTTAGCGTGTTCATCGTCACAAGTCAGATAAAACGTTCCCTGAGTCTTGAATTTTTCGATCCAGGGGTCCAGCGCCTCAATTGGAACTTCCTGCAGGCTATCCTTCTCAGGAACTACGCCATCCGCGCACCACTCATGGGTATTTGCTATATATTTTCCCGTAGAATCTGCTGCAAAGATATAGCAGCGGTCTGCCTGATAGTAGGCTCCCACATTCTCCATAAGTGCAGTGATAAGTTCCTGATTTCCCAGTTTAACGACGATTTTCAGCATTTCGCGAATCGCATCGTCTTCCCTCGCTTTTGATAACTCATCGCCTGTTTGTGCATCTATTCCGACAACTGATATTTTTTCTTCTGCCATATTATTTCTTTCTCCAAAACTAATTTTTAAAGTGTCAGCGGGGACGGTTTGACACGTTCTAAGGTTCAAACAGATTATCGCCCAACACGACATTCTGAACAATTCCGGAATACTTATTCTGTTTGTATCCGTTTCCGCAAACTAAGGTCACATGAATTGCTTCGTTTCCTTTTGCTACTTCCTGGAACTGTGCGAGCCTGTTCAGAATTTTGCTATGCTCCGCCGCATCCAATGAATACGCTTCGTTGGTATATTTCATTTCGCACAGATTTACTATACCGTCTTTTCTTTGGATAATCAGGTCAATCTGGGCGCCTTTTTCAGAATCTTTGCTTCTCCAGGCATACTCGTTAGTTTCAATTCCGCTTATTCCGAGCGCTGCCTTAATCTTCTCAATGTGGTTGATACATACAATCTCAAAGGAGTTGCCACGCCAGGAATTATACCCCGGTGAATTAATATATTCATTCCATGAGTCAAACTGCTTATTTTTTATGAAACGAATACTGAAAAGTGTAAACGGGTCGATAAGCTGATAAAACGATTCATTCTGTCCTTTTGTATAATTAGTAAATTTACGGATAAAACCGCATTCTTCAAGTTCTCGCAGATCTTTTGTCAGAACAGAACCTCCGCCGATCTCCTTTTCCTTTGAAAGTTCTACTCTTGTCATGCCATCCTTGCTTTTTGACAGTGCCTCCAGTATTGCCATATGTTTTTCCGGTTTGTCATATAGGGAATAAAAAAGATTATGGTATTCATCATGCAGGAAACCATATTCTTTGAAACAGAGTTCATTCACATTCTGGGCCAGACTGAGGCGGGAATCCAACAGATTCAGATAATGAGGGACGCCACCGAATACCATATAACTTTCAATCATCTGGCTTCTGGTCATAACAATATCATTCAGCTCAAATAATTCCTCACATTCCGACAGAGTGAACGGTGCAAGATGAATGCGCCTCGTGATTCTGTTATGAAATCCTTTTTTATTTGTTAGAAGATTCGTTATGATCCATGATGTTGCAGAACCGCAGACAATCAGTACCAGATCATCCTGTGCCGATGCCCAACTGTTCCAAAAATAATCCAGTGCACTCTTAAAATCCGACCTTGCGGTATCCATCCACGGCATTTCATCCAGGAATACTACTCTTTTTTGATTAATCGGCTCTCGATAGACTTTATCGTTTTCAAGAAGCGTCTTGAGGCGTGCAAATGCTTCAAACCAGTCTACCGGGATGGTTTTCTCTTCGCTCCCGTACGCCCTCAGACTTTCATAAAAGGCCCGCAGCTGTCCCTTTGTCTTCTCGTCAGTCAGTCCCGTGGTATAAAAAGAAAATTGCCTGTTAAAGTATTCCCGGATCAAATAAGTCTTTCCAACTCGTCTTCTTCCGTATACAACAACAAACTCCGGTCTCTTCGACAACAGACACTGTGTCAGGCTATCCTTTTCCCGTTTTCTGCCAATAATCTTCATAACAGGTTATCTCCCTATATAAATCTATATTCGCTATTCTAAAAGTGAGCCACTTGAACCTCAAACGCTGACTTGAAAGT
>R20__coassemble_313_pt1 | contig 38092 bp, 29 predicted proteins | sample R20__metabat2_low_PE_052 | metagenome-assembled genome bin R20 | reverse complement strand
AGCTGCTTCTGTTGTTGCTTCTGTTGTAGTAGCTTCTGTTGTTGTCTCTGTTGAAGCTGCTGCATCAGAAGAAGTTGTGTCGCTTGAACCGCAGGCTACTAATGACATTGTCATAGCTGCTGTTAAAGCGAGTGCTAAAACTTTCTTCAGTTTCATAATAAATCCTCCTATGAATTTTTAAGGGAACTTTTCCCTTAACTGTAATTTTAATTATATTTACTTAAAAAAATAAGTCAATAGTAATTAAGCTAATTTTAAGCTAATTTTGACCTTTTCTTGTTAATTTTTCTATTTTATACAAATAAAATCGGGATTGTTTGTGCATTTTCAACAATCCCGATTGTTTATTTTTTATCATTTTGAGTTATTTTAAGTTGTTTTTTAGCTAAAATTAGGCTAACTAGATTAATTTAATTTATTTGCGCTGTTCCTGATTATCATTTTTCCTTCCACAACGGAGATTCCCTTGCTTGAATAATCACCTGACATTTTGCGGATAAGGATCTTAACCGTCTTTCTTGCCATCTCTTTAAAATCAACCGCATAGGTAGTCATTCCCACCGTCTTCGGATTTCTGGATGCATAGTCATCAAAACCAACAACCGAAACATCCTCAGGAACCCTTAATCCTCTTTCATTAAGAAGGTCTATCACCGTAAGCGCGGTAACGTCACAGTTGCAGGCAAAAGCCGTAGGCATATCCTCAGGAAGCTTTATCTCAAAGCCTGCTTTGCCTCCGTTATCCTCAAATCTGTCGGGAATAACGTAATCCTTCCTTATCTCAATGCCGTTTTCATAAAGTGCCTTGCAATAGCCGAAATATCTGTCCGTAATACTGTTCGTTGCAAATAAGGTTCCCACATAGGCTATCTTTTTATGTCCAAGGGAGCAAAGATAGTCAGTCATGGCGTACATTCCGTAGTAATTATCCGTAACAACCGCATCGCAGGGAACATTCTTGCAGTAGAAGTCAAGATACACCACCGGAACCTTCGAATTCTCGGAAACCATCTTAAGATAGTCATCCTTCATTATTCCGATGACCACCAATCCGTTTATCCTGTCGCCCTCAAGAAGCCTGGGCGGTACATTCTTTTCTTCGTCCGTTTCCTCAATAACCTCAAGCACCGTGAAGCAGTTCTTGTTATTGGCCTTGGTTGCAAGCTCCTTATACATTACCCAGTAGAAGGACTGGGTCTGGTCGAAATACCGTGAGGATACTATGACTCCTATATTGTAGGACTGCTTCTCTTCCTGCATTTTAGCAGCAGAGGGAGAAACATATCCAAGCTCGGAAGCCAGGGCCTTTATCTCCCGGCGAAGCTCCTCGCTTACACCCTTCTGGTCTGAAAGTGCCTTGGAAACTGTAACCGTACTTACATTTAATTTTTTTGCAATATCAGATAACTTAACAGCCTTAGCCATTTTAGTTCTTACTCCCTCACAAGATGTATTAGTCTGCTTCTGAAGTCCCCTTCAAGGTTATTCACAAGATAGCCTGCCTTCATAAGCGTTTCGCCTGAGAATTTCTCTCCGGTATCTTCTATTCTGTAAATATATTCGGGATTTAATCCTTTAAGATATATCCTTCTGCTGTGGTAATTGGCCCTTGAAAGAACCTGAACGAAGGTAAAGAGCGCTTCTTCCTTATCTTTACTGATAACTCCGTAGCAGTCATAATATCTGTTCTCAGAATATGAAGCCACTCTGTAATAGTCACCCTCCCTTACAAGGTCATTGTACTTGTGGTACATCTTAACCTGCTCCGGGATCATGTTAACATCCTCTTCAGGGATCTTCGTTACATCAAGCTCATAGCCGAAGGTTCCGGCTAAAGCAACATGGCCCCTCGTCTCGAAGGGTGTAACCCTGTGAACCGTATGGTTGGGACAATCAGATACATGAGCTCCCATTGAACATAAGGGATAAATAAGGGAAGTACCTTCCTGTATAGAAAGTCTCTCTATTGCATCAGTATCATCAGAGCACCAGATCTGAGGGCTGAAATATAACATTCCGGGATCAAAACGCGCCCCACCTCCCGAGCAGTTCTCAAGAAGAAGGTTCGGGAATTCCTTAAGGAGTCTTTCCTGAAGCTCATATACCGCAAGAACATATCTGTGGGAAAGCTCACCCATCCTCTCAGTAGGAAGTGAAGCAGAGCCTAAGTCAGTGAGCTGTCTGTTCATATCCCATTTAACATACTCTATGTTTGCGCTTCTTAATATCTTTGCAACCTGCTCATAGGTATAATCCACTACATCGCGCCTTGAAAGGTCAAGCACATACTGGTTACGTGACCTTGTAGCAACACGGTTAGGAATCGCAATGGCCCAGTCAGGATGCGCCTTATAAAGCTCAGAGTCAGGACTTATCATCTCAGGCTCAAACCATATACCGAATTTCATGTTAAGCTTATTTACCTCATCAACGAGGTACTTAAGTCCGCCCTTTAACTTATCTTCATTAACAAACCAGTCTCCTAAGGCCCTGTTATCATCGAACCTGTTACCGAACCAGCCATCGTCCATAACAAGCATCTCGATTCCCAGCTTTGATGCCTTCTTTGCAATGTCGATCAGTTTTTCCGTATTAAACTCAAAATATGTAGCTTCCCAGTTATTTATAAGGATCGGACGCTTCTTATGAAGATAGGGGCTCCTTATAAGGTGCTTCCTGTAGAAATCATGGAAATTCCTCGTCATGTTTCCAAGGCCCTTATCAGAGTAGACCATCACTACCTCAGGCGAAACGAAACTATCCTTAACTTGAAGCTTCCACTTAAAGTCAACAGGACTTATTCCCATCATCATGCGGGCAGTATCGAACTGGTCTGCCATTGCAAGCGTTCTGAAGTTTCCTGAGTATATGAAATTCATGGCATAGACTTTACCATGCTCATCGTCTGTATTTTTAGTCTTAAGTGCAAGGAAGGGATGATCCTGATGGGAACTTTCGCCTCTTACTGATTCAACCACGATCTTCTGATGTCCCAGCTTTAATGACTCAATATGTCTTTCTCTTGCCCAGGAGCCGTGAAGGGACATAACCTCATAATCTTCATTGTCCATATCAATGGAGGCTGACATTACCTTAGAAAGATATACGTCCTCATTACCCTCATTGGTTATGGCAACGTTCCTGATTATGACATCAGTGTCATTAAATATACGATAGTAAAGATCTGTTTTAAGACCTGTTACCGAATCCTCGCAGTGAAGTATAAGGGTCTCGCCCTCATCCTCATTTGCAAAGGCAGAAGGAAGTCCCGGGATTTCCTTAACTCCCTTTAAAATCTCATAGTCTTTATAGTTTAAGGATACCCCTGTATTTCCACCCTTAGTCTCTATCATAAAGGCATCTTCCCTGTAATCTCCAAGTCCGTGGGTGGGATATTCCATAGGGAAGGAATCAAGGAATGAACCCCTGTCCCTGTTATTTACAGAAGGAACGAAGGGATTTTCATTTATCCTTATAAGCCCCGAAAACTCCTCGGGTTTTAGTTCACTAATTTTCGTTCCGTAATACATATGGGAAACGAAGGCTTCATCATCCACTATGCCGATAATATAGGTTGAATTGGGTGTATCAAGCTTAAAGGCTTTCTTAAGATCTTTTGAAAGATTATCATAAACAGAAACAGACATTTTAGGCTTCCTTTACTTAATTTAGATTAAAAAAAGATAGAATTACTTAAATTATAAAGTAATTCTACCTTTTGTCAATTAAACTCACTAAAATATTCTGACTATTTATAATATTTAGCCACAACTTTCTCTGCGGTCTTAAGATATATGTCGTAATCGCCTCTTTTATGAGCCTCTTCTTCGGTATAAAGAGATGGTGTAAAGGACCATAATCCTGTGCCCTTAACAAAGCCTGAAGCCCTTACTGCACTAAGCATCTTTTCATACCAGGCCGCCTGGACTTCTTCTGATATTCCCCCGGGAAGTCCCCAGTTATTCGGAACTTCTTCCGAGCCTTCAACGGACATGCATCCGGTCTCAGCAAAGAAAAAGGGCTTATTAAAGTTATCAGCAACTGTCTTTATCCTACGAAGTTCCTTATCCCAGCTGTCGATGGGGTAATAACCGCTTGAGGAGATCACGTCAACGGCATCCCACCAGGTAATGTGATCCTCCTGGTACTTATCGCAGTTATAGGAAACAATGCCATTATATACCTTACGTATATCCCTTATAACACCTCGCCATTCCTTATCACGGTGATCCGTCTGTACCATCTCGCAGCCTGCTATGAACATTTCGCAGCCGGTCTTTTCGGCGATTTTAGCGAAATGGCACTGAAACTCCGAATATGCTTTAAACCAATTCCTCCACTTGGGCTCACATATAACATCATCCTCGAAAAAAGCTATATGTCCACGCCATGTCCCATTCTTACAGTTAACGGTGGGCTTAATTGCAACCTGTACTGATTTTGAATGAAGATAATCTATCATCCTTATAAGTTCTTCATCCGAAACGGTGTTATCCCAGGTTATCGTCTCAGACTGAGGCGTATCCTGAAGTCCCGAAGGCGTAAGGATAACGAAATTTACTCCCAGCCTTTCTATCATTGTATCCGCAGCGCGGTAGGTCTCTTCCTTTTCGAAGGTTCCCCTTCTTGGAAATACAGCGAAATTCATGCCGTTTATGGTACCAAGCTCTGCCCTTTCAGAAGGAGGCGTGGTTTCATGAGGCCCCAGCATCTTCTCCATGAAGGTCATGTCATACCATCTTCCGAATTTAAAGCCAGAATTATGGAAGGTTCCAACCTTCCTGTATCCCATCTTCTCATGAAACAGCATGCTTGAAGGATCAAGATAGGGATCCTCTCCTTTTGCCTCCGTAATGCTGGCATTCATATTAAGTATGCCCATGCTGCGAAGACGATTTTCCATCTCAGTATAAAGAGCTCTTCCTATTCCGTTACCTCTTACATCCTCCCGCAGATATATTGATGTCTCAACTGAATAGTCATAGGCCTTGCGGGCTCTGAAGCGGGAAACGTAGGAGTAGCCCAATATCCTTCCATCTGACAGACTAACCGCTTTGATATAGGGATAGGTCTTTATCGTATCTTCTATCTTTTTACTGAAGTCCTCAAGGGATGGAACCTCATAGTCAAAGGTTATTGCTGTCTTTAAAACATATGGAGCATATATTGAAAGAAGCTCCTTGGCATCCTCAATGCAGACGTCTTTTATTTCATATTCCATGATCCGATTCCTCTTTACACATCAAAAATATACTACATATTTAAAAATCTGAACTCTTCCTTTATCTCATCAGGAGCATCGTAACCCATATTGTTTATCTTTTTAATAAGGTTATCCATCCTGTGTATCTTTGCCTTCTGCTTCGTCTCATAGTGCTCGATAAGATCTCGATACATAGGATTGATGGAAAGGCGCTCCCTGTATGAAGCGGCGAAGGGAATGTAAGTAAATAGGATTCCCCTTGCGACCTTATTAAGTCTCGGCGAGTCGTTTGATTCAAACTGGATCCAGGTTTGGTAATCTCTTATGAACATCTCCCTGAAGCTGTTCTTCGAGCGGACCATATCGTTCTTTATCTTGTCCTTGGCTTCTGGAGTTAAGTCGTTATTCTTCCGGTAATACTGAACGTAATCGAAGTATTCTGATGTAAGGGAGCGCTCCGATATATCATTCCATCTGGCGCCCTGCACCCTCTTACACATCTCCCAACGGAACTGCCCGGTGAGCCTGATAAGCTGGATATTAAGGTCCTCCTGCTGGAATATTGAGACAAACATACGGGCCGGTGTGGTACGGCGCTTACCTTCGATCTCCTGCCACATAATGCCCCGGTTGCCAATATTGGGCGCAAGTATTATGTCAGGCAGAACCTCGACATCAATGATCTCCCTGCTTACGCCGCTTTCGGGAGCCGCATAGACAGTCTCCCGGTAATAGGCTCCGAAGTCAATTGCCCGAATATTATCAAGGGCATCTGTAACCTTTTCCTCAGTAACAAGCATGCTCTCTAAGTCCTTCAGCATATTATGCTCTGAAAGAAGCGGACAGAAGGTTGTGATACGTCCTGTGGTCGTCTTATCAACAGAAGGGAATACGTTCTGAAGCTCGTACTCAACCCTCATCATAGGATCCCTAAAGAGTGCCTTTTCATCCGCCTTCGTTATGCTGTGATTGCGCATTGCCTCATGCAGGTAATCCGCGAAATCATTATCAAACTCATTTCGTCCCGGATCCTTATCCCCGTCATGTATGGCCATGAGCCATTCGAAGTAGGAATATACTCCCTTTTCAGGATCCGTCTTCATGTTCTCAGTCAGGCTGTAAAGATATACTGCATTCTCCATCCCCACAAGTTCTTCATCCACATATCCGAAATTAAAGAACATCTTAACGAGTACGGGTATCTCTTCATCAGAGGCTGCCTTTTCAAATATATTTAAATAGATCTCGTTGAATTCTTTGGTGATCTCATGGCGAAGAGTCCTTATATCATCTTCAGCGCCGTTTTTATTGACAGTATTTTTATAAGCTTTAACATGGCCGATGAAGGACTTCTTCATTTCTTCATCAAGGTCACCGTACTCAAGTATCTTAATAAGGGAATCCTTAAGGTCTGCTGCCTGCTCCTTGCTGTGGATCTCATCCTCATCTTCTTTTTCAGCACCCAGACGCTTAGCCGTTTCGAGCACTTCATTAAAGGTCGCCTTACGCTTCATATAGAAGATTTCTTCATCAAGCCCCTCGGTCTTAGCCTGGAGAAGTATGCCGTTAAGGCGCCTATATATTTGTCCCACATAAGGATCATCAAGTCCTAATTTCTTAACTGCCTTGGGATAGAGATTAAGATAGAGTTCAAATATATCATTACAGTTCTCATTCATAATGAGCGAAAGGATATCAGCCTTCCCTGCCTCGATCTCGCCGCACATGGATACCATTTCCCTTATATCCCGTCCCGATTTGGTGATAAGGCCTGTTAAGAAATCAGCATCTGCTGCCGCAGTCTTTGAAGTAAGCACCATATCCTTAAGGGATGAATAATATCCCGTTATCCAGTCCGGAAGGAAATCCTCAAGGTCAAGCCCCATGACGTTTTCATATTCCGTAAGCTCTGCAGGGGAAAGAGATAGCTTCTTTGAAAGCTCCCCATAATCGGTATAGGCTGTTTCAAGATAATCCTTAAGAGATGAAAATTCATTCTTAAGCAGCTTATAAATACCCGCAAATTCACTTATCTGATGAAAAAGGGACTGAAGAAAATATTTGGTAGCGTCCCTGTTTGATGAAAGAAGCTCATGAACTGCCCTGTTATTTACCTGGTATTCCATCACAGTGCATTTTTCAAGAGTTTCGTATTTTAAGAAGGTTTCTTTGAAATTGATGTCTGAAAGTCCGACTATGTCTCCGTTCTTAAGAACGAAGCTTCCCCCGGGAAAGCTCACCTTTACAGAGCCTCTGCCTATGAGATAAAGCTTCTCAAGGCTCTGCCCTGATTCGTATAAGGTGACCCCATTTGCGATCTCTTTCATTCCCATAAAAACATACCCCTTTTATCCCAAAAGTGTATCTGTAAGAAGGGCGAATTCTGAAAGCGTAAGCTTCTCGCCCCTTATATTAACATCAAGCCCCATTTTGGTGAGTGCATTCTGCACATCCTCCCTGCTGTAGCTTAAGTCAGAAGCATTGGAAATTCCGTTCGAGAGAGTCTTTCGTCTCTGGTTAAAGCTTGCCCTTATAAGTTTAAACATAAGGTTCTTATCCTTAACCTTAACAGGCGGCTCCTCGTATCTATTTAACTTAATGACCGCTGATCCCACATTGGGCTTCGGGATGAAGCACTCAGGACTCACATAAGCGATAACCTCAGGATCTGAATAGTACTGAACCGCCAGGGAAAGTGCTCCGTAGTCCTTGGTTCCCGGGCCCACCTGCATTCTGTCTGCCACTTCCTTCTGCACCATTATGGTGATGCTCTTAATGGGAACCTCTGCTTCGAACAGACCCATTATTATAGGTGTCGTGATGTAATAGGGGAGATTCGCAACCACCTTGATGGGATTACCGCCGTTATATTCATTAACGATCTGGTTGATATCGAGTTTTAAGATATCCTCGTTAATTACCATCACATTGTCGTATTCGGAAAGGGTATCGTTAAGGATTGGAATAAGTGCCTTGTCTATCTCAACTGCTATCACCTTACCGGCCCTTTCACAAAGATATTGTGTCATGGTGCCGATTCCGGGCCCTATCTCTAAGACGGTATCCTCCTTCGTAACCTCCGCCCCTGAAACTATCTTATCTAAAATATGGGCATCGATCAGGAAGTTCTGTCCGAAACGCTTCTGAAAATTGAATTTGTATTTGTCTAAGATGGCGACTGTGCCGCCTATGTTATCTAATGTAGCCATTTCACTTTATTGCATATACCCTGCGGGCATTTTTATTCGTTATGTCTATTACTTCCTCTGTAGTCAGGCCCTTGATCTCGGCTATCTTTGCCGCAACGAAGCTTATGAAGGTTGAATCATTCCTCTCGCCTCTGTGGGGTGCGGGACAAAGATATGGAGCATCGGTCTCAAGAACGATATTCTCAATGGGAAGGAACTCCGTCACCTCGTGAAGCCTCTTTGCATTCTTAAAGGTAACAACTCCGCCTATTCCGAATGAAAAGCCCATCTTCAAATATTCCCTGGCCGTCTCAACTGAATATGAGTAGCAGTGGATTATCCCGCCAATCTCCTCGGCGTGCTCACTCTTCATAATATTAAGAGTATCCTCGCAGGCATCTCTTGAATGAATATTAACGGGCATCTTAAGTTCACGGGCAAGGCAAAGCTGCCTTATGAACCATTCCTTCTGGATATCCTTGGGACAGATGATCTCCGATTCATCATCCGGCTTATAATAATCAAGTCCTATCTCGCCTATCGCGACTATCTTTCCTCCATTATATACCGCATTCTCTAAAGAAACCTCCCTCATCCAGTTAAAACTCTCCTCCGTGATAGAGGCTGCTTCGTCCGGATGGACTCCTATCATGCCGTATATATTGGGATACTGTTCGCAAAGCTTCAAAGTCTCGCGGCATTCCTCGAGGCTTGCGGAGGCGTTCACTGCAAGCTCCACTCCCCTCTCCCCTAAGGAAGAGATGAGCGCTTCCCGATCCTCATCAAATCTATGGTCATCGTAGTGTGCGTGTGTGTCGATTATCATGGTTGCTCCTATAGTGTGCATCAACTGGGCTTTCTTTTTGTTAACAAGAGCAGGTTTGCTCTTGTTAACAAAAAGAAAGCCCCAAACCTGCATCCAAGCAAAGTCTGAGACCCTTCCATGCACCGCCAGGGGTTCGAACCCTGGACACCCTGATTAAGAGTCAGGTGCTCTACCAACTGAGCTAGCGGTGCTTAATATTCACTTGCGTCCAAAACCGCAACGCAAGTGTTATTATAGTACAGGGTTTTTCATATTGCAAGCAGTTTTTTAAAAAAATTGAATTTTGTCAAAAAGCCTTAATTTAAGGCATTTAATTCAATTGTTATATATTTTTCCGCAGAGGGATCATTACTTATCCCCTCCGAAAGAAGGGTCGTTATTTCTTCGGTGTATTCACCTGAATCTATCATCGCATCTGCGTATTCCCTCTGTATACAAAGATATTTCGAACCATAGTAGGTATTCTTCAGGTCTTCAACTGTAGTTTCCGTGGTTATCTCTCCGCTTACCACATCGGGCCTGTAGTACTCTGACCTGAAATCAAGGTCTGAGAATATAACAACCGATCTTTCTGGAATCTCTTTGTAAGCAAGATCCCACTCTGACTTAACAACATCAAGATAGTTGCTTCCTGACCACATAAGTCCTTCCGTCCCGGTTTCAGTGATTCCTATAAGAACGAGAGCAAGCACAATGGCGTAGACGTAATTCTTAATTCCCGAAATCTTCTCTCCTCGGAATATTAGACCTATCAAACCTATGGAAAGAAGCATGGTCGCAGGCTCAAAGAACCTGAAATAGAAGGTATCCATGGACGAAAAATATCTGATGACGGTAAACATCACATAGTAGGTCCCCGAAAGCATTAAAAATACTGCTTCCATCGAATATAAACGGCATCTTCTTTTAACAAGAACCAAAATCCCTGCGATCACAAGAAGTATGAATATAACCTTTAAAGGATAGGGGAGAAGCGCTGCCCCATTGGTAATATCAATGTGAAATACATTGAATATCTCTTTAAGCAGGCTGTCTATTAAATCCTTTGTAAGCTGTGTATAATCATCCCACCAGTCCGTGCGGCTGACGCCCGAAGGCATACCGTTCATGATCTTATTTAAAAGAAGATAACCCACGCAGAGAATGCCGGATACGGCGCAGGTAACAGTCATTTTAAGCGCTTTAAGGAATTCACCTTTATCTTTATTCCTGATCCACTTAATTCCGTATATGAGTATGTATATTCCGGGAACCGCAAATAGATAGATTCCAAAATACCTGGTTAAAAACGTAAGGAAGGCAAAAATACCAAATAAAACATAATCCTTAACCTTCGCTTCATTAACTGTCACGATATCGCTAAGTTTAAGTCCCACGAGAACTAAAAGGAGCATAAACGGAATTTCGGACCAGGTGTAGGTCATAATGGTTAGGAACCCCAGATTAAGCGCCACAAGGGAGTATAACCATGCCTTTTCCTTAAATCTCACCCTTAAAACAATGAGGAATACCGCAACTATAAGAACGGTCAGAACCTTGGATGCTATGTAAGGATCAAGTCCTGTCAGCATGAATAAAAATATAAGGAACGGATAGAGGATCGGCCAGTTGGCAAACCAGGTATCATACCCTGCAAGGCCGTCATAGGAATATCCATTTCCGGCCTTCAGATTAACGGCCTCCCGAAGATAACCGGATGAGTCTGCCGATATGAATACCCCGTTCTTATATCCTTCCGAGTATACAGTTACCGCAACAAAGAGGAATACCAGAAAGATAAAAATATCGCTCATAGCCATCTCTTTTGAAAAAAGTGAAAATCCGGTGTTTATATGGATAAGCAAAAATATAAAACAGATAAAAACTATCAGAAGATATACGCAATAATCCGTGCGAATGTGAAACCCTTCCCTGTTTTCACTAAGGCCAACAGATACGGAAGAGCTAAGCTCATCCCCATTAAGATAGGCTGAAGCAGTGTATGGAAGAGTTTCCTCTCCCTTAGAGGGAACATACATAAAATACGGCTCGCAGCCGTTTGCCTTTATATTTATGCTGTAGGTATTTCCCTTAAGAAGTTCAGCATTAATTGAAACATCAGACCAGCTTCCCACAGTGATTTCAGACTCTGATACTGATACCTTATTAAGGATTACCCCGTAAGAATCAAGGACTGCAATATCAAGATAACCCTCTCCCTCAGAATCAAGGTTAACTGAAAGAAGCGATAATGCGCTTAATGACACATCCTCCTTCATCTCCATTGAAATGATCAGCTCATCATCCCCGGTAATTGGTGTGTAAAGAGCGCTGTCTGTTACTATCGGATAGTAATACTTATGCTCCCCTTCCTTATTTCCCGTAATGAACAGGAGTATCATAAGGAGCAGAAATACTAAAGTTAAGCCGATATTATATATGATTTTTCGATCATCCTTTAAAGACGTCATATCGATAAAAATATTCCTTATAACTTTTGGGCCAGATGAAGAGCCTTAGAGATAACAACATCTGAATTATAGTGACAGTGCTCGCCCCATCTTCCAAGGCCTATTACATTCTTAGAACCTGCAAAGCTTAAAAGACGCTCCATTACCGCAGGCTTTTCGATGGTGTTAAGGGGATAGGCATGCTCATTCATGTAGGTAAATTCATCATCTTTAGTATCATACATTGAAACTCTCTCTTTACGGGTCTCAAGCCAGTAACCCTTTGATCCGGGACAGAAGTTATGGCGCACCAGAATCCTGTGATAAGGCTTGCTTTCATCGGGGATATATATCCACTGGGCCTTAGTATCAAGATTCTTAGGAACATAGCGGGTTTCGATTGAGCTTATCTTAAGCTTCTTAATATCTTTCTTAATATCCTCCGGCATGCCTTTAATGTTCTCAAAGCACTCCCAGGGGATTGTTGTTATTATCACATCTGCTTCAATGGTAGTCCCATCATCAATTGTGACACTTGTGTCATTAAAATCTATGGCATTTACTTTTGAAGAATAAAGGATATTGTCCTTTATCTCCTCAGCCATTCTTAAGAACACCTCACCGTAGCCGTAATGCTTGGGATAATAGAACCTTGCATGTCCGGGCTGGGTACCGTAGGCCTTGTGCTCACTGCAGGACTTAAAGGTCTCCTCAAAGGAAACATTGGGAAGCTTCTCAAGCCAGTAGGTTCCAAGGTCGTTAAGCTCATCCGCAAACATCTTCCTGTTATAGGGAAGCATATAATCCTCAGCTATCCTGTCGCCTAATTTCCAGAATATCCAGTCAGTGAAATGCTCCGGCATGGGAAGTCCGGTATTGCAGCCTGCCTTCTTTATTGCATCAAGATACTCCTTCTGAATATTCTCGGGAAGCTGCCATATATTTGCCTCAAGGGGATGAGAAACCATATTGCCATTAAGATCTATTCGGCTGTCCCTTACATAAAGATCCCACTCATCTTCAGGCATGAAGCCAAATAAAAAGGAGGTCACCTCTTCCTGCTTCACATCAAGAAAATGGCCCCCGCCAATATCAAAGGGAGAGCCATCAACTGATACGGATCTGCACAAACCTCCTGCAGTTTCCTCTTTTTCAATTACTATAAAGGAGCTCTCTCCTTTTTGCTTTAAACTGTTTGCTAAGGTAAGTCCCGAAGGTCCAGCCCCCAGGATCAGGTATTTAACGTGTTTCAAACCTTATGAACCCTCTTTTCATTCTCCTTTAATTTAAACAGAAGCCTTAAAGCCTCCGTAACCGAACTTAATTTAAGGGAAGAAGCGCTTCCCACATAATGGATCGGCACCTCAACTGTATTAAGCTTACGACAGTAGTAACGCATTTCCGTCTGGTACATATGACCTGTTGAAAGAAATGCCTTAAGGTCAAGATCTAAAAGGACCTGTCTTTTGAAGCATTCAAAACCGCTGGTCATATCCTTAAGCTTCGTTCCCAGAACAAGATTGGAGAGAATTGTTCCGCCTCCGCTTAGAATCCGCCTGTAAAGGGGCTGCTCAGACATTGATCCGCCCTTAGTGAACCTGCTTCCCCATACACAGTCATAACCCTCGTCCATCTTAGCTAAAAACTGCGGGATCTCCGATGGCATATGGGAACCGCCGCCGTCCATCTCAAGTATCTGTTCTGCGCCGTCCTTAAGTGCTATCCTGAAGCCCTCAAGATAACAGCTTATTACGCCCTTGGAATCACCGTAGTAGATGCATTTAACTTTATCCGTGGTCTTCTCATAGGACCTTATTATTGCCTCGGTTCTGTCCTTTGAATAGGAATCTACCACAGGATAAAGATAGAGATTATCATAGGGCAGAGCGATTATTTCTTTGATTATACGATCCATGGTTGCCTCTTCGTTGGCAACCGGCATTACTATTATTGTTTTCTTCATCAGATAAGTTTCTCGAACTCCTCGGCGGGCATGGGCTTGTAGTAATAATAACCCTGTACCAGGCCGCCGCCGTTGGCTTTAAGGAATTCAACCTGCTCCTTAGTCTCAACGCCCTCTGAAACAGTTCTGTATTCCAGGTCCTTGGTGAGCCTTATGATGGCGGAGATAATAGCCTGGGACTTCTTGTCCATCTCATTCTTCATAAAGAATCCGCCGTCTATCTTTATGACGTCAACAGGCATGGTCTTCATGAAATTAAGTGTAGAATAACCGCTTCCGAAATCGTCCATGGAGATCGCGAAGCCAATATCTTTAAGGCGCTGTATCATCCTGATTAGTCTCTCGGTATCCTCGAAGAAGACGCTCTCCGTGATCTCAAGCTCTATATCATCTGTGGTAAGTCCGTATCTTTCTACCAGGTTCTTCATGAATTCAGGGAAGCCGTCATTAAGAAGGTGGACCCTCGAAACATTGACTGATATGACGGGAACATTCTTCCCTTCTGCCTTCCATCTGGCAATATATGAGAGAGTGCTTTCATAAACAGATACGTCTATGTCAGCTATCATTCCGTTCTTCTCGGCAAGGGGAATAAAGAATCCGGGAGATATCATCTTTCCGTCTTTATCCTTGAGTCTTACCAGCGCCTCAGCGCCGCGGATCCTGCCATCCTCTATGCTGACCTTAGGCTGAAGGAAGACTTTGAAGCCGCCACTCTTAAGAGACTCCTTCATCATCTTCGTCATCTGCTCTTCTTCCTGGGCCTTAGTCTCAAGCTCATGGGTATACTCATAGAAGCCGCCGTTTTCGTTTCTTTCTTCTCCGGCAACTTTACGGGCCTTTAAAGCATTGTCTATGCAGTGATTGATATATTCGTCTGTATCATCGATCCTGTATGCTCCGGCATAAATGACAATATTGATCCCCGCATGCTCTTTTCTGAATTCCTCGGTAAGTGTTTTTGAATATTTAGCAGCAAATTCCCTGAGTTCTTCAAAAGATTTGGTAGTTATGATGGCGAAATCATCACCCTTTATCCTGCACATCAGATGATCTTCACACAAATCTTCCTTAATGAGTTCTGCATATCTTTTAAGTATCTCGTCACCTACAACGTAACCATACTCATCATTGATCTTCGAAAACTTATCTATACCGGTACATACAACCGTGTAATCGCCTTTTTTACGTTTAAATAATCGGGTTGCCTCAACAACGAAGCTGTCGTAAGAGGACGCAACAGTTAGGCTGTCCTCAGACTTAACACGCTTAAGGAATTCCGTAACATCGGTAACACATACAAGTGTGTCATTGGCATTTACGGTATTCTGCATGGCAGTTGCGGTCATGGTGAACCATCTCTTTTCACCCTCGTCATATACCTCAACCATATTGGTGTCGCCAACACCGTCATGCATCGGGCATACCTCACAGTGACATTCCCTGCCGTATATGGTCTGGAAGCATTTCTTTCCATATTCTGCATTGGGGAAAAGATGCTTTGCGTATTTGCTTATATATTTGATTTCATGTGTTTCACTGTCAGCCACGTAATAGATGATCTTCTGGGCATCCATTACATTCTGATTGACTACAGTCTCCGCTTCAAGTTCGTCCGTGATGATCTGGCTCATCCTGTATGATGACATGAGGTTAAGGATGGTCCTGTAGGTAACAAGCTCCTGCTTGGAAAAATCATGATGATTTTCAGCTTCAACTATAACAACAGCCATAAGCTTGTCATTATATCTGATGGCGTAGTGAACTGATGATACTGTCTTGTGCTCAAGCACCAGCATCTCCCGGAAGAAATCTATAGTCTTGGCCCGTCCGTTTTCAAAGATAACGTATCCGTCTTCACCTGCTGCCACATCAAAGGACTCAAACTTCATGAGAGGAGTTCTCTCAGCTTCAGCATAGTCATGATCCGTGGGATACTTCGACCATTTAACAGCTGGACGAAGCATCTGCAGATCGTAGTTATACTCCATAAGCACTGTTCTGTCGGTACCATAATGGAGTCCCAGCTCGCTAAAGATATTGACCATGGCATCCGCCAGGTTATTGTTCTTTGACAGAACCTCGAATGCATAATCAAAAAGCTTCTTATTGGCCTTGGTCTCGGATTTATTAATACGCTCGGCATCCTCATTGAAGGTTCCGATTTTCCTGTAGGTTGCTCCTGAGATATTCTCAAGAAGCATTTCTTTATCAAATATGACACATGTGTCATCAGAATTCTTTGCTTTGAAAAGTGCTATATCGGCATAATTATAAAGTGAAAAGAACTCATTGCTGTCCTTAGGCGAAAAGGCAACACCTGCGCTTATCTTTATCTTTATATCCTTCCTGACAGGAACATTAAGAATAAGACGCTCACTTAATTCTGATATAAGGGACTTAACCTTCTCCTCAGAAATGTCGCCGCAGAATATCATGAACTGGTCTCCTGCAACCCTGGCGATCACATCCTTATTCATGAAATTCGTGTAGATCACACCTGAGATAGTCTGAAGAACAGTATCCCCATAGGTTTTTCCGAAGGACTCATTGATAACTCTGAATTCATCAACATCAATTAATATAAGGGCATTTCGTTTATCAGAGGATGAAAGTTCCTTTTCGATAAGTATCTGGGCCTTATCTTTATTATAAAGGCCTGTTAAACCGTCCTGACCTGAATTCTTCTGAGACTGCGCTGTCTTATTCTTTTCAGATGTGATATCAAAGGAACGTCCTACTATGAAGGCAGGCTTTCCGTCTTCACCCATAACGGTATGACCGATCTGCCTTACCCAGAAGGTATTGTAATCTCTGCCGATCAGCTGATATTCGATGTTGATATTGTCCTTAAAGGCATCAAGTTCAGCACAGAATACATCAAAAACAGGCTCATCATCAAATACGATGAGCTTCATATCCTTGATTGCCTTATTATATTCTTTAACTCTGTACAGGGAATCCTCGGAAGATTCATCAGAAGCCATCTCATAGATCATGGTCCGGCTTTTAGGATCATATACCCAGCTGTGGACATGCGAAACAGACGCAAGAACTGCGTCTCTGCTGTCAAGGTCACAAATACTGTTAGTTTCGTCCGAATTGAAAAGCTGATCGAACTCTATAACGCTCATACTACCTCACAATTCTCCATGTCCCCTTTTTGCTGTCAAACGACATTTATATTTTACCGAAAAACCGCGTAAACTTCAAGAAAACTGCGCTTTACTTAAGAAAATAGTAGTGAAACTAAAAATCCGGCCAAAATACCCACAACATATAGTATTAGTGTGATCTTAAGATTCTCCTTAACAGAGTCATTGGTCCTAAAAAGAACCAGAAGTCCGACTCCTGCACCAACTAAAAGTCCTGCCATCATGGCACCAAAGGAGAGAACTCCCTTAAGATACATCTGGGTCACAACCACTGAGGCTGCGCAGTTGGGAATAAGCCCTATAAGACCGGATAAAAATATGCTCAGTATATTTTTGTTTGAAAGAAAGGCTTCAATATTCTGCTGTCCGATTAGCTCAACCAGTATATTTATGATAAAGGTCACAAGGACGATAAAAAGAAATACCTGAAGGGTATGGTGCACTGCCGACTTAACGAAATTCCCTTCATTGCAGTTACAGTGCTCATGATCGCAGATATGCTCGATCCTTAATTCATTTCCGGTATCAGCGCTTTTCTGCCTGATGATAAGGTCTATGATGAAGCCTGCAATGAGACCTATTAATATCTTTATCCCCAGAATCTTAAGCATCAGTATGGCGCTCACCCTCTCTGATATGAGGATCGGAAGCATCTCATCAGAGGTTGATAAATATATGGCTATAAGTGTTCCCAGGGTGATGATCCTGCCTGAATACAATGAGCTTGCCGCAGCCGAAAAGCCGCACTGAGGGAAGGCGCCAAGAAGGCTTCCCCAGAAGGGGCCGCTCCTGCCGCTTTTTTTGATAAAGGCCTTAACCTTTTCACCTGTGCGGTGCTCCAAATATTCCATTAGGAGATACGTAAGAAAGAGGAATGGAAGAAGCTTTATTCCGTCTATCAGAGTATCTTTGATAACATCAAGGATCATATTTTTGTCTGTAATTCTTAATCTTTAATATCGGTTTTTCAGGCGTTAATTCTTCATTGGTTAAACATACGGGCTATTAAAAAAACGATTCCGTAGATAACCACCTGATGCAGCATGTAAATAATAAGCGAATGCCTTCCTATAAACGAAAGAGGGCGTATATCTGCATACATTACCTTATGTTTCTTAAGCCTGTCAAGGAAAAGCTTCGCAAGGAAATATCCCATGGCAAATAAAAAGAACCAGGGAAGGAGCGGAAAGTAGTCGCTTGAATAAAACTCTGGGTCCTTGAAGCCTAAAAACGTCATGAAATAGCCGTTATACAGTTTTTCAGGAAGAGCGCATATATTTATCCCCTCAAAACCAAGGAAGCCCCTGTACACGTTCTTCGTTAGGAAAAATATACCGGCACTTATTAAAAGTCCGATAACGTAAGCGGCCTTATCTTTAGGAATGACTTGATCTATAAGGATCATGAGGAGGATGCTTATACCGTGAAGATATAGGACTCCGAATATGTCCCTCTCATCATAGAGCAAAAGGCACGTCACTATCGTTATGATGATCCCGCCGCCCAGAGCCATTAGACCGTGCTTAAGGTGCTTACGACCCAGGACGAAGGAAAACCCGGAGATCAATATGAAACTCCAGCATATGCTCTGCTGCCAGATATAGGCTCCCGTTCCTGTAATGAATTCTTCAGTGACACCGAGATCAAAGTAATAAAGATCCCAGCAGGTATGAAAGCCTATCATGCTTAGGATTGTTATTCCCCTTATGACATCAATTAAATTAAGCCTGTCACTTTGCTGTGACATAGTCATATATTTCTCCGTTCGTTGCAAACCATATCTCATCTGCGTGGGATGCAAAGGCCTTAAGTATATCCTCTATAAGCCCCCACTTATCGCCAATATAGAATTCATATGAATGTCCCCAAAGATAGAAAAGAATCCCTTCCTCATCGCTCTCAAGGAATCTATTAACAGTCTCCATAATGTCCTCATGCTCATGGTAGGCTGTTGGATGCCATAAAAGGAAATCCTCAGGAAGAGTGAATTCTTTAGTGCTGTTTACCGTTCTTGCATACTTTATATTGCAATCCTTTAAGGCTTTTATGACATTATCGTCATATGCTCCGTAGGGATAGGCAAAGCCCTTTATCTTTTCACCTGTTAATTTCTCCAGGTTCTTAACATCCTCGTTGATCTCATGGCAGACCTCATCATATGAAAGCTCCGTAAGATTAGGATGGGTAAGGGAGTGGGTTGCCACCTCGTGTCCCTTATATAATTCAGCAACCTCGGCCTTTGAAACATTTAAAAATCTGTGCTCTTCTATAGGTGTCTCATTAGGGTCAACCGTAAGATAATCATCCCTAAAACATCCCGAAACCAGGTTAAAGGTACACTTAACGCCATACTTATTAAGAAGCTCTATGAACCTCCTGTCGTGCAGCGTTCCGTCATCGTAGCTTAATGTGACTGCTTTCTTTTTATTACCGGGCCATAACATAATCTTCACCTCCGTGCAATGGTTATCGTTTTGTATTATAATGCTTTTTGGACTTCGTTCAACAGAATCCTGTACGCAGGTCCTGAATTTAAGATTTAAAGGATAAACATATGAATAATATTCGCAAATTTATTTCGCATCCTATCTTTTACGTGATCGCTTTTCTCGGAACAGGATATGCCATATTTCAGTCTAACTACTCTCGCCGTGCTTTAGATGCCAGTTTTAAGAGCATAAGTTATATAAGCTATATCTTTCTCATATTGTCATTCATTGTGTTCTTAATAACCTATAAGGATAAGCGGGAAGATACTAAGGCTCTTATTCGGGAGTCTGTCACCGGCTATATCTTTTTCATCGGCTTCATGGCCCTTACGTTCATTCTCAGAGGATAAATATATGAAAAAAAGCGCCTATAAAGAATTCTTAAGCTATGTACTCATATTCATTGTTACCTTCGGAGTGGCCTATGCCATATTCGGAATGGCCTACATCCCTTCAAGTTCCATGGAGACCACTCTCTCGGTAGGGAAAAAATATCCCTATTCGAAATTAAGTTATGTATTTAAGGGACCTGAACGTGGTGACATCGTTATCTATGACCGGGAGGGAACCGTCTACTGTAAGCGCGTTATCGGTCTTCCCGGAGACCATATTGAGCTTACCGAGGAGGGCGAGGTCTATATAAACGGCTCTCTCTACCTTGAGGACTATGTTACTTCTCCCACCTATCCTTTTCTTCAGTATGAATATGATGTTCCCGAGGGAGAATATTTCGTTCTCGGCGACAACCGTGTTAATTCCGCCGATTCAAGATACTGGGAATATCCCTATATCACCAAAAAACAAATACTCGGTCACCTGATTAAGCTCAAGTGACCGGGTAATTGATGTTTTTCTGCTATTACTTATTCTGTTATTAATTATTCTGTCGCTTCACTCTGAGGCGTTTCGGCTGAATCTCCGCTATCGGCCGAATCTCCGTCACCATCTGATCCACCATCGGATCCACCTGAGGTATCGGTATCAGAAGATTCTCCGCCATTATCTGAACTGTCCTCAGGACTTATCTCTTCAGAACCGTTCTCTGTCTGATATTCCGTAGTCACTGTAGCCTCAAGCTTATTAAGTTCCTCATTATCAGAACCATCAGTTATCTCACCCTGCTCATCAGTCTCTTCCATGAGGCTTAAGATGGCATTAACTGTATCATCATCTCCGTCTTCGCTGCTTTCAAGAGCTGCAGTTAAGGTTTCAAGGAGGGTTTCATCATCAGTTGTTTCTGTAGTTTCAAGTGAGGTTTCTTCTTCGGTTCCGGTTACTGCTGTGTCCGTAACGATGTTCTCAGTTGTCTCAGTGCTTTCAGTTATTTCAACAATTGAATCCTTAACTGTTTCAGTTGAGTCCTCAGCGGATTTGCTTGTACTATCTCCTGAAGTGGTGGCATTGCTTTCATTGCCGCCATCTGTTGTGGAAGATGTCACCTCTTCCTTCACGCCAACCCAGTTGGTAATTTTCTGGTCGTAATAGTTCTTATCCTGAAGACCTTCATCTGAGTAGTAAGTATAGGCTGTAACCTCGGTAGTTTCGGTTGTGCCCTCACTATCAGTAGTTGTGACATTAACCGTATAGGTATCCATCTCAAGATAATACTTGTTATATGAAGGATCTATGTAATCAGCCCAGGTCTGGCCTTTACATATGCTTCCCGACGTCTTCTCATCATAACATGATGCATTGGCAGCATCCTGGAGTGTCAGACTAAATGATGTATCATTTACCAGGAAATAAATACTGTCGATGGAATAATCGTTGGTATCATCTTCCACAAGTACTCTTTGATTATCAGCCATTATGTAGTGATAGAAGGCTATTGCCTTTACACCGTTCACCTTTGAATAGGTGTAGGAGGTAACATTATTATCATCCGTAACAGCCGTCTTCTGAACTACACCCTGCAGGGTATTGGTCGCAGAGTCAAATACCAGGAATACATTATCAACATACGTATCTTCCGTGGTCTCAGTAACAGTTGCTGTCTCATTAGAGGTGGTAGTCTCAGTTCCGCTCTCAGATCCGGTGGTATTATTGGTGGTCGTACTATTAGTAGTTGACGTATTGTAATATGCGTTTCCGTTAAAGATATTAACAGTGCTTGAAGTTAAGTCACTGAAAAGGGAATTACCACTACTGTCTACAAAGTTATCAAAAATGCTGTTGTTTACTTTAACTCCAACATCCAAATATGTGCTATCAGCATCATCTCCCGTAGCACCGTATTTCTTTCCGTTAACCAGATACATGAAGGTATCAACGATATCAAGAGGGATTGATAATGATGTATTGTCAGTAGTCGTTCCCGTTTCAGAATTATAAGTGACCGTACTGTTAACAAGGTTATTTATATCTATATCCTGTGATTCGCTGATTATAAGGTCGGCCCATTTGGTTGTGTAAGGAGTTATATTACCGTCTGAATCCCTCTGTGCCACATTAACCTTCTGCTGCCTTGTTGTTACTATCTGCATGGTCTTAGTGGTCTGGGCAAAGTCAGTATAGGGATCCGTAAGGGTCACACCATTGCTTGCAGCAGTTGTTGCAAAACTTGAATCATAAGTATCCTTAAAATCAACAGTCAGAACTATATAAGGCATTTCCGTATTTTCGGCCAGGGGAGACGTCTTAGTTGATGTACTTATATCGCTGCCGGCCTTGGAAGCTTCTTTAGTTCCGGCTGTGAATATCTGCTTATAGCTTGAAGAACCATTCGTCTTTATGTAATTAACAATATTAGTTAATCGCTTATATTCAGCAGTCTGATTGCTGTCCGTACTCTTGCCGAGGAGATTGGTATAGAGCTTTACAAGGTCTGCATAGTCCGCATCAATAGCCTCATCAAGATATGTTGTAAGCTCACTCTCATTTCCTGAGTTTATTCCAAGTACACGTATGGGAGCATAAATAGAGAGACCACTTACTTCCCTTCCGCCGGGAAGATTAGCACTTAAAATCTCCCTTAAACTGTAATATGTACCGGATTCATAAGAAACCTCTAAAGATGCACCATCATAGCTTGATGCTGTATAGAGAATGAATTTATCATCAAGCACAGCGCCTATCTTTTGAAGCAGCTGATAGTACTTTCCTGTGCTTACATTGGTTTCTCCGGATGCTAATGAAGCCTGGTTAAGCTCACTTACATATGCCTCAAGCTTAACGAGATAATCTCCCATATCCTTGAAGTCGTTATCTGCTTCACCGTAAGTGCTCGCCCTTGCTGCTGCCTTCTTCATGGCGGTGAATACCGCGCTCTGGGTATCAGTGCTGCTTAACAGGGTGTTAAGTTCCTCTGACATCTCACTTAAGTGGGTATACAAGGTCGATACCTCGGTAAGGTCATAGGCGCTCATGGTAGTATATTTGAAATCATCGTTATTAAGTGCGTTCTTGATATGGTTTTTAGCATAGCTTTGGGCCATTTTAGCAGCTGCAGCGGCCGAATCTACACTTCCGTCCTCCTTATTTACTCCTTCAAGGAGAGCCTTCACATATTCTCCGTAACTAAGATTGCCCCAGGTCATCTCCTCGCTTGCCACCAAATACTTTGTATAGGGTGCAAATATAGAAGCTTCCTCAACTCCTCCCATGAGGCACATATCAAAGGTCAAAATATCAAGACCATCACCCTCATTGAAGATCTTGCTTGAATAAAGGGCTGACTCCATTGATGAAAGGCTCATGCTATCGGTTGAGCCGGGAACAGTATATGTCGTATATGTCGTTCCATCAATTTTCGTCCTCGTTGTTGCATCAGGATATAATCCACCGCCTGTTGCACCGCCTCCATGGTTCCAGAGGCTTAAGGTATAATGCTCTGCATTAAAGAGGTCATACCCCAGGTCAAGGAATGCCGTCAGCATATTGGCATCGGATATTATCATCTCGTTATAATGAACGAGCAGCTTAAAGGTGTCGGAATTTATCTTTGCCGTAGTATCGGAAGAATAGTCTATTGCAGCACCGTCTGCATCGGTAGTCTTAAGTGCCGCGGGATCCACATAGTATATGCTTAAGCCTTCATTTTCATTTTCATTATTAAGATAGGTTGAACCATAGGTATCTGTACCGCCTACGCATACAAGGATATTGATATCATTAAGATCACTATAGTCCTGCTCAAGCATTGTGAGAAGGTCCTTTGTAAGCGTGGAATTATTCGACTCAAGATCCGTACCGCAGGCATAGATCATCATTGTGTATTTCTTCTGTGTAGTGCCTTTACTCTCGACAATCTCTGCATAGGTTGAGCCGTAATAGGATCCGGATACATTTCCAAGCTTTGATGTGGATGAATTTATAACTACATTGCTGGTTGCAGAGGGAACTGCAGCCTGATAAGCCGTTATCTTTCCTGCCTTATTGCTTACCGTGGTAGGTGTGGCAGTAGGAGTTGCAGTAGAGGTCGCTGTGGGTGTTGCTGTTGCCGTGGGAGTTGCCGTAGGCGTAGGTGATTCCGAAGGTGTCTCAGAAGGAGATGCGCTGGGATCAGGCTCATCTGACGGCGTTTCCGTAGGTGTAGCGCTTACTGTTGCAGTGGGAACAGTCTCAGAGGGTGTGCTTGAGGAAGATGGTGTTTCTTCCGTCTTTACCTCCTCTTCCTCTGATGAATCAAAGATAGGAAGAGACTCTGTCTTTTTCCTTAAAGATAATATATTTTTGTCAGGATTAAGTAATGAGGAATTATTAAGAAGATTCTTAAAGTCCTCTACGGAAAGATCGTAGTCAGTGGTATAGGGCGAGCCCTCAGCCTTGGTATAGGCTTCCCAGATCTTCTGGGCAAGGACCTCGGGATCCGAATTAGAGGAGGCAAGAATGCTGGTGGTGCTCTCAGGATGAGCGAGGATTCCTATGACAGGATCGTAGGAAGTGCAGGAAGAATAGCCCTCATAGGCACCTTCGTCAACATAGTGATCAACAGCTGCTTTCCTTATCTCGTCAAGGGTTGCTCCCTCGGCTGCCATGGAAGCGAAAAGTTCAGGATACTTTGCTATATATTTGTCTACATCAAAATAAGGGAAGTTCTCGTTAAGATAATTATTGAGGTAATAATTCTTAAATCTTAAAAAATAGAAATGAACCCTCTGGGTAGGCGTAAGTGAAGCAATGAGCTTATAAGCACTCATAAGCTCAGTCAGGTTCTCATTCTTAACAGCAAGTGTCAGGGCATCAAGGGCGCTCTGGGCAACCTTGTCATTATCGGTCTTAAGAAGATAGGCACTGCTTCCAAGGGAAGTTATATTTCCCTTCTCAAGATCTATTATGCTGTCTAATTGCTGGGAAGGCTCTGCAATGGGCGCAGCCGAAGCGCACACCGAAAGTGAGCTTACTGAAAGAGCACCTGCTAAGATAACAGGCAGAATATGTTTGTAGAATTTTTTAATCATGATAAACCCTCTTCAATCCATTGAATCAGTTACATGTTTACCGGAAATATCTAAGTCAGGGATCAGTCCTTGCTTACGTATATTTCCCCGCTCTCCGCGTCCCTGCGGATATATAATGTGAAGTTCTCTTCATTAAAAGAAGAAACATCAAGCTCTATCCTGTATACGCCCTCTCCTTCATTTCCTTCCTCATCTGAAGACTCATTTACGCTTTCGTCAGATAACTCAAGGATCCAGGGAGTATTGTCAGCATCCCTGTGAATTGCCAGGCCTATCATCTCCTGTCCCGGTGTGAAGCCGGAAACAGATGAAAGAGCATCCGAGATCTCATCGGTGTCGCCCTCTTCCTCAAGAAGGAGCTTAACGAAGGTAAGATCCGTATCATTTACAAGATTAAAATATATGGTGGTTAACCTGGTTGCATCCTCTGCTATCTTTATCTCACCGATAGTGTTAAGGAAGCCTGTGTAAGCGTCGATTATGGTGTTCATGGACTCAATGAGGATATCGATCTCCGAATCTGACATCTCATTTAAGTTATACTCTTCGATCTCGGGTATCTTTTCGGCAAGAGCGTTAAGCTCCGTATCAAGAGAAGTGTCGCTTATGGCGTTCCTTGCGGCAACCACCTGATTATTAACGCTTATCATTTCCCTGTATACGCTCTGGGCCTCTAATATCTTTTCTTCAGAGGGAGCACAGGCGCTTAGGGTCAGTATCATTATCAGTAATATAAATATATAAGGGGACTTCTTTCCCATGTTATGTAAATTAGTCATATACATTAACATAACATGGCCATTTTTGTTTGTCAACAAGGCATAATTGCCCTATAATCCTTATATACACTGTTATTTTCAAAATTGGGGTTAGGTTATGAAAAAATCTCTTTTTTCACAATATATTTGTAAATATTCTCTGAAGTCTCTTAACGATCAGAATGCATTCGAGGTTCTCTTAAACAGATATGTTTCTCCGGAGTGCCTTCATATGGCAGACCTGAGGAACTTGGATTTCGAAGATCGTATAGTGGTATTAAACAATGCGCTCCAGGTTGAGAGGACCAGGATCTATGACGGTGACCCTGCCCATCAGGTGTATGCAAAGTTATTTGTTGCGGATGACAAGGGATATCTTTTCATCCTGTCTCTTTGTGAGAGTGAAATATCTGACACTAGTGTCATATTAAACAGTTTCTTCGGATCAAAGCCCACCCTTGATTTCAATCTCTATGATGTGCACAAGGCTGATGCAGAGCAGAGTCTTAAGCACTGGAAGGGACTTCTTGATGCCCACAGGGGACGCTTCCCTGTCCGCAAACAGATAAAGCCCTCCGAATATTCAGTTGAGCGCTTTAGCCCCAACGAAGATCTTTCGGGAATAATAAAGCGCACCATCGAGGTTAATAAAAAGAGCCTTAAATCCGTCTTTTATTCAGCCCTTGGTACTCTGGTCTGCAATGCCCAGAATATGGAGAGTTTCCTCCTTATGGATATCCACGAAAGCGGCTCCCTTAAGAGTATTCCTTTATTTTTCGACAATAAACTAAAGGGCCAAGACCTCTACGAAAGCATGAAGATGCAGCTTCAGTCAGCTGAGAAGTACGATACCTGCACGGATAAGGACCTTAAGAAGGCTCTCGGATACGACTTCGGCCTCATCCCCACCATCGGTGTTCAGTTTATATCAAATAACAAATATTCTTTCTTCTTTAAGAACATGAAGGAGGATGTAGTATTTTCACTTAAGGAAGTGGCTGTCTATGATTATCCCTTCAATGTTGTCTTCTCAATCGCCGAGGATGGCTACGATTTCACCTATGTTTATGATGAAAAGGTCTTCGAGGGCTTCAGCATAGAGGAGGTTAATGAACAGTTCTGTTCCGTATTAAGGGCAGGGCTCCTGGGAGAAATATACAGCGGAGATATTTCGATCAGCAAAAATGACACCAATGTCAATAAAGCACGTATTGAAAATGCCAAATTAAGTTCTCTTAGGAAGCTTAATTTCTTCGAGAGCTATTCCGACAGGGAAATCAAGGAGCTTCTTTCATACGTTGATTTCGAATTCAGAAGAACGAATCAGGAGGTCTTCCCTTCAGGTTCTCCCATTGAAAAGATATACATTCCCGTATCCGGAAGTATTATCACCTACACGAAGGATGATAAGGGATTCTTAAATCCCATGTACCTTATAAAGGAAGGTGAGGTTTTCGGAATTGCCTCCATCGTTAAGGACAGCAAGGACGAAACCGTCTACATGGCAGCATCCTCGGATGTTATCCTTATGTCCATGACTGCTGACAATTTCCTTACGGAAAACGTAAAACATCCCGAGCTTATGCTCAGGATGCTTACTTCAGAACATTTAAGATTAAATAAATTGTCTAAGCTTTACTCAACACTTTGATCATTTGGATCAGTTCTTTTTCTGTTCTCTTTTGAATTTGATGGTCTGGATCATATGACTTGTTGCAAAAACAGGGTGCCTGAAAAATATCCTGGGACCTGAATATCTCATAACTGCCTTTATCTGCTCTCTGTATGGCGGCTGATAGCAGTGGATCGTGCAGTTTCCGCAGAATTTCTTATTTTTCTTAAAGGGACACTTATCAAGCCTTAATATTGCATAATCAGTCAAGGCCTTACATTCTTCACAGATTTCCTTTTTATGGGTCTTGTGATTTCCGTGACAGTACATTTCGATCATCACGGGAATGACCTTTCTCTGGGCTCTCCAGGACTTATATTCTTCACCTGAATAATCCGGTTCTGCTTTTATCTCTTCATTTTTTATTTCTTTATCTTCCATTATTTAACTTCCCGCTTTCATATACTCTGCTGCAGATGCTGACGGTGGATTCTCTGTGGGATACCAGGATTATGGTGGTATCCTTCGATACGTCCTTAAGGCTCTTTAGGATCATGCCTTCGTTAATCGCATCTACGTTTGAGGTTACCTCATCAAGCAGTATCACTGACGCACCTGATACGAAGGCTCTTGCAAGCCCGATTCTCTGCTTCTCACCTGCAGACAGGGAGTCACCTAAAAGGCCCACCTCAGTATCATATCCATTGGGAAGTGTCTCAATGAATTCATCTATGGAAGCCTTCCTGCAGGCCTCCTTCACCTCTTCTAATGTGGCATCTTCTTTTGCTACCCTTATATTTCCAATTATGGTGTCGTCAAAAAGATAGGTATCCTGGGAGACCATTACCACATTCCTATGGAGGGCGGAAGCATCTATATCTTTAAGCGGTATTCCGTTATAGAAGATCTCTCCTTCATCAGGATCATAGAATCTGAGCAATAGCTTAAGGAGCGTTGACTTACCGCAGCCTGAGGGACCTATTATTCCGACTATGTCTCCTCTTTCTATCTTAAGAGAAGCGCCATCAATTACCTTCGAATCCTTCTCATAGCCAAAGCTCATATCCTTTATTTCAACATTCTCAAATATGAAGTCCATGCCATCGTGATTTTCGTTAACAACAGGCTCCTCCTCCATGAAATCAAGAATCCTGTCACCTGATGCAAAGGTCTGAGTCAGGTTAGCAGGAAGGGCTGCAAGGGAAAGCACCGGTCCGAATGAGGATGAGAGCATGACAGATGCAACTATGACTTCAGCAACGCTGACAGAGCCGCCTTCCACAAGGGCAATTCCCGTAAGCACCGTTGCAAGCACGCTTATTGAAACAATAAGGTTCGATATAGCTCCTACTCTTGAGCTCTTCTCCTTGATTGAGACAGTCTTTGCATTCATGAACTGGGACTGTCCGGTTAATTCCTTCTCCCTGTCATCCTGCCTTCCGTGGATCACTATGTCAGTTATTCCCTTAACGGAATCAAGGAAAAACGATGAGCTGTCGGCAAACTGCTTCCTGTACTCAACTCCTTCATTCTTAAGAAGGGCACTTGAGGCAAAGGGAATGACGATTCCGATAAGCAGATATGAAATTAGTGCGATAAGACCAAGCACCGGCGAACTAATGACAGATACAATGATCGCAACCGCGCCGTCCACTATGATGGCTATCAGTATGGGAGAAATGGTATGGGCGTAGAACACCTCCAGGGTCTCCACATCAGAGGTAAGCATAGCGATGATCCCGCCCTTTTTCTCGCCCTCTAATTTAGCAGGTGCAAGCTTCCTTAGGGCTCCGAATATCCTATCCCTTAAGTTAGCAAGGAGCTTGAAGGCAATATAGTGATTGTTATACTGCTCAAGGAATCTTAATAATCCCCTAAGCACACCTGCTCCCACAGTAAGTCCTATAAGCAGGGGAAGGGAAGCCTTCGTAATAGAGGGATCCACTATCTTTGCAACGCTTAATGCACCGAAGGTCATTACTGATATTGCGCAGGCATTTCCCAGGCACCCGCCGAAGACTGCAAAGATAATGATGTATTTAAGCCTTCCCAAAAGTGACAGAAGCGAGAGCATTATTTTGATTCCGGAACGTCTCTTTTTCATGAGCGCACCTCCCCGGAAGCATTATTTTTATCAAACATATAGCCTTCCTCCATATCCTTCTGTGCCTTGAAAAGCTGACTATACAGGCCTTTCTTATTAAGAAGCTCAGGTGATGAGCCCTCCTCAATAACCTTTCCTTCATCAAGCACATATATTCTGTCGGCATTTAAGGTATTCCTTAATCTGTGGGATATTATCACCACGGTCTTGTCCTTTTTAAGCCTCATTATGTTGTCCATAATGATGTTCTCAGACTCCACGTCTATATTGGATGTTACCTCGTCGAAAAGATATATGTCTTTGTCAGAAGAAAGATGCACCGCAAGGGCAAGTCTCTGCCTCTGGCCACCTGATATATTAACCGAGCCTTCCTTAAGTTCTAAGTCAAGTCCGCCGTTTTCCTTAATGAAATCACTTAAGTTAACGAGCTTAAGGAAAGAATATATTTCCTCATCCGTGATGTCTTCTTTCGCCATGCGAAAGTTATTGCGCACTGTATCTCCGAAAAGATAGGTGTTATAGGAAACAAGGCCTAAGTGGGAGTAATAATCATCTCTTGAGAGAGTGCTTATATCTTTGCCGCCTATCTTGATTGAGCCTTCAGCAGCCCTTCGCATTCCGGCCATAAGGGATATGATGGTTGACTTGCCGCAGCCTGATTTTCCTACGATAGAGATAAGCTCTCCCTTATTTGCTTTTAATGAAACATTATCAAGGATCTTCCTTGTTCCGTCGTAGCTAAATGACACATCTGTCATTTCTATATCGAATTTTTCTATCTTTTCATTGCCCCATAAAGGTTCAGGGGTATTTAAGAGAGTAAGTATCTTTTTACCTGCCGTTGCTCCATTCATTGAAACGTGGAAGGCTGAACCCAATGCCCTTAAAGGAAGGAAGAAATCAACCGCGATAAGCACAACGAATAAAAGCAGCGCCGGCGTCTCCATGCTGAATATGGGATTCACGCTCTGTCTCGTTGCGATGGCTACTGCAATTCCTGCGCCTGCACCGCCGTAGGCCACAAGGTCCATGATGGTGGTGGAAGCAAGCTGCATGGTCAGGACCTTCATTGTGATCTTCCTGAATTCCTCAGCCTCATCGTTCATTTTGTTATGATATCTTTCATCGGCGCCGTATATCTTAAGCTCCTTCATTCCCGATATGTTATCAAGGAAGGCATCACCCATTTTCGTATACTGGCCCCAGTACTTCGAGAATATCTTTTTGGCATACTTGCTTACTGCGATGATACTCATGGGGATGAGGGGAACGCAGCAGATAAGGATGATCGCCGAGGGCTTCGAAATGAACATCAGTATCGCGAAAAGTATAAAGGGTGAGATCACCGAGTAGAAAAACTGCGGTATGTAGGTTGAGTAGTAAAGATCCAGCTGCTCAACTCCCTCAATTCCAACCTGGGTAAGGGATGCCAGGGAGAGCTCATCTGTTTCCCGAACGCCCAGGCGGGCAACCTTACTGTATATCCTGTAACGCAGCATCTCCTTTGCATTCGTTCCAAGCTTCGATGAGAAATGTCCATTTAAAAGCGCCAGCACAAACCTTACTATCAAAGCCGCTGCTGCCATTACTATTGGTGAAGTATAGCTTTGTCCGAAGGGCTCATTAAGGATCAGAAGATTAAATATCCTGCAGAGCGCGAACGCAAAGACCACATTGCTCACCGTGGTTAGTAAGTTGCAACTAACCATGTAGAACACATACTTTTTATCTTTGCCCAAAAGAGCAAGCAATTCCTTGTCAAACATAAATGTCCGTCCTTTATATTTATTGGTAATAAAACTATAACATAAAAAAATGACAGTGGGTACGTTCCCACTGTCACTTTTATTAGACTTTCTTAGGATGAAAGAATTTTATTCCATACGAAGAGCTGCTTCCTCGAAGTCCTTGGTTCCCTTCCAGACATCTGTCTTGTAAGGATTGATGTGCTGAGCCTTTGATCTCTTTATTATAACTGCAAGACAGATAACGTTTGCAGCAAGTGCAAGGATCGAAATAACTCCCTGAGGGATCGGGTTAGCTGTGATTCCCATGCTTGCTATCACATCACCTGAGGTGTTAACTCCGCTTGAATATACTGCGATTGCCTTGTCATAAAGGTCAAGGGCAGATAATCCGTTTGCTCCCTTGTAAAGAGAGGGAAGTACTGAGAATGTACTGCTTAACTGGAACAGAGGAACCACCTGTGCAAACATACACCAGATTGCCAATGTGTTGGCACGGTTCTGGATCCAGCCGCCCTTGTTCCAAAGTGCATTGGCAAAGGTAGGAGCAAGTAAAAGTGCAACGCCGCAATACCAGCTGTGTGTAGGAAGGTTCGCATAAGTATACTGGAAATTCCAGATATCATAAGCAACGATGAACCAGATAGTCATATCAGGCCATAACATATCCTTCTGATCCTTTGAAGTATATACGCTCCACCATGCTGTCATACAGAAGATGTTAAGCACACCGGCGATGGCATTAAGAACATTCCACCAGCCTCCGTAGAGGAATACGCCTTCGTTGGAAGCCCACCAGGCACCTGAAAGATCGCCTGTAACCTTCATAGCATTAACTGCAGATTCCATATCAGATACAACTGCGATCATGATATTGGCTGCAACAATGAGGAACGGGAAGGGCTTGAACCACTTCTTGGCACCTATTCCCCACTTATACTTGATCATCATGAAGCCCACACAGCCTATATCTGCTGCGTACAGCTTGAAATAATGAAACCATCCGTTCATATACTCATAGGTGGGGTTCGAATGACCTCCGAAGGCACCTGCCTGGATACCTATGAAATACACTGTGAGAATAAGAGGAATTGCAACAAAGATAGTGATACCGCCTATCTTTGTACGACGACCGATCTCATTCATAATGATGAGTCCTACGAAAACAGCAAGCCAGCCTAAAAGCTGTGTTCCCGAAGTACTGCCATAGATCTGAAACAACATAATGTTCTCTCCCTTCTTTTATTACCCTTTTGAGGGTTTATAGGTATCTTTTATTATAACATAAAAAGAGAGACAGCGCTGACTGTCTCTCAGACATTGGTGATGGGTCATTGGTTCATGATCTCACAACCATCAAGCTCAGCGCCGATGAATTTATCACCCTCGTACATAAGTTTCAGCGAAAAGTACTCTCTGTTTTCATCAAGAAGCTTGAAGAAGATTCTGTCACCTTCCCAGATTGGAAGATCAAATATCCTGTCCTTGGGAACCCACTCAAGATCCCCCTCGTCACATTCCTTCAATTCTCCCTCAAAGCCATCAGCCGTATACAGGAAGCTGTAATCACTCTCCCCATCAAATACAAAGGTAAGAAGCCCCCGGCACTTAAAACTCGTAAGCGTAAGTCCCGTTTCCTCGAAGACCTCCCTCTTCACACAATCCTCCGGAGATTCTCCCACCTCAACATGTCCCCCGGGACCTATATATTTGTCCCTGTTGATGTCATTCTCCTTCTTCGTCCGGTGAAGCATCAGATACTTCCCGTCCTTCTCAATATAGCAAAGTGTAGTTATTCTAAATGTGTCCATAGGGTGATTATAGCATGATATCCGGACTACGATTTCATTAATTTTAGGCATAAAAATAGAAGCTCCACCTACACGGGCGAAACTTCTATTTTAGTTTCGGGGATTACTTGAGGATCTCGGTGGTTCCTAACTGGGCGCCGATTGCAAGAGGGCCCATGAAAATCTGGCCGTTGGTATTGACCTTTGCTCCTGCGGGGATCGTGATCTTATAGAGGTGTCCCTTGTAGGTGAAAGTATATACGAAATCCTTACCTGTTGAAGCTACTGCATTAAGTGAATCCTCGTTGAATGCGAAAGACTCCTTGGAATATACGGAAACTTCATTATTAGATGCTACATCCTTGGCGATCTTATTAACTGCTGCGACGAAGCCACGGGTAGTTGTAACTGTTGAAATATTATATGTAGTATCGTCAGACCCCTTAGCCTCTGCGGGTACAGAGTTTAATGCTTCAGTTGATACAAAGCTTGCAACAGGAAGCTCTTCTTCTGCCTTAATAGCTGCTTCTGTTGCTGCCTCAATTGCTTCTGCTCTTTCCTTAGCTGCCTTTCTTTTGCTGCTATTTCAGCTTCCTTAGCTGCCTGGTCAGATTTGCTGCTGTCAGAGTAGTTACACTTAGTGCAGCGTCCTTCTGAATTGAAGGTGCAGGGCTCCTCCCAGTTTACAGCCGAACCACATTTTGTACAAGTGACTCTGTGGTTACCATTTGAAAGACTTGTATATGTATCATGTTCGCCAACATCATAACTACCATGACAGTTCTGACAACACCGATAATGTGTATACTCAACACTATACCAGGGATCACTATCTGACCTTTTACCACATGTACATTCATTAGGCACAGGATCCGCCAGCGCTGTCAAACTGCTTCCCAACACCATAGTCATAGCAAGTGCAACCGATAATAACCTTGCAACAAATTTCTTATTCATCTCTTTCCCTCTCTTTATTAAAAATGATGTAGTGTCACCAAATCCTCAAATACCAAAAGCGGCAGACACAATTTCAGTATACTTTGCCCCCCCCCGAAGTTAGTCAACGCTAACCATGCCGATATTATGTGCTATTTGCTGTTTTTACAGATTTAAGTATCCTGTCAGCCATTTCTACTGCATCATCAATTCCCTGCTTCCTCATTTCCTCCGCCGCTTCATGCAACGCGGTTTCGAAATTATCTTTAATATAATCAAAGTGATCCATTGCCATTTTAGGGCCGATTGCAACGTCGTGTGCTGCATTTTCAAATGACCTTCGTGTCAATTTTGTGCTATCGATCTCTCCGTCAATCATAACTGACATATCATTTCTGTTCCCATAAATGCGCGTGCAGATAAGATCATAGGCCGGCGAAAGCCTGATTGATTTAAGGTCACTGCTGTATAGCAAACCATAATTTTTGATGTGAGCATCTGTATTCCCCAGTATATAGTTGAAAACCACTCGATCCCACAATTTTAATCCGTCTTCAATAGGGTTACTTGAATAATTATTGATCAGCGAAAATATCTTTTTCAAATATCCTCTGTTCTCAGTCTCATATTTTTGCTCTGACGGAATACCCAAAGCCTGACCAAAATCTTCCTGATGCAGGCGGTATGGTGATGCCACCTGCTTTAAATCAGTTCTTCTTATCCTGTCAAACCGCTCTGTTGCATATAATATTTCATCATCATTCCCCGTTCCCGTATTAACGATGAAACTATCCGGAACTTCTATATTCAGCTTTGAGGCAGTAAGCATACACAGCTGCTCATTTACCACTAAATGGTCAAGTCGTACATGACTTTGTTTCAAAATGTGTGTGCTTGCAGCGATTCCGAAAGGTTTATACCATTTATTTTGCAATTCATCATAATATAATCCAACCTTCCCGGAGGCTCCTGCAAGTGAAATATGACTTTCCGCCAGCAGCTCCGTCGACTTAGTCGCACCCTCCCTTGCCAGGCTTATTAACTCGTCTTTTTCCACCGGGATATATCCTGATTCGGAAATTCTCTCATCATCCGTGATCTGTATTGCACCAATACATTCTTTTCCGAGATTTCTAAGAAGGGAGATATAGTCATCTTCATCGGCTTTGATCCAGCCTGAGACTGCCTTTCTCGAGAAACCTTCCGGAAGTAGCGCCTCGAAAAAAGATCGTGTTGCTTCAGCAGAAAAAGATTCTTTCTGCAGAGGAAGGCTTATTGAAATAGGGGCGGCTTCCTTTGCATTTAAATAGTCCTGGGAATACTTAAAGTGCGCATCACGATAATCATTTCCTTCAAGACTTCCGACCGGACACTGTGTACCATTTATTTCAATAAATACATTAAGCGGCTTCATTTATCTCTCCTCCATATAAAGATTTAGTCCCAAGATGCTTAAAAGCAGCATTATCTTTCCGATCTCCGCGGTTTCCTTCCCGTTTTCAACATCAGAAATAAAACTTGCGCTCAAGCCGGTTCTTGCAGCAATATCCTGCTGTGTATATCCCAGATTTTTTCTTCTTTTTCTAATCTCGCTTCCCAAATCTTCTGCATTCTTTATTCGCATCGCAGTCTCCTTTTATGTTCGTACGGCTATATTATTCGTTTAGGGATAAAAATATAGTCGTTCGACCATATTTTATTTTTATACTATAAAATAAGTCGTACGGCTATGTCAACAACGCGCTTCTTCCCAAAAAGGCCTTCAGCAGTGATCTGCTGGAGGCCTTTTATTAGCTAAACATTATTAACTGAACACTATTAGCTGAACATTGTTATCAGAGTTGCGATTCCGCCTGAAGCCGCAAGGACGATACATACTATTAATACGATTATTATGAGGCAAAAATATGATCTTGCGAAATTCTTAAGGTTAACGTTCGTTGATGTGATTGAAAATACTATCAAAAGTATAAAGCCTACAACTGGAATGGAGAAAAGCAGCTCGTAGCCAAAATATCCCCACATGCTTATCGGTTTGTACTCCGAAGGTATCTGGTTTGATGATTCAAAGTTGTTCTGTTCCATGGTTTTGTCTCCTTTTTAAATTATATTTATCCTTTAAATAATTTTATCACACTTTTCTTCCTATCACCCTCATAAGGCAATAGGATATTAAGTCAGATAATATATTTATAAACCTAAGAACAAGAGGGGATAATAATACCACTTCCGAGTCGGTTATATTTGACAATAATAAAAATAATATTGTTTCTCTTACCCCAATACCACCGGATGCTCCCGGGGTTAAATATCCTGTAACCCAGCCTATAGCAAAGGAACCGGCTATGAGTCTTATGCTTTGAATATATTTTTGCCCTGATAATATCTGCATTATAAGGGAGAGCATCACGCCTCCTGCCATATGACTCAGTGAAAAATACAGAACTGCCATGCCAAAGCCCGCTGCCAGTTTCCAGGAAATAAATATATTTTTCTCCTCTAAAAATCCCCCGATCCTGCCTCGAAAAATATAAAGTGCAGCCAGACACGCCACAATTATAATTACCAGGACCAAGATTATAACTTTATTATTTTCAAGTACGGAAAGCGCATAACTGCCAAGACCCCAGAATCCTATAATCAAAGCCGCTATGACCATTGAAATACTCTCTAAGATCACTCCGATCGCAACTATTGGAACGGTTATATTCTTATCTTTTTCCGCCAGCTCAGCCCTGCCAACATATTGAAAAACATTGCCCGGAATATATTTCATGATATTGGCCTTGGTGAAGGATTTGCACATTTTACAGGGTGATACGCGAAATCCCGTCATGGATATCGTTATGATCCACCAAGGGAAAAATGAAGTCATTATTTGCACAACAGCGATCAACAATACCGGCAAAAGCCTGAGCACGTTCCAAGCGCTGAACACCTCTCGGTAGTCTATGTCCATATTGATTATTCTCTTTGCGAGAAAAACTATAGAGATAATCACAAGAACATTACCGACTATTTTTAATATCTTCTTCCAATCTCTTTTATCAGTCTGCATTATTCTTTTGCAACGGCTATGTACCCTCTTTTCCAAAAATAGGGTAACACAGGGGAATTGCGGTGGCAATTGGAAATTTTGCGCATTTTGCGCAGCGAACACCTCTCAGCCTGCTTCGCAGGCAGCTCCCCTCAAGGGGAGCCTTTATAAATATCGCAAAAGATTAAATCAAAAAATGGCCTGCTGCGGGAGCAACAGGCCATTCTGTATTTATTAAGTTCATATGGTACTGCGATGGGACTTCTCTAGCGCCGAAGTATGACGCTTTTTTCTGGCTCCCCTTTTAGGGGAGCTGACGCCGAAGGCGTCTGAGAGGTCACAATGTCATCCTTAGTTGAGCTTAGTGGTTTCGAACAGGCTCTGGATGAAGAGAGGGCCGTAGTAGTCGTAGGCAAGGTCCATAGTGGTGCCTGCGGGAACGGTTGTTACGTAGTTCTTCTTCTCATACTTGTAGTCGAGTTTAACGGTAACACCACGCTCGGTTGCAGAAATAAGGTGCTGCATGAACTCCTTAGAATAGGTGTTCCACTCTCCCATCTTAAGGGTTATTACCTCGCCCTTACCTGCCTGGTCCATCTGGGTGTATCTGTTCTTGTATATTGCAGTTATTGAAGGAATTATGGTTGTTTCCTTATTAGCTCCGCATGAGCAGTAGTAGCCTTCGAGGCCGTCAGTGTCTTCTGTTGCATCAAAGATTGTGCCGTACTTCCAGGTGTGGACATGAGCAGATGTATTTGAAGCAGATGTGGCATCAGTAAGGGTTACTGTGACATCGACGCTATAATTATTAAGTTTTGCAGAATACGAAACACCAAGACTTGTCGGTATAGTTTTGCCTTTGCCTTCAAACATTGTTTTAAAGCCGCCATAGGTATATGTGTCTGTGAATGCATTAACAGTTTTTTCTTTCGTTTCTAAATTTTCGCCGTTGTATGAATAATAAACATTGATTTTAGTTATAGTAACATCATCATATGTATTTTTTACATACAGTTTTACGCTCTGCCCATCTGTCAATACACAGGTTGTATCTCCTGTCAGCGATAAATCACTAGCCCCACGAGCATCTCCTTTAAACGTCACGTCTACATTATATGTATATGTATCTTCTGCGTATGACTCAACCGGTGCATATACAATAACTGCTACAACAGCAAGCACAATCGCAAGCATTGTTGCCATAATCTCTTTAAACTTCTTCATCTTAACCTCCTTGAAATACCATTAAATACTATAATTTCAGTATTTCAAGGATAGCACGATGACCCCCCCGGTCAATGGTTTCGCAGGCTAATTCCCCAGGCAAGTTCCCACAATTTCCATATATTTTTCAAGTTTTCTGTAAATTTCTTTATTTCTATAAAAGTGTCACACTTCTGCAGCAGTCCATGGTTTATTATTAAACCATCAAAGGAAGAAACCTTCCGGAGATAAAAA
>R20__coassemble_292_pt1 | contig 39174 bp, 31 predicted proteins | sample R20__metabat2_low_PE_052 | metagenome-assembled genome bin R20 | reverse complement strand
GAAGTCGAACAGATGGTAATCTATGTCCTCGTCGTTCTCCTTATTTGTATTGCCCTGCAAGTGGCCTTATTTTCAAAATCGTACAGAAAAAAGTGAAATAATGTAAATTTTAATCATAAAACGTATTGAAATAATGTAATAAAATTAATAAATGCATTGAAATAACGTAACTTAAAATAGAGAAAATGCTTGAAATAATGTAAAAATTGGCATACATTATAAGTGAGGACAATAATGTGAGGTTAAGTTATGTTTAAAAGAAAAGCCTATGATAAATTACTGGATTGGAAGAATAATTATGCCCCAAACTATGCCTGTCTGCTGGAAGGGGCAAGGCGAGTGGGGAAAACCACTATTGCAGAGGAATTTGCGAAAAATGAATATAAATCATATATAAAAGTAGACTTTTCAGATCTGACAGAGTCGATGAGGGATATCTTTGAAAGTATTGCAAACCGGGATGTGTTTTTCCTAAGACTTCAAAATGAAACAGGAATACAGCTGCTTGAAAGACAATCAGTAATTATTTTCGATGAGATTCAGTTGTATCCCAAGGCCAGGCAAGCAATAAAACATCTTGTAAGGGATGGAAGGTATGACTACATAGAGACCGGTTCCCTTATTTCCATAAAGAAAAATGTAAAAGATATCCTGATTCCGTCGGAGGAACATAAGATAAATGTTTATCCGATGGATTATGAGGAATTTTTATGGGCAACCGGTGGGAATTCGAAAATCCTTAGAATGGGATATAACAGCGGCATCCAAATGGGAAATTCATTGAATGCAAAGCTTATGAGGGACTTCAGGATTTATATGGCCGTTGGGGGTATGCCACAGGCGGTTGACAGATATTTATTGACTAATAATCTGGAACGTGTAGACGAAGTAAAAAGGGAAATCATAGAGTTATATCGCGAGGATATAAAAAAGATAGATCAAAGCGGCAGATTATCAGAGATATATGCGTCTGTACCAAGCCAGCTCGCTCTATGTAAAAAGCATTTCGTTATATCAAGTGCTACCGGAAAACGCAAAACCAATAAGGATGAGGAGAGAATATATGAGCTTATTGACTCCGGTATGGTCCTGCCTTGCTACAATGTCTCAACGCCAAGCCTTACACTAGCTCAAAATAAGCTGCAGGAGGACTACAAGCTTTATTTATCAGATGTTGGATTATTTACATGTCTGCTTTTTAATGAGCCAAACGGAGTTGGCCGGGATATATACAGTAAACTGCTAAGCAATAGTCTGAAGGCAGACTTGGGATATTTGTATGAAAATGTGGTGGCGCAGGAAATCGCAGCCAGCGGAAGAAGGCTTTATTTTCATACCTGGAGAAAGGAAAACAGTACTCACAGCTATGAAATTGATTTCCTTGTCCTAATGAATAAAAAAATCGTTCCTATTGAAGTTAAATCCTCTGCTGTAAAGCAGCATAAGTCAATGGATGCGTTTGCTGAGAAATATTCAGATATAGTAGGGCGAAGGATTCTTTTTTCACAAAAGGATGTTTTTGGCGATGGCAGCCTCGAATATAAACCAATATATATGCTGCCGTATTTTTTAGAGTGACAAAAAGTTTGGGACAACGAAACAACAGACGAAACATGCGTTGCGTTAGTTCGCACAGACCGATAGGTCTGCGCAAACTTACGAACGCAGTTTGCCAGAGCGGTCGAAATCTACGATTTCGGGCACCGCGGACGGCTGAGTGTCGTCCAACTTAAACGAGTCTGCGATAAGAAAATCTTATAACTGATGATAGGTTATAAAAATTAGACAATTATATAAGGGAATGATAAAGTAAATCTAAATTAAAAACCTAGTAACGAAGTAGGTAATAAAGGAGATTTACATTATGGGAAAGATTAAGCATTCAGTTGAAGAACTCATCGGTAATACACCGCTTATTGAAATTGACAGTTTTGAGAAGAACAGGGAGATAAATGCTCATATTCTTCTTAAACTTGAATTCAATAATCCACTGGGAAGCATGAAGGATCGAGTTGCCAATGCAATGATAGATGACCTTGAGAAGAAAGGACGTATTAAGCCCGGAGATTATCTGGTTGAATGCTCAAGCGGAAATACAGCAATAGCACTTGCTGCAATCGGCGGTAAGAGAGGCTATAAAGTAAGGATTTATATTGGTGGCGTAAGTGAAGAGAGAATCAAGATACTTAAGGCATTCGGAGCTGAAATAGTAGATATTTTTGCAGATGAGGCTTTCGGCGCTGAAATTCAAAAGACAGGATCGGCAGTGCAGGCAATAACAAATCTGCTTGCTAGGGAAGAGGCCGAAACCGGAAAGCATTTCGAATTTACCAAGCAGGGAAATAATTTTTCAAATCCCGAAATTCACAGCTCTACTACCGGCCCTGAAATATGGGAACAGACTGATGGCAAGGTGGATGTTCTTATAGGAGGAGTTGGATCCGGCGGTTCGATCCGCGGACTTTCAGATTATTTCCGTTCAAAGAATCCGGATTTTAAATCCTATGCTTTTAATCCTACGGAGGATTCAGGAGAGGCAATACAGGGAGTACACAGATTCACGGCTCTGCCTGAGGGAGATATGCCTACCAATATCAATACCGTCCCTTATGATGAGATCGTGGAGATCAACAAGGATGAGGCTTTCAGGACTGTAAATGCCATAGCAAGGGAGGAAGGCCTTTTAGTGGGAATTACCACCGGAGCAGGAATCTATATTGCTGCTGAATTAGCCAAGAAGCCTGAATATTCCGGGAAAAATATCATCGTTTTGGCTGTAGATGATGGTGTTAAATATCTTTCAACGGATCTGTTTGATGATCAATACAGATAAAAGTTTTTAATCCCTCGGAGAGTGTGCCGGGGGATTTTTTACAACTTGAAAATAAAAGTAAGGAAATTACATTTATGAGCAGAAATATCAGTATAGGCTGGAAAGATCAATTTCGACAGGTGCCAGTTGAAGACCTTCTAAAAATTGTGTTGGAAACCGAAAAATGGCAGGCACGGTATGAAAAGAAGAGTGAATTCGGGATATTTTATGATTCAATGATTGAGGGTCGGTTTACTTATTCGGATACACCGCTTGTGGGAACAAACTCTTTTTTTGGAGGAAATGCCGGAATAGCCCTATTTTATCTTAGACTGTACATACTTACTGAAGATGAAAAATGGCTACACAAGGGAGCATTGCTTATTGATCACATAATAGGAAACTATAGAGGAACATCAGAATATGATTATACTCAAAATGGCGGAAATACCGGTAACGGAAATGGCGTTTTGGGTGGCCCCGCAGGAGGTGGCCTGATCGCTGAAATATACTTTCAATACACACATGATAGAAAATACAGAGATTATGCTCTGCTTATAGCGGATGATGCAATAGCTGCGGCGGTAACAAAAGGACGCGGCATTACCTGGTCGGGCGGATATGGTTATGTCGCAGAGGGCAGCATGACATTGTTTTTTAAATATATGTTCGAAAAAACTCGGGTCAAGAGCTACTATGATGCTGCGTTAAGTACCGCATATTATATTGCGGATCAGGCAGAGACGGTGCCTCTTGTAAGCGGGAAGAATGGCAGACGCTGGTATGCATTTGACTCTGAAGGGGCAGGATACGGTGGAAAGGGATATTTCCCGGGATATTTTCATGGAACAGCTGGATCAGCTTATCTGTTGGCTGAAATTTATGAACTGACGGGGAATTCTGAACTTCTGGAATTGGCAGAAGAGGGTGCCTTATATATTATGAATATTGCAGATGAGGACCCGGATGCATTCGATGGTGAAGGGGCCGCCCTTGTGAAATACAATGATCCATTATTTCCTGATATTTACTACATCGGACAGTGTCAGGGAGCTGCAGGTACCAGCAAATTGTTTTATAAGTTGTATGAACTTACCCGAGAGAAAGCATATCTTGATGAAGTGATAAAACTGACAAACGGCATGATAGCCTCCGGTGCTCCCCAAAAGCATTCAAGAGGTTTCTGGCATGTAGAAAATTATTGCTGCGGAGCGGCCGGTATGCTGGAGCATTTTCTGCACGTTTATGACCTGACAGGAGATAGAAAATACTATGACAAGGCTGTGGAATGTGCAGACGTACTGGTAAGAGATTCGTTCAACGATGATGGACAGGGACGACGTTGGTACACGGTCACCAATCGGCATATGCCGCAGGAACTGCTTGCACCATGCGGATTGTATAACGGAAGTCTTGGAATCGCAAACTCACTGCTGGAACTTTATAATCACGATGTGAGATATAAAAAACTGCCGGGATATATTGATGATCCATATAGATAAAGAAGGAAATTAAGAATTATGGAAGACTACAGAGCATATGAATTTAAGATAGGGAAGCCCTTCAGATATACAGATAATGCAGAGCCTGAAAGATACCTTGAAAAGGTATATGAGGCAGAGGCCTGGATACGTCAGTTTCAGAAGGAAGATAAGGATGGAATATATTGGAGCATTGATGAAAATAAACCCATTGACTTTTCTTTTTGCGATGGGATATCCGGACTTGCATATTTTTATCTGGAGCTTGGAAAGGCAACAAAAAATGAAGAATATACAGATATAGGGCTGAAGGCTTCCCAATATCTTGCACGAAACTGGAGAAAGACCCTTTCGGCAAAGGGCTTTTTTGATTCACCTAATGTAGAACTTAATATTGCCTCAGGTACTATAAGTCTTGCAACGGTTTTACTGCAAACATACAGGAATTATAAGAGGGACATTGAGGAAAAGGCACTGCGGGAAATCGCAGATGAGATATTATCAAGAAAAATTGAGACGGGAGGGGAGATTACCTGGACGGATGATCCTACCCTGCTCTTTGACGGCGGCATAGAATTATTTTTCATAGCACTTGCCGAGACTCTTGATTCCAAGGAGTATGATCATGCTATCGTTGCCTTGGTGGATCACATACTGTCCAAGGAGATAAGAGATGAACGTGGAGGCAGCAGATGGGAAAATTTATTAGCAGGATACACACTTGATAAGAGACCTAATTTTGAACTCGGAACGGCCGGTGTAGGTTATATCCTCAGCAGAGCCTATGAATATACCCACGACGTCAAATATCTTGAAGCGGCTGAGAGAGCCGCCAAAAACATCAGAGCAATTTCCGTAAGACGCGGCCGGGGAATCCTGGTCCCCTACAGAGATGAACCGACAGAAGGTCTGATATTCTATGTGGCGACCTGTCATGGCCCTGCAGGTACGAGTAAGCTTTTTTATAATCTGTATAAGCTCACAGGGAAAACGGAATATCTTGAGACTATCGACGAACTGTATGAGGGACTGCGGGCAATAGGTGTACCGGAAAGACAGTCAGCCGGATATTGGAATAATACCTGCATTTGTTGCGGAACGGCAGGTACACTTCAGTTTTTCTTAAATTATTATAACGTAAGTGGAGAAAGGAAAAGCCTGGAAGCAGCCATCAAGGCGGGAAATATTCTTTTATCTGAAAACGAGAAAAGAGTTGCCGGACGAACCTGGCCCCTTGCCTTTACAAGAGTGACACCGGAAAAGATATCGGAAACCTATGCATATAATAACGGCTCTTCGGGAATAGCATCGGCTTTGCTGCAACTTTACCTTACACTGACAACAGGCTATAAATACGACAAGCTTATTGATGATCCATATCCGCAGAAGGCAATATGAATATACCGGAAATAACTAAAGACCATATATTTGAAGAAGTAAACAGAGGCAGGTACAGAGCTAAAAACCGTCTTTTTCGGTCGGCTGCTGTTACATTAAATACAGATCCCTCCGGAAGGATTAATGATGAAGTCATTGGGATTTATGAAAAAATGGCAGCAGGTGGTGTGGGGACCATATGCTATGAAGCAGTTCCGGTGCTGAGATACGAAAGGCTTACACAGGATTTCTTCAATCTGCCCAAGGATCAGATGCTGGGATCCTACGTCAATTATTTTGACTCGGATGACATGATAGAAGAACACAAAAGACTTGTGAGTGCCGTGAAAAAATATGATACACAGATCGTAATGCAGCTGGTTCTTTCCACCTATAAAAGAAAAAATGAGGATGGCAGCTTTAATCCGGTAGATTTAGACAATCTGACCGGGGAGGAATTTAAAGAGATAGAAAATGCATTTGTCGATTGCGCGATCAGGGCTTCCAAAGCAGGATACGATGGGATACAGCTTCATTTAGCACACGGTTTTTTCCTGTGCAGGCTTATCAGCAGGTTCTGTAATCACAGAACTGATGAATATGGAACGGACAGGCTTAAGCTTATCAGAAATATTTACAAAAGGATACGTGACAACGTATCAGAGGATTTTCAAATAGGCGTGAAGATCAATGAATATGAATTCATGACAGATGAGCAGGAAAAAGAAGAGGGTAGCAGGAATATAAGCGCAGTTCCAATCTGCAAGGAGTTGTTTGATATGGGCTTTGATCTGGTGGAATTTAGCGGGAAGCCGGCAATGAGATGCGGTATAAAGCCATACGAAAATGAGGCATATTTTCAGGATTCGGCTTATGAACTGAAAAAACTGGTTTCTTTAAATAAAGATAAGACTGTTGCCGTCACAGGGGGAAACAGGAGCCCTCAGTATATAAATTCACTGTATTTGCGAACAGGGATCGACGTGTACGGAATCTGCAGACCGCTGATACGTGAGGCTAACCTGCCAAACCGCTGGAAGAGCGGAGATTTAAGAGCGTCAAAATGTTTATCCTGCAATCGATGCGGAAGTGCTGTGGATTGCCCATTTGAGGAGTAGAATATGTCGGAGAGAAATCTTGATTTTGACAAAATAACAGACCGAAGAGGCACAAAAAGCTTAAAATATGACTTTGCATCTAAGTACGGACGGCCGGATGATGTACTTCCGCTTTGGGTGGCAGACATGGATTTTAAGACCTCGTCTTATATTGAGGATGCCATAAAGAAGGTAGCAGAGCATAATATTTACGGCTATTCGAATATACAGTCAGGAGATGGTTTTTTTGAAGCTGTTGCGGGGTGGATGAAGAGACATCATAACTGGGAGGTTTTGCCTGAGTGGCATGTTCATACGCCTGGTGTATGCTTTGCCATATCCCTTGCAGTAAGGGCATATACAAATGAAGGAGATGCCGTGATCATCCAGCAGCCGGTTTACTATCCCTTTAGCAGCATTGTACTGCAGAACGGAAGAAAACTTGTGACCAACACCCTTTTATATGACGGTGAAGGACATTACACTATAGATTTTGAGGATTTTGAAAATAAGATAAGAGAGAATAATGTAAAGCTCTTTATACTTTGCAATCCGCATAATCCTGTGGGACGGGTGTGGACAAAGGAAGAACTTGAAAGACTGGGGAATATCTGTAAGAAATATAATGTTATCGTGTTCAGCGATGAAATACATTTTGATTTTATCTGGTCAGGTACTCATCATGTTTTTCAGGAAGTAAAGAAGGAGTTTGGGGACTTTGCACTTACCGCAACGTCGCCGAGCAAGACCTTTAATTTAGCAGGTGCCCAGCAGTCCAATATATTTATTAAAAATGCCAAACTGAAGGAAAGATTCGTGAAGGAATACGAGATATCGGGACTTGATGAGCCAAATATTTTCGGAATAGCAACAACTCAGGCGGCCTATACCTACGGGGATGAATGGTATAGCGGGGTCTATGACTATATAAAGGCCAATATTGAATTTGCAAAGGAATATACGGAAAAAGAGCTTCCGGGAGTAAAACTTATACCTACGGAAGGCACGTATCTTATATGGCTTGATTTTAGCGGCACGGGTATCGATGCAGTAAAACTTGATGACCTTATAATAAATAAGGGCAAGCTTTGGCTTGACAGCGGCAGGATATTCGGAAAAACAGGAGCCTGTTTCCAGAGGATAAACGCAGCCTGCCCTCGAAGCATACTTAAGGAAGCCCTTGACAGGATAAAAATATGTCTTTAATAATTATGGATTTTACCTCTTCTCCTTTTTAGTGATATAATGATAAGGTTGATTTTGAGAATATTAAGTTGGCTTTAGTCAATATAAGTTTACATAACTTAGAGAGGAGAATAAAAATGACAAAGATTGATATTTTTTCGGGATTTCTCGGAGCAGGAAAGACCACTCTTATTAAGAAGCTTCTTAAGGAAGCGATGAATAGTGAGCAGGTTGTTCTTATTGAGAATGAGTTCGGTGAGATAGGAGTTGACGGAGGCTTCCTTAAGGAGGCAGGTATTGAGATAAAGGAAATGAATTCCGGCTGTATCTGCTGCTCGCTTGTAGGTGACTTCGGTACATCACTTAAGGAAGTGCTCACACAGTATAAGCCAGACCGAATCCTTATCGAGCCCTCAGGTGTCGGTAAACTTTCAGATGTTATGAAGGCAGTTAAGAACGCAATTGATGAGCATGATGTAGTGCTTAACAGCGCCGTTGCTGTTGTTGATGCATCCAAGGCCAAGATGTATATAAAGAACTTCGGCGAGTTCTTCGTTAATCAGATCGAGCATGCGGGAACCATTATCCTTAGCCGTACACAGAACCTTGACAAGGCTAAGCTTGATGCTGCAATCGCACTTATCAGAGAGCATAATCCCAAGGCTACCATAATTACCACACCCTGGGATGATATAGAGGGTAAAGATATACTTGATACAATAGAGGGTGCTAAGGACCTCGAAAAGGAACTTATGGAGGAACTTGCCCATCATCACGATGACGAGGATGAGCACGAGCATCACCACCATCATCACCACCACGACGATGATGATGACGAGGACGAGCACGAGCATCATCACCATCACGACGACGATGACGACGATGACGACGATGATGATGACGAACACGAGCATCATCACCACCACGATGATGACGACGATGATGATGACGAACATGAGCACCATCATCATGAGCATGACGAGAACTGCACCTGTGGATGCCATGATCATCATCACCACCATCATCATGATGCAGATGAGGTATTCACAAGCTGGGGAATGGAGACAGCAACCTCATATACCAAGGCTGAGATCGAGGATATACTTTCTAAGCTTGATGATGAAGAAAAATATGGTATCGTATTAAGAGCCAAGGGAATGGTTCCCAACACAGAAGGCGGTTGGGTATACTTTGACTATGTTCCCGAGGAGTCAAACGTACGTGATGGAAAAGCCGATGTAACCGGAAAGTTCTGCGTTATCGGTTCTAAGCTTAAGGAAGACGAATTAAGCAAACTTTTCAATAAATAGGATTCAGATTAAGTGACACAGGTGTCATAATGCTATTAGATGGTATTCGGAGGAACAAAGAAATAATGAAGCCGGTATTTATTATTAATGGCTTTCTTGAAAGCGGAAAGACGGAGTTTATCAATTATACTCTCGCCCAGCCCTATTTCAGGACTAAAGGAAGAACGCTTCTTGTCGTTTGCGAGGAGGGTGAGGTTGAATATGATCCCGTCCTTCTTAAGAAGACAAAGACTGACCTTGCAATCATAGAGGAACTTGAGGATTTTACCACAGAAAAGCTCATGGAGCTTGATAAGGCATATAATCCCGAGAGAGTGATAATCGAGTGGAACGGCATGTGGGATTTCAGGTCCCTTAAGCTTCCTTTCCATTACAAGGTGGAGCAGCAGATAACAACCATAGATGCTTCAACCTTCAGCATGTATTACACCAATATGCGTTCGCTCCTTAACGAAATGGTTAAGAAGTCGGAGATGATAATATTTAACAGATGTGACGACCTTATTGATGAGCTTCCTTCCTTTAAGAGAAACATAAAGGCCGTGAACCAGGGCGCTGATATTATCTTTGAAGGCAGGGACGGAGAGATAAGCACTATCTTTGAGGATGACCTTCCCTTTGACTTAAATGCTCCCATAATCGAGCTTGATAATGAGGGCTTCGGAATCTGGTACATTGATTCCCTTGATAATGTGGAAAGATATGTGGGAAAGACCATACGCTTTACCGCAATGGCTGTTACACCTCCGGAATTTCCCAAGGGATATTTCATTCCCGGCCGTATGGCTATGACCTGTTGCGCAGATGACCTGGCTTTCTTAGGCTTTGCCTGTGAATATAAGGATGCTGACAAGCTTCGTGACAGACAGTGGGTCAAGGTTACAGCTAAGGTTGCAAAGGAATATTTTTCCGACTATGAGGGAGAGGGGCCGGTGCTTAAGGCGATATCGGTTGAACTTACCACCAAACCCAAGGATGAGGTAATATCCTTCCAGTAGCACTTCGTTTTGATACAAAGATATAGATTCATAAGCGGGGAGATAAATGTTTCAATACAGCTTCGGGCAGTGGGTTCTTTTCTTTTATATCTACTGCGTATTTGGGTGGTGCATCGAATCCACCTATGTTTCCATTAAGACTAAAAAAATTACAAACAGGGGCTTCATGAGAGGCCCCTGGCTTCCTATATACGGGTCTGGCGCCATAGTTATGCTATTCTGCGCAAGTCCCGTTGCGGGAAATATATTGCTCACCTTTCTTTTTGGCATGGTGGGAGCATCGATACTTGAGTTCTTCACGGGAATGGCCATGGAGGCTATATTTAAGGTGAGATATTGGGACTACTCAAACAGACGGTTTAATATCATGGGGCATGTCTGTCTGGGAAATTCCATAGCCTGGGGACTGCTTACAATTCTGCTTACAAGGATCGTGCATACTCCCATAGAGAGTCTGGTGCTTTCAATCCCCAGATCAACGCTGAATACGATAGTCGGTATCTGGACTGTTATAATAGCTGCTGACTTTGCGCTGTCATTCAAGGCCGCAATAGACATAAGGCGTGTCCTTGTGCAGCTTGAAAGGGCTAAGGACGAGATGGAAAGGATACAGAAGAGGCTTGATGTTCTGATCGCCGTGACTTCCGATGGACTTAAGGACAGGAAGGACGCCTTTGTTGACGGAGTTAAGGACAAGGCAGGAGACTTCGTTGATTCCGTTAAGGATAAGACAGGTGCCGTTAAAGACGGCGTTACAGATGAGATAGCAGACCTTAGGGTTAAGTATGCCGTACTTCGTGAAAAGCAGTTTAGTTTAAGAGGTCTTAGCGATTATATCCAGCGAAGCGTTATCCGCGGTAATCCCACAATGACCTCACATAAATTTGCTTCAGCTCTTGATATGATCAAGAATGCCGTATATTATCACAAGAATGATGATGAGGAAGAAATATAGAAGAAATTATTTTTAATTTTTGCTTGACTTAATACGAATGTTTTGATACTATATTTGAGTGCGCTGAGCACGGTACGCGGAAGTGTCGGAACTGGCAGACGAGCAAGACTAAGGATCTTGTGCATATTGCTTGCGTGTGGGTTCAAGTCCCATCTTCCGCAGTATAAATTAAAAGGGTTAAGCCAAATGGCTTAGCCCTTTTTGATTTATATGCCGGAAGATGGGACTTAAATATTTATCTCTACCCTCGCATCCTGTATTCCGTGGGCGTTAAAGAGTATGCCTTTTTGAAACTTCTGCAAAAATAATCCACACTTGAAAACCCTGTCTCGAAGGCGATAGCAGTTATCTTTTTTTCGGTATTTAAGAGAAGGAGAGCGGCCTGTCTTAGCCGGTAGCTTATGAGGTAATTTACGGGAGTTATCTTGAGATTTTCATTGAAAAGATGCAGGGCACTGCTCTTACTTATATTGACAGAGGATGAAATGTCCTCAAGATCTATATCTTTATCATAATTTAAGTGTATATACTGCATCATGAGCTGAAGGCGGTTTTGCTTAAAGCTACTCTCAACGTTTTCATGAGAAATAAAAGTACCATTTCCTGCGATCAGCGACCAAAGCTTCTGAACATAAGAGGAAACAAGCAGTTCATCCATGCTTTCACCACTTTGAAGAAGGATTATATCTTTCATTATGTTAAGGGCCTCGGCCTGCCATGGAATATCAGGACGGAAGATAACGTACTTTGTTTGGGAACTTATGATGGGGAAAACATATTTTTCATATATAAGGCTCTCAGAAGAGGCGATGAATGAGGGATGAAAAAGGAAATTAGGTATGATCACATCATCATCTGAAGACATACGGTGAAGAACCCTTGAATTTATCATTATCCCTTCGCCACATGTAAGTTCGAAATTATCAGTTCCAACATTAAATTCTACATTTCCGCTTTCTATATATACGAATTCAAGCTCTGTATGCCAGTGCCAGTTCACGCAGTTAAAATCAAAGAGCGCCAGATTTTCATAATAATAATGAAAAGGATAGGCTTCGCTTCCGTGCCGGGCTGTTTCCATTAAGCTTTCATCAGTTGATATCTTTGTTACCTGGTCTTTAAAGGTATCGTTATTTTTCATATATTTCCCAATTGATTCTCATTACAATAAAATTACGATATATTACAGTAAAACGACTATAATATACAATGATTTATAACATAAATATATCATATAATGCAGATGGTTGATACAACAACCAAATGATAAATATGTGAAAACAGGAGAAAACAATGAAAAATTACAAAAAGACCAAGACAGCCTGTTACATGGGATTTATAACTCAGGCAATCCTGGCGAATTTCGCACCGCTTTTATATCTTAGGTTTCATTCGCAATACAATATTTCACTGGGAAATATAGCACTTATTTCAACCTGCTTTTTCTTTACACAGCTTTTGGTGGATCTTTTCTGCGCCAAGTTCGTTGACAGGATCGGCTACAGGACCTCTATAGTAACATCTTCCATATGTTCGGCGGTTGGACTTATCGGACTTGCATTTCTTCCTGATATAATGCCTGATCCTTTTGTGGGGATAATCATAAGCGTTATCATTTATGCCCTTGGAAGCGGACTTATAGAGGTCCTCTGTTCCCCTATCATCGAGGCCTGTCCCTTCGAAAATAAAGAAGCGACCATGAGCCTTCTTCATTCCTTTTATTGCTGGGGATCTGTTGGAACCATTCTCTTTGCAACCCTTTTCTTTGCCCTTTTCGGAATAGAGAGCTGGAAGATTCTTGCCATTATCCTTGCTATTGTTCCTGCGGTAAATATATACAATTTTGCAACCTGCCCCATAGAGAATCTGGTTGATGAGGGTGAGGGCATGAGCATTCCCTCTCTTTTTAAAACCCCGCTATTCTGGGTGGCTCTTGTTCTCATGGTCTGCTCAGGAGCATCGGAACTTTCAATGTCACAGTGGGCATCAGCTTATGCTGAATCAGCCTTAGGACTTACGAAGACCATGGGAGATCTTTTGGGACCCTGTATGTTTGCCGTTGCAATGGGAATAAGCAGAGTTATGTACGGAAAGTACGGGGAGAAGGCAGATCTTAGTAAATTCATGCTTGGGTCGGGAGCGCTGTGCGTGTTCTGCTATGTGCTTGCCTCTCTTATAGAAAATCCGATAGTAGGACTTATCGGCTGTATATTATGCGGCTTTTCGGTGGGAATCATGTGGCCGGGAACCTTAAGTATATCTTCAAAGAAATTTCCCTCAGGCGGAACTGCTATGTTTGCCCTGCTTGCAATGGCAGGCGACTTAGGCGGAAGCATAGGGCCTGGAATCGTAGGGCGCGTTACGCAGAATGCAGGGGATAATATAAGGGCAGGCTTAAGGCTCGGACTTATATTCCCACTCATTATGATGGTAGGACTTGTTATTTTCAGTTACCTTAAAACGGAGAAGAATCAATGAAGATAGAACATATTGCAATGTATGTAAAGGATTTGGAGCAGGCAAAATGGTTTTTTGAATACTATTTTGATGGCAGGTCTAATGAGGGATATCATAATCTTACAACCGGCTTTTCATCATATTTTCTTACCTTTGATGATGGAGCGAGGCTTGAGATAATGACAAGACCCGAAATAAGCGGAAAGATAAAGGAGAACACTTCCCTTGGCTATATCCATCTTGCCTTTTCTGTAGGAAGCAAAGAGAAGGTAGATGAGCTCACGGACCATCTTAAAGACGCGGGGTATAAGGTTATTTCAGGCCCCAGAACTACTGGAGACGGATACTATGAAAGCTGCATAGAAGGAATCGAAGGGAACCTTATCGAAATAACTAAATAACGTGACATTTTGAGCCAAATAGTATAGAATACACCTTGTACTATTTGGGGCTTTGAAGGCGTGGCCACAACCCGGGTAACGGGCTGTGGCTTTGTTGCTTTTTGGGGGAATATAAATATATGGCAGAAAACAAAAAGAAAAAGTTTTTTCATAAGGGGAATCTCATTAAGTGGTATGAGTACAAGATGCAGTATGATACCGATGAAGAAGACCTTAAGGAAAAGGGGGAAGATAAGGTAGAAGACATCACTGACAATGCAAGTGGCGGTGGAGAAATTCCGGATTACAGGCGGGAACTTTCAGAGGAAGAATTCGCACAGAAGATGGGAGAACTTAATGATGATGATCAGGCTCTCGTAGCTGATATTCTTTCCAGATTTTCCGATGCAAAGCAGACGCTTGTTGATGATCTTCTTGAGAATGGTACAGGAAATGACAGCGCGGGTGAACCCTCGGAGGAGGATATCATTTCAAGGATATGTGCACCCAAGCAGAGTAATGTTGATTCCCTTGTTAACATGGCAAGGGATGGAATGTAGGAGGAAATAAAATGGCACCTGATAACAGACCCCGTGGAAGAGAAACCACGCATGTGGGTGGAACAGGACAAGTACATAAGGAAGGCTCCGGACTTGGAACAGGCCCGGTTGGAAACGGAGGAAGACAATCATCTTCTGCGGGAGCTTCGTCACATGGAAGCGCGCCTCACGGTAATTCTTCCCATGGTCCTGAAAGAGGAAATTCCGGCAACAGGAATTCATCAGGAGGCGGACTTGGCAAACTGATTTCTATAATTGCGGCAGCAGTTGTTCTTCTTGGAGGAGGCGGCGGCCTTCTTTCGGGAGTTTTAGGAGGATCGGGAAATACATCCTCTTATGATACAAGCTCTACTTATTCAAGCACTTCATCCTCAAGTACCACAAGCGCTGACGCCCTTTCCGGGATCCTTGAGATGCTCATAAGCGGATATACAACTTCCTCATCCGAATATTCTGATATTATGTCAACCTATTCGGACACAAGCTACAATTCAGCAAGTGAAACAAACACCGCTTCAATTGACACTTCCGTTGCCTCAGGAAGCCGTGAAAAATATACAAGCATAGTAGGCTCAGGCGCTGATCAGGTTACCATTATGGTATACATGTGCGGAACCGATCTTGAAAGTAAGAGCGGAATGGGCACGGCAGATCTTCAGGAGATGGCTAAGGCCACTCTTTCGGAGAATGTTAATCTCATTGTCTACACAGGCGGCTGCTCTAGTTGGAAGAACAATGTTGTTTCTTCATCAGTTAACCAGATTTACCAGGTAAAGGACGGAGGACTTAAGTGCCTTGAAAAGGATATGGGCACCGGAGCAATGACGGATCCTGCCACACTTACTGAGTTCATTAAGTACTGTGCGGAGAACTATCCAGCAAACCGTAACGACCTTATATTCTGGGATCACGGCGGCGGATCACTTAGCGGTTACGGCTATGATGAGAAGTATTCATCATCCGGTTCCATGAAGCTTTCAGGCATAAACACAGCACTTAAGGATGCCGGTATTAAATTTGATTTCATAGGCTTTGATGCCTGCCTTATGGCAACTGTTGAAAACGGTCTCATGCTTTCTGATTATGCAGACTACATGATCGCTTCAGAGGAGACAGAGCCCGGTGTTGGCTGGTATTATACTAACTGGCTTACCTCGCTTTCTTCTGACCCTTCAATGTCTACAGTTGAGATCGGCAAAAATATAATAGATGACTTCGTGAACGTCTGCGCAAGCAAGTGTTCAGGACAGAAGGCAACCCTTTCGGTTGTTGACCTTGCGGAATTAAGTAATACGGTTCCCTCTAAACTCTCTGCATTTTCAAGTGCCACAGCATCTCTTATTAAAGAGGACGACGGTTATGCCACCGTTTCAACGGCGCGTAATAATACCAAGGAATTTGCCGAGTCTTCAAAGATAGACCAGATAGACCTTATCCACTTTGCAACTTTGCTTGATACCAATGAGAGTAAGGAACTTGCGGATGCACTTAAGGGTGCGGTTAAATATAACAGAACTGAGAAGACAATACAGAATGCTTATGGACTTTCCATATATTTCCCCTATAAGAAGGTATCAAAGCTTCAGTCAATGGTATCAACCTATGATGCCATAGGAATGGATTCTGAATACACCAGATGTATCGAGGCCTTCGCCTCAGCTGAAGGGGCAGGACAGTACCAGACAGACGGAAGTTCGTTAAGTTCAATGCTTAATGCCCTTATGGGAAGAAGCAATATATCCGACGAAAATGACACTACTGTCAATTCTTTTGATGAAAGTAAACTCGTTTTCACTAAGAATTCAAATGGCGAAAATGTCATTAAATTAAGCGAGGATGACTGGAAAAATATAACCCTTCTTGATCTTAGTGTTTACTATGATGACGGTGAGGGATTCATAGACTTAGGACTTGATAACGTATATGATTATGATGATGACGGGAATCTCATCAGTGCTTTCGACGGCTCATGGATGTCAATAGACGGACAGGTTGTTCCTTATTATCACACGGATACTGAGGAGAATGGAGACACCTATTCAATTAACGGCTATGTTCCTGCTTTTGTTAATGGCGAAAGGGCTGAGATACTTATCCGCTTTGACAATGATCATCCGGAAGGCTATATCTCAGGTGCACGATATATTTATGAGGACGAAAATACTGAGACCGTTGCTAAGAACACCATAGCCTTAAGCGCAGGAGATGAGCTTCAGTTCATATGCGATTATTACACCTACGAGGGTGAGTATGAAGACAGCTATATCTTAGGTGATACTCTTGTTCTTTCAGATGATCCGGTCATCGGAAACATAGACCTTGAGAATGCTGATAAGGTTTCTGCTTTGTATGTATTTACCGACATATATCAGCAGAAGCACTATTCCGAGGTGCTTCCTTAGAAGTTAGAATCCGGGATCTTATTATAAATAAAAAGAAGGCTTCTTTGCGGAAGCCTTCTTTAATTTTAATTTGAACCTTCTTTAATTATTGTTTAATTCTCGGAATCATTATTTTGGAAGATACTCTTTTTATGTTTCTCAAGGGCAAAGAGAAGGATAAGTCCAAGTACTCCGCAGGATAATACCTCACCTGCACCAACGGTAAGTGCAAGAAACCAGTATGCATCGGTAAGACCATAGGCATATATAAGCACGAATGGTACAATTATTGTGTTAGCAACAATTGGAGGAATGGGAGCAAGGAACTTATGTTTCCGAAGAAGATAGGTTCCGAAAGCACCGATAAGTGTTGCAAGGGAACCGAAAACCACATCCCATATGGCTGCGCCTGTGATATAGTTGCTTAAGAGGCAGCCGATAAAAAGTCCCGGTATTGCAGCTGGTGTGAAGTACGGCAGAATAGTGAGAGCCTCTGAAATCCTTACCTGGATGGCTCCGCTTGCCAGATTGAAGGCGCTGATAAAGAGAGTCAGCACCACGTAAAGCGCGGCAATGACACCGGCATTACACAGATAGTACACGTTTTTCTTTTTCATTTGTTTTCTCCTTTAGTTTTGTTTAACGTGAGGAAGGTCTCGAACTCACGAAGAGTTATTCTATCATATTTTTATTCTGAAAGGAAATATATCTTTATGAAAATATCAACCATAAAAAGAATGCTTTCGCTTCTTATGGCTTCATGCCTTTTAATTACAGGATGCGCGGTTAGTGATGATGAGGCATCTGCTGACGAGGCACCTTTAAGTGAAGAAGTCCAAAGCGAAGAGGGAACGGAAGACTTCGCTGAAACCTCTGCAACAGATGCTGCGGTCATGGAACTTCCTGCCATGCCCTCATATGAGGAGGTTAAGCTTCCCGTCTACCGGGGTTCCATGGACACAACTGAGACCATAGCCGTCAGGTATTTTGAGGATGAGAAAGATATTGCCTATGTTTCTCTTTCGGATTACTACGATATGCTTGTAAGGGATGGTGTGACGAAGAGAGCTTCCCTTACTTTAACAGAAGATAACGGAGTATTTTGCGCCGTGACGAAGGACGGGTCATCTGCTTATTTTGATCCTGTAAATTCAACCGTTACCTCTGAGGATTTTCTTTCCTTTGCCAATACGACTATCCTTGTTGGGGAGGATTATTCTGATGTTTCCTATGATGGAGCACCCTTTGTTCAGTATGATCATGTGGAAACGACAGGAGCTAAGGAAACAGTATTTGATCTTTCGGAATATGGGATCAGAATGCTTGCGGATGAAAATGATATCTATCTTCCCTTTACGGTGACGTCGATACTTTTTTCGGGTGTCATGCTGAGATACTACGTGCTATCTTGCGGTGCTGTTTATGAGTTCGGAGGCTTTGATACTTCCCTTGATTATTCTTATTTTGCAGGAAATGAAAGCTTCGTTACTGATATTTTTGAGGATGGTAAGAGATCGGAGGCTGATGCGGCACTTTCCTACTCATGCCTTTGCTTTACGGTTGATAATTTTTCGGGCTTTCCCGGAATAAGCATAATTGAAGCTTCGCCTTATAACCTTGAGGAAAGCGGACTTGATAAGGCCCTTGATGCAACAGATTATGGCCGTAGAACCAAGGAATATCTTAAATCAACTTCCTGGGCAGAGTATCTTGCAGGGTTATACATGGTAAACGCTCTTTTCTATGACGGAGGACATTCGTGGCTGTCATATAATGGATATATTTATTCCTATGATGAAGATGGAAATGCCAATATATTTATGTCGGAGGATATGTATCAGGAATTTCGTGAGCTTGCAAGCGAAGTCGGTGATGAGGAGCCGATAGGCACCTATTCTGATGAATATACAGAGATGTTTATGACATACTATCTATGCAAAGATACTAAGAAGAAGGTCTTTAACTTAAGCGATGAGGAGTATGAAAACGGCTTCTACCGGGAAGAAGGGGACACTGCGATAATTTCCTTTGACAGCTTTATGTTTGATATGCAGGCTTGGAAGGATTATTATGCATCAGGCTGCAGCGGAGATGTTCCTTCAGACAGCATGGGTGTTCTTCACAACGGATTTTTAAAGGCGGGGGAGAATCCCGAGATCAAAAATATAGTCATCGACCTTACGAGCAACGGCGGCGGAAGCAGTGACTTCCTTGTTACACTTATGGAAATGCTTACCGGTGAAGGCTACCTTAACGTATATCTTGGGGTGACGGATGAAACCCAGAAGACCTATTATAAGACGGATACGGATTTTAACGGTGTCTTTGATGAAAACGACGGAAAATATGACTATAATTTCGCTATCCTTGTAAGCAACTTTTCATTTTCATGTGCATCGATGTTCCCTACACTTGCCCATGATGAGGGCGTTCTCATAATAGGAGAGGAGCCAGGCGGCGGAACCTGCATGGTACTTGATAATGCAGATACCAATGGGCTTACATACAGGCTCTCAAGCTTCATGAAGTGTGTGAATAAGGATGGACTTGATGTTGAAGAGGCAAAGAAATCATTAGTTGACATAACTATAGATACTCCCGAAACTGAAATCGTAAACGATGAGGGCCTTCCCAGCACTGAGAAGGATTATACCGGATTTTATGATCTTAAGTATTTAAGTTCGCTCTTCTAACCCCGGCTACAATCAAATTTTCCTATTCTCTTTCATTTTATCCCCTATTATTGTAAAATATACTCTGTGTAGTTATGTTCTGGTTATGAACTAATGAATGGGGATATATGTTAACAGATCAACAGATTCAGACCTTCCTTAAGGAAGGCTTCACAGATGCTCAAATTGAAGAAATAAATATAGGACTGGATAATGGAGTCCAGGTGTCTGTTTATGCCAGGAAAGACCTTATGTCCCAGCAGATGTATCAGCTGCGTTTGGGACTTCAGAACGGGGTTTCCATGCACGAATATGCAGACCCCGGCTATGACTGGTTCCAACTTGAAGAAATAAGACTGGGCCTTGAGAATGAAATTGACGTAAAGAAATACGATTCCAAGGAACTTGATTCAAAGAAGATGCACCAGATGCGTCGTGGACTTGAGGATGGAATGGATCTTTCCGACTTCCTCAAATACGATGCCGATGTAATGAAGGAGATCCGAAAGGCTCTGCTTTCAAAGGTTGATATTTTAAGTTGCGTTGAGCAGGGATATGAGGCTACACAGCTTCGGGAAATCAGAATAGCCGCTGCAGAACGCCTTGATATATTTAATTATATAAACCCTGAATTCAGGTCAGTTGCGCTTAGCGAAATAGCAGAGGGGTTAAGGAACGGTATTGATGTTGAACCCTATGCAAAGACCATATATTCCTGGTCGCAGATGGAAGAACTTAGACTGGGAATTGAAGCCCAGGTTGACATAACATATTATTCTTCTCCCCTTTATGACAGGTACCAGATGCGTGAGATCCGCCTCGGACTTGAGGACGGATTAGAGGTTACCGAATACAGTTCTTTAATGTATCCTGCTTCGGATATGCAGCGCATAAGAAAGCATCTGCTTTCAAATGGTGGCGCGACGGAACCGGGTGAGGTTCCTGAGGAACTTAAAGGGCAGGAAAACAGAGACGGTGTGCTCATCAACATTTCAAATGATGATATGACCGCATATATTTGCATCAATAAGCTCGCCTACGGCAAGATAACCTACAAGGATATCATGAGATCCTTAAGGGTTATGGGTATCACCCAGAACATAGATAACCGTCTTGTGGATGATTTCCTTGCAGGAAAGAAGCTTGGTGAGATGTGCACCATAGCAACCGGACGTCCTCCGGTTAATGGTGAGAACGGTTACTTTGAGTATTTCTTTAATACCAGCGTTGACCGCACTCCCAAGATACTTCCCGACGGCTCAGCTGATTTCCAGAATACGGAATGGTTCGAGGCAGCTAAAAGAGGTCAGAAGCTTGCTTACTATCACAGCGCCGGAAACGGTCAGCCGGGTGCTACCGTTACAGGTAAGAAGATCCCTGCAAAGAAGGGGCGTGAATTGCCTCCCTTAAGGTGCAAGGGCGTTGTCCTTCAGGAGGACAGGAAGACCTATATTTCAGATTGTGACGGTCGTGTCAGTATTAGCGGGAACACGTTAGAGGTTTCGAAGATACTTGCACTTACCGAGTGCAATCCTTCAACAGGCAATGTTGTTTTTGAAGGAGATATAAATATATCAGGTGATGTCAGCGGCGGCGTTACCATTCAGGCAGGCGGAAATATCACCGTGGACGGCTTCGTTGAAAATTCAAATCTTAAAGCTGACGGAGACATCATTCTTAGGAAGGGCGTTAACGGCGGAGGCCTTGGAAAGATAGTTGCCGGCGGCTCGGTTGAAGGAAAATTCTTTGAGTCTGTGTTTGTTAAGGCGGGGCGCCATATAAGCGTTAACTACTGCCTCCATTCAAACATATTTTCAGAGGATGCCATTACCATTTTCGGTTCCAAGTCACTTATACTTGGCGGAACAGTGTTTGCAACCCGTGATATCAAGGTTGGAAATATAGGAAATGAACTGGGAGTAAGATCCATTATAAAGATGGGTGTTTCGGATGAGATGAGGGCCTATCAGCGTAAGATTGATTCCCATATCCAGGATCTTGACAATAAGCTCCTTGTTCTTGAAAAGGGACGAAGGGATTTTGAACAGAAATTCCCCGCCGAGATAAGAAACGCAATGGAGATGTACATAAAGATCGAGAATGCGCTGTATACTGTCAATCTTGAGAAGGAAGAGGCTCTTGATGAAAGAGATAAGATCATGAAGCAGATTATGAGTTCTGCCGAATCGATGCTTACCGTAACCGGAAATCTTTATGACAATATAGTGATCGAGATCGATGGCAAAAAGATAATCTCAACCCAGGCAAAAAATGTCACCGTTAAGAAGGTGGACAACAGAGTGGGAATATTCAAGAACACAAAGTAAGTTTACATAACACAACTTGTTTAACTTTCAAATTGCATTAAAAAGGGGATGTGCATGAGAAGTAAGATTTTAATAGCGGTTAATGATGATGACACAAGAGAAATTTTAGAGGAGATGTTCGAGGAAACGGACTTCGAGGCTGTGCCTGTTGAGACGGGAACTGAAGCTTCGAAAGTCATAGATGGCGAAGGAAAGAATCTTGCACTTGTTATCCTTGACACCGATCTTCCGGAAATAAGTGCCCAGGATATAGCAAAGAAGATATCCGATTCAGAGTTTTCTGCGGCTATTCCGATATTTGTTGTATCTGAGGATACTTCCCTTAAGATGGAAAAGTCCATGTTAAAGGCCGGGGCAACGGATTTCAGAAAGAAGCCCTTTGATTCAAACCTTGTTAAAAAGAAATTACTTAAGTTCATAGAGCTTTATTCGGTTAACGAGCTTCTTGCTGCTGAAAGAGTAAAGACAAAAACATTAGAAAAGCAGAATGAGCTTTTAAAGAGCGAGTCCGGCGCAGCAAATGATGCAGCATCAGGTGCAGGATCGGCACCTGTCGCGGGTGGAGCAAGCAAAGCAGAGATCAAAAATTTCACCCGCATGCACGATAATCTGATCGAACTTGTAGGAAGGATCATAGAGTACAGAAATCCCGAGAATCATTCACATGTCAGACGTATGAAGGGACTTGTTAAGATCATGGGAAAGCATATGATCGAACTTTATCCAGAATATGGTCTTACTTTAGAAAAGGTAGACATGATAGTTTCTGCAGCTTCCATCCATGATCTGGGCAAGCAGGCGATTCCAGATTCGGTAATATTAAAGCCCGGAAGATTTACCAATGATGAGTATGAACTTATGAAGTCCCATACCCTTAAGGGAATTGACCTTCTTGATTCCATAAGAGGCTGCTGGGATGATGAATATGACAGGATTGTCAGAAAGATAGTAAGATCCCATCATGAAAAATACGATGGTGGAGGTTATCCCGACGGACTTAAGGGAGATGACATCCCGATAGAGGCACAGCTTATATCCATTGCGGATACCTATGATGCCCTCGTTAACGACAGAGTTTATAAGAAGGCATACCCAAAGGATGTTGCCTTCAATATGATAATGGCAGGAGAGTGCGGTGTGTTCCCACCTAAGATCTTAGAGTGCTTTAAGGTTTGCCGCGGCGAACTCGAAGACTGGGAGAACGGGGACTTAGACCTTTCAAAGATATAATGTTTGGACTTGGAACGATAATAAATACATTGGCCGTTGTTATAGGCGGCGCAATAGGCCTTTTCATTAAAACGGGCCTTAAAGAATCTATGCAGGATTCCCTTATGAAGGCATGCGGCGTATCATCACTGCTTATAGGCCTTGGCGGATTCTTTTCAAAGATGCTTGTTATAAGCGATGGCACCTTAAGTGCCGAAGGCAGCATGCTCCTTATACTTTCCCTTGTTATAGGAACCTTTTTCGGTGAACTTATGAACATCGAGAAGCATATGGATTCCCTTGGAGAGAAGATAAAGATAAAGGTTAAGGCCCAGAAGGACACCCGCTTCGTTGAGGGCTTCGTCAACGTATCCCTTATTACCTGCGTTGGGGCGATGGCTATAGTTGGCTCAATACAGGACGGAATTTACGGTGATTATTCGATGCTTGTGGCTAAGTCAGTGCTTGACGCAGTAATAGCCTGTGTATTTGCATCCACATACGGTGTAGGTGTCCTGTTTTCGGGACTTGTTATATTCGTATATCAGGGTGTCATCACCCTTATAGCCCATTTTGCAGGCTCCTTCGTTTCGGATGCAATACTTTATGACTTGAGTTTCGTAGGAAATGCACTTATCGCCTGCGTCGGTATCAATCTTATCTGGGACAAAAAGATAAAGGTGGGAAACATGCTCCCTGCCCTTCTTGTCCCGGTTTTTTATGAGATATTTATATCCCTTGTGCATTAATGACATACGTGTCATATTTTTGCATCGGGATAAATATATAGAAACAAAATCAAGAAAAGAGGCATAAAAATGATACAGTCAAGAACACATAACTGTAACGAATTAAGACTTTCGGATGTAGGGAAAGAGGTTACCCTTGCAGGCTTCTATGACAATATGAGGCAGGTATCCAAAAACCTCGGCTTCCTGATACTCAGGGACTTCTACGGAGTTACTCAGGTGGTTGTTGAAACGGAAGAAATGATGGAGCGCTTAAACGGCGTAAATAACGAGTCAACACTTCAGATAACAGGTACTGTTCGCGAAAGGGAATCCAAGAATCCGAAGATTGCAACAGGAGATATCGAGGTTGTTCCCACTGATATAAAGGTACTTGGAAAATGCCGTTACAATGAGCTTCCCTTTGAGGTTAACCGTTCAAAGGAGGCTGATGAGGCAACAAGACTTAAATACAGATACTTAGACTTAAGAAATCCCGCAGTTAAGGAAAAGATTGTATTAAGATCAAAGATCGTAGCTGACCTTCGTAAGGCAATGACAGAGCATGATTTCCTTGAGATCACTACACCTATCCTTACCTGCTCTTCACCTGAGGGCGCAAGAGATTACCTTGTTCCTTCACGTAACCATCCGGGCAAGTTCTATGCACTTCCCCAGGCACCCCAGCAGTTTAAGCAGCTTCTTATGACATCGGGATTTGACAGATATTTCCAGGTTGCACCCTGTTTCAGAGACGAGGATGCCAGAGCTGACCGTTCACCCGGAGAGTTCTACCAGCTTGATATGGAAATGGCATTTGCAACCCAGGAGGATGTTTTCTCCGTTATAGAGGATGTGCTGCCCCCTGTATTTGCCAAGTACGGAGTATATAAGGAGGCCTCAAAAGCACCCTTTGTTCGTATCCCTTACACTGAAGCAATGGAAAAGTACGGCTCTGATAAGCCGGATCTAAGAATAGACCTTCTTGTTGAGGATGTGACTGAAGCCCTTGGAAACTGCGGCTTTGAGCCCTTTAACGGCAATGAAGTAAAGGCTGTTAAGGTAAGTAACTTCAGCCTTACAAGAAAGCAGATTGATAAGATGCTTGATGAGGCCTTCGTTATTTCCGGAATGAAGAACTACTGGTTCAGGATCGATGAAAACGGAGACATAGTAGGCGGAATCGCCAAATTCCTTCAGGATAATAAGGACGAGGTTATTTCAAAGCTTAACCTTAATAAGGGCGATTTCGTAGGATTAAGCGCAGGAAAGCACCTTGATGCCTTAAAGAGTGCCGGTGTCCTTAGAAAGATATTGGGAGCTAACTGCGAAGGCCATATGAAGAAGGACTGCTATGAGTTCTGCTGGGTAGTTGACTTCCCTATGTATGAGATAGGCGAGGAATCAGGAGAACTTGAATTCTGCCACAACCCCTTCTCAATGCCCCAGGGCGGTATGGAAGCCCTTGAGAATCAGGATCCTTTAAGCATAATGGCATATCAGTATGACCTTGTTGTTAACGGAGTTGAGCTAAGTTCAGGCGCCGTTCGTAACCACGATCCCGAGATCATGGTAAAGGCTTTCTCAATCGTAGGATTAGGCGAGGATGCTGTTAAGGCCAAGTTCCCCGCAATGTACAACGCATTCTGTTACGGAGCTCCGCCCCACGCAGGAATCGCACCCGGTGTTGACAGAATGGTAATGCTCATAGCAGGAGAGGAGAGCATCAGGGAAATCATTCCTTTCCCTATGAACAAGACAGCACAGGATGTAATGATGGGAGCTCCTTCAGCAGTTGATGAAAAGCAGCTTAAGGATGTTCATATAAAGATAGACCTTCCAAAAGAAGACTGATTTACATGGATAATATAAAGACATACATTGATAAATACGGGGGCTTAAGCCTTGAGGAAAAGCCTTTTAACGAGGTTGATTCACTGATACTGTGTCAGCTTTCCTATCTTGAGTTTGACGGCTATGTCCCCGGAACAGATACATATTCTGCCCCGGTCCCCATAAAGGATATTCAAAAAGACCCTGATAGCGACAGATTATATGCCTACTACTGGTATAAGGCAGATAATAAGGAGCTCTTTAACAAGGTCTGCGATTCGAAGCGCTTCGGCGAGATGAAGCTTAACTTTTACGTTAATGTTATCTCGGAACTTGATGATACGCAGTTTAGTGCAGTCACCTACGTGCTTCCCGATAAGAGCGTATATATTGCTTACAGGGGAACGGATGCTACCTTGGTTGGCTGGAAGGAGGATATCAAGCTTGCATATTCAGAGCCTGTCCATGCCCAGCAGATGGCTGCCGAATACATGGATATAGTATCGAGAAATATAGCAGGTTCCTTCAGAACGGGCGGCCACTCAAAGGGTGGAAATCTTGCGGTTTATGCTGCAATGTTCTGTGCCCATGAAACCCGTAAAAGGATAATTGATATCTTTGATCATGACGGCCCGGGCTTTAGGCCTGAGATCATGGAAGAGGGACATTTTTCTTCCATAAAGAACCGCGTACATAAATTTATCCCCAAGGCTTCAATAGTGGGAATATTACTTGAGGATGACATAGATTTCGAGGTCATTGAATGCTGGTCGGTAGGAGCCCTTCAGCATAACTCATATGTTTGGAAATCCGAAAACGGTGAATTCATTAAAACCGACTCCTCTGAGAATAAGAGGCGGAAGAACCACGCTCTTAACGAATGGATATATTCCCTTTCGGATGATGAACTTTCACTGTTTATAGATGTTATCTATGACCTCTTTACGGCATCAGGCGGAAAGAATGTATTTGACCTTGCCAATAATCCTGCAGAATCGGTAAGTGCTGCCCTTAACAAATATAAGGACATGGATCAGCGGACCAAGGATAATATAGCGGATCTTATGAAGAGAGCCGTTGAGGTTTCCGGAAGCGCAGTGCTGGGAGAATATGTTGAGATGAGCCGCAGGCTCAAAGAGGAAATGAAGGCATGGCAGGAAGAAGCGTCGTCGTTTATGAAGCGTCTTGTCAAAAAGAAGAAGCTTTAAGGAAGGCGGTAGACAGGATAAGGTGGGATGCCCAGGGGCGCACTCCGATCCTGATACTGTTTTTTTCAAGCAATTTAAGATTTTATTATTTTTCGTCAAAACTTCATGAGGAGTTTCCGGATACCACTGTAGTGGGAGCGGTTTCTGATATGAACATCTCATCTGACGGCATGGGAGAGGAAGGACTTTCTGCACTTGCGGTATTTGAGGGAGTTCAGGTTTCTGCAGGGATCATCACTGATGTTGCAACATACCCGCTTGAGCATGCACCCGAAATAAGGGAGAGCATGATGAAGCTTTCGGATGTTTCAAACACCGTCTGTCTTGAATTTACCACCTCCCTTGTGATGGCAGAGGAACTGGTACTCGATACCCTTAAGGAATGCCTTGAAGGAACGGGAATTCCGGCTGTTGGCTCTTCCACAGGAGTTGCCAACGAGAGCATTATGACATATGTGTCACTTAATGGTGACGTTTATTCAGAAGGAACGGTATATCTTTTCATCCGAAACGAATGGGGAAGGATAGGAATATACCGGGAGATGATGTATAAGCCAAGTGGCTTTAAATTCACGGCAACAGATGTTGACTGTGAGGACAGGTCTCTGCTTGAAATCGATTCCCGTCCTGCAGCGCTATACCTTGAAGATAAACTAAGCATGAAAAAGTCAGAGCTTTTAAGCTATCTTCATTATCACCCCTTAGGAAGATTAGTGGATGATGATATCTATATCACTTCTGTTGCTGACGTTACGAATAACAGTGAACTCAACCTTTATGCGAGAGTCTATAACAGGACTAAGCTTACACTTTTAGAGCCCAGGGATTTTGAAGAAACCTGGAATGAAACCTTAGAAGCGATTCATCGTGATTTTCCCGGAAGGAGCTTTTCCGTAATGATCAACTGCTGCGTTCGAACAGGGATATTTAAGGAAAAGGGTGTCCTTTCGAAATTCAGGGAAAAATTCATGAATGAGTGCGGAGGTTATGTTGGCATATCCGGAAACGGTGAGCACTATAATTTCGAGCATACAAACCAGACCATGCTTATGGTCGTATTCGAATAGGGTTTAAATGAGACGTCTCAATGACGGTATGATACATACCAATGATAACTGCATAGGATGTAACAGATGTATCTCAAAGTGCCCGGTAAATTCTGCCAATGTATCAGTTATATCAGGCGGAAAGACACAGATAGGTGTTGATGCGGAGAAGTGTATCCATTGCGGTGCCTGTATAGAGGCCTGTAAGAGAAATGCAAGGGGCTTTACCGACGATTCGCTGGACTTCTTCCGGGCCCTTAAGATTGGGCAGCATATGTCGGTTATCATTGATCCTGCCTTTAGGATCATCTACGGCGATGAACTTAAGCATGTGATAGCAACCCTTCGTTTTTTAGGTATTGAAAAGATATACGACGGAGCCTTTGGAGCGGAGATATCCCTTTGGAGGCATGTTAAATATATTTATGATAATAAGGATAATCCGGAGCGGGCATTTATAGGAAATACCTGCCCTGCCATAACTTCCTACATAGAGCATTATAAGCCGGATATGCTTAAATATCTTATCCCCGTTGAAACTCCTGATATTTCAACTGCCATATATGCCCGTAAATATCTCGAGGATCCGCGCATCATGGTGCTTTTAAGCCCCTGCCCTTCAATGAAGGATGATATGCTCGCTAACGGAAATATAATAAGCTACAATATATGCTTTGATTCACTGATGTCTAATCTTCAGGACATCGATCCCAAAGATTGCAATGATGAATTTGATCTTGAAGCCGAAGGAACAGGCGTCTTTTCAGCTCTTCACGGCGGATTTAAATATATGATCGAGCCCTATCTTAAAAGAGAAGAGATCCTGATGAATTTAAGCGGCATGGATGAGGAAGCGATAGACCGGATATGTACTCTTGCGGAAGATGATATAACGCGGCCTTTATTTGTTGATATGGAAGGCTGTGAGCATGGCTGCATTTTCGGAGCAGGTGCAAGGGAAGCTTTTTTTGATTACCGCACGTCAAATATAAAGATACAGGAACTTAAGAACAGCCTTAAGGAAAGCATAAGGGGAAACGGTGATCCTAAAAGCAATTATGATGCGATTTCAGGGCGTTTTAAGGACCTTGATCCGGATGATTTCATAAGGCAGTATACGGACAGATTCCGTCAGATGTCAAAGGTTCCGGAGTCTTCGCTAAATGCTATCTTTGAGGCCATGTACAAGGATACTGAGAGCAAGAGGCATATTGACTGTGGATCCTGCGGTTATAAGACCTGCTATGACATGGCTGAGGCTATCGCTTATGGAAATAACAAGATGGAGAACTGCATTCATTATATGAATGACGAGCTCCTGATGCGATACTATACCGATAACCTGACCGGAATTCCCAATAAGGAGGGCTTCAGACATAAGGTAGAAAAGTTATATGAGGAAAATCCGGATAAGACGTATGTTATTGCGGCTGTATCCATTAACCAGCTTAATCTTATAAACGACCTTCATGGTTTTAGCCTCGGAGATGCGGTAATAAGGCGCGCTGCGGAGATATCAATGAAATTTACCGAAAAGAGAGCAAACGGCTGCTGCGGTCGTTTGGGTGGCGGTGAATTCCTGCTTTGCTTTGAAAATACCAAGGAGAATATGGATAAGGCCCATAGCTGCACTATATTCTCATTTGACGATATAGGAGTTTCATTCCCCCTTAGCTTCAGGGCGGGAATGTATATTGACACTGACAGGGATGAAACACTTGAGACCATGATCAACTATGCTTCCCTTGCAAGGGATAAGATAGTTGAGGACGGAATAAGCACCTGTCTTTTCTATAACGATGAATTAAAGGAGCGACTGGCTGCTGAGGCAATGGTTACCTCCCAGATGGTTAAGGCCATTGAAAACGGCGAGTTTGTAGCCTATTATCAGCCCCAGTATTCCCATAAGACCGGAAAGGTGGTAGGTGCCGAGACCCTTTGCCGCTGGGTTAAAAAGGACGGCTCCATAATATCCCCTGGTCTCTTTATCCCTATCTTTGAAAAGAACGGTTTCATTAAAGCCCTTGATAAATATATGTGGGAGCTTGCATTTAAATCAGCCATGAAGTGGCAGAATGAGAAGTACGAAGCCATTCCCATTTCGGTAAATATATCAAGAGTGTCCTTAGATGAGGCTGATTTCACGGATAGTATATTTGCCCTTTATGAAAAATATCCGATTGACCCCAGTAGGCTTCATTTTGAGATAACCGAGTCTGCATATTCTGACAGACAGGATATGGTTGCCCAGAAGATAAATGCCTTAAGGGAAAGAGGGTTCCTTGTTGCTATGGATGATTTCGGCTCCGGCTATTCTTCATTAAATGTTCTTAAGGACATGCCCCTTGATATACTTAAGCTTGATATGGGATTCCTAAGGGGAAAGAACAGGGAGCGCGGCGAGGCCATAATAAGGAACGTTGTTGCTATGGTCAGGGAGCTTCAGCTTGAGATAGTTACCGAAGGCGTTGAAACCATGGAGCAGGCTGAATTTTTAAGACATGTTGGCTGCGATATAATCCAGGGTTATCTTTATGCAAGACCTATGCCCGAGGATGAATATGAGAGGCTTATAACTAAGGATGAGGATACCGCTCTTTACAGAGAGGTAATAGAACATGATAGTAAAGAATATAACAACAATTGATGAGCTTTTGTCGTTTGTTACGGAACTTAAGGAGAAGCACGGACCACGCCTTTGGTACAGGGGAGAGGAGGATGCTTCTCTTTCTCTGATTCCCTCCATCCAGAGAACGGATAAGAGGATTGAGGTTGAGAGGTTCATAACCAACGATTTCTATACCAGGGCAAAGCAGATAATGGAAAATCCCCCTGAGAAGCATAATTATGCCGGATGGGTTGCGATAATGCAGCATTACGGACTTCCCACCAGGATGCTTGATTGGTCACAGTCTCCGCTTATAGCCTCTTTCTTCGCCTGCGAGACATACAAGCAGAAGGGGGATCTGGATGCAGGTGTATGGGTGCTTATCCCGGATGCATTTAATGATTTTCAGGGCTTTGGTAAATGCATATACCCGATAGATGCGGATACAACCCAGGAGATGCTGCTTCCGGCCTTCAAGCACAACCATCACAATCATGAATTGGATGACAGGATACTTGCCTGTTCCTCCACTGAGAACAATATGAGAATGTATGCCCAGCAAGCTAACTTCACGGTGCATAATTCATTAAAGCATCTTGAGGACATCTGTAATGAGGATATGCTTTATAAGATAATTATCCCCTCGGAGAGAAAGAAATACTTTATCGATTCCCTCAGGGTGTTCGGCATAACCGAAAGCGCGATATATCCTGACCTTGATCATCTGTCGAAGGATCTAAGACATTTTTACGACATCTGATTTTTATATGTAAAAATAATGACATTGGTGTCATATATTGAGAATAAAGGAGCATAAATGAAAATCGTATTAAAGCACCTCACAAAGAAATTTCCAAACAGAAACAAAAAGTTAGGCGGTGATGTCATCGCCGTAAATGACTTTGATTTCGAGATACCCGACGGCAAACTCGTGGGACTCTTAGGTCCTTCAGGCTGTGGAAAATCCACAACCCTTAATCTTATTTCAGGACTTGAGACTCCTTCCGAAGGACAGATCTTCTTTGGGGATGATGATGTGACTAAGGTCCCCCCAGAGAACAGGGGAGTGGGCCTGGTGTTCCAGAGCTATGCTCTTTATCCTCATCTTACGGTATTTAAGAACATTCAGTTCCCCTTAGAGAACCTTAAGGGCGAGGATAAATTAACAAAAAAGGTTATGAAGGAAAAGGTTGAAGAGGTGGCCCGCCTTGTTCAGATAGACCATCTTTTAGAGCGTAAGCCTTCAGAACTTTCAGGAGGCCAGCAGCAGAGAGTCGCGATCGCAAGAGCTTTGGTTAAAAGGCCCAGAGTCCTTCTTTTAGATGAGCCTCTTTCAAATCTTGATGCAAGGTTAAGGCTTCAGACGAGAGAAGAGATAAGACGTATACAGCAGGAGACAGGCATAACAACTGTCTTTGTAACCCATGACCAGGATGAGGCCATGAGCATATCCGACCTTATAGTGGTTATGAAGGACGGAGTGGTGCAGCAGATAGGCAAGCCCCAGAACGTTTATGACGATCCTGTCAATCTCTTTGTATCAAAGTTCTTAGGAACTCCTCCCATCAATGTATTTGAGGCAGAGGTTTCAAACGGAGAACTTAAGATAGGCTCTGATACTGTTTTAAAGGTAAAGGGTGTGCCTGATAAAAAGGTATTTGCCGCAATAAGACCTGAGGGCTTCATTCTTAAGGATGACGGAGCCTTCGTCTGTGACCTTCAGAGGATTGAGGTTATGGGAAGGGACGTATCCGTTATATCAAAGCATGCAGGACTTCTTAATGACACAGGTATCACAAGATCCATAATAAGTGCCGAGGCAAATATAGACACATCCCGTGGAACGGTTTCCTTTGATCTTAAGCCCAACAAGGTATTTTTATTTGATGCTTCCTCTGAGGAGCGTCTCAGATTCGAGGTGTAGCATGAGCGGAACTAAAAGCTATAAGGCCTGGCTGTATCTCTTACCTGCGATACTGTTCCTGGGCGTATTCATGATATATCCCCTTGTGGATGTTTTCGTTTATTCCTTCGAGGAGGGATATAACTTCGCATCCCAGTCCTATTTCGGGACCGGCTTCTATAACTATTCCTATGTGCTTCATGATCAGTATTTCATGCAGGCACTTAAGAATACTTTTATCATTGTTATCATAACGGTGCCTTTATCAACAATCCTGGCACTGCTTATTTCTCTTGCCTTAAGTTCAATAAAGCCACTTAAGGATCTTTTCCAGACTGTATATTTTTTGCCCTATGTAACCAATACTCTGGCAGTAGGACTGGTATTTATGATCCTCTTTAAGAAGACAGCTTATACGGACGGAATGATAAATCTTCTTATAAACTTCTTCGGAGGCTCAAGTGTTGACTTCATCGAGGGACCCTACTGGGCGAAGATGCTTGTTATGTGCATATATACCATCTGGATCGTTATGCCCTTTAAGATACTTATCTTAACAAGTGCCCTTGCTTCGGTTAATAAGGTATATTATTCCGCAGCCAAGGTTGATGGAACAAGCCCCTTCAGGATCTTCTATAAGATAACCCTCCCCATGATATCGCCTATGATATTTTACCTTATAATCACTGGCTTTATCGGGGCCTTCAAGGCATATTCCGACGAGGTCGCCCTCTTCGGAACGAACCTTAATGCAGCAGGGATGAATACAATAGTGGGATATGTTTATGACATGCTCTACGGAAACAGCGGAGGTTATCCCTCATACGCGTCGGCAGCAGCAATCATACTGTTCGTCATTGTCCTTACCATAACAACTATTAACCTCTTGATCTCCAACAGAACGAAGATCAAGTAAGGAGGGTGCCATGGATTATTCAAAGATAGAAAAAAGTGCCGTAAGGCGTAAAAACATAAAGAACGTGATCATATATCTCTTTCTGGGAATATGGGCCCTTATAGTTCTTTTCCCCTTTTACTGGATGATACTTACATCCCTTAAAAGCTACAGCGCCTACAACGCAGAGTGGATTCCTAAGTTCTTTACCACATCGCCTACGTTTCAGAACTATTACGATGCCTTCGTAAGCGTAAATTTAGGGCGTTACCTTTTAAATACCCTTTTGTTTACCGTTATCACCACAGCTCTTATGCTCGTAGTAATAACCTTGGCAGCCTATGCCTTTGCCAGACTTTCATTTAAGGGGAAGGATCTTGTTTTCACACTTTTCCTTGCACTTATGATGATACCCAACGAGCTTGTGGTCATCACTAATTTTGCAACCATTACGAATCTGGGTCTTAGGAATACCTTTACAGGACTTATACTTCCGTCAGTCACCTCGGTTTTCTATATTTATCTTCTTAAGGAAAACTTCGCTGCGGTGCCGGATGATCTTTATTATGCGGCCAAGGTGGACGGAACGACAGACCTTAGATACCTTCTTAAGGTGCTTATCCCGATCTGCAGACCAACCATCATAACCATAATAATATTAAAGGTGATCGAGTGCTGGAATTCCTATGTATGGCCGAGACTCATTACAGATGACGAGGCTTATTACCTTGTAAGTAACGGAATACAGGAACTTAGAGAGAATGGCTTAGGAAGAGAGAACATACCTGCGATGATGGCAGCAGTGGTTGTTATTTCATTGCCTCTTATCATCCTTTTCCTTATTTTCCATAAAAAGATAATGGCCGGAGTTGCCCAGGGAGGTACGAAGGGATGATAAAGAGAAGTTTACATAAAATTGCCGTTGCTATGTTAACTATTGCGGCATGTATATCTTTATGCGGCTGTCATGGAAATAAGGGCTCTGCGGAATTCGTGCGTCCAGAGACCCTTGATGAAACTAAGGAATATGAGATAACCTTCTGGGCCAAGAATGATACCAACAAGGCCCAGACTAATGTATATAAGAAGGCGATATCCGATTTCGAAGCCTTATATCCCAATGTGACAGTGAATCTTAAGCTCTATACGGACTACAGCAGGATATATAACGACGTTATCACCAATATCTCAACAGGAACAACTCCTGATGTCTGCATCACGTATCCGGATCATATTGCAACCTATATGACAGGAAACAATGTGGTGGTTCCACTTGATGATCTCATCGATGATCCCGAGTACGGACTTGGCGGATCAAAGCTTAAATTCGACTCACCCACAAGGGAAGAGGTAATAGATACCTTCCTTGAGGAAGGAAAACTTGGAGAGCATTATTATGCCCTTCCCTATATGAGGTCAACTGAGGCGCTTTACATTAATAAGACCTTCGTTGAAGAGCTTGGCTATGAGCTTCCGGATGTGCTTACCTGGGACTTTATCTTTGAGGTTTCAGAGGCAGCCCTTCAGAAGAATTCCTCAGGTAAATATATGCTTAATGACTCAGATGTCATGATTCCCTTCATCTACAAGTCAACCGATAACATGATGATAAGCATGTTAAAGCAGCTTGGTGCGGATTATTCGGATGATGAAGGAAATGTGCTTATCTTTAACGATGATACAAGGAATATCCTTAAGACTGTTGCGCAGCATGCAAAGACAGGAGCCTTTTCAACCTTCCAGATATCCAGCTACCCGGCTAACTTCCTTAATGCAGGACAGTGTGTCTTTGCGGTGGATTCAACTGCAGGTTCCACCTGGATGGGCCCAAGTGCACCCTTGTGCGATATCCCGGAGGAGGATCTTACTCAATTTGAAACGGTTGTAAGGCCAATCCCTCAGTACGATACTGAGAATATGGAGATGATTTCCCAGGGACCTTCTGTTTGTATATTTAATAAGCAGGATCCACAGCAGGTTATGTATTCATGGCTTTTTGCACAGTTCCTTTTAACTGATGACGTGCAGATTTCCTATGCGGAGACCGAAGGCTATGCGCCTGTTACAAATAAGGCCCGTGAAACGCCTGAGTACCAGGATTATCTAAGCCGTTCAGGTGAGGATAATGACACTTATTACCGTGTCAAGCTTGATGCAACGAAGCTTCTTTTGGACAATACGGAAAACACCTTCGTAACTCCTGTATTTAACGGCTCTGCATCCTTGAGGACCGCCGCGGGAGCGCTTATTGAGAATACCTGTAAGGCAGAACGCCGTGGAACAAACGTTGATGATGCGGCAATAGATAAGATATTTACCGACGTGTCGGATCTATACCGCCTTACGGAAACCTCGGGGATAAATCAGGGAAAGAAGGAGCTTGGCTCTCTTCCCACGGGAGCAAAGGCACTTATCATAACCCTCATAGTTGTCTGGATTCTGATAGGCATATATTTCTTCTATATGAAACGTAAGGGAAGCAAAAAGGCATGAGCGTTGGAAGCAAAAACATTCCAATAATAATACCGGCCTATGAACCCGATAAAAATCTTACTGATTTTTTAAGGACACTTCCTTTAGGCCATGAGATGGTTGTACTGGTGGATGACGGAAGCGGAGATGACTATTTATCTATTTTTGATGAAGCTAAAGATATACTGGGTGAAACAGGCATCGTCCTTAAGCATGAGGTTAATAAGGGAAAAGGTGCTGCTTTAAAGACCGCATTTAGATATATACTTTCAGACTATCCGGATAAGGATAAGGTGATAGGAGTTGTGACGGCTGATTCTGACGGACAGCATACGGTGCCCTGTGTCAATGCTGTTATGGATGCGCTTATTGAGAATCCCTCCTCACTTATAATGGGAGTCAGGGCCTTTGGCGGTGAAAATATACCCTGGAAAAGCAGGGTAGGGAATGTTATCACAATAAAGGTCATGAAATTATTGGCGGGAATATCGGTTTCAGATACCCAGACAGGCTTAAGGGGAATACCAATAGACTTTATGAGAGAGCTTCTTTTAATAAAGTCCGACCGTTTTGAATTTGAGACCGAGATGCTTATAGATTCAAAGGGAAAATATGAGATAACTGAGGTCCCGATAGAGACTATCTATGATTCCAAGGAAAACCACAGCACTCATTTTAATCCCTTTAAGGATTCTTTAAGGATATATTCCGTGATTCTTGGAAGATTCTTTAAGTTTATGATTTCTTCGCTGTCATCATCGCTTATTGATCTTCTTGTGTTTACCTTGTTATGTAAACCACTTATATCTTTATATCCCATTGCTTACACGGCAATAGCCACAGTAATAGCAAGGGTCATATCCGCATCATATAACTGTGCGGTTAATTATAAGATAGTCTTTAAGAGCAAAGAGAAGGTCTCAAGGGCGGTGATCAAATATGTTATCCTTGCCATTTGCCAGATGAGCATCAGCGCTCTATGCGTAACTTTGCTTAATCAGATATTTAACGGTGTTTACCCCACCTTCTTTAAGTTAATAGTTGATGTAATACTTTTCTTTATAAGTTATAGGATACAGCATCGCTTTGTTTTTAACTCATCCGAAGAAAAATCAAGTCATGATTCGAGGAAAGAATAATATTGATTTTTCCGCTGATTAGGGTATAATACTTTTTGTTTTATTGTTTATCTCATAGATTAACGAGGAGGATGTTATGAGAAAATTTTTAAAGAAGGCTACTGCTGTAGCATTAGTTGCAGCAATGGCAGCAATGGTACTTGCAGGATGTTCTAAGAGCGGAAGCGCTTCTGAGGATGTAAATGCTAAGAGCGAAGGCGTTATGACATACGCTGAGTACGATGCAGCAGCTGTTGATTCAGAGGTTACTATCGAGGCATATGTTCAGGGTGCTATGGCATGGTGGGACAACAAGATCACTGTTTACGCAGCAGACGGAGACGGTGCTTACTTCCTTTACGACATGGCATGTTCTGAAGAGGACGCTGCTAAGCTTACAAAGGGTACAAAGATAAAGGTTACAGGTTATAAGTCTGAGTGGTCAGGCGAAGTTGAGATTACAGATGCAACCTTCGAGTTCGAGGATGGTTCTTATGTAGCAGAGGCTACTGATGTTACTTCATTACTTGGAACAGATGAGCTTGCTTCAAAGATCAACCAGTTCGTTACCTTCACAGATATGGAGGTTGTTGCTTCTACTGATGCTGATGGCAATGAGGCTGCTTCTTTATACAACTGGGATGGTTCAGGTGCACAGGGAGATGACGTTTACTTCAACGTTTCAAAGGATGGCCAGACATATACATTCCTTGTAAGAAAGTACTTAACAGATTCAAGCACAGATGTTTATAAGGCTGCTGAGGCTCTTAACATCGGAGACAAGCTTGATATGGAAGGCTTCCTTTACTGGTATGAGGGACCTAACCCCCACATCACAAGCATCACAGTTAAGTAATTTGTATAACAGATTATAGATGCGTTTTTAAATGCCTAGGGCTTCGGATTTTCCGAAGCCCTTTTTATTGATAAGTATTTTTTAGTATTTTCTTTAGTTGCGCGCTAGTTTCTTTTAACGGAATAGCCAAACTTGCCGATGTATTCCCCCAGGGATCTGTATTCTCCGTGGGAGTAGGCAACTAGGTCTGAATCGTTAAGATGGAAGCGTCCGGTTTCATCCATATATTTTTCATCCACAGATACATTAAGTACCTTCCCTAGAAACATATCGTGCGACCCTAATTCTAAAATATCCGTTACCTTACATTCGATTGACACGGGACTTTCGGCAATGCCCGGAGCTTTTATTTTGGACGATGGAAGGGGAGTAAGGTTCATTTCTTTAAATTTATCAACCTCCCGCCCACTCTTTACGCCGCAGAAGTCTGTTGCATAAGCAAGCGTTCTGGTTACGAGATTTACAACGAATTCTCCGCTTTCTTTGATGATATCATGAGAAAATCTCTCTTTTCTTACTGATATTGAGATCATGGCAGGATCTGAGCACACAGTGCCGGCCCAGGCCACGGTTATTATATTTGGTCTTTCGTCATTCCTTTGACAGCTCACCATTACCACAGGAAGAGGGTAGAGCATGTTTCCGGGTTTCCAATTTTGTCTTGACATTGATTTTTTCCTCAAATATACTAATATCGTTGCTTTTAAAGATGATTAAATTATATCATATTTAGTTATTTTAATTGCATCAGGGTTTCACAGTGTGAGAGCACCTGTGAGTGCACCTAATCGAATAAGCGGAAGTGGTGGAATGGCAGACGCGCAGGCTTCAGGTGCCTGTGGTAGCAATACCGTGTGGGTTCAAGTCCCATCTTCCGCACGAAAAGGACATCCAATCGGATGTCCTTTTTCGTGCAAAAGATGGGACTTGAACATTTATCGTCAAGCAGACATATGAAGGCCGCTGTGCGGCTGCGTGCTCGCGGACGGAAGCAGAGCTTCCGAATTTGCATCTTCCGCATTGAGGTAAGAGGCTCAGAATACTTGAGAAATCAAGGGTTCTGGGCTTTCTTTTTTGGAAAATTGGATGATTTTGTGGGGTTCCCTAGGAATCTGTTTATGGCAATGACCATATCTATGTAAATACAGCAAAACACTTTCACAAAACGGTTGGTAAGATTAAAATAGAAAATATAAATATGCCTTTGGGGGATTACATATATGAACAACAATTATGATAATGCTGTCGCCACAATAAAAAGCGCGGTCGAAAAGAGTAGATACAGGGCGGCAAAGGCTGGGAATGC
>R20__coassemble_222_pt1 | contig 44838 bp, 34 predicted proteins | sample R20__metabat2_low_PE_052 | metagenome-assembled genome bin R20 | reverse complement strand
CGATTGCAATGATGGCTACGATGGCAACAACACCGACGATTGTTGAAACTGCCATGGGAGTCTTCTTACGGTATACAGCGAAACCAAATACTATAGCGATCAGGATGAAAAGTAATGATACCATAGCAACCTGAGCATTAGCTGTAGAAGCTACCTTGTCAAGAACACCACTCTCGTCATATGTTGCACCGAAGGTTGTTGCTACGATAGAAGCAAATGCTGCAACTACGAGGATAAGTGTAAGGTAAGCGAAGATAATGAACAATCTCTTTGCTCTTCTTGACATATTGGCAGAAATGATCTCACCAATTGACTTACCGCCATGACGAACTGATGCAATAAGGGCACCGAAGTCATGAACACCACCGAAGAAAATACCGCCTATTACGATCCAGAGTGCACAGGCAAGCCACCCAAAACCTAAACCTACAGCACTGATGGGGCCGGTGATAGGACCTGCACCGGCAATGGAAGAAAAGTGATGACCCATAAGAACAGGAGCCTTGGCAGGAACATAGTCGATGCCATCCTCCATTGTATGAGCAGGAGTCTCTTCCTTGGATTCGCCAACTCCCCACTGTTTGCAAAGCCATCCACCGTAGAAGATGTAGCCTAATACAAGCAGTGCAATACAAATGATCAAAAGTACTAAACCATTCATTTTACAATCTCTCTCCTTTGCTTTTTATGGTTTAATCCTGCACGTTCGACCTTTCGAAGTGTTTAACGTGCATTTTCAAAAATTTCGCTGTATCAACTCCGTACCGGTTGGAATATACCTTTGAATCCGTTAGGGTGATCAGATCCGTGTGCATCTCCATCCAGCCCTTCAGCGAAAATTGAAAACTTTTATAAATGCGGCATTTCTTAAGCCGCTTGATAGCCGCCTCATCTGCGGTATCGCATATAAAAAGCGCCACAAGGTTCGTGCGCATATGCTGCTGTCTCATTGAAACATGGTCAAGATCTATTAAAGGAAAGCCGTCAGCGTAGACCTCATCTATAACCTTAGATGTGAGCTCTTCCGTCAGGTGAGGTATATGATAAATATATACGTACTCATCTGCATTAGCTGTCCACATTTTAAACTCTTCGAAAACAACGCACTGGGCTTCCGTCACATGCATGTGAGCCTTGCAGATAAGTCCGTCTTCGCCGTTTTCAACCGGGGTTATATCATAATTCGATCTATAGCCGTTAAGTAATTGCTCATAGAAAGGGGCAAACTCTATCATCACTTTACTCCGTTAAAGAATTCCAGTTACAATTTTATTTCTTTCATAATCAATATGCAACTACAAAGTTTATAAATTTTTAATATTTTCAAGGACAAATTGCGCTAAAAATACCAAAAAATGAAATAAAAATAAAAAACGGGCGACCTTCGCCACCCGTTTTCGTTCGGTTTAAAACCATAAAACCTTAAAATATTTAACTTATCTTTTCAGCTGACTCAAGGAATCTGAAGCCCTTGTCCGTTAAAAGATTCTGGGCCCTGTCCACATCATCTACTCTGAATACCACATAGGCGCCGTCCTTGGGAGCGGTGAAAGCATATGAATATTCAACATTGATGGAAGCCTCATCCAGAACCTTTAATATAGTATAAAGAGCTCCCTCTATATCATCCATCTTTACCGCAATGACATCTGTGAGCTTAACAAGAGCATCATCGCCAAGAATCTTCTTTGCCTTCTGGGCATCAGATACGATAAGCCTTAAGATACCGAAATCCTTGGTATCTGCCACACTCATTGCACGAAGATTGATCTGAGCATCCGAAAGCCTCTTTATTACATCTGCCATCTGGCCCTTTTTATTTTCGATAAATACTGAAAGCTGTGAAATAGCCATATAAATACCTCCTTATAACCCCAATTAGTGAAGCTTACGCTTATCTATAACTCTGACAGCCTTTCCTTCACTTCTGACAATAGACTTAGGTGCAACTACATGAACCTTAGGTCCGATACCGAGCATTGTACGCATTGCTGACTCGAGACCCTTCTCCATCTTCTCAATATCAGAAACCTTATCTGAGAACTTGTCTGCTGAGATCTCAACATTGATATCGAAGGTATCTGTATTATTTACCCTGTCTACTATGATCTGGTAGTTAGGTGTGTAGCCTTCATTAAGAAGTACTGTCTCGATCTGGCTGGGGAATACGTTTACTCCTCTGATGATCATCATGTCATCACTTCTACCCATGGGCTTGCACATCTTAACGTGTGTTCTTCCGCATGAACAGGGCTTTCTTGAAAGGATACAGAGGTCTCTTGTTCTGTAACGAAGAAGCGGGAATGCTTCCTTATCAAGAGATGTGAATACAAGCTCACCCATCTCACCCTCGGGAAGAACCTCTCCTGTTTCGGGATCGATGATCTCAGCATAGAAATGATCCTCATTAATATGCATTCCTGTCTGCTCAGAGCACTCGAAGGATACACCGGGACCGCTTGTCTCAGTAAGCCCGTAAATATCATAAGCCTTGATTCCCAGGCTCTTTTCTATCTCTTTACGCATCTCCTCTGTCCAGGGCTCTGCTCCGAAGATACCGGCCTTAAGCTTGTTATCCTCAGGCTTATAGCCTCTCTCTGCCAGGCTCTCACCGATATATGCTGCATATGAAGGTGTACAGCAGAGGATGGTTGCGTTTAAGTCCATCATGAACTGGATCTGTCTTTCGGTATTTCCCGAAGACATGGGAAGTGTTAAACAGCCCACCTTGTGTGAACCACCGTTAAGTCCGGGACCTCCTGTGAAAAGTCCGTAACCATAGCAGACCTGACATACGTCCTCATTGGTTCCGCCTGCTGCCACGATAGCTCTGGCACAGCACTCCTCCCAGATATCAATGTCTTCCTGTGTATAGAAGGCAACGACTCTTCTTCCTGTTGTACCTGATGTTGACTGAATTCTGACGCAGTTCTTAAGATCAGTACCTAAAAGTCCATAGGGATATGCCTCTCTTAAGTCTGCCTTTGAAAGGAAAGGAAGCTTATAGATATCATCAACACTCTTGATATCTTCGGGCTTCACACCCTTCTCATCCATAAGATTCCTGTAATACTCAACGTTGTCGTAAACATGCTTAACCTGCTTTACGATCTTTTCGTTCTGGATCTTCAGGATCTCTTCTCTGGATGCTGTTTCAATTTCCGGCTGGTAATAATTTGCCATTGTAGAACCCCTTTCTATTTACCCATATTTTAAGCTTCTTATATTTTAGTCCTAAAGAAGCTCTTTAATCAACACACTATTATTATCTTGATTTACAGTCCAAGCAATTTAACGGCATTACCGGACATAACTTCATTAAGCTCATCCTCATTAAGGCCGCTTTCTTTAACAAAATCCATATATTTACCCTGATCTGCCCAAGGTGAGTCGGTGGCAAAAAGCACTCTGTCTGTGCCATGTGCCCTAACGAGACTTACAAATCCTTCATGATCAAGCTGTTCCTTATAAGGCATCATATCTTCCTCGCCCTCGATTATCGCAACCTTCCCAAGGGAGAATGCAGTATCAAGCCACAACGGAGAGCCTGCTATATATTTCTTCACATTGTCCCAGTTCTGCCAGCCGCCCATGTGCGCAAGCACGAATTTAGTGGGCTTAACCTCCCTCATAACCTCAAGTATATGCTCTATGGAAGCATAATCATGATCAAGGAAGCCTATATCAAGGCCAGCATGGGTTAAAACTATCATGTCAAGTGAAGAAGCCTCAGCTATTATATTTTTAAACCTGATATCTGAAAGGTCTGTTCCGCAGAAGGCGGGATGAAGCTTTATTCCCTTGATCCCGGCGTTTTTAAGTTTAAGTAGCTCTGCCTTATAATCCTCAAACTCAGGATGCATCGCTCCTAAACTTATGATCCCCTGCTCCTTATAAGCATCCAGGTGGGAGATTATCCCGTCATTAATGTGCGAAACCTGATCTGCTCTTGTTGCAACAGCAAGATTAACAACGTAGTCTATTCCGTTTTTCTTCTTACTTTCAATAAGGCCCGTCAGCGTTCCATCCGAAAAGTGATGGGTATGTGAACCTGCTGCCAGATTGGCGATCGCCTTTGAGGCTATCTTATCCGGAAATGTATGTGTGTGAAAATCAATTACCATCTTCTTTAAATCCATCCTTTATCAGCTGTTTCAGCACTCATATTATCTTAACACATAGTGGGTTCCGTCTATAAGGCTCATCACGCCCTTTGAGTAGTCAAGCCCTGATGTTTCGTAATCGTATGGCTTTGACTCCTTAAGCTTCTCCCGGACCGGATTGATCGTGGGGATAGTATTTATTAGGCTTTGAGTGTAGGGATGTGCCGGATTTGAAAATACCTCTTTGCTTGTTCCCATCTCCAGAAGGTACCCTCTGTGCAGTACCCCTATCCTGTCTGATATGTACTTTACCATTGACAGGTCGTGGGCGATAAAGATAATGGTTGTCCCGGTCTTTTCCTTTATTTCCTTAAGAAGGTTTATGACCTGGGCCTGCACCGAAACATCAAGGGCCGAAATACATTCATCGGCGATTATAAGGTCAGGCTCCATGATAAGAGTACGGGCAATTCCCACTCTCTGACGCTGTCCGCCGGAAAGATTGTGGGGATAACGGCTTATGTACTGCGGTCCCAGACCAACCAGATCAAGAATATCCTGTATCTTTTTATCTCTTTCTTCCTTATCTTTATACAAATGATAATTATCAAGGCCTTCGGCAACTATGTCTCCCACGCTCAGCCTGGGATTAAGGGATGCCATCGGATCCTGGTATATCATCTGCATACTCTTCCTTAATTCCTTAATGGAATTGCGGTCAAGCTTTCCTGCTATATCTTTCCCCTTGAATATTACCTTTCCTTCAGTGGGATCATTAAGCCTAATTATGGACTTGCCGATGGTTGACTTGCCGGAACCGGATTCGCCCACCAGGGAGAAAACCTCACCTTTGTATATATCAAAGCTTACTCCGTTTATTATCTTCGCAGTTCCACCGCCGGGAGATTTGAAGTACTGCTTTAAGCCCTCCACATGGAGAAGGATTTCCTTATCAGCCATTTACTGTTTCCTCCTTATTCTCCATCCTCATTTTGGCAATTTTTTCTTTAACTTCATTAGGGACCTCCACCTTCGGAGCATCCTTAGCAAGGAGCCAGGTTGCGGCATAGTGGGAGTCTGATACCTTAAACATAGGAGGCTCTTCCCTGAAATCTATGTTAAGAGCATAGGGATTACGGGGAGCAAATGCATCGCCCTTAACCTCATAAAGCAGATTTGGCGGTGTTCCCGGGATGGCATACAGCTTGGAATCATCCATATTAAGTGTTGGTACCGCCGAAAGCAGACACCAGGTATAGGGATGTCTGGGATCATAGAATATATCCACATCAGTCCCACACTCAACCACCTTGCCGGCATACATTACATTCACATAGTCAGCCACCTTCGCGACCACACCCAGATTATGGGTGATGAATATTATGGAAAGGTTTCTCTTTATCTGAAGAGAGGTAATAAGGTTAAGTATCCTCTCCTGAGTGGTAACATCAAGTGCAGTGGTGGGCTCATCACAGATGAGGATCTTTGGATCACAGGAGATTGCTATTGCAATGACAACCCTCTGTCTCATACCGCCGGACAGCTGGTGGGGATAGCTTTTAAGCACAGTCTCGGGCCTGTTGATCCCGACCTCCTTAAGTAATTCAAGGGCCTTTGCTAAAGCTTCCTTCTTAGTCATGTCAGAATTCTGAAGTATGGCTTCTGTTATCTGTTTACCTATCTTCATTAAAGGATCAAGGGCAGTCATGGGATCCTGGAATACCATGGCGACCTTCTTTCCGTTTACGTTTTTCCTTATGAAATTTTCGTCCTTTTTAAGGAGATCCACCATCTCCTCCCGGCCGTTATCATCAAGCAGAAGCTCAACGGTTCCGGCATTTACCACGGCATTTGAATCCATTAGGCCCACTATTGTTTTAACCGCAGTTGACTTTCCTGAGCCGGATTCACCGACTATTGCAACGCACTCTCCCTCATGAAGCGTAAGATCCATGCCTCTTAAGGTGTGAATCATTCCCGATTTAGTTTTAAAGGACAGATCAAGTCCCGTTATCTTAAGCAAAGTTTTGTTCATAATATCCTTTCTATGCAAAACCTCACACTACATGTCGCCCGCATCCGGGGCAAGTGCACGCTTGAAGCCATCTCCGATGGCGTTAAAGGCGATCATTAAAAGCGCTATTATTATTACCGGAGGCATTATTTTATACGGATAAAGAGATATGCTTTCAAAACCCTGCTCCATAAGCGAACCCAGCGAACAGTCGGGAAGTGTGATACCCACACCTATGAAGCTTAAAAATGCTTCTACGAAAATAAATCCCGGAATCTCGAAAAGCATATTGGTGATGATAGGGCCGATTATATTGGGAAATATCGTCATTCTTAATATCTTTCCGGTGGATGAGCCTAAGGTCCTGCTTGCATAAACATATTCCATCTCTTTAACCTCCAGAGTGGAAGCCCTGACTATACGGCTTACTCCGACCCAGCCTGTTATTCCCATTACTACTATAACAAGTCCCATTCCTCTCGGGATAAACAGGGCAAGTATCGATATGATGACCAGGCCCGGAATACTTGTCAGTATCTCCGTTATCCTCTGCAGGATCGTATCCGTTATTCCGCCCTTGTAGCCGGATATAAGTCCGTAGGGAAGTCCGATGGCCAGATTGATGATAATGGTTATGAGGGCAACCAGAAGCGAAACTCTCGTTCCTCTCCATATCCTGGTCCAGAGGTCCCTTCCCAGGTCATCTGTCCCGAAGAGAAAGGTCTTTCCCTTAAATGCTCCATCTGACAGGCCCTCAAAAGAAAAAGTGGGAGCTACGTTATTTGCTGTTTCAACAGTTTCTCCTACGGTTTCTTTTATTATCTCATCGTACCTGTACCCTGAAAATACAGGAGCAAATATTGCAAGCAGCACGATGATAAGAACTACCAAAACTCCCGCAACAGCGCTTTTTATGCCGAAGAATCTTTTTAATACGGCTTTTGCCATACCCTCTGTTTTAACCGTTTCTCCGGATACCATGTCCTTTTTAGGAGCAAATTCAAAATCTCCCGGAAGGAATGTTATATCTTTTTCCATTTTATTTTTCTCCTCCCGCAATTCTTATTCTCGGATCGATCAGTCCGTAAACGAGGTCAAGCACAAGCATTATTCCTATATAAAGTGTCGTATAAACCATTCCGAGCACCAGGACATAATTGTAATCTACGGCGGCGCCTGATATGGCATCCACCATTATCTTTCCGATACCGTTGATACCGTATATCTTTTCAATAAGGGACGAGCCCATAAGGAGATCCACAACAATGGGCGCGATCACCGTGATGATGGGAACAAGGGCATTTCGAAGCACATGGTTAAAGATAAGCTTAGGGCCCGTTACGCCCTTGGCCTTAACAAGCTTGATGAAATCGCTCCTAAGAACCTCTATCATCTGCTCCCTGGTGAATTTCATGATTGTGGACATTGAAAACAGCGACATGCTAAGTGCCGGCAGCACCACTGAGCTCCACCACCTGCTTGAATCGAAGAACACCGGAAGCAGCCTTAATTTATATACGAAGAGCTGCTGGAAATATATAAGAAAAATATAGGAAGGAACGCATACTCCGATGATGCTTATAACCGTGCATATGTGATCTATGACCTTCCCCTTATAGAAGGCGGCAAGGGTTCCTAAAAGCATGCCGAGACCAACACCTAGAATCACGGCAACACCGCCTATCTTAAGAGAATTTAAAAGGGCAGGTCCAAGTACCGTTTTAATAGGCACACCGTTATAAAGGCTCGTGCCGTTTCCCAGATCCCCATGCAGAATTTTCTTTAAATAATTAAAAAGCTGCACTATAACAGGATCATTTAATCCAAGGCTCTGTCTTTTCATCTCAATCTGCTCTGCGCTCATCTTGGCATCATTGAAGGGATTACCGGGCATGATGCGCACCAGAACAAATATAAGAACCAATATCAGGAACCAGGTTATGAATGAAGTTAAAAGTCTTTTAAAAAGATATTTTTTCATGCTTTTCGGGCTCCTTAATTAAAACTGATATTTCCAAAATAAGCCGACGTACTGGGGTTGTATTCAAAACCGCTTATCCCTGATTTGATAAGATAATTTTTTTCGCTGGAGACGATTGGTGTTAAAGGCATGTCTTCAAGCAGGATCTCCTCTGCCTCATGCATGGCCTCCCATCTTTTATCATAGTCAGTTGCATATTTACCGGTGCTGCATTCCTTAAGCAGATCATTGTATTGAGCGTTGTACCAGCCACCGTAATTACATACTCCGTTATTCTGAAAAATACTCAAATAAGCGGAAGGATCTGCATAATCACCCACCCAGTTCATAAAGGCCATTTCAAAATCACCGTTTTTTAACGTTGAAAATATATCGGAGCTCGGCACAATCTCTATATTTACCGTAAGTCCGTCAAGATTCTCTTCAAGCATACTCTTTATTGCCTGAACAACATTGGACAAACTTGAATATGTAGTGAGCTTAAGCGTGATCTTATCTTTTCCCAGTTCTTTTTTGGCAAGCTCGAAATATTCAGAAGCCAAGCTCATATCCGCAATCTCATCCTTATATTTGTCAGAGGAAACAGCAAAATCCTCACCTGTAGTAAGAGAGCTTGAAAATCCATCAGGAACTAATCCGTATAGCTCACCTGCTGCTCCGTTATAAACGTTTTTTGCAAGATAGGTCCTGTCTATGGCACAGGAAACGGCCTTTCTGAAGTTAAGATTCTGAAGAGCTCCATTCTGGACATCCGAAGAAATATTAAATGTTAAAAACGAAAGATCTCCTACTGCTACTTCATTTATTTCTTTTGAATATACCGGATCACCACTTAACTTATTGGCCTGATCGGCACTTATAGCTATTATGTCGAACTGATCTATTTTATAAGTAGACAAGGCAACATCGCTGCTGCTTACCGTCTGGATTTTAATCCCTTGAAGACTTATATTGTCAGCATCATAATAATTTTCGTTCTTTTCGAGCCGGATCGATGCCGTACCCGGCATATAGTCAGCAACCACAAAGGGACCGTTTGAAAGATAGGTCTCAGGACTTGTGGCGAATAATCCCTCTTCAAGACTGTTATAGAATTTCTCATTAACAGGGTAGAAAGAGGGCACCATCAAAAGCGAAGGAAGGAAAGCTACCGGGTATTCAAGCTCAATAACGAGAGTATCATCGTCTACTGCGTAAACTCCCAGAGTATCCGTATCCGCTCCTTCGTAAAGGATTTCTTTTGCACCCTTGATAAATCCCGGCTCAGCGAAATACTCAGCAACGGCAGATTCGCTTACTATTGCCCTTCTCATACCGAAAACATAATCTCCTGCCGTAACCCTGTCTCCATTGGACCAGCACATATCCCTCAGATGAAAGGTGTATGTAAGCCCATCCTCAGATACTTCATAATCTGAAGCACCTGCAAGTGTAGGTGTTCCATCCTCATCTGCCTTAAAAAGTCCCACCTGACAACAATTTACAACCTCCAATTCGGAAGTAAATCCAATAATAGCAGGATCCAGTGTACTTATATCCCCTGTATAGGCAACCTTTAAATATTCATCATCTTCTGTATCTTTATCGCCACATCCGCTAAGTAGCAAAACTCCGGACAGTGCAATAAACAGTATCTTTTTAATATTCATTAAAGTTCCTTCTTTATTGATTTCTTTGTTGGTTTCTTTGTATATTTCTCGTAATGCTTATGTAAAAGCTCTTTATCCACGAAGTTCATGATGAAATTGTAATGCCGGTATAGCAAAATGACCATTGTAATAAGGAAGAATACACCTGCTACCCATCCCCGCAATATGAAGGCATAAGGCACTGCAAATATGGAAATAAATAGTGCTCCGAATGGAAATGACTTAAATATAAGCGCAACTATAAGTCCCATAAGCACACATACAACACCCCATATCGGCATATAGGTGCATAAAAATATAATAGTCACAACAATTCCCATTCCGCCTTTGAAGCCTCGCCAGAAAGGGAAGGCATTGCCTAAAATCACTCCGATCCCCACCCAGAGGATCTGTTCGTTCATAAGCGCTCCCCCGGTAATTAAATAGCATATCCCGAGCGCGAGGTAGAATTTCGAAGCATCTATAAGAACGGCAAAAATCGTCTCTTTAACCCCGATATACTTAAGAACATTCTGTATGCTGGGAAGCTTGTGACCTTTTTTAAAGGTTCTTTTGTGCTCGGCGCGGCCTATTATTGAAGCACCCAGTATGCATCCGAAAAGATATCCTATAACGAGACATATTATCCTGTATATCCAGGCTGTGGTTTCCGAGATACGTGCCTTGAATACAGGGAAGGTCCTTTGGATAACCTCCTCCCAGGCATCCTCTTCTTCGGATACGATTCCCGCCGTAGGTATCTTCTTTACCTTAAGATTAAGGTTCTCATCAAGCTCCGTATCTTTATATTTTTCATAATAAGCAAGAGCATTCTGCATACGAAGCGTAAGGGCCTGATAGGTCTCGCCGTACCTTTCGGGATAGATGCTTCCCATATAGACGCCGTCTCTTAGTTCGTCACCTGTCGAGCCTATACATCTTTCAAAGCCCACCGCGAATTCCATGGCCGCAAGCTCCGCATCATCCGTAGTTTTAAGAAAAGAATCAAGCTTGGAGGCCTGGTAATCTCCGCCCTGCAGCTCATACATGGCATAGGCAAGCTGCCCGTCAACCCTGTTATGATAAAGAAGCCTGTTATTGCACCACTTCCGAAGCCTTGTAAGTCTCTTTCCGGTATCGCTCCACTGAAACAGCCCGTAGGTATAGCCATGAGTCCCGTATAGGTCCGGGTCAAAGGTAGGATTCTCAACCGACATATTTCCCAGTATTCCGCAGGCACCCGCCGGAGAATAGCCGTTGCTTAGGAAAGTCACGTATATTGAATCTTCCACTTTGGAAAAGATATAGCCATCCTCTTCCTCTGCTGCCCTTGCATAGCTTATGGGGAGCATGAGAGCTACGAGCATCATCAGGCATAGAATCAATATTTTTATAAATATATTGTCTTTCTCAATACGGGTTATGCACATACCTATCTATTTTAACATAGATAATGCACCTCTTTGTTTATAAATGTTTAATAATTAGATTAGCACTCATCAATTGACAGTGCTAACAATGAGTGTTACCATTTGATTGTTGCGGGAATTACGTAGCAATGAAGCAATCCAAATACCTCTATGAGAGGATTCACATTATTTAATACAAAGGAGTGATATATATGGCAACGAAACAAGGAAGCTTATCAATCAATTCTGAAAATATCTTCCCCATAATCAAGAAATGGCTCTATTCTGACCATGATATCTTTTACAGGGAACTTATTAGTAATGGATGCGATGCGATCACCAAGCTGAAGAAGCTTGACATGATGGGAGAATATTCTCTCCCGGATGGTTATAAGGGACGCATTGATGTTATCTGCGATCCTAACGCCAAGACCCTTATCTTTAAGGATAACGGACTCGGTATGACAGATGCTGAAGTTGAGGAATACATCAACCAGATCGCATTTTCAGGTGCAACGGATTTCATCACCAAATATAAAGACAAGGCATCTGATGACCAGATAATCGGTCATTTCGGTCTCGGCTTCTATTCAGCTTTCATGGTAGCAAACGAGGTTCACATCGATACCCTTTCATATAAAGAGGGAGCAAAGCCCGTTCACTGGGAGTGCGACGGCGGTACTGAATTCTCAATGTCAGACGGCACTAAGGATGAAGTGGGAACCACCATCACACTTTTCCTTAATGAAGATGTACTTGAGTTCTGCAATGAATATAAAGCAAAAGAGATAATCAAGAAATATTGTTCCTTCATGCCCACAGAAATATATATTTCCAAGGCAAATGACGATTCCACTGAGACCATCAAGGCCGATGAGCTTAAGGAAGGCGATGTGATCGTTGAAGAGATCAAGCCCGAGAAGGAAGAGGATGAGAAGAAGCTTAAGATAAAGAAGCGTCCCGAACTTTTAAACGAGACCACACCTCTCTGGATGAAGCATCCCAATGAGTGTACGAAGGAAGAGTATCTTGCCTTCTACCGCAAGGTATTCAATGATTACAAGGAGCCCTTGTTCTGGATCCACCTTAATATGGACTACCCCTTCAACCTTAAGGGTATCCTGTATTTCCCCAAGATCAACATGGAATACGAGTCCATCGAGGGAGTTATCAAGCTCTACAACAATCAGGTATTCATAGCTGATAATATTAAGGAAGTAATCCCCGAATTCCTTATGCTCTTAAAGGGCGTTATAGACTGTCCCGACCTTCCTCTTAACGTTTCCCGTTCCGCACTTCAGAACGACGGTTTCGTTAAAAAGATAAGCGAATATATTTCCAAGAAGGTTGCTGATAAGCTCTCCGGAATGTGCAAGACAGAGAAGGACGAATACGACAAGTACTGGGATGACATTTCACCCTTCATTAAGTACGGCTGCCTTAAGGATGATAAGTTCTGTGAGAAGATGACGGATTACATCCTCTTTAAGAATCTTGATGGCAAGTATTTAACCCTGCCTGAGTGCCTCGAGGTAAATAAGATCGATCCCGATGATGCCGAAAATAAGGAAGATGCACCTGAAGTAGTAAATGCAGACGGTACTTCCGCAACAGATGATAATTCTGAAGCCGAAGAACCGGAAGAAAAGAAGGAAAAGACCATCTACTACGTAACAGATGAGCTTCAGCAGGCCTCATATATCGAGATGTTCCGTAAGGCCAAGATGGATGCCGTTATCCTTACACACAATATTGACCAGCCCTTCGTTTCACAGCTCGAAGCTAAGAATGAGGGCATCAAGTTCATGAGAATTGATGCCGATCTTACGGATTCACTTAAGTCCAAGACCTCCAAGAAGGACGAAGAAGCCTTCAAGGAAGCTTCCGAAAAGATCAAAAAGATCATGAAGAAGACCCTTAAGAAGGATGAGATCGAGATAAAGGTAGAAAAGCTTAAGAATAAGAAGGTTGCTTCAATCGCCACACTTTCTGAAGAAACACGCAGAATGCAGGATATGATGAAGATGTATTCTATGCCCGGCATGGATATGGGTGCCTTCGGCAAGGAAGGAATAAGCCTCGTTCTTAATGCAAACCACCCTCTGGTACAGTACGTAATGGACCACGAAGAGGGCGAAAATACAGAGATGATCTGCGAACAGCTTTACGATCTTGCTTTAATACAGCAGAGACCTCTTGACGCTGAATCAATGCAGAAGTTCATCGAAAGATCAAATGATATCATGCTTCTCTTAACGAAGTAATTTGATATCTTTTTAAGACAGTAATTAAAAAGGAGATATGCAAACCCATGATCAGGATTGTATATCTCCTTTATTTTATATCTATTTCTTTATCTTCATGGTAAGGGATATCCTCTTCTTGGGAATATCAACACTCATTACCTGAACATCCACTATATCTCCCACGGATACTGCCTCCAGGGGATGCTTGATATATTTATCAGACATCTGGGATATATGAACAAGCCCGTCCTGATGAACTCCTATGTCAACGAAAGCACCAAAATCAATTACATTCCTGACTGTTCCCTTAAGGATCATTCCCTCCTTAAGGTCCTCTAAGTTCATAACATCAGACTTAAGAATCGGGGAAGGCATATCCTCTCTGGGGTCGCGGGATGGCTTATCAAGCTCTTTTAGAATATCTTTAAGAGTGATCTCTCCAATACCCAGTTCCTGAGCGGTTTTCTTAACATCCGTAACCTTAACTCCCATAAGTGAATGGGCTACATTATAAGATTCAGGATGGACAGCGGTCCTATCTAGGGGCTCATCTCCGTCAAGTATTCGAAGGAAACCCGCACACTGCTCAAAGGCTTTAGGACCCAGCTTCGGAACCTTTAATAATTCCTTTCTGTTACGGAATCTTCCGTTTGCTTCCCTGTAGGAAACTATATTTTTAGCAAGGGGCTTGGTTATTCCGGAAATATATTCAAGCAAGGAAGCCGATGCTGTATTTAAGTCGACTCCTACCTTGTTAACGCAATCCTCAACCACTCCGGATAACGACTCCGAAAGCTTCTTCTGGTTCATATCATGCTGATACTGGCCTACACCTATGGACTGGGGATCTATTTTAACAAGTTCAGCCAAAGGATCCTGAAGACGCCTTGCTATTGAAGCAGCAGATCTTTGTCCCACATCGAAATTAGGGAATTCCTCAGTTGCAAGCTTACTTGCGGAATATACCGATGCGCCTGCTTCGTTGGTTATCACATACTGAAGAGGAGTATCAACCTCTTTAATAAGCTGCACGATTATCTGCTCTGATTCACGGCTTGCAGTTCCGTTACCGACGCTTATTAAGGTGATACCGTATTTCTTTATTAGCTTCTTAAGTTCAACCATTGCCTCAGCTACCTTATTCTGGGGCGCCGTAGGGTAGATAACCTTCGTATCAAGGACCTTCCCGGTTTCATCAACCACCGCAAGCTTACAGCCTGTTCTGAATGCGGGATCCCAGCCAAGTACCACCCTTCCTGCAATGGGAGGCTGCATAAGGAGCTGGTTTAGATTCTTTCCGAATACGTCGATCGCACCATCCTCTGCCTTTTCTGTAAGCTCATTTCTGATATCACGCTCGATGGAAGGAGCAATGAGCCTTGAATAGGCGTCCTTTATGGTTTCCTTAAGGATAGGCGTGGTGTACTTATTGTCATTTAAGATTATATGTTTCTCAAGGTAATTTATTATCTGCTCTTCAGGAGCGTTTATCTTTACCGAAAGGACCTTTTCCTTCTCTCCGCGGTTTATCGCAAGCACCCTGTGACCTGCAATCTTTTTAACGGCTTCCTCGAACTGATAATACATTTCATAAACAGACTGAGCTTCCTTATCCTTTGCCTCAGTGGTTAATGAACCTTCCTCGAAAGTCTTTCTTCTAATATATGTCCTGTAGTCCGCATCATCCGAGATGGTCTCCGCGATTATATCCATTGCACCCTGGATCGCGCTCTTGGCATCAGGTACATCCTTCGAGGCGTCTATATATTTTGATGCTTCATCCTCAACAGGTGACTTCGCATTCTGAAGCCTTAAATATACGGCAAGTCCCTCAAGTCCACGCTCCTTGGCAACGGAAGCTCTGGTCTTCTTCTTGGGCCTGTAGGGCCTATATAGATCGTCAACCGCAACCTGGGTCTCGGCACTTACTATCTTTGCCTTAAGTTCCTCAGTAAGGAGTCCCTGCTCCTCAATACTCTGAAGCACCTGCTCCTTCTTTTCTTCAAGATTTCGTAAATATATAAGTCTCTCATGAAGATCACGAAGCTGCTCATCATTAAGTGAGCCTGTTGCTTCCTTACGGTATCTTGCAATGAAGGGGATGGTATTTCCCTCGTCGATGAGCTTAACTGCTGCCTCGACCTGCCCCTTTCTTACTTTTAGTTCTTCTGTTATCTTTGCTATTATATCCATTTATTTCTCACTTCAAGATCAGTTTGCCTTTATTCTCCAAGTGATCTCATCTGCTCTTTTTTCTTATTGGTCATTACCTGGTACAGGATTCCGCATACGATAAGTGCGATACCAATAAGATCTGTAAGGAGCGAGGTCACTATAAGGAGAAGTCCGCCTGCTATAAATATGATTCTTACTACGGGATTCATATCTTTAACAAGATATCCCTCAAGTCCTGCTGCCACTCCGAATATTCCGATGAGAGCAGTTACTGCTATCTGTATAACCTGCAGCACATTGGTATCGATCATAAGCAATGCGGGTGAATAGCAGAATACATAAGGAACAATGAATACCGCTATGGCAAGACGGGACGCGTTGAATGCCGTCTTCATGGGATTTGACTTGGCTATTGCCGAGCCTGCATAGGCCGCAAGAGCAACCGGAGGTGTAATGTCAGCTACTATTCCGAAATAGAATACGAAGAAGTGAGCTGCTATCGCGGGAACTCCCATACGGATGAGGATGGGAGCACAGGTTGCTGCCATGATACAATAGTTAGCCGTAGTGGGAACGCCCATGCCGAGAACTATACAGCAGAGCATTGTGAGGAATAATGCAATAAAAAGATGGTTATTTGCCACATTTATTATTCCGTTAATAAGTTCATTTGCCAGACCTGTCATGGTGATACAGCCTGAAATGATACCAGCAACACCACAGGCAGCTGCTACTGTTATGGTACTCTTTCCACCTGCCTCGAGAGCATCTAATATCTTCTTTGGTGTGATTCTGTTTTCCTTGTCAAAAAGGCTTACTGCTACTGCAAGAAGTATTGAAATACTTGCTGCCTTCTGCATGGTCATAAAGTTACCTGATACCCAGACAACCAGCATGATAAGGGGAAGAAGAAGGTATATCTTTCTGATAAGAAGCTTAAATACGGGAAGCTTATCCTTGGGAATTCCCGAAAGACCCAGTCTCTTAGCTTCCAGATGAACGGTTATGAATATGCCTGCAAAGTAAAGTATAGCTGGAAGCACTGCCCTTCCTAAGATGCTTGAGTAGGGTACGCCTATGAAATCTGCCATAAGGAAGGCTGCCGCACCCATAATGGGAGGCATGATCTGTCCGCCGGTTGAAGCTGCTGCCTCAACTGCTCCCGCAAATTCTGCCTTATAACCTGTTTCCTTCATCATAGGGATAGTTACTGAACCTGTTGTTACCGTATTTCCTACTGATGAACCTGATACCATTCCGCAAAGAGCTGATGAAATAACCGCAACCTTTGCAGGTCCGCCTGAATACTTACCTGCTGCACAGTTTGCAAGCTGGATAAAGAAATTCGAAATTCCTGTCCTCTCAAGGAAAGCACCAAAGATTATGAATATAACTATATATTTGGAACAAACATTAACAGGTGTTGAGAATATGCCCTCCTTGGTATAAAAGAGGTTACGTACCAGATACCTTACCCTTCCGAAGAATGAGGGATTGGTAAGCCCGAATGTGAGTGCATATATTATAAAGAAACCGGCTACGCAAAGGATCGGGATACCAACACATCGTCTTGTTATCACAATCAGAATAATGATTCCCACAACTCCGATGGCGATCTGATACCATTCAAAACGTGTTCCCTGGTTGACAATGGTATTTGCATTAAATGTGAAATAGAAAAATGATGCAGCTCCCACTATCATCATGAGGATATCATACCAGGGCATATAATTTTCCCTGGTTTCACCCTTTTTAACAGGATAGATCAAGAAGCCCATTATTACTATAAGTCCCAGGAATGAGGTAAGTCTTATCTCCTCAAGAAAGGTTGCGAATAGTGTTACATAAATGCACCACAGAGAAAAAGCCACCATGATCACACGAACTACTATCTTTGGCTTACCTGTCCAGATTCTCTGATTGGACTCTCTGTCGTATTTTTTCATTATTGCATCAACATCAGCGGCAGCGTTTTCAGGCTGTGCATTATTGATGTTCATATTTTTTTCTTTATTTTCGCTCATAATACACCCCCTACTCCATTGTCTCTACTTCAATTCCATGTTCCGCATAATATCTGGCCGCACCTGCATGGAACGGAGCCGTCATGCCCTCCGTTGCATTCTCAAGTGAAAGCTCACTTCCCTTGGCATTTTCTACTGCTATCTCATCTGTATGATCAAATATTGCCGCTGTCATGTTATATACAGTCTCTTCATCAAGATCAGCGGAGACTATCACAGTTGCCTTAACGGTAACTGTTTCAACAGGTTCCGTCTGCCCCTTATAGGTATCTGCGGGAATCTGAAGTTCTGCATAATAAGGACAGTTTTCAAGCAGCCTTTCCCTTAACTCACCGTCGATATTAATCAGATAAACACCGTTAGTTGTTGCAAGCTCTGTAATGGCAGTTGTTGGTGCACCGGCCACTATAAATGCTGCCTGGATCTTTCCGTCCTTCATTGCTTCCTTACTGTCTTCGAAGCTCTGATACTGAGGCTTGATATCATCAATTGTCAGGCCTGCTGCCTCCAGAACATCCATTGCATTGTAATAAACACCTGAACCGGCAGCTCCTATTGAAACACTCTTTCCCTTTAAGTCTTCAACGGATTTAATATTTTCATCCATTGTAAAGAGCTGCACTGTCTCTGCATATAATCCTCCGAGAACTCTGAAATCATGGTTTGGGCCGTCCTTTTCGAAGGTTTTCTGTCCGTTCCAGGCATATGCCATAACATCCGACTGAGTGAAGCCCAACTGGAAATCTCCGTCCTGTATGGTCTGGATATTAGCCTTCGAGCCACCACTTGAGACTGCTGTAACCTTAACTCCGCCGTAGTTGGTCATATACTGAGCGATAACTCCACCGTAAGCATAGTAGGTTCCTGCCGTTCCTCCGGTTCCGAACATCATACGTTCTTCACCGCATCCTGTTAATGAAAGCACTGCCATTGAAAGGACCAATGCAAGTGCTGTTAATTTTTTAAAGCTTTTCAATACTCTTACTACCTTTCTTCAAAGTCTGCCGATTAAAGTTCGAACCGTTTCTTAATAAGCACGCATGCTGCTTCCACGCAGGTATCGTAGTCTATCTTTCCCGTGTCCAGACAAAGATCATAATCCCTGGCAAGCGTCATTTTCTTATGGGTATACTCATAATAGTGCTTTTCCCGCATCTCATCGGCTTTCTCCACATATTTCCTTAAGTCCTTCTTGGTATTCTTAACTACATCCTTACTTCTTTCGACCCTGATATCAAAGTCTGCGTGTAAAAATATATCAAAGGAATCAACTCCCATTTCTTTGAGAACTACGTTAGAGCAGCGTCCTACTATGATACAGGGCTGTTTTGACAGTTCAGCGATCGCTTCCTTCTGAGCTTCGAAGATCTTATCGTGTGAACTTGTATATGCCGTTATATTATTGGCAATACTGTTAAGGAATTTCATTCCGTAGCTTAGATTCTCGCCGTCCTTTATAATATCCTCTTCAGAATATCCGCTTAACCTGGCTGTTAAAGCTACGAAATCCCTATCATACCATGGAATATTTAATTTCTCCGAAATTCCTTTGGCAACTGAACTTCCGCCTGCGCAGAATTCACGGCTTATAGTGATAATGGGAATCTTTTTATCTTCCATCCTCTATTCTCCTTATATTTATTCAAGACTTCTTTATTCGAATTCAACCATTACCTTTAAGGTAAAATTGAATTTTCCTTTTTCATCAGCCTGTACCTGATATTCCTTTGCAAGATCAGGGCCGCAGGCATTAGAGCCTACTCCGCTCATACCTGCATCTAAGCAAAGAACCGTATAGCCTGATTCATTAAGCTCATAGTTATGAGCCTTTGCTGTAAGCTCCTCCTGCGTATAGTGCGAAGCGTTAAATGAGAAAGGTTCACCCTTAATATGGATCGCACTTCCGTCCTTCTTAGAGATCTTAAGATCCTGACAGTAGTAACGGCTTCCGTTTTCCTGAGGTCTTACATAGTCCTCGTGCATATTGCTTACCGTATCAGTGAAGCGTGAAAGATATGATGAGCGGTGCTTATCAATATAACTTTCATTAGGACCGTATGCGTAGTAGTTTACATCCTCATAATCATTATCAAGCATCATCCTTAAGCCAAACCTTGGAAGGAAAGGAATATGAACATCCTTATCTGCCTTCATTGAAATGATCATGCGTCCGTCCTTATCAACAGCATACTTAATATTTATCTTAAGGAAGGGAACCATTGCCTCAGCACTTAAGATAACCTCTGAAGAAAGGATCACATTTCCGTCCTTCTTTGTTATCTCAACACTTCTTGTACGGACAGTAGTTCTGTCATAGGACATTGCATACCATTTGGTCTTTATGAAGTTATCATTGTCGATAGGTGCCCTAAAGATATTAAAGCCAAGAACTCCGTCTGCAATATAGCTCTTATCCTTGTTGATGAATTCAGAGAAGCCTGCCTTTACCTTGTCATAGGTATATTTAAAGGAAGTTCCTTCAATGATAACAACATCCTCTGTTTCAGAAACTGATATTGCAGCCTCATCTGAAGGCTCTATTGAGTATGCAGCCTCTTTAACAGGAAGCACATACTGGTCAAAGCCCATGCACTCAGGCATGAATTCAGGTTTATTTTCATCAACATTTATATATTTAAACAGTATTGATGTCTTTGAAAGCGAAGGAATGGGATCCTTTAAATTAACCTTGAATATCCCGTGAGGCTTGGCGTTTACCTTAAATAGTCCGCTTCTTAAAACCTCTCCGTCACTTAAAACTTCATAATGGATCTCTATCTTTCCATCAAGATCCGTGAAATCAAGCATGTTCTTAAAGGTAAATTCCTTATCCTTTGCTTCTATGAGCCTTACAGGACGAAGAACATTCTTATATTCCATAAGTCCCGTATGGGGCCTTCTGTCCGGATAGGTTAAGCCGTCCTGGCAGAAATTGCCGTCATTAACAACATCTCCCCAGTCGCCGCCGTAGTAGAACTTATCCCTGCCGTCGGCACCAGTTCCCATATATACCGAATGGTCGCACCACTCCCAGACGAATCCTCCGGCGAGGCAGTCATTTCCGTATATTACCTTCCAGTAATCCTCAAGGTCTCCGGGGCCGTTACCCATAGCGTGGCAGTATTCGCAGAGGATCATGGGCTTATCGCCCTTCTTAACATATTCCTCCATCTCACTTATGTAGGGATACATGCGGGAATACATATCAAGTGAACTGTAATCATATTTATTGTTCTTTCTCTTTGTGTTTGCGTAATTAAAGATAGGTTCGGGCTCGAATCTCTTTGTATCGTACTGCTTCGCATGGAGTGCGCCTTCGTAATGAACAAGGCGGGATGTATCGAATTTTTTTATCCATGCTGCTGCCTTCTCGAAGTTACAGCCGTAACCTGCCTCGTTTCCAAGTGACCAGATCACTACGCAGGCTGTATTTTTATCACGCATCACGTTGGACTCTATCTTGTCGAATATGCCGTCGTACCAGTCAGGATCATCTGCTATCGCGCTGAAAAGCTCCTCTTCGTAGCTTCCGTAAATATCAACAGGTCCATGGATCTCAACATCCGACTCGCCAATTACATACATTCCGAGTCTGTCGCACATCTCAAGGAAAAGAGGTGAATTGGGATAATGGCTTGTCCTTATGGCATTGATGTTATGGGCCTTCATCATCGTGATATCTTTATACATCTCATCAACTGTTACCGCATAGCCGTTAACAGGACTTGAATCATGTCTGTTCGAACCCTTAAACTTGATATTCTGACCGTTTATCAATATGGTTCTGTTCTTAATCCCGATCTCACGTAAGCCTATCTTTTTAGCTATGATCTCATCCTTGGTAGCGATCACCAGGGTATAAAGATATGGTGTCTCGGCGCTCCAAAGCTTAGGATTTTTAACCTTTAATGATATCTTTCCCTTTTCGCAGGAATCGATCAAGGTATCGCCGTCATAGAGTGAAACCTTGGCCTTAACCTTGCCTGTTAAAGTAAGATCAACATCGATATCTGCCTTCTTGTAATTAGAAGAAAAGCTCTGATGGATGAAGAAATCATCTACTCTGTCTGCAGGACGCAGGAGCACATAAACATCTCTGAATATACCGCTCATCCTAAGCTTATCCTGATCCTCAAGGTAAGTTCCGTCGCACCATCTGTATACTAAAACACATACCCTGTTCTTTCCCTCATGAAGGAATTCCGTTATGTCAAAGATACTCGTATCGTGGCTTCCCTGTGAATATCCGGCGAACACACCATTAATATAAAGGTAATAGCAGGAATCAACACCCTCAAATACCAGGTGCTTCTGCATATTTTCGCCATTTTCGGGAATTTCTATATCTTTAATATAAAGGCCGCAGGCATTTTCAAGGGGAACATACGGCGGATCATAGGGAATGGGGAACTTATGATTTAAGTAATTATGTCCCAAGTATCCGTAATTCTGCCAAACTGAAGGAACCTTTATGCTTTTAAGCTCCCCCGATGTGAAATCCTCATTAAAGCAGCCCTCAGGAAGTAAGGTGTCACGCTCTTTAAATAAAAATTCCCACTCACCGTTCAGGCTTATGAATCTGTCCGATTCCTCTCTTTTGCCTGTTGCAAGGCTCATTGAAGAGGCAGGAACATAATATGACCTTTTGGGCATTGTTCCAATGTGAAGCTTGTGATTGTCCTCATGAAAACGATCAAGAACCATATTTTTCCTCCTTTAATTTTAATTCGAAGACTTTGTGCTTTTTGTTTTTGTGGTCTTCTTCTTTTCCTGTATCTCATCACGCTTTAAAGCGTATTTATCCTTAGTCTCTTCATCCACGAATTTAATGGTCTTAACCACATATATCGTGTCGTTGTCCGTCTTTTTCATACGGTTTTTGTATTTGATATAGCCGTGAACCGGACACTGGGCTATCGCATAGTAGTGCTTGCCCATATTCGGGGAGAACCATCTCACCGTTTTTTTCATATTTTTATGACAAAGATAGCATTTCGTTGAGGAAACCTCTTTATCCTCCATTGCTTCATGCTTTGAATCGAATTCCCTGGAGATGTATTTGAAGTAATCCGGAAACTCTATCTTTATCTCTGAAGCATGATCCTTGGGAAGATAGAATGTATCAAAAGATACATACTGAAGAACCTCCTCAGGAAGTCTCTCCATCACCTTCGCCGTATAATATGCATCCGAAAATGCTCTGTGGAAAGGTATATCCTTCTCTATATTAAGGGCATCCACGGCATATTCAAGGTTCCGCCTTATCTTGCCATCCTCAAAGGCCCTGCTGTAGAGCTTCTGAAGATCCAGATACTTAAGAGGTCCATCGGTTATGGGCTCCATCCCGAAGAATTTCATATTCCTCTGAAGCTCGAATATATCAAGGGTTCCCCAGGTGCAGAAAATATAGTCATCTCCGCAAAAATCAAGGAAATTGCTCATTGCCTCGGTAAACGGTATGCCCCTTTGAAGATCCTGCATGTGAAGGTGGATTATCTTGCTTGTGATGTAATGCATCTGATGATACACCTTGGGCTTAACAAGTTCGTTAAACTCCCCAATCATCACACGATCCTCACTCATCCTTATTGCGCCGAAATCAATGATTTCGAAGGGAAGATCCTTAACCTCAGGCTCCTTGCCTGTATTTGATTGATTCCATTCAAGGTCAAAAACTATGTAATTCAAGCTCTGTATCTCCGTTTATCTTCACATCCGGAATATCCCGGTTAATGAATTTAAGAGTATAATTTTCCTTGGTCTTAACCAAAACCTTATAACTGCCGTTTTGATTGCTTATCTTTATCTTTGTCTTAAGCTCGTTATCCATTCCATAGATACAAGTCTCAGCTTCAGAACCGTCCTCAAGCTCATAGACTCTTATTTCCCCGTCCTTTTCGTAATCATAATCAGGTCTTTCATCCGTATGACCCAAAACTACGATTGAATTAGGATGTGCAAAGAGAGGGATTGAAAGATAATCGTATTTTTTGCTTATCCATTTGCCGCCTTCTGTTACTTCACCTGTAATGAAATCGGTCCACTTTCCCTCCGGAAGATAGAACTCTCCCATGCTTTCGTCATTAAATATAGGAGCAACCAAAAGGTTATCCCCAAGCATGTACTGTTTATCCAAATATGCACAGGTCTTATCCTCAGGGAATTCAAGTACCATTGCCCTCATTGTGGGGATACCGGTCTTTGATGCATCCACAGATGTTTTATAAAGATATGGCATAATGCGGTGCTTAAGCTTCGTGAAGAACCTTACCACATCAACTGCCTCATCATCATAGACCCAGGGAACCCTGTAGGATGAGCTTCCGTGAAGTCTCGAATGTGAGGAAAGAAGTCCGAAGGCAACCCATCTCTTATACACATCTGCCGTTGAGGTGTTCTCGAAGCCTCCTATGTCATGTGCCCAGAAGCCGAAGCCCGACATCATAAGGGATAATCCGCCTCTTAAACTCTCCTCCATTGATTCATAATCTGACCAGCAGTCTCCGCCCCAGTGAACAGGGAATTTCTGTCCGCCTACTGTAGCGGAACGGGCGAAGAGTACTGCATTTCCCTTGCCCTTCTTTCTTTCAAGAAGCTCGTACACACATTTATTAAAGAGATAAGTATAGAGGTTATGCATCTTAAGAGGATCAGATCCGTCGAAAAATACCACATCCTCTGTGGGAATCCTTTCGCCGAAATCTGTCTTAAAGCAGTCAACTCCCATATCTATAAGTATTTCAAGCTTATCCTGGAACCACTTATAGGCATCAGGATTAGTGAAATCAACTATAGCCATTCCGGGCTGCCACATATCCCACTGCCAGGTCTGACCATTCTTACGCTTAATGAAATAACCGTTCTTCATTCCTTCGTCAAAGATATCAGCTTCCTGACCTATATAAGAATTGATCCAGACACAGACCTTTAAGCCCTTTTCGTGTATCCTTTCAAGCATTGCCTTGGGATCCGGGAATACCCTGTCATCCCACTTATATTCACACCAGTGGAATTCCTTCTGCCAGAAGGCATCGAAATGTATGGTCTTCATGGGAATATCACGGTCAAGCATACCGTTAACGAAGCTCATAACCGTACCTTCGTCATAGCTTGTGGTAAAAGAAGTTGAAAGCCACAATCCGAAGGTCCAGGGAGCCGGAAGTGAGGGCTTTCCCGTAAGATCTGTATATTTAACCAGAGTATCCTTCATTGAAGGACCATTCATAATATAGTAATCAAGATATGTACCCTTAACCGAGAACTGTGTCCTTGTTACCATCTCAGTTGCGATCTCAAAGGAAACCTCCTCAGGGTGATTCACTAATACACCATATCCCTTACTTGAAATATAGAAGGGTATATTTTTATAGGACTGATAGGTTGAGGTTCCGCCGTCAGCATTCCACATATCAACTGACTGACCGTTCTTAATGAAGGGAGTGAATCTCTCACCTAATCCGTATATCTTTTCATCAACGGAAAGAGAAAGCATCTGCCTCATATAGGTCTCGTCATTGTCGTCCTTATCATAGGCAAGACCCTTCCAGTCTGTCTTCATAAGTGCCAGGTCGCGGCCCTTTGATGAGGTGATAAGCTCATTACCCCTCTTAAATTCCATTGAAAACTGCTTCTTATTGATGATAAGCCTCATGCTGTTTTCATCATCACCTGAGAATACAGTCAGTGTATCCTCATCCTCTGAAGTTCTAAGCAGAAGTTCATCCGTAAGCTCAATATCAAATGCAGGAGTATCGATGATCGCACCCCTGTAATGATATGTCCTTATCCTAAATATATCTTCCTTGGGAGATGTGATAACCATAGTAAGATTAACGTTTCCTAAGGTATCGCCTCTTCCTGTTACATGGTAGGTGGGAAGACATAAAGTGACACTTGTGTCAGTTATATTTTTAAAATATACCTCCTGAGGTGCAAAGCACGCACAGCCTTCCTTCTGAATCCAACAGCCATTACTGAATCTCATAAATTAAATCTTCATCCTTTCAACATAACTACGCTCATCAGAATAGAGGAGCTTTAATAATATAGGTGTCAGTATACTTGATGTGATAATGAGTAGTATGACACAGGTGAAATACTTGGCATCAAGCAGTCCTACCGATAATCCCTTCTGGGAAACGATAAGGGCAACCTCGCCTCTCGTCATCATTCCCACACCGATCTTAAGTGCATCTTTATTGCTGTATCTGAATATCTTTGCCATTAAGCCGCAGCCGATTATCTTTGAAAGAAGACCTACAACTACGAAAGCGATTGCGAACCAGAGTATTGTGGAATCAAGGCCTGAAAGGTCAGTCTTAAGTCCGATACTTACGAAGAATACCGGTGCGAAAAGCATATAGGAATTGATATCTACCTTCTGTTCAATATAATCATGATCCTGGATTGAACAGAGGATTATTCCTGCAACGTAGGCACCTGTGATATCGGCAATTCCGAATAATGCCTCGGCTATGTAGCTCATTGCGAAGCAGAAAGCAAGTGAAGCGATGGGGATTCTTCTGGTATGGGGATATCTCATATCGAAGTACTTAAATATCTTGTATGAAATAAAGCCCACTGCAAATGCGAAAACAAAGAAAAGTGCAGTGCTTATAAGTACGGTGCTTATCTTGCTATCAGGATTCTTAAAGCCTATTACGAAGGTGAGAACTATGATACCTATAACGTCATCTATGATGGCTGCACTCATTACAAGTGTTCCTACCTCAGTGCTTATCTTTCCCATTTCCTTAAGTGTCTCAGCTGTGATACTTACCGAGGTTGCCGTAAGTATTACGCCTATGAACACTGATCTGTAGAAGCTTTCAGTTCCAACTGCGCTCCATCCGTAAAATGCCATATGAAGAATGGTTCCGCATACCAGAGGAACAAACACTCCGCAGCAGGCAACTAAAACTGCCTTAGGTCCTGTTTTTAAAAGCTGCTTAAGATTAGTGGTAAGTCCTGCTGAAAACATCAGCATGATAACACCAATCTCAGCAAGATATGTAATAACATCCGACTGCTGTACAATTCCAAGAAGTCCGGGTCCTATGATCACACCCGCAATGATCTCGCCCACTACCTGAGGAGCCTTAAGTCTCCTTGCAAGCAGTCCGAAAATCTTAGCGACTATTATGATAATAGCCAGATCTCTTAAAATTTCATAAGTTTCCATTTTTCATAATCTCCTTAAGGCCTTTTAAGGTCTTATTTATATTTCAGGGCCTATTCCCTCTTCTTCGGCCCTTAGTTTACAACCGTTTTTAGATGAACCTATAACACATATCTCGGGTTCGTCATTATCAATGCAAAAATTACAGGCAGGACAGGGCTTTTTTTCTCCTCCGAAATCCCTTAAAACACCTTCATTAAGCTCATTATGCTTACAATCTCTGCACCAGCATTTGCTGCATTCGCTGAATGAAAATACCTCATCCATTGAATTTTTGCTTATGCTGCCCTCATCCTCATCACTGTTTAACAGTGCGAAAAAATCAAGTTGACCTTCTATCTGTTTACTTTTTGACAAATATATACCTCATGTTCTATATGAAGCCACAAACCCCACCTTAAAAAGGTGGGGTCCATCAGCCAATATTAATTTGGATAACTACTATTCATCATCCTCTTCTTCTCTTGGAAGCGTTATTTCTTCGTCCTCATCATCAAAAGGATCAGCTACTGTCTGAGGCGGATCTTCAATATTATCAAGTTCATCCTCTGAAAGCTCACCATCTTCAGTGCTAACCTTTTCTCTTACTTTGGCGATCTTTGCAACTGTAACACCTTCATCTAAGTTAATAAGCTTAACTCCTGAGGTAATCCTGCTTAATACTGAAACATCAGACATAGGAATCTGTATCAGGATTCCTGCATCCGTGATCATCATGATCTCATTTTCATCGGTTACGGCCTTAACTCCTACTACATTTCCAGTCTTTTCGGTTATCTTGTAGCACTTAACGCCCTTACCGCCTCTCTTCTGGATAGGGAATTCTTCAAGCTTTGTTCTCTTTCCGATACCCTTCTCGGAAGCTATGAGTAAGGAATCACCCTGATGATCAAGCTGCATTCCGATGATCTCATCCTCATCATCTAAGTTCATTCCGCGAACGCCCATTGAAGAACGTCCTGTATTCCTTACATCTGTCTCCTTGAAGCGTATACACTTACCGAACTTGGTAACTAAGAATATCTCAGTATCCTTATCTGTTACCTTAACCTCTATAAGCTCATCATCATCTCTTAAATTAATGGCTATAAGCCCGTTTTTACGGATATTCGAATACTCTGTAACAGGAGTCTTCTTTATGGTACCCTTCTTTGTTACCATGAAGAGGTTCTTTCCATCCTCGTAATCCTTAATGGGGATAAGTGCGTTTATCTTTTCACCGGGATTAAGCTGAAGGAGATTGATTATTGCAACACCTCTTGAGGTTCTGGAAGCTTCGGGAATCTCATATGTTTTCAGTCTGTAGACACGTCCCATATTAGTGAAGAACATCACATAATGATGGGTTGTTGTCATAAGGAGATCCTCTATGAAATCCTCCTCTATGGTATTCATTCCTTTGATACCCTTGCCGCCTCTGTGCTGAGACTTGAAGTTATCAATTGTCATTCTCTTTATATATCCGAGATTTGACATGGCAATGACTGTATTTTCGTTGGGGATCATATCCTCATCGGTAATATCGAATTCATCAAAGCCTATTTTAGAACGACGGTCATCTCCGTACTTATCTGCAGTTGTCTGCATCTCGGTCTTGATAACACCTAAAAGAACCTTTCTGTCTGCAAGGATTGCCTTTAATTCAGCTATCTTTTTAACTAATTCATCATGCTCATTCTGAAGCTTCTCTCTTTCCAAACCGGTAAGAGCACGAAGTCTCATATCGACTATCGCCTGGGCCTGAGCATCTGAAAGTCCGAACCTGGACATTAAGTTTTCTTTAGCTGTCTGGGTATCCGGAGAATTCCTTATTATATTTATTACTTCATCGATATTATCAAGAGCTATGAGCAAGCCCTGTAAAATATGGTCTCTTTCTTCTGCCTTGTTAAGATCGAATTTGGTTCTTCTGGTAACTACATCTTCCTGATGCTTTAAGTAATTGGTAAGCATCTCAAGGATAGTCATAACCTTAGGCTCATTATTAACAAGCGCAAGCATTATAACACCGAAAGTATCCTGAAGCTGTGTATGTTTATAGAGCTGGTTAAGAATGATGTTGGGATTAACATCTCTTCTTAATTCGATCACAACTCTCATACCTTCTCTGTCTGATTCATCACGAAGGTCTGTAATTCCGTCTATCTTTTTAAGTTTAACAAGCTCGGCAATCTTAAGAATAAGATTTGCCTTGTTAACCATATAGGGAAGCTCTGTAACTATGATGCTGCTCTTTCCGTTAGCCATGGTTTCAATATTGGTAACGGCTCTTACTCTAACCTTTCCACGGCCTGTTCTGTAGGCTTCTTCAGCACCCTTGGTACCTAAGATAACTCCACCTGTGGGGAAGTCCGGAGCCTTGATTATCTCAAGGACTTCTTCTATTTCAGTCTCCCTGTCTTCCTCTACCTGGTTATCTATTATCTTAACCAAAGCATTCGTAACCTCACGAAGGTTGTGAGGAGGAATATTAGTTGCCATACCTACTGCAATACCGGTGGTACCGTTAACGAGGAGGTTGGGATATCTTGAAGGAAGAACTACAGGCTCCTTCTCTGTTTCATCGAAGTTAGGCATGAAATCAACTGTATCTTTATTGATATCAGCAAGTAACTCCATTGAAATCTTCGAAAGTCTCGCCTCAGTGTATCGCATGGCAGCTGCGCCATCGCCATCTACGGAACCGAAGTTACCATGGCCGTCAACCAGGGTATATCTGAAGTTCCAGGGCTGGGCCATATTAACAAGTGCACCGTAAATAGAGCTGTCTCCGTGAGGATGGTACTTACCCATTGTATCTCCGACTATACGAGCGGATTTACGGTGGGGCTTATCGGGACCGTTATTTAACTCTATCATTGAATAGAGAACACGCCTCTGAACCGGCTTAAGACCATCTCTTACATCAGGAAGTGCACGGGATGCGATTACGCTCATGGCATAATCGATATATGAAGTTTCCATGGTCTTCTGGAGGTCTACCTCATGGATCTTGTCAAAGATATTATCTTCCATTCTTTTCTCTTTCCTGCTTATTGCTTACTTAATACTTAGATATCAAGATTCTTAACAAATTTAGCGTTTTCTTCTATGAATTCACGTCTGGGATCTACCTTGTCACCCATAAGTGTTGTGAAGGTTAAGTCAAGCTCTGACTCTGCCTCTTCATTCATAACGACTCTCTTAAGGATACGCTTTTCGGGATCCATTGTTGTATCCCAAAGCTGCTCGGCATCCATCTCTCCAAGTCCCTTATAACGCTGGATCTTGTTATTCTGATCTCTTCCGACTTCCTTTAATATTGAATCAAGCTCTTCATCTGAGTATGCATACCAGACCTTTTTATTTTTCTCAAGCTTATAAAGAGGAGGCGTAGCCAAATATACATGTCCCTGCTTGATAAGCTCAGGCATAAATCTATATATGAATGTAAGAAGAAGAGTTGCGATATGTGCTCCGTCAACATCGGCATCTGTCATTAGGATTATCTTATGATATCTTAATTTGCTTATATCGAAATCATCATGAATTCCTGTACCGAAGGCAGTTATCATTGCCTTTATCTCGGCATTTGCATATATCTTATCAAGTCTTGCTTTTTCAACATTTAATATCTTTCCACGAAGAGGAAGGATAGCCTGGGTAGCACGGGATCTTGCAGTCTTAGCAGAACCGCCTGCGGAATCTCCCTCAACTATGTATATTTCGCAGTTTTTAGGATCCTTATCGGAACAGTCTGCAAGTTTTCCGGGAAGTGAAGAACCTTCAAGAGCTGTCTTACGTCTTGTTAAGTCTCTTGCTTTACGGGCTGCATCCCTTGCTCTCTGGGCAAGGATAGACTTTTCACATATGCTCTTTGCTACGGCAGGGTTCTGCTCAAGGAAATATGTAAGCTGCTCTGAAACTATTGAATCAACAGCGGAACGTGCTTCTGTATTTCCTAATTTCTGCTTGGTCTGACCCTCAAACTGGGGATCCTCGATCTTAACTGATACTATTGCGGTTAAGCCTTCTCTTATATCATCACCTGTAAGGTTAGGTTCTGAATCCTTTAAAAGCTTAGATCCTCTTGCATAATCATTAAATGTTTTAGTTAATGCATTTCTAAATCCAACAAGGTGGGTTCCGCCTTCAGGAGTATTAATGTTATTTACGAAGCTGAAGGTGCTTTCATTGAAGGAATCATTATGCTGAAGTGCAACCTCAACATAAACATTGTTTTTCTTACCCTCAAAATAAAGGATATTTTCATAGAGGGGAGTCTTAGACCTGTTAAGGTAGGTAACAAACTCCTTGATTCCGCCTTCATAATAGAATTCTCTTTCCTTAGGCTCGGGCATTTCCTCGCTTACTCTTTCATCACGAAGAATAATCTTAAGTCCCTTGGTAAGGAAGGCCATTTCACGAAGTCTCTGTTTTAATACATCGAATTCATATTCAGTGGTTTCGGTAAAGATAGTGGCATCAGGCTTAAATGTAACCTTTGTACCTGTCTTTTCTTTATCGCAGTCACCTATTACCTTAAGAGGGAAACATACATGTCCTCGCTCATATCTCTGTGTATATATTTTTCCATCAGTATATATTTCAACTTCAAGCCAGTCTGAAAGGGCATTAACAACAGAAGCACCAACTCCGTGAAGTCCTCCGGATACCTTGTATCCGCCACCGCCGAATTTACCGCCGGCATGAAGCACTGTAAATACAACCTCAACAGCAGGAAGTCCGGCTTTGTGGTTTATTCCTACGGGAATTCCTCTTCCGTTATCAATTACGGTAACTGAGTTATCCGGATTTATCGTTACATTTATGGTATCGCAGTAGCCTGCAAGTGCCTCATCAACTGAATTATCAACTATCTCATAAACAAGATGATGTAATCCTCTGCTTGCAGTTGTACCTATATACATTCCCGGACGCTTACGTACTGCTTCAAGTCCCTCAAGAATCTGAATCTGATCAGCGCCATAATCATTTTCAACAGGGGAGATATCAAATGTATCGTCCTGCAGTGTGCTGTTTGATTCATTAATTTCTGCCATAATTCCTCCTTATGGAATCTACTGATTAACTATTTGAACAGAGCCTTCAGTTACCTTGAAGCTCTTGTTTATCTTGAAATTATCATTTACGAAATCATCAAGTCCTGTACAGGTGATGATAGTCTGTATTTCACCTATGCTGTCTAAAAGATAATTCTGTCTGTTTGAATCAAGCTCTGAAAGAACATCATCAAGCAAAAGTATAGGTGTATCGTTAGTGATCTTTTTAACCAGTTCTATCTCTGAAAGCTTAAGTGATAAGGCTGCAGTTCTCTGCTGACCCTGGGATCCGTATTTCCTTATGTCAATTCCGTTCACAATGAATGAAAAATCATCCCTGTGGGGACCAACAAGGGTCATTTTGGAAGAAATATCCCTTTCCTGGGACTGGGCCATTTTAGTGCTGTATTCTTCAATTGATACATTAGGCTCGTAATTTATTACTATTTCTTCTTTGCCGCCGGATAATCTTGAATGATAATCCTTTATTATATTACTTAGCTGGTCGGCGAAGGTTTTTCGTCTTTCTATTATCTTGCTTCCAAAAGAAACAAGCTGCGAATCCCATATATTTAAGGTTTCCCGAAGTCCGGGATTAAAATATATATCCTTAAGAAGCTTATTTCTCTGATTGATGATCTTGTTGTAATTATTAAGATTATAAAGATAGAAGCTGTCTAACTGGCAAAGCTCCATATCCGCAAATCTTCTTCTTTCACCGGGTCCGTTTTTTATGATACTTAAGTCCTCAGGTGAAAAAAATACAACATTTATAAGCCCCAAAAGGTCTGCGGCCTTTTTAATTTTAGTGCCGTCAATCGCAATACCCTTTGATTTTGACGAACGAAGATGCATATCAACTCTCGTATCTATATTTTCCTTGGTAAAGATAGTCCTTATGTGCGCTTCTTCTTTATCGAAATTTATTATTTCTTTATCTTTGCTGCCTTTATGGGATTTGGTAGTAGCAGATAAATATATTGCTTCAAGAATATTAGTCTTGCCCTGGGCATTATCACCAAAAAGAATATTGGTACCCGGATCAAATTCTATATTTAGATTTTCATAATTTCTGTAATCTACTAATTCAAGGGATTTGATTATCATGAAATAACCTTAACTTCATTGCCGTTAAATTCAAAAATATCTCCGGAACGTAGTTTTTTACCACGTTCAAGGGATGTTTCTCCGTTTACTTTAACTTTTCCGTCCAGGATGATGTATTTTGCATCAACACCTGAATCAACAAGGCCGGCAAGCTTTAATGCCTGACCTAATTTAATATATTCATCCCTTATTTTTATTTCTTTCATATCTTTCCTAAAAAATCCTATGAAACTGTTGTGAAGTTAACAGGAAGAACCATATAAATATATGTTTCCTCGGAATTCTTGATAAAGCAGGGTGCCTTGGGATTAACAAGATACATATCTATTTCTTCATCATCAATTACACGAAGGGCATCCATCATAAATTTAGGGTTAAAGCCTATCATAAGATCCTTACCCTGTTTCTTTATCATTATCTCTTCATTCATGCTTCCGACAGTTGAATTGATCTTAAGCTCTATATTTTCGTCCTTGATGTTAACGATTATAGGCTTCTTATCTCCCTCCTTAACAAGGAGAGTTGCTCTGTCTATTGATTCAAGAAGATCTTTTTTGTTTATAGTGATCTTAGTCTCGTAATCAGAAGAAAGCATCTGGTCGATCTTGAAATATTCTCCTTCAATAAGTCTCGATACAACAACAGTATTATCAAATTCGAATATTATATGATTGCCTGTGAAATATATAGTTACGTCCTTATCAGTATCTCCGCCTAAAATCTTGCTTATTTCATTAAGAGTCTTACCGGGAACAATAACCTTTTTATTTGAATATGTGTTCTTAAGATATATCTTTCTGATTGAAATTCTGTGTCCGTCAAGTGAAACAACCTTAAGCACATCCCCTGTAACCTCGAAAAGTTCACCGGACATTGCCTTGTTGCTTTCATTTTCACCTATTGAAAAGATAGTATGTCTTATTACTTCCTTAAGTGAGAACTGTGAAATAACAATAGAATCAAGTCTCTCTATCTTAGGTAAATAATTAAATTCATCAGCAGGCTTACCTATGATGGTGAATTTAGCTTTATCACAGGTGATATATGTTTTAAGTGAATTATCACATTCAATAACAACATCTGAATCGGGAAGCTTACGAACTATATCAACAAGTATCTTTGCATCAAGTGCGATCCTTCCTTTTTCTTCAATAATACCGGTAACAACTGTTTCAATTCCAAGCTCGGTATCGTTAGCGGTTAATTTGATTTCACCGTTATTAGCATCAATAAGGATACATTCAAGGATAGACATTGTAGTCTTATTAGGAACTGCTTTTGAAACTGTGTTAACGCCGTTTAAGAGATTTTGTTTTGAACAGATAAGCTTCATTGTGTATAACTTCCTTTCGAAAACCGGAGAACTTAAGTTGTGCACCGCAAGGATATATATTTATTAATTTATTCGTAATAATTATATTAGTCCCTGTTTATTTGTGTACAACCAATTTATTATAGCATTTTATTGGATAAATTTAAATGATAACTATGTGGATAAGTCCTTATTAGTGTGTGCAAAGAGTGGATACTAATTTGGGTTGATTATTTTCTTTATCACTTCTATTTTATTTGATAAAGCTTTATCCACCGTGATATCCTCTGAAATCTTATTTATTCCGTGCATAACTGTGGTGTGATCCTTCTTATTAAGAGCCTTTGCTATATCCTGCAGTGTTTCCTGGGTAAGCTCATTACAAAGATACATGCAAATATGTCTTGGAAGTACCAGATCAGCAGTTCTTTTCTTTGATTTAATGTCTTCAGGAGACATATTAAACTGTTCAGCTACCACATTTATTATATTTTCAGGAGTAACTTCCTTACTAATACTGGGATTTATTATATCTTTAAGAGCTTCTTCGGCCATATCCATTGATATGTCTATTTTATTTAAGCGTGAATAAGCAATGAGCTTATTATATGCACCTTCAAGCTCTCTTATATTAGAAGTGATATTTTCCGCAATATATGAAAATACAGCATCATCTATATTTTTACCGTAGCTCTCGGCATTCTTCTTAAGGATAGCCATCCTTGTTTCGTAATCAGGTGCCTGTATGTCAGCAGTTAATCCCCACTGGAAACGGGTTCTGAATCTTTCTTCAAGTGTTTCCATATCCTGAGGAGGCTTATCTGAAGAAATTATTATCTGTTTACCTGCTGAATGAAGCTCGTTAAAGGTATTGAAGAACTCCTGTTGAGTTGCTTCCTTTCCTATTATATATTGAACATCATCTACCAAAAGCACATCAACTGATCTGTATTTTTCACGGATCTCATTCATTTTAGATGCATTTCCGGATCTTATTGCATTTACTATTTCATTAGTGAAATTTTCGGATGTAACATAAAGAACCTTTGCATTAGGATCGTTATCAAGAATGAAATGACCTATTGAATGCATAAGATGAGTCTTACCAAGACCTGATCCTCCGTAAAGATATAAGGGATTATATGCTTCACCGGGTGACTCAGCTACTGCAAGTGCTGCAGAATGTGCGAATTTGTTATTATTACCTACAACGAAATTATCGAATCTGTATTTAGATATAAGATTTGCGTTTTCGGAATTGATATTATAGATTTTTTCTTTTGCGTTTGATTCTGTTTTGTCTGCTTCGTTTTCTACAATGAAATTGATATTTATATTGTGGTTTATCATTTCAGTTATAGTAACGACAAAGTATGTTTTATATTTTTTAGAAATATAATTAACAGCCTGGGCCTGATCCTGTGGTATAACAACTGAAACTGTATCATCCTTAAATCCGAAGAATTTAAGAGGTCTTAACCAGGTATCGAATGAAGTATCAGCTATATCATATTCATTTCTGACATTTTCCTTTATATTTTCCCAGTTATCTTCAATAAAACTGCCGTAATTATCTATTTCCATGTGTAAAAGTCCTCTCATCATCAATATCCGTTGTTTATAATAATATAAAAGAAATAAAAATTCAAACCTGCCGGATGTCGCAAACCTAGTAATAACAAGGGTTTTCAGAGTTGACATAAAGATTTTTCATAACTTTAAAATTATGAAATTGTGAATAACTGATATGAACATATAAACCTTTTTAAATAACGTCATTTTTAAATTTTAAACACACTTATCCACAATTTATCCACAAATTGTGAATAAAATTATGTAAATTATCGCTATTTATTGTTAACACTAAATGTTGAATTTTTAAATTTTAAAAATACTATATCTTGATTAACAAATTTTCCTTTATTTTTAAGGTTTTTCAAGGTTTTATTTTACTTGACATTGAAAGTTTTTATCCATTATAATCGGTATGTTGTTTTCCTATATTTAAAGGAGGTGTTCCCATTATGAAAATGACATTTCAGCCTAAGAAGAGACAGAGATCTAAGGTTCATGGTTTCAGAGCCAGAATGAGTACTCCCGGCGGTCGTAAGGTTCTTGCTTCAAGACGTGCTAAGGGAAGAAAGAAATTATCAGCATAGGCCGCTAATTAGTGGCCTTTTTTGATGATATTTACAGAGAGCCTTCATAATACCCGGCAATTTTCAAATGTATACAGGAACGGCCGTTCCAAGGCCAACAAATATTTGATCATGTATATTCTGGAGAACAACACCTCCTGTAACAGATTTGGAATTAGCTGCAGTAAGAAGGTAGGAAATAGTGTAGTCCGTCACAGGATTAAAAGATTGTTAAAAGAAAGTTACCGACTGCATGAAGATATGTTTAATAGTGGTTTAGACATTGTAGTCGTTGCCCGAGGCAGTGCCTCCTCTGTTTCTTATAAAGAAATGGACAGTGCGTTATTACATCTTATGAAGCTTCATCATATTATGAAGTAAGTCTGACAATCAAATGAAAGCATTATTTATATTTCTTATAAAAGTCTACAAAAAATATATATCTCCATTAAAGAGTACCAAGTGTCCTTATTATCCAAGTTGTTCGGATTATGGACTTGAGGCTATTTGTAAGTACGGTGCCTTTAAGGGAGGTATTTTAGCTTTATGGAGAATATTAAGGTGTAACCCCTTTTCAAAAGGCGGTTATGACCCGGTTCCGTAATTTTTTTTGCAGATGCGTTTAAAGAAAGGGTTTGGTACATAATTTGAACGGTATTATTTTAACTCCCTATACGGGTAAAATATTAGGACCTATTGCCAAATATATACTTGGACCTATCATTAACGTTATATTTATTGTTCTTGATAAGTTATTCGGTAATTTCGACAGTGGTCTTATTGGTTTATCCATTATTGTTTTTACTATCGTTATCTATCTTTTACTTATGCCCCTTACTATTAAGCAGCAGAGATTCTCAAAGCTGCAGGCTGTGATGAATCCTGAAATTCAGGCTATTCAGGCTAAATATAAAGGTCGTAATGATAACGAATCAATGATGGCAATGAATAATGAAACCAAGCAGGTTTATGCTAAGTATGGTGTTTCACCTTCAGGTTCCTGCGTACAGCTTCTTATTCAGATGCCTATTCTGTTTGCTCTTTACAGAGTTATTTATTCACTTCCTGCATATATCAGTACATTAAAGACTTATTTTGAAGTTATAGCTCAGAATGTTATTTCAAACGGTCTTGTTGATGAAATCAAAGAACTTAAGGCTGCAACCAATTATGTTAAGAACTTTAATATAGAAGGAAATGAAGTAAATGCTGTTATTGATGTTCTTAATTCAATGAACGTTGATGACCTTACACATTATGCAACTTACGGCAATGCCTCAGCTGATTGTGCAACTGCTCTTGCTAAGATCAAGGAATATAACTATTTCCTTGGAATGAATCTTAATAATTCACCTTCTTATATGATCTCCCAGGCCTGGAATAATACAAGCGGCCGTAACTGGGGATTAATAATTGCAGCAATCATGATACCTGTTCTTGCAGGTGTTACCCAGTGGCTTAACGTTAAGTTAATGCCTCAGCAGGATCAGAGCAAGAATAATAATAGTAAAGATCAGAACAATCAGGCTGAATCAGTACAGCAGTCAATGAAGATGATGAACAACGTAATGCCCATCATGTCTATGGTATTCTGTTTCTCATTTTCATCAGGTATTGGTATTTACTGGATCATGGGTTCAGTTGTTCGTTCAATCCAGCAGGTAATCATCAATAAAAGTATAGATAAGATGGATATTGATGAGGTTGTTAAGAAGAACGAAGCTAAATATAAGAAGAAGCTCGAAAAGAAGGGTATTGATCCTAATAAGCTTTATAATTCAGCTAATGTTAATACACGTAATATAGCATCTCCTGCTCCCCAGCCTAAAAAGACAATGTCAGAAAAGGCTGCAGTTAAGCCTTTAACCAAGGCTGAAAAGGAAGAGGCAGCTAAGGCATCAGAAAATATCACAGATGCTCCTTCAAAGAATTATGCTCCCGGATCACTTGCTGCTAAGGCAAATATGGTGAGACAGTATAACGAAAATAACAGTAAATAGAGGTATTTTTTAATATGGAATATATGGAATTCAGTGCAAAAACAGTTGATGATGCTATCGTAGAAGCATGCAGCAAATTACTTATTTCAAGAGATAAACTTGAATATGAGGTTATTGAAGAAGGAAGCGCAGGTTTCCTCGGAATCGGTTCAAAGCCCGCTATTATCAAGGCAAGACAGATTTCCACAATCGATGATGTTGCCAAGGATTTCCTTAAGGAAGTTTTCGATGCAATGGATATGGTTGTTGAAGTTTCTATAAAGTATGATGAGTTCGATAAGACAATGAATATCGACTTAAGCGGTGATGACATGGGTGTTCTCATTGGTAAGAGAGGACAGACACTTGATTCATTACAGTATCTTGTTAATCTGGTTGTTAATAAGAATTCAGAAGAAAAGATACATGTTAAGGTTGATACAGAGGATTACAGACGTCGTCGTAAGCAGACACTTGAGAATCTTGCAAAGAATATGGCTGCCAAGGTTAAGAGAACCAGACGTCCTGTATCTTTAGAGCCAATGAATCCTTATGAGAGAAGGATCATTCACTCAGCTTTACAGAATGATAAGTATGTTACCACTCATTCAGAGGGTGAAGAGCCTTACAGAAGAGTTGTTATTACATTAAAGAAATAAAAATATGTTAAATGATACGATTGCTGCAATTGCAACGCCTCTTGCTCCTTCCGGAATAGGAATTATAAGAGTAAGCGGTCCTGAAGCAAAGGCAGTTGTGGATTCGGTTTTCGTTAATCCATCCTTCAAACATATATTGTTATCTATGGAAAGCCATACTATTAGTTATGGCTTTCTTTTAGATGAAGGAAAAGTTATTGATGAGGTTTTAGTTTCATATTTTAAGGGTCCAAGAAGCTTCACGGCGGAAGATACTGTTGAGATCAACTGCCATGGAGGTGTTTTTGTTTTAAAGAAAGCACTTGAGCTTGTAATTAAAAACGGCGCACGTCTTGCTCTTCCCGGTGAATTTACCAAGAGGGCTTTTCTTAATGGAAGGATTGACCTTTCAAAGGCCGAAGCTGTTATGGATGTTATTTCTTCTGAGTCAGAGCTTTCACTTAAATCCTCTGTTTCTCAGTTAAGGGGCAGTGTTTCAGAAGAAATAAGATCGATAAGAGATGAAATAATATATGAAGTTGCTTTTATAGAATCTGCATTGGATGATCCGGAACATATATCTTTGGACGGATATCCGGTTAAGCTTAAGGCTAAAACAGATGAGATTTTAAAGAGATTATCTTCTTTAATTAAAAGCGCTGATACCGGCAGAATCATCAAAGATGGCATAAAGACTATAATAATAGGTAAGCCTAATGCCGGTAAATCCTCACTTCTTAATTATATTTCAGGATTCGAAAGAGCAATAGTTACTGATATTGAGGGAACTACCAGGGATATTATAGAAGAAAGGATATCTTTGGGAGATGTTAATCTGATACTTACGGATACGGCGGGAATCAGGGATACTGAAGATATAGTTGAAAGTATTGGTGTTAAAAAGACGATTGATTCTCTTGATGATGCCGATCTTATTCTTTATGTTGTTGATTCATCTGTTCCGCTTGATGAAAATGATCTTAAAATCATATCTTTATTAAAAGAAAAAAAGTGTATTGTCATATACAATAAGACGGATCTTAAGTCCGCTGTTGATATAAATGACATTAGTGAAAAGTTTAATGGAATCGATATCGTTAAGATGTCTTCTGTTAATAATGAAGGTTTGTCAGACCTTTCTAAGCTTGTTAATGATATGTTTTTAAAGGGAGATATTGATGTATCTTCTGAGGTTATGATCACTAACTTACGTCATAAGGAAGCCTTGAAGGAAGCATTTGATTCTATGACACAGGTGTCACATTCTATAGATAATGAAATGCCTGAGGATTTCTATTCAATAGACCTTATGAATGCATATACTTCACTGGGTCTTATAATAGGTGAAGAGGTTTCGGATGACCTAGTTAATGAGATTTTTGGCAAATTCTGTATGGGAAAATAATGATTACTGACAAGAATAAATTAACCGAACAATTTGATGTTTGTGTGGTTGGTGCAGGTCATGCCGGTTGTGAAGCAGCTCTTGCTTCAGCCAGGCTTGGTCTTAAGACCATAATTTTCACGGTTTCAGTTGAAAGTATCGCACTTATGCCCTGTAATCCCAATATCGGCGGTTCATCAAAGGGACATATAGTCAGGGAAATAGATGCTTTAGGCGGTGAAATGGGCAAAAATATAGACAAGACCTTCATCCAGTCTAAAATGCTCAATGTTTCCAAAGGTCCTGCTGTTCATTCCTTAAGAGCTCAGGCTGATAAGCAGAATTATCAGAATGAGATGCGTAAGACACTTGAATCAGAAGAAAATCTTACTATCAAGCAGGGTGAGGTTTGTGAGATCCTCTGGGAAGAAATAAATAATTCCCTTGATACTACTTCAAAATCCGCTACCAAGAGGGTAACCGGTGTTCGCACATTTACCGGTACTACATATCTTTGTAAGGCTGTTGTACTCTGTACCGGAACATATTTAAAAGCCAGATGTTTAACAGGAGAAGCCATTACCTATACTGGACCCAACGGACTTCAGGCCGCTAATCATCTTTCGGATTCTCTTAAAGATATGGGAATTTCATTAAGAAGATTTAAAACAGGAACTCCTGCCAGAATGGATGGAAGATCACTTGATTTTTCAAAGATGGAAGAGCAGAAGGGAGATGAAAGAGTAGTTCCTTTTTCTTTTTCAACTAACCCTGAATCTGTTCAGAAGGACCAGGTTTCCTGCTATCTTACTTATACTAATGAAAAGACACATGAGATAATCAGGGCAAATCTTGACAGATCACCTATCTATGCAGGTGTCATTGAGGGAACAGGTCCAAGATACTGTCCTTCAATTGAAGATAAGGTTGTTAAGTTTGCCGATAAGGACAGGCATCAGGTTTTCATTGAGCCTGAGGGTCTTTATACCAATGAAATGTATATTTCCGGTATGTCCTCTTCACTTCCTGAGGATGTTCAGCTTGCGATGTATAGAACAGTTCCGGGGATGGAGAACTGCAGGATTGTTAAGAATGCTTATGCCATTGAATATGACTGCATTGATCCCAATCAGCTTTATGCCACACTTAGGTTCAAAGATATATGCGGTCTTTATGCCGGAGGACAGTTTAACGGAAGTTCCGGTTATGAAGAGGCTGCAGGTCAGGGACTTATAGCAGGTATCAATGCTGCATTATCTGTACTTCAAAGAGAAGAGATAGTACTTGATAGGTCACAGGCTTATATAGGTGTTCTTATTGATGACCTGGTTACCAAGGAAAATTTCGAGCCTTACAGGATGATGACTTCCCGTGCTGAATACAGACTTATATTAAGACAGGATAATGCTGATATGAGACTTAGAAAGATAGGCTATGATATCGGCCTTGTTTCTAAGGAAGATTACGACAGATTCTGTGCAAAAAAAGAAGCCATCGCTTCTGAAATTTCAAGGATCAAAGAAATTACTTTAGGTGCCTCAAAGGCTAATCAGGAAATATTATCGTCATTGGGTTCTGCTCCTTTAAGTAAGGCAACTGCTCTTTCAGAATTAATGTGCAGACCTGAACTTGATTACAGATCTCTTGCTCCCTTTGATCCTGAAAGACCATCTCTTTCAGATGAGGTAATTGACCAGGTTGAGATTGAGATCAAGTATGAAGGTTATATTGAGAGGCAGCTTAAGCAGGTTTCCCAGTTTAAAAAGATGGAGAAAAAGCTTATCCCTTCTGATATTGATTATGATTTGATAGAATCTTTGAGAATTGAAGCCCGTCAGAAGCTTAAGGCCATAAAGCCTGTTTCAGTAGGTCAGGCTTCGAGGATTTCAGGTGTTTCACCTGCTGATATTTCGGTACTCTTAGTATATCTTTCTTCTAAATAACGGTGTTTGATGGATTATGATCTTACTTCCTTTAAGGAAGGACTTCGTGAATTAAATATAGAGTTAAGTGAGTTACAGTTTAAGCAGTTCATTCAGTATTATGAGATGCTTGTTGAAAAAAATAAGGTCATGAATCTTACTGCCATAACTGATTGGGAAGAGGTTGTGACTAAGCATTTTCTGGATTCACTTTCGCTTATCAAGGTAGTTAAAGATATGACATATGTGTCATATTCTTTACTTGATCTTGGTACCGGTGCAGGTTTTCCGGGAATCCCACTTAAGATAGCATTTCCATCTTTAAAGGTTACTCTGATTGATTCTCTTAATAAAAGGGTTTTATTTTTAAATGATGTGATAGCTTCACTTGGTCTTACTGATATTGACGCTTTTCATGGAAGAGCCGAGGATTTTGCACATAATAAGGATTACAGGGAAGCCTTTGATATTGTAGTTTCAAGAGCTGTTACAAATATGACAGTACTGTCAGAATTTTGTATTCCTTATGTTAAGACTGATGGATTCTTTATCCCTTATAAATCTGAAAAGGTTAAGGATGAACTTAAGGAATCCATGGGTGCCATCAGATTGTTAGGCGGTGAGGTTTCTTCAGAGTGTGAATTTACTCTTCCCGGATCATCTCTTTACAGAGACCTTATCATGATTAAAAAGATAAAATCTACACCTAATAAATACCCTAGAAAGGCCGGTCTTCCTTCCAAGGAACCACTTTATTTAAATTAAAAATTATATTATATTTAGTATATGAAGAACCGTGATGTTATTGAAGAATTGTATTTTTCATATCTCAAGCAAAAGAAAGAAGCTTCAGATGCAATTAAGAGAAACGATGACAAGATAAGAGAGATCGATCTCTTTCTTCAGTCTATTGTCAATGAAGACAATGACAGAAAATTCTTTTCACCAATCAAAACAGATTCGCTTTATGAAGGCCGAATCGAACTTGAAAGATCAGAGCGTGATTCTTTAATTTCCGAGAATACCAGGAATACATCTTTAATAGAGGACCTTGATGTTAAGATCCTTAAGTTTAAGGAGATTCTTGATGATGACTCATCGGCTTTTTCTGAAGATAATATTTCCGAAGGTTCTTCCTTTAATGATATCAATGCTTCCGTATTAAGTATTCAGGAAGAAGAAAGACAGAGGATTTCCGCCGAGCTTCATGATAATACAGTTCAGAATCTTGTTCATATAGGTCATTCACTGGAGCTTACTTCTCTTTTTATAGACCAGGATCCTGTCAGGGCGAAGCTTGAACTTGAGACGATCAGAAAATCTTTAAAAGATACTGTTGATGGGATAAGAGATATTATTTTTGATCTAAGACCTATGTCTTTGGATGATCTTGATTTTAATAAGGCTGTTGAGGATTTCGTTGATAATTTAAAATTTCAGAATCCCGATATTAAATTTGAAACAGAAACTGATTCCTTAGAAGCTGATTCTTCTGTTAAAATACTTTTGTACAGGATAATATCCGAGGCTATGATCAATGCTGTTAAGCATTCCTCTGCTTCATATATTTATCTTAGTGTCAAAGCTACAGATAATGAATGTGTGGTAAAGGTTAAAGATACCGGAGTCGGATTTAATCCTGATGAGGTTGTTAATAAACATTTCGGAATATCCATTATGAAAGAAAGAGTTAAAATGCTTCAGGGTACTTTTTCTTTAAATAGTGTTTCAGGTGCCGGAACCCAAATAGAGATCAGGTTCCCGATTAGATAAGGAGTTTTTATGCCGATTAAAGTAATGCTTGCTGATGATCATTCTCTTATCAGAGAAGGTATTAAGCAGCTGCTTGAATTTGATGGTTCAATTGAAGTTATTGCTCAGGCTGCAGATGGCAACGAATGCCTCGCTGTTCTTGATAATGTTAAACCTGACATTCTTCTTCTTGATATCAATATGCCTAACATGAATGGTATTGATGTTCTTCAGACACTTAGAGCTAAGCAGTCTGATATGAAGATTCTTATCCTTACTGTTCACTCCGAGGTTGAGTATCTGGTTAAAGCAGTGGATATAGGTGCTGACGGATATGTTCTTAAGGATGCCGGATCGGATGAACTTAAGGAAGCAATCTACAAGATCATGGATGGAGGTTCTTACATTCAGGCAAATCTTATTCCTGCACTTAATGCCAGACTTGTTAATCGTGATATCGAAAAAGAGAAGATTGAGTCGCTTACCAAGCGTGAAGTTGAGATTTTAAAGCAGATTGCCGGCGGACGCTTCAATAAGGAGATTGCTGATAGTCTCGATATTACTGAGCGCACCGTTAAGAATCACATTTCTAATTTATTTAAAAAGATAGATGTAAACGATCGTACACAGGCTGCAGTATTTGCTATACGTAATAATCTGGTTGAGTTGTACTAAGGTGTTAAGATATTAGTCTGATATTGTTTCATGTGAAACATTATATTTAGTGTTTAGTTAAGAAGGTTCCTTTGGAGTATATTCGCTATTCTAAAAGTGAGCCACTTGAACCTCAAACGCTGACTTGAAAG
>R20__coassemble_124_pt1 | contig 58775 bp, 47 predicted proteins | sample R20__metabat2_low_PE_052 | metagenome-assembled genome bin R20 | reverse complement strand
GAGTTAACATCGTTGAATTCACAAAGCAGTTCAACGCAAAGACAGCAGATAAGGGTGACGTTATCATCCCTGTTGTTATCACAGTTTATGCTGACAGAAGCTTTAGCTTCATCACCAAGACTCCCCCTGCAGCTGTTCTTATTAAGAAGGCCTGCAACATCAAGTCTGGTTCGGGTGTTCCCAACAAGACAAAGGTTGCTACTCTTTCAAAGGCTAAGCTTCAGGAGATCGCTGAAACTAAGATGCCTGACTTAAATGCTGCATCCCTTGAGGCTGCTATGAGCATGATCGCAGGTACAGCCAGATCAATGGGCGTTACAGTAGAAGAGTAGGAGGATTGAAAAATGAAGCATGGTAAGAAATATGTAGAGGCTGCCAAGCAGTTAGAGCGTGGCACTCTTTATGAAGCTAACGACGCTATTGCATTAGTTAAGAAGACAGCAACAGCAAAGTTCGATGAGACCGTTGAGGTTCACATCAGAACAGGCTGCGACGGAAGACATGCTGAGCAGCAGATCCGTGGCGCCGTAGTTCTTCCTAATGGAACAGGTAAGACCGTTAGAGTATTAGTATTCGCTAAGGGCGATAAGGTTGCCGAGGCTGAAGCCGCAGGAGCTGATTTCGTTGGAGGCGAGGAACTCATCCCCAGAATCCAGAATGACGGATGGTTCGATTTTGACGTAGTAGTTGCAACTCCCGATATGATGGGTGTTGTTGGTCGTCTTGGTAAGGTTTTAGGACCTAAGGGCTTAATGCCTAACCCCAAGGCAGGTACTGTTACAATGGATGTTACCAAGGCTGTTAACGATATTAAAGCCGGTAAGATCGAGTACAGACTTGACAAGGCTAACATCATTCACTGTCCTGTTGGTAAGGCTTCATTCTCTGAGGAGAAGCTTCAGGAGAACTTCAATGCTCTCATGGATGCTATCATGAAGGCTAAGCCCTCAGCACTTAAGGGTCAGTACATTAAGAGCCTTACACTGGCTACAACAATGGGCCCCGGCGTGAAGGTTTCAGTTGCAAAGTATTAATTTTTAATATGCTTTTAAGGCGCATGCACATTGTGCATGCGCTTTTTTTAGGCTATGATATCTTTTAAGGAAATTTAAGATAAAAAGATAGGAATTTAACATGAAAAAGAAAACAAAAGCTTACGTTTTATCACAGGAAAAACTTGCGCCTTCAATCTATTCTCTGTGGCTTAAAACAGAGATTGCAAGGGAGGCTCATGCAGGGCAGTTTGTGGGAGTATATCCTAAGAATGCTTCAACCCTTCTTCCAAGGCCTATAAGCATCTGCGAGGTATCGGATGATTTTAGTGCTTTAAGGCTTGTTTACAGGGTAGCCGGCAAGGGAACGGATGAATTCTCTTATCTTAAAGAGGGCGATGAGGTTTATATCCTGGGGGTTCTCGGTAACGGATATCTTTTCACCAATATGTTCGGAGAGGACTTAAGCCGGATCGGACATAATATAGTGCTTATGGGAGGTGGAATAGGTATACCGCCAATGCTTGAGCTTGCGAAGGAACTTAATGCCCACAGGATACCCTGCACGGCAGTTTTAGGCTACAGGAATTCAGACCTTTTCCTTTCAGAGGAATTTAAGAAATACTCTGAGCTTGTTATAGCCACAGAGGACGGCTCAGTTGGGACTAAAGGCAATGTAATAGATGCAATGAATGTAAATAACATCAGTGCGGACGTTATAATGGCCTGTGGGCCGATGCCCATGCTTAGAGGTATAAAAACCTATGTGACCTCTAAAAAGGCCGAAGGAGAGGACATAAGAGCCTATATAAGCCTTGAGGAGAGAATGGCATGCGGAGTAGGTGCCTGTCTTGGATGCGTTACGAAGACAAAGAATGTGGATGAGCATTCCCATGTTAATAATGCGAGAATATGCACGGACGGGCCGGTATTTGACTGTGAGGAGGTTATGATATAGCTATGGCGGACATGAGAGTTAATATTGCCGGAGTTGAGTTTAAAAACCCTGTTATGACAGGCTCCGGAACCTTCGGATCTGGAATGGAATACAGCGAATTTGTGGACCTTAATGAATTAGGCGGAGTTGTTACCAAGGGAGTTGCCAATGTTCCCTGGGAAGGCAATCCCACACCCAGAGTCTGCGAGGTATATGGTGGAATGCTTAATGCCATAGGTCTTCAGAATCCGGGCATAGAGGTTTTTTGTAAAAGAGATATTCCATTTCTTTCTAATTATGACACTAATGTCATAGTTAACGTATGCGGTAAGTCAATAGAGGATTATGTAGAGGTTGTAGAACGTCTTTCTGATGAAAAGATAGACATGCTTGAGATAAACGTTTCCTGCCCTAACGTAAAGGAGGGTGCGATAGCCTTCGGACAGAATCCCGAGGCCCTTTCAAGGATAACCAAAGAGATAAAGAAGCATGCAAAGCAGCCTGTTATCATGAAATTAAGTCCCAATGTGACAGACATAGCCCTTATGGCTAAAACAGCCGAAGAGGCCGGTGCAGACGCTATATCTTTGATAAACACCATAACCGGTATGAAGATTGACATCGAAAGACGTACATTTGCACTTGCAAATAAGACGGGAGGAATGTCAGGCCCTGCGATCAAGCCTGTTGCGGTCAGAATGGTATATCAGTGTGCACAGGCCGTGAAGATCCCCATAATAGGAATGGGCGGCATTGCAAGTGCTGAGGATGCCATAGAATTCTTAATGGCCGGAGCAACAGGAGTTGCTGTTGGAGCAATGAACTTCGTTGAGCCTGAAACAACGGTCAGGGTAGTAAGAGGAATAAATGAATTTCTTGATAGGCACGGGATCAAAGATATAAATGAGATAATAGGATGTGTTAAATAAGATAAAATAAAGCAAAAATAAAGCGGGGAGCCAATTTGAGGCTCCCCGCTTTTTGGTGCATATGAAAGATTATTATTTATCTGCTTTATTCTTAAGAACGATATTGGTAATAATACCTAAGATAAGTGCACATGCAACCTCGGTGATGGTTACTGAACCGAAGCTTACTGCAAGTCCGCCTATACCTGTTATAAGGATAACAGATACAACGAAGAGGTTCTTATTATCATTAAGATCAACATCCTGGATCATCTTAAGACCTGAAACGGCGATGAAACCGTAGAGGGCAACACATACACCGCCCATTACACAGTTGGGAATGGTTGCAAGGAAGGTTTCAAAGGGTGCGATGAAGGAGCAGATGATAGCAAGGATAGCAGTTGTAAGTATGGTAACTACTGAAGCGTTTCCTGAAATGGCAACACATCCAACTGACTCACCGTAGGTTGTGTTAGGACAGCCGCCGAAGAAGGCGCCTACCATTGAACCAACGCCGTCTCCTAAAAGTGTTCTGTGAAGACCGGGATCCTCTAAAAGCTCTCTTCCAATAACTGATGAAAGGTTCTTGTGATCTGCAATATGCTCTGCAAATACTACGAAGGCAACGGGAATATATGCTGCTGCGATAGTGCCGATATAAGCTCCCATTGAACCAACCTCACCGAAATCATAGCCACCTTGGAAGGCTGTGATGAATGTGAAATCGGGAACCCATGTCATATTTGAGAAAGCCGAAAAATCAATGATCTTAAGTGAGTCAATACCTGCTGAATTACCGATGATGGTAAGGATTGCTGCAAGTACATAGCCTGAACAGATACCGATGATGAAAGGGATCATCTTAAGCATCTTTTTGCCGAATACTGAGCAAATCATTGTAACGAATAAAGTAACGAGTCCACAGATGAGACATGCATAGGGTGAAGCAAGCTGTGCGCCGTCAGCACCGAATACCTTGCCAGTTGTAAGGTCGCCTACTGCATTTCCTGCAAGTGAAAGACCGATGATGGCAACAGTGGGTCCGATTACAACAGCGGGCATAAGCTTGTTGATCCAGTTAACTCCTGCGAATTTAACAACAATGGAGATAACCACATATACAAGACCGCCGAAGGCTGCTCCGATGATCATTCCAAGATATCCTAAGCTCATTGAAACACCGCCTGCGAAGGCTGCGAACATGGAACCTATGAAAGCGAAGGAAGAACCTAAGAATACGGGGCTCTTGAATTTAGTAAAGAGTAGATAAACGATGGTTCCGACACCTGCTCCGAAAAGAGCGGCGGAAGCGGACATGCCGTTACCGATAATAGCGGGAACAGCGATGGTAGCAGCTAAGATAGCAAGGAGCTGCTGGAATGCGAAGACGATAACCTTTCCAAATTCGGGCTTGTCTTCAACCTGATAAGTGAGATTCATGACGATTTCCTCCCTGATAAGTATGAATTTTTCAACGGCTAATATACCACATATTGCGTGTTATTGTAAATAGATAAAAGGTGTGACCACAATATATTGTATCGATATTATCGGTGTGGTAGAATATTATGGATGGATTGCACGGCGATGGAGCAATCCGGAACAGGTTAATCAGCAATTATTTTAAAGAAAGAAGGTATATATTTATGGAAAATTTCAATGACTGTGAAAACGTAGTGATTCTCGATCACCCGCTTATTCAGCACAAGATCTCACGTCTTCGTGACTCTCAGACAGGAACCAATGAGTTCCGTAAGCTGATTGAAGAGATTGCAATGCTTATGGGCTATGAGGCTCTCCGCGATCTTCCCTTAAAGGATGTTGAGATTGAGACCCCCATCGAGAAGTGCATGACACCTATGATCGCCGGAAAGAAGCTGGCAGTTGTTCCTATATTAAGAGCAGGCCTTGGAATGGTAGGAGGAATCTTAAACCTCTGTCCTACAGCTAAGGTTGGACACATCGGACTTTACAGGGATCATGATACACACGAACCTCACGAGTACTACTGCAAGCTCCCTGAGCCCATTGATATGAGAACCATAGTTGTAGTTGATCCTATGCTTGCAACAGGCGGATCAGGCGCAGCTGCAATCGATTTCATCAAGCAGCATGGCGGCAAAAATATCAAATTCATGTGCATAATAGCAGCTCCCGAAGGGCTTAAGCGTCTTCACGAGGCTCATCCCGATATTCAGATTTATGTAGGACACCTTGACAGATGCCTTAACGAAAATGCATATATTTGTCCCGGACTTGGAGATGCAGGAGACCGTATCTTTGGAACCAAGTAATTGGACCTAAGGCATATCTTTATTTAAGACAGATTTAGATTCAGAGGGGATTTATGAAGAAGTTTAAAAGCAAAATAAAAGCAGCACTTGCCGTAACTCTTTCAGCGGCTATGGTTCTATCTTTGTCAGGGCAGGTTTCCCTGGCGGAAGAACCTGCTGACTACTATGATTACACTGAGGATTATGACTCATCTTCTCTTGCAGGGGACTATAGCTCAGGGGGAGCCACATCTTACTGGGGAGACGATGATGACGAGTCGTCTTCAGGCACGGATACAGGATACAGTGATCTTCAGGCTGATAATTACGATGTTTCCTTTGGTAGGGTGAACTACGGAAGCCAGAATGATTACATCCGTATCAGGGTTAAGAATGCAGGTACTGCAGGTACGGGAATCGTTTATTACACCACGGATGCCAATGATGTCTTCTACATAGATGCTCCTGATTCCCTTTATCTGGGGTCAGGAGAAAGTACATATTTTTATGTGGACTTTGACACCTATGCACCTCAGGGAAGTTACTACGGAACCCTGTGCATAATGAGCTCGGATGATGGTAACTACGATATGATAAAGATAAACATCACTGGTGAGATCGTAGATAACAGCCCGGTAGTAAGGTCTGTTACGGTTTCGCCCTCAAGTATGTCTTTATCCTATGGCTCAGGTATGTACTTCACCGCTAATGTAATAGGAGATAACTTAACTGACAGGGGTGTCACCTGGCATGTAAAGGGAGCAAGTGATTCAGGAACTAACATCGATTCAAACGGATATCTCACCGTAAGTAATAATGAGACTTCAACTTCTCTCCAGGTTGTTGCCGTTTCAAAACAGGATGCAGGAGTTGAAGGAAGAGCGGACATCACGCTTACAGGCGGCAATTATACCGTTTCTACGAGTTCCAATCCGTCAAATGGCGGTACCACAGGCGGCGCCTCAACTGTATCAAGGGGCTCCAGCGTAACGCTCCTTGCGGCTCCCAATAACGGTTATGAATTCGTTAACTGGACCCAGGATGGCAAGGTTGTTAGCACCAGCGCTAAGTATGTGATAAACTCCGTAAAGTCAAATATGAGCCTTGTGGCCAACTTCAAACCCACGTCCTGCTACGTGAAGGTTACCACGAACCGCGATAATGCAGGTAAGGTTACGGATAGCGCCAATGTAAGTTATGGCGGAAATATAACACTTACTGCAACGCCGAACAGCGGCTTTAAGTTCGACGGCTGGTATGAAAATGACAAGCTCTTAAGCAGTTCCACCAGCATTAATCTTAACAATATAACCTCAAACAGAGAGATAAAGGCCTGCTTCTCACAGACGATATTCAATGTCACTCTTAAGAATTATCCTGAGGGCTGCGGTGTCATATCAGGAGGCGGAAATTACAATAAGGGCTCTAATGTAACCATAACTGCTAAACCCATTGACGGTTATAACTTCGTTAAGTGGATGACCAATAACGATGTAATAAGCACGGATGCAAGCTGTACCATCAAAAATATAGACAGGGATTATGTGATAACCGCCGTCTATGAGAAGAAAAATGTTAAGACCTACAGCATAGCGGCTTCCGTCGCATCGGGACAGGGTGTTATCACTCCCGGCGGAGTTACGAATGTGACTGAAGGGAATTCAATTGTCTATACATTTGCTCCCTCAAGCGGGTATGTTATATCAGCTGTATCAGTTGACGGACTGCAGGTAGGCTGCGTTAGTTCATATTCTTTCAGCAATGTACACGGTAATCACACCATAGCAGTTGCCTTTGTAAAGAAGAGTACTTCGGGAAGCTCAAGCTCAAGTTCCCAGCCTTCGGCTACGGCTCCGCCTAACAATAACCCGAGTATCAACGTGGTGACGAATGATTCAAATAATAATCCCACGGATCAGACGGTTACCTTTGATACGGATGTTGATGAGGCAGAGGAATTAAATGACCTTAATAATGTGGAGCCTGAGGCTATAGATAATCCCGATTGGTATGATTACACCGAAAACACAGGTATACTTCAGCAGTACAATATAACTGAGGATGAGGCCAGATCGTTTATTGAATCAGGTCAGGGAATGCTTCTTTTAGAAAGGGCAGCAGAGGCCCAGTATCTCCAGGTTTCAGTTCATAATGAATATGCATCAGATGAGATGGAGACACAGTCGACTGGATATGAGAATCTTGCTTCCCTTCCTAACTTCCAGGATGTTGTGGATGCTGTATTTACCACTGATGAAAAGATAGAGATCCTCAAAGGAAACACGGCAACGGTCAATGTCAATATCTTTAACAATGACGGACTCGAAACCTCAGAGGATAAACAGATTGATTCTGTTGCGAAGCAGAATAGTGTAAATATAGGCAGTCACTTCGAGATCGTCATGATGAAGCAGATAGACGGATCTTCGCAGATGGTAACCGAGCTTGCAACACCTATGACAATGGTCATAAACGTTCCGAAGGAACTGAAGGCAGACGGAAGAACTTTCTGTATAGTAAGAGCTCATCAGGGAAGCGATGGTAAACTTTCAATATCATTCCTTGAGGATACGGACAACTGTGATGATACGATTACTGTTTCAACAGATCTCTTCTCATCATATGCGATAGGTTATGTTGGAGGAGCAAAGAGCTCTTCAATCAACCGTAATACACTAGCCGCCATAGCCGCTGCTGCGATCTTCGTTGTGGCAGTTGTGACTTCGATCACCATAGGAGTTGCAATAGGCGGAAGAAGAGTAAAGCGTCGTCGCCACAAATAAATCACAAACAGAATTTTAGTGCTTGCAAAACCCGGAAATACCATATGTTGTATGGTATTTCCGGGTTATTTTATTATTTTGAAAAAATGTGAAAATTTTGTGAAAAATCCCTTGCATTAGTCTGATTCTCTATGCTAATATGCAATTGGTTTTCAAAAGAGGTGGCTTTAGTCAGAGCCATATTTTCCAGTTTTTATTTTTAAATTTAAATGAAGTTTATTGAATGATGTGTCTTACTATCTGTCTTCAGGCATTTCTTGGGTGTTCACCCGCGTTGGACATAATCTTCTTTGCATCTTAGTAGATAAACTGCATTAGGAAGCCTGCGTGGGATGGACTTAAGGGTATGGGAGGCTCTTAGCATCTTTCGCAGGCTTTTTGCGTTTTTTAAATAAAAGGTATTGCATTATCCTTTTATCTACGATATATTAGTTTGTGGAAATCGTTTTCCACTAGAGAAGGAGTGAGATTCATGGTTTCGATTAAGGATGTGGCGAAGCACGCCGGAGTTGCAATTTCCACAGTTTCCAAAGTACTCAATAATTATCCGAATGTCAGTGAGACGACCAGAACTAAGGTTGAAAATGCCGTTAAGGAGCTCAATTTCGTACCGAATTCGGTGGCAGCGGCACTTTCATCAAAGAGAGCAGGGAGGGTTGCCCTTCTGGTTAACTTAAATGTGGATGCCCAGGCTATCGATGAGATAGATATGAGATATATCTCGGGGGCATTATCCAAGGCAATGGAGTTAGGACTTGATGTTATCACCTTGTTTTTCTTTATGTTTAAGGACAAGACCGCGGATGAGGTAACAAGATATTTACAGTCCCAGAGCATTACCGGCATCATAATATTCGGACTTTCAAAGGAAGATCTGGTGATCCATGAGATAATACGGGACCAGAAGTTTAAATGCGTTGTCATTGACGGACCTATAGTTAATGAGAATACCTCATATGTTTCCATCAATCATATGCAGGCCCAGTATGACGTTGCACTTAAAACAGTTGATGAGAATGAATTTGACAAGATTCTTTACATCGCCGGCAAGCGAAACGGCTATGTAACCGATGACAGGATTGAGGGTATGAAGAGACTTGCCCATGACAGGGGACTTTCACTTAAGATATTTTATGGTGAATTCTCGGAGCTTCAGGCAAGGAATATAACCCTTGAGCATGGAGAAAAGTCCCATATCATCATATGTGCGTCTGACCTTATGGCGATAGGTGCCATGAAGGCGCTTGAGGAAATGGATATTTTCAGACCGGTATGCGGCTTTGACGGAACGATGCTTATGGGCTATGTTGGCCAGAAGATGAACACGGTGAGACAGGACTTCTCACATCTGGCAGCTATGGCAATGGAGGAGCTTAACAATCTCTTTAACGGAGAGAGCGGTAAATACGTTGAAGCTCCTTATACACTTACGCAGATCAATTACGAAGATATCATAGTTTAGGTCACTATTTAAAGGAGAACAAAATGGCAGAGTCTAATCTTAAAAAGGACATTTTAGTGCTTAACATGGAAGCACAGCTTGATGAGATCGCAGGAAATATGTTTGATAAGGCGTTTAAGGACCTTTCAGACAAAGAGATGTACTATGTGATCCTCACATTTACCAAGCGTATCATGAAGGTTTCCGATGAGAATGTGGGCCGCAAGAAGGTTTATTATATCTCAGCAGAGTTCCTTATTGGTAAGCTTCTTTCAAATAACCTTATCAATTTAGGACTTTACGATCAACTTGATAATATTTTAAAAGGATATGGTAAGAGCGTATCCATGATCGAGGAGATCGAGCCTGAGCCCTCACTTGGTAATGGCGGACTTGGAAGACTTGCAGCCTGCTTCCTTGATTCAATAGCAACACTTGGACTTCCCGGAGAGGGTATCGGTCTTAATTATCACTTCGGACTTTTCAAGCAGGAGTTTAAGGACAGACTTCAGTGTGCAGAAAAGAACGACTGGATCGAAGAGAACAGCTGGCTTACCAAAACAGATCTTAGTTTTGACGTATACTTCGGCAAAAAGAAGGTTACCTCAAGATTATATGATATCGACGTTGCAGGATATGATGCAGGTGTTAACAAGTTAAGACTTTTCGATATTGAATCCGTAGATGAAAGCCTTGTTAAAGAGGGAATCAGCTTTGATAAGGAAGCAATTGAGAAGAATCTTACATTATTCCTTTATCCTGATGATTCAGATGAGGCAGGAAATCTCCTACGTATATATCAGCAGTATTTCATGGTAAGTAACGCAGCTCAGCTGATCTTACGTGAGATGAAGGAGCGTAAGAACGACCTTCGCAGGCTTTATGATTATGCGGTTATCCAGATCAATGATACCCACCCTACAATGGTCATTCCCGAGCTTATAAGGATATTGGTTGAGGATAAGGCCTTTACAATGGATGAGGCCATAGAGGTTGTGTCAAAGACCTGTGCTTACACGAACCACACTATCCTAGCTGAGGCTCTTGAGAAGTGGCCCCTTAAGTATCTTGAGAAGGTTGTACCTCAGCTTGTTCCTTACATCAAGGAGCTTGATAAGCGCATAAAGGCTAAATATAAGGATCCTTCAGTTCAGATCATCGATAAGGATGAGCGTGTTCACATGGCTCATATCGATATCCACTACGGCTTTTCCGTTAACGGAGTTGCAGCAATACATACTGAGATTCTTAAGAATACAGAGCTTAACGCTTTCTATAAGCTTTATCCTGAGAAATTCAACAATAAGACCAACGGTATCACCTTCAGAAGATGGCTTTTAAGCTGCAACAGAGAACTTGCTTCATTCCTTTCAGAGACTATTGGCGACGGATATAAGAAGGATGCCAATATACTTGAGCGTCTTCTTGAAAAGAAAAACGATCAGGCAGTTCTTGACAGACTCGCCGATATTAAGATGAACCGCAAGAAAGAGCTTGCTTCATACGTTAAGGAGAAGGAAGGAGTTACACTTAATCCCGATTCTATCTTCGATATCCAGGTAAAGAGATTACATGAGTACAAGCGTCAGCAGATGAATGCTCTTTATATAATTCATAAGTACCTGGAAATCAAGGCAGGAAAGAAGCCTGAGCGTCCTATAACCTTCATATTCGGCGCTAAAGCAGCTCCTGCATATATAATCGCTCAGGATATCATCCACCTTCTTCTGGTGCTTCAGGAGATCGTTAATAATGATCCTGACGTAAGCCCTTATATGACAGTGCTTATGGTTGAAAACTATAATGTAAGCTATGCTGAGAAACTTATCCCGGCATGTGATATATCAGAGCAGATATCTCTGGCTTCGAAGGAAGCGTCCGGAACCGGAAATATGAAGTTCATGGTTAACGGAGCAGTTACCTTAGGAACCTCAGATGGTGCCAATGTTGAGATTCATGAGCTTGTAGGCGATGAGAACATCTATATCTTCGGCGCTGAGTCAGATGAAGTAATAAAGCACTATGAAAAGGCTGATTATGTATCAAAGGACTACTATAAGAAGTCTCCTGTGATCAAAGAGGCTGTTGACTTCATAGTTTCAAAGGAAGCCCTTAAGGTTGGTCACAAGGAGAATCTGGAGAGATTATACAACGAACTTCTTAATAAGGACTGGTTCATGACTCTTCTGGATCTTGAGGATTACATTAAGGTTAAGGATCAGATGTTCAAGGATTATGAGGATCGTAACAAGTGGAAGAAGATGGCCCTTACGAATATCGCAAAGGCAGGTTTCTTCTCATCAGACAGAACCATAGCTGAGTATAACAGGGATATCTGGAAACTTAGATAAGCAGCAATTTTGATAGTATGATCATGGCAGGGGCCTTTAGTGATAAAGGCCCCTGTTTTTTATGGTATAATGGATAAAAGTACGTTTAAGGAGCATATTAATGAATTTCTGGACAAAGATAAACACAAGATGGGATGAGAACAGTTTAAGAGGCTTTTCGTCAATATTCCGGGTGTTATATTTACTCTTTCCCCTGGTGATCTACTATCTTTCATGTGATATAACGGAAGTTATTTTATATTGGCTCCTGAATATGGGACTTAGTAATGCATCTGCCGAGACCCTTACACTGGCAGCTAAATATTCCGGAACCCTTCAGGGAATGATCTATGGAATAGGAATTGTGGTTGCTCTTTCCATTCTTTCCAAGGCAGGACGGAATGAAATAACATACGTACCTGAAGGCAAAGTTAAACGCAAATTTAAATTTACTGACGCATTATTGCTGATTTTGATCGCTTTAGTTACATCGATTGGCCTTAATTACCTGCTTACAATAACAGGCATTGCTTCATCCTCTGCAGCCTATGATTCAGCCAGGGATGCCCAGTACAGCGTAAATATAGTATCTGCTATTGTACTGTATGGAATAGTTTCCCCCTGTGTTGAGGAGGTAATGTTCAGAGGAATACTCTATAACAGACTTAAAAGGACATTCCCCCTGGTGCTTTCAATAGTACTTCAGGCTCTTTTGTTTGGAGTATTTCACGGAAATATAGTACAGGGTATATACGGAACACTTATGGGACTTTTGATAGGCTATGCATATGAAAGGTATGAGACATTTATAGCACCTGTTATTATTCATATTACCGCTAATCTCGGTGTTTACCTCATCACTTATTTTATGAAATAGACGTTTATAAATTATAGAATATTTGCACATAATGGAAATCAGAACTTCAGTCCGGAAACTGGTGGAATTCATTCTGCGTTCCGGAGACATCGACAATCGAAAGGCAACCTCTAAACCTGATGCAATGCTTGAAGGTGGCCGTATCCATCGCATGATACAGCGAAGAATGGGGCCTTCATATCATTCGGAAGTTTCCCTAACACATGTTATAAATACTGAAAACTACGATATCGTCATCGAAGGAAGGGCTGACGGTATTATTTTTGAGCCTATCGGAGATGTAAGTGCCGTTCCGGAGATAGGAACTGACGAAATAACACCTGATATTAAAGATAATCTTACTGTGACAATAGATGAGATCAAAGGAACCTACAGGGATATCCATCGTCTTAAGGCGCCTGAAGATGTACATTTAGCCCAGGCTAAGTGTTATGCCTATATTTTTGCCCTTCAGAATGAGCTTAAGAGCATAAGGGTCAGGATGACCTACTGTAATATTGAGTCTGAGGAAATACGGTATTTTCACTATGACTACGGTTTCGATGAGCTTAAGGAATGGTTTGATGAGCTTATGGGAGAGTATAGAAGGTGGGCTGACTTTGAGTATGAGTGGAGACTTAAAAGAACAGCGTCCATTAAGAGCCTTAATTTTCCCTATGAGTATCGAAAGGGGCAGAAGGAACTGATAACCTATGTTTATCAGACCATATATCACAGGAGAAAGCTTTTCATAGAGGCCCCTACCGGAGTAGGAAAGACCCTTGCCACAGTATTCCCTTCAGTCAAGGCAATGGGCGAGGGAATGGGAGAGAGGATATTTTACTTAACTGCCAAGACTATCACCAGAACTGTTGCAGAACAGGCGTTAGGGTTGCTTAGAGAGCAGGGGTTATCCTTCAAAAGTACCACGTTGACCGCTAAGGACAAAATATGTTTTTTAGATGAGGCAGATTGTAATCCTGTTGCCTGTCCTTATGCAAAAGGTCACTTCGATCGCGTAAATGAGGCGATTTTTGATGCATTGACCAATTCGGACAATTTATGTCGGGATGAAATTTTGAAATTTGCGGTTAAATATCAGGTGTGTCCTTTTGAACTTTCCCTGGACCTTACTCTTTTCTCGGATATGATCATCTGTGATTACAATTATCTCTTTGATCCACATGCTTATTTAAGACGATTTTTCACTGAAGGTGTGAGAGAGGATTACACCTTCCTTATTGATGAGGCTCATAATCTGGTTGAGCGTGGCAGGGATATGTATTCAGCGCAGCTTTATAAGGAGGATTTCCTTGCACTTAAGAAGGTTACGGCCCCTTATAATAATAAAATAACTCGCGCTCTTGATGGCTGTAACCGTGAAATGCTATCCCTTAAACGTCAATCGGATACCATAAATGTGCTTGATGAAGAGGAGATGGCTCCCTTCCTTAGAAAGCTTCAGAGACTTTCTTCTTATATAGAAGATTTTCTGGAGGATGATGAGGATTCACCTATCAGGAAGGATGTCCTTAATTTCTATTTCGAGATATCACATTTTCTTCTGATGTATGAAAATCTTGATGAGAATTATGTGATCTATACCGATTTCAATGAGGAGAACTACTTCTATATTAAGCTCTTCAATGTAAATCCCTCGAAGAACCTGATGGAATGCATGTTAAGGGGACGCTCGTCGATCCTCTTTTCGGCAACGCTACTTCCGATAGATTATCATAAGAAGCTTTTGGGTGCCCAGGAGGGTGATTATGAGGTGTATGCGGAGTCGATATTTGATCCTGAGAAGAGGGGGCTATTTATAGCCTCTGATGTTACCAGTAAATATACGAGGCGAAATATTGGTGAATATACCTCCATAGCAGAATATATCCACACAGTCATTTCCGGAAGGGATGGCAAATATATGGTATTTTTCCCGTCCTTTAAATTCATGTATGAGGTTTCCTCTATCTATTCGGAGCAATTCGGAGATGGGGGGCTGCTCATCCAGTCTTCTCAGATGAGGGAAAAGGACAGAGAGGAATTCTTAAGTCACTTTAGTGAGGATTCCGAGGAGAACGTTGTGGGCATGTGCGTGCTTGGCGGAATATTCTCAGAGGGAATAGATCTTAAGAAGGATTCCCTTATAGGAGCAATAATAGTCGGCACAGGAATACCAATGGTCTGCAATGAAAGGGAGCTTCTTAAGAAGTACTTCGATAAGGATGGAGAAAACGGATACGACTATGCTTATAAGTATCCCGGAATGAATAAGGTGCTGCAGGCAGCCGGAAGAGTAATAAGGACAGCAGAGGATGTGGGAGTGGTCACCCTGCTTGATGAGAGATTTCTTGAAAGAAATTATCTTAGGATATTCCCCAGGGAATGGGCTAATTATGAAATAGTAAAAAAAGATTCCATTTCGAAGCGAATTGACAGATTTTGGAATGAGTGGCTATAGTTGTGACATCAGATTTTGCAATTATGACACATGTGTCAAATGTGGATAACTTTGTGGAAAGTGGGGATTTTTCCTCATAAAATGCACAAAAATATGACATTTGAGTAAGTTTTAAGTCTGCAAGCAAAATGAAAGTTTGATATTTTTGTCCAAAACAGTCAAATTTTTTGTGGATAAGTTGACCCCGATGGACCGAACGGCGGTGACTCGATTGGTCAAAAATTAAAAATCCACAAGATGTTGTACCAATGATCCGGTAATTAAAGGCTATAAACACAATATCTGTATCTTTAAACTTGAAAAATAAGGCGGATACCCTTATTATGGTATAAATGCCGCGTAAGCGGATTCTAAAGACAGTAAATGTCAGAAAGGTGGTCACAATGTGGGCATATGAAAGTTGCTTTTATCAGATATATCCTTTAGGCTTCTGCGGAGCTCCCTTTGAAAATGACGGGAAGCTTGAGCACAGGATACTGAAGGTACTTGACTGGATACCCCATATCAAAAAATTAGGCTCAAATGCCATATATTTCAGCCCTATCTTTGAATCGGATACCCATGGCTACAATACCAGGGATTATACCAAGGTGGATGTAAGACTGGGAGATAACGAGGACTTTAAGAAGGTCTGTGATGCTCTTCATAAGGAAGGGATAAAGGTCGTATTAGACGGAGTATTTAACCATGTAGGCCGCGGCTTCTGGGCTTTTCAGGACGTGCTTAAAAATAGGGAAAATTCTCCCTATGTAAATTGGTTTGCAAGGATTGACTTCGGTGGTAATTCAAATTATAACGATGGCCTCTGGTATGAAGGCTGGGAAGGAAATTACGACCTGGTTAAGTTAAATCTCTACAATGATGATGTTGTTAATCATATCTTCAGTGCAGTTGAAGGCTGGATCAATGAATTTGACATTGATGGAATAAGACTTGATGTTGCGTATTGCCTTGATCGTGGTTTCTTAAGGAGACTTCGTGATTTCACGGATTCGAAGAAGCAGGATTTCTTCTTATTAGGAGAGGTGCTCCACGGTGAGTACGGACGTATGTTAAATGAAATGAACATCCACTCCGTTACCAACTACCAGTGTTATAAGGGAATCCACTCAGGCTTTAACAGCTATAATATGTTTGAAATAGTACATTCCCTTGCACGTCTCTTCGGACCTGAGGACTGGACTGTTTGCAGGGGAGCGCATCTTTTAAGCTTCTGCGATAACCACGATGTATCAAGGATCGCAAGCATTATACAGAATCCCAATCATCTTCCTCTTGTATATGCAATGGTTTACGGCATGCCTGGAATTCCCTGTGTATATTACGGCTCTGAATGGGGCGCAAAGGCAGATAAGTCAGAGGGTGATCCTGCACTCAGGGCATGCTTTGAGAAGCCTGAATGGAATGAGCTTACGGATTTCATTAAGAAGCTTACCGAGGCTAAGAAAAATTCCAATGCCCTTAACTACGGCGGCTTCAGATCAGTTGTTCTTACGAATAAACAGTGTATCTTTGAAAGGGCAACAGGTGAAGAGAGAGTCTTAGTTGCGATAAACGCCGATGAAAATGAGTATACTGCCCATGCGGATTACGGCTGCGGCAGGGCTACTGATCTTATTACAGGAGATAGCTTTGATTTCGGTGGAGGAGCCACCCTTCCCGGTTACAGCGCATTCTTCCTTAAGTGTGAGAGATAAGCGGATATCGGTATAGAATAAATATATGAGCACAATAAGAAGGCTTCCCGTAAAGGCGGGGAGCCTTTTTGTGTCCAAAATGTGAATTATTTCCTTAATTTATTAAAATTCAATTAATAACATTCGATGTTCGTTGACACTGTTTTGCGCTTAGGATTATCATTTATAAGTCTGCCTAGGACTATGCAGACGGAAGAGAAAAAGGAACATTAATATAGAGAATATTCAGGAGGAGACATGAAAAGATATTCAAAGTATATAACACCATATCTTTCCGCCTTCATCTTAGGACCCATTCTTATGATAGTTGAGGTTTTAGGTGAGGTCATAATGCCCAAGCTCATGGCCGGGATAATCGATAACGGTGTTGCAAACAGAGACTATGCCTATATTTGGGGCCATGGAGCACTGATGGTGCTGGTGGCACTTTTGATGATGGCAGGAGGTGTCGGAGGAGCGTATTTTGCAGCAAAGGCCTGCGTCAGCTTCTCATCTGACTTAAGGAAGGACGTATTTGACAAGATACAGACAATGTCTTTCTCAAATCTTGATCACTTCAGCACCGGATCTTTAGTTACCAGACTTACCAACGATATAACCCAGGTGCAGAACTTCATCAACATGATGCTAAGGATGATGCTGAGGGCGCCCGGAATGCTTATCGGCGCACTGATAATGGCGATAGTCCTTAATGCGAAGCTTGCACTTATCATATTGTTTGTAATTCCCATACTTGTTCTGGCGCTTCTTTTTGTAATTAAGAAGGGCTTCCCCAGATTCAAGATGATGCAGACAAAGATAGATAAGCTTAATTCAAACGTTCAGGAAGTGCTTACCTCTGTCAGGGTCATTAAGTCCTTCGTCAGGGAGGATTACGAGAATGCGAGATTTGATAAGTCGAATGATGACCTGATGGATGCAAGTATCAATGCCTTCAAGGTAGTTATAATCCTTATGCCCATCATGTCCCTTACTATGAATGCTACCACCCTTGCAGTTGTATGGTTCGGCGGCAAACAGATAATCGCAGGCTCAATGGAGGTTGGTAACCTTACCGCATTCATCACATATATTACACAGATACTTTCATCCCTTATGATGGTGGCTATGATATTCATGCAGGTTTCCCGTGCAATGGCTTCCTTCGGACGTATCAGGGAAGTTCTGGATGAAGAGGTTGATATAAATGATATAAATGCCAAGGAGCCCTCAAAGACTGTTACAGAAGGTGACATTGAATTCAGGAACGTTGGCTTCAGATATTATAAGGGAAGTGAGGACGAGGTCCTGCATGATGTTAACCTTAAGATAAAGGGCGGACAGACCGTGGGAATCATAGGTTCCACCGGTTCCGGAAAGACCACTCTTGTTTCCATGATCCCCAGACTCTATGACGTAGACGAAGGAGAGGTTTTGGTTGACGGTGTCAATGTTAAGGACTACTCACTCTATAACCTAAGAGAAGGCGTGGGTATGGTGCTTCAGAAGAATGTCCTTTTCTCAGGAAGTGTAGAAGAGAACCTTAAATGGGGTGATGATGAGGCTACCCTTGAGGAGATAAAGGAAGCCGCTAAGGCTGCTGAGGCAGATCCCTTCATAGCTAATATGGTTGGAGAATATGAGGCAGAGCTTGGACAGGGTGGTGTTAATGTATCAGGTGGCCAGAAGCAGAGACTCTGTATTGCCAGAGCCCTTCTTAAAAAGCCCAAGATACTTATACTTGATGACTCAACCTCTGCAGTTGATACAGCTACGGAAGCTCGTATCAGAGAGGCCTTCTATACAACCCTTAAGGATACGACCAAGATCATAATAGCACAGAGAATAACATCTGTTATTGAAGCTGATGAGATAGTAGTTATGGATGATGGAAAGATAGAGGCTATAGGAACTCATGATGAGTTACTTAAGAATTCTAAGACCTATCAGGAAATCTACTATTCACAGATGGAAAAGAATGAGGAGGTAGGTGCGTAATGGACGAGAAGCGACTTAAATTCCTCGAAAAGAAATACGAATCAAAGCTTAAACCCAAGAGTGAAGAAGAACTTGCGCTTATGGGAAATAAAAAAGGCCCTGGAATGGGCGGCGGTCCTAAGAAAGGTCCCGGAGGCGGTATGGCAATGGGAAAGCCGAAGGATGCCAAGGCTACCATTGGAAGGCTGTTCTCATACCTTAAGGGACAGGAACTTAAACTTGTTCTGGTGCTTGTATGTATGGTGGCAAACACGGTATTAAGCCTTGTTGCTTCATATATGTTAAGGCCTATCATTAATAATCTTACCGGAGGCAACGGCGGAGTTACGAAGCTCCTTCAGGGAATAATCTCCATGGCAATCGTATATATTTGTGCGGTTGTCTGCCAGTACCTTCAGCAGAGGATAATGATAGGGATATCCCAGGGCTCAATCAATAAATTAAGGGAAGATCTGTTTAAGAAACTCCAGGCTCTTCCTGTCAGATACTATGACAGCAATAATAACGGAGATATAATGAGCCGTTTCACCAACGATGTTGATGCGATAGGTGAAATGCTTAATAATACCTTAACCCAGTTGATATCAGGCTCGATCACATTAGTGGGAACCCTGGCTCTTATGATATATACCAACTGGATGCTTACAATAATAACAATTGTTTTGATTCCTCTTATGATGAAGGCTTTAAAGCTGATAAGCGGTAAGTCACGTAAGTATTATAAGGCACAGCAGGCAGCCATAGGAACCTTAAACGGATACATTGAAGAGACTATGACAGGCCAGAAGGTTGTCAAGGTATTTAACCACGAAGAGGCAGCTAAGGAAGAATTTGATTTCTTAAATAAGGATTTAAGAAATAAGCAGATAAAAGCACTGTTCTTCGGCGGAATAATGGGCCCTGTAATGGGAAATCTAAGCCAGGTTTCATATGCTCTTACAGCAGCCATCGGCGGTGTACTCTGTGTAGCCAGAGGCTTCGACGTAGGTGGACTTACGATCTTCGTTAACTACTCAAGACAGTTCGCAATGCCCATAAATATGATCGCAATGCAGGTAAATACCATATTCTCAGCCCTTGCAGGTGCAGAGAGAGTATTTGCGGTAATGGATGAGGATCCGGAAGAGGCTGATAAAGAAAACTGTATTACCATTAAGGAAGAAGACGGAAAGCATGTTTACGTACTTCCCAAGGAAAACGAGTTTGTTAAGTCTATGGGACGTCCCGAGAACCTTATTAAAGAAGATAACAACTGTTACTATACAGAGGTAAAGGGTGCAGTTACCCTTTCGGATGTTACCTTCGGATACGTTCCCGAAAAGACAGTTCTTAAACATATATCTTTGTATGCGAAGCCTGATCAGAAGATTGCCTTCGTTGGTTCAACCGGTGCAGGAAAGACTACCATCACGAACCTTATTAACCGCTTCTATGATGTTAATGAGGGTACGATCACGATAGACGGTATTCCCGTCAGGGAGATTAAGAGAGATGATCTTAGAAGAAATATAGCAATGGTGCTTCAGGATACCCATCTCTTTACAGGAACAGTTAAAGATAACATACGTTACGGAAGGCTTGATGCAACTGATGAAGAGGTTGTTGCTGCTGCAAAGATAGCATCTGCCCATTCCTTCATTATGAGACTTGAGGACGGATATGATACGGTTCTCGAGGGTGATGGCGGAAACCTTTCACAGGGCCAGAGACAGCTTATCAATATTGCGAGAGCTGCGATATCCAAGGCTCCGATACTTATTCTTGATGAAGCAACAAGTTCGGTTGATACCAGAACCGAGAAGCATATAGAGCACGGTATGGACCGCATTATGGCGTCCCGCACAACGCTTGTAATAGCACATAGGCTTTCAACGGTAAGAAATGCCAATGCGATTATGGTGCTTGAAAACGGGGAGATAATAGAGCGTGGAGATCATGAGGATCTTCTTAAACTACAAGGAAGATATTATGAACTTTACACAGGTAAGAGTGAACTTGATTAGACAGAATTAGAGATGATCTTGTCAGATTGAATTACGGAATTCCGGAGGAGTTAATTATGGAAGAAAACATGCAGGAAAATGTGCAGGAAACAGCACAGGAAAATGTGCAGGAGAGCGTGCAGGAAGATGTGCAGGTAACTGCGCAGGAGAATCCGAAGGAAAAAGCACCTGAAAAAGAAAAGGTGCAGGAAAACACGGAAGAAACAAAAAAGACAAATGTCTTCGCCAAGGTGAAGGGATTTTTAAAGGAACACAAAAAACTGCGTATTTTTATTGTGATCCTGCTTATTCTGCTTCTTATCATATTACTCCTTAGGAGCTGTGCGAAAAAGTCACAGGAGGCCATGCTTGAGGCGATGAACTCCGGCAGTATCTCCACTGTTGAAAGAAGGTCCCTGGTTGAATCTCTTGCAGCCTCTGGAACGGTTGTAAGTGCCGATTCAACTGATGTTGTTGCCAACGTAAGCGGTGTAACGGTCCTTGAGGTTCCCGTTTCAGTTGGAGATTATGTCAAGGAAGGTGATGTTATCTGTATCCTTGATTCTGAGGATCTTGAGATCAACATGAACAACACCGAGACCACCCTTGAAGTTAATGAAGAGAAGGCCGATGCTGATATTGCCATTGCGAAGAGAGGCTTATCTGAGGCCTATGCTGATGAAGAGGCAACAGTTGTAGAGGACTTAGAGAGCGTTCAGATATATTATGATAAATATACAAAGGCATTAGAGGACTGCGATCAGGCTCAGAGAGAGTATGACTCAGCGGTTGCACTTTATGAGCAGCGCTCAAAGGAATATGAGGACTACAGAAACGAGCATCAGGACCTTGATGAGTATGAATTCCTCAATAAAACAGAAAGAGGTAATTATTATAAGAGCAACATGACCTCGGCAGAGTCAGATATGAACTCAAAGAAGAGCACCTTAGACAGTAAGAAGACTGCAGTAACTGATGCTCTCAATAACTATAATAATGCTGTTCACAGCTATGAGGATCACTTAAGGAGCAAGGATTCTGCCATTATGACGAAGAATGACTCCGTTAAGACGGCAAATCTCAACTCAGAGACTGCAACCTTAAACAATGAGCTTCAGCTTAAGCAGTATCAGGATCAGGTTGAGGCCTGCACAGTTAAGGCTACCATGGATGGTGTCATAACCGCCATTAACGTAGCTGAGGGCGGTAAATATACAGGTACTACAGTGGCAACCATAGAGGATGACTCTTCCTATGAGATAACGGCCCAGATTGATGAATACGATATTTCCAAGGTTAAGGTAGGTCAGAGGGTTGTTATAAAGACAAACGGAACCGGAGATGAGGAACTTGAAGGCGTTGTAAAGGAGGTTGCTCCCAGATCTACCAAGCAGACCACATCATCAGGTACCACAACTTCATCGGGATCAGTTAACTATAAGGTCACGATAGAAGTAACAACACCAAGCGATGATCTTCGAATGGATATGACAGCCAAGTTAAGTATAGTGATTGACGAAAAGGATGATGTCCTTACTGTTCCCTATGATGCTGTTCAGACAGATGAACAGGGTAACAGTTATATAGAAGTCTATAAGGATAAAATAACGAGTGATACCGATGCTAAAACTCGCGCAAATGCTGAAAAGACCAGAATTTTCGTAACCAAAGGTATTGAGTCTGATTACTACATTGAAGTAAGCGGTGACGGAATTGAAGAAGGCGTTTCAGTATATGTACCTGAAAATGATTCAAACGGCACTAACATGATGGAGATGCTCATGGGCGATGGGGCAATGGGAGGATTCTAAAATGGGAGAACTGATGACCCTTAAGGGGATCACGAAGAATTACTTCATAGGTACTCCCAATGAGCTTCACGTTTTAAGAGGCTTATCCCTTTCAGTAAATGAGGGCGAATTCGTTGCCATAGTAGGTCAGTCCGGCTCAGGTAAGTCAACCCTTATGAACATTATAGGAGCCCTTGACCGTCCAACTACCGGTGAATATACCCTTGACGGGATAGATATGATGAAAGCTAAGGATAATGAGCTTTCAAAGATCCGCAATCAGAAGATAGGCTTCGTTTTCCAGACCTATAACCTTATAAGCAAGACCAATGCCCTTAAGAATGTTGAAATGCCTATGCTATATGCGGGAGTTCCTGCAAAGAGAAGGGTTGAGAGGGCAAAGGAGCTTCTTAAACTTGTGGGAATGGAAGATCGAATGAAGCATCTTCCTGAGGAATTATCAGGCGGACAGAAGCAGAGGGTTGCAATAGCCCGTGCCATGGCAAATGACCCTGCGATAATCCTTGCGGATGAGCCCACAGGTGCTCTTGATTCTGAGACGGGACGTCTCGTTATGGATATCTTTCACAGGCTTCACGAAGAGCAGCATAAGACTATCATTCTTATAACCCACTCACCTGAGCTTGCTGAGGAGACACAGAGGCTTATAACCATAAAGGACGGCGAGATCACCGGAGAAAGACGGGGTAGTGCCAAATGACGATGATTTATGAAAACATAAGACTTGCCCTGTTCTCCCTTATTGCCAACAAGATGAGGGCACTTCTTACAATGCTGGGAATAATAATAGGTATAGGCTCTGTTATTGCCATCATGACAGTTGGTAACTCCGTAAGCCAGAACCTTACCGATTCTATGACAAGCCTTGGTGCCAATAATATAACAGTTACTCTCAAGCAGAAGGAAGATTCCGATGAAAAAACAGAAAACGGAGTTGACTTCGGCCATTCCAGAAGAAGCGGGGTATCATTAAGGGATACCGATTATATTACAAAGGATATGATCGAGGCTCTTTATGAGGAATATCCTTCCGAGATAGCTGCCATTTCAGTTTCGCAGTCAGTGGGAAGCGGAGATGTTGAAGACGGAAGTCTGTATGCCAACGTTTCTGTTTCGGGAGTGAGCAACGGATATTTTGTCGCCAATAATACCACTATGCTGTCAGGAAGATATTTTTCTGACCGTGAGATAGAAAATGCAAGCATGGTTGCCCTTGTTTCAGATAAACTCGTTAATAATATGTTTGATGGGGATAACGAGAAGGCCGTGGGAAGTACTGTAACGGCTTATGTAGGCGATAAATTCTATAACTTTATCATAGTGGGTATATATGAATATGAGCAGAGTGCCTATTCCTTTTCAACAACCTCTGATAAAGATATAGAAACATCTCTTTATGTCCCTTTACGGACAGCTCAGGATCTTTCCCATAGTACGGATTATCAGACCTTTACCATAGTAACGGACAGTTCGGTTGATGACCCGGATGCTTTTGCAACAAAGGTACAGAATTTCTTTAATACCTATTATTATCGAAATAACCGTTATTACGAGACTTCAGCCTTCAGTATGGCTTCGATAGTTGATACCATGTCAAGCCTTATGGGTACACTTACTACGGCCATATCTATAATTGCCGGAATTGCCCTTTTGGTTGGCGGTATCGGTGTTATGAACATAATGCTTGTATCGATCACAGAGCGTACAAGAGAGATAGGAACACGTAAGGCTCTGGGAGCTCCCAACAGTTCAATAAGGCTTCAATTCATAGTAGAATCCATTGTGATTTGCGTTATAGGTGGAATTATTGGTATAATACTTGGTGTGGTTTCGGGAGTTGCACTTGCAAATGCCCTTGGAACCCCGGCTTCACCGTCAGTTTCAAGTATAATTCTGTCTTTAACATTCTCTATGGCAATAGGAGTATTCTTCGGTTATTACCCTGCTAACAAAGCTGCCAAGATGGATCCAATAGACGCATTAAGGTATGAATAATGTTTAATTTACGTTTCAAGGCTATGCTTGTAAGCAGCACATTTTATGTTTTCGGAAAGGCGCTTCCTACCGCCAATAGGATGATAGCAGACACTGAAAAATATGATTATCGTGACAGATTTAAATTTGCCGTAGAAATAATGGACTTTATGAGACGGCATGCCCGCACTGAGACCCTCGTTTTCGGAAAGGAAAACATTCCCAAGGACGAGGGCTTCGTTATGTATTCAAATCATCAGGGAAAATATGATGCTTTGGGCATAATGATATATTTGGGACAGCCTACAAGTGTGCTATGGGAGAAGAAGGCTGCAGGGCGCTTTTTAAGCATGCAGATGGTGGGACTCTTAGATGCTGTTGCCATAGACCTAGAGGACCCCAGGGATATAGTTCATTCCATAAATAAATGTATAGATATAGTCAATTCCGGAAGGAATATGCTTATATTCCCGGAAGGTGGCTATACAGATACCAATCACAATGACTTCCAGGAATTTAAGACAGGATGCATGTCTGTAAGCCTTAAGACTAAGTCAACAATCCTTCCCATTTGTATTTATGACTCCTATAAGTCCATGAATTCAAATACATTTGAGAAGGTAGTGACAGAGGTTCATTTCTTAAAACCCATTCCATATGAAGAATATAAGGATTTAAAGAAAAAGGACCTGACCGAGTTGGTCAAGTCCCGAATTGAAGAAAAAATGATCGAAATTAAACGCGAGCATGGATCTCTGTAACATCCGTTATTGTTTCGCCATCTATCTGACAGGCACAGGGACGAGAGAATTCTATCTTGATATCCCGGCCTGTATGAATTCCGCAAACATCTTTCTTAAGTAAGTGTTCTCCCTTGAAAATCGAAGGAAATACCATAAGAGCCTTAAGGGCTGACTTGGTGCAGTAGGTAAGGACCGAAAGTTTCTTATCCTCTTTGGCTGTAAGTCTTTCCTGATCAGGAGTGGGAATCATTCCGCCTCCGTACATCTTTCCATTCATAACAGGTGTTAGCCATGCTTTTTCAAAGGTTTTGGTCTTTCCATCAATCGTGACCTTGGCAGTCAACGGCTTAAAGTGGAAGAGCAGGCCCTTAATGGCGATCGCAGTATAGTTAACAGGCTTATCCGATTCAAGTCTTAATTTGTCACCGACCTCGCAGCAGTAACCGTCTATTCCATAGCCTACGCCGTTCATGAACTTATAGGTTTTTCCTTTAACCTCTACAGTGGGGAGATCAACAAGATACTTGCTTATATCTTTAATGAGCTCGCCTGTTTTGCATTTAAGCTCGGATGCAAAATCATTTCCGGTTCCTGCAGGGAAGTAGTCGATCTGGCGGTTTCTTAAGGTGTTTTCCTCCACGTGATTAATAAGGTAGTTTAAGGTTCCGTCTCCGCCTGCTATTACGATGGTGTCAGATTTGGGGATTGAATTTATGGTCTCGTCATAGTTTTCTATGTTTGTGGTATCGGTATACGAGATTTCTTCATTTTCGTAGAACTTTGCTACTTCTTTTGCTTTACTTTCCCCGTTTCCGGAGCATGCCTTTGGATTAAATAAGACGTGTATCATTTTGTTTTCCTTCCTAAATATATAATCTTTCCAGTGTGCCATTAACGCATTAGGTGCACTGTGCTCGGGGATATGCTCCTGTAAAATACGAAATATCTTAAACATACCTTCGTATTCGAAAGTTCTAACCAATGTGATATTTAGGTTATTTCAATCCTACGGCACCGGTTCACCTGGCATCCATGCCTGGAACTGAACCTATTTCGAGCATCCTGCTCGAAATTGCCTATGTTTTGCACATTGGTAAGAACTTTTTCGAATACTCTCGGAAAATGTTTAAAATATTTGTATTTTTACAGTCGCATATCAATTGCATTCACGCAAAAACATTATAGCATGAAGTTTAGAAATTATTTAGAAATGGTTAACAAAATGATTAGCACTCGCCGATTGACAGTGCTAACAATGAGTAGTAGTATTTGAATTGTCAGGAAAAGAAACCACAGTTAAAACCGAAAGGAGGTTATGACTATGACGTTAGATAAATTCACGCAGAAATCAATAGAAGCGATACAGAAGGTGGACTCCATTGCAGCTGAATACGGCAATCAGGAGATAGATGAAGAGCATCTTTTGTACGCACTGCTCACCCAGGAAGATTCCCTCATCCTTTCTTTAATAGAAAAGATGGGAATAGATCCCAAGTATTTCACCAATGCCACAGAAAGCGCCATAAATAAGCGTGTTAAAGTACAGGGTGGTAAGCCATATATAAGCGAGGCTCTTAATAAGGTACTTATATCGGCTGAGAATGAAGCAAAGGCTATGGGAGATGAATATATTTCCGTAGAGCATCTCTTTTTAACAATGCTGAAATTCCCCAATAAGGGCGTAAAGGAGCTGTTTGAAGGCTCGAATATCACCCGGGACCGCTTCCTTCAGGCGCTTCAGAGCGTTAGAGGAAACCAGAGGGTTACCTCTGATAACCCGGAGGCTACCTATGATACTCTGGCCAAATACGGACAGGAGCTTGTTGAGAAGGCATTAAACCAGAAGATGGATCCTGTGATTGGCCGTGACGATGAGATAAGGAATGCTATAAGGATATTATCAAGAAAGACCAAGAACAATCCGGTACTTATCGGTGAGCCGGGTGTAGGTAAGACAGCAGTTGTAGAAGGACTTGCCCAGAGAATAGCCAAAGGCGATGTTCCTGAGAGTCTTAAAAATAAGAAGATCTTTGCACTTGATATGGGTGCACTGGTAGCAGGTGCCAAATACAGAGGAGAATTCGAGGAGAGATTAAAGGCCGTTCTTGAGGATGTTAAGAATTCAGACGGCGAGATAATCCTTTTCATAGATGAACTTCACACCATAGTGGGGGCAGGAAAGACAGACGGGGCGCTGGATGCCGGCAATATGCTTAAGCCTATGCTTGCAAGAGGCGAGCTTCACTGTATTGGAGCAACCACCCTTGATGAGTACAGACAGTATATTGAGAAGGATGCGGCTCTTGAAAGAAGGTTCCAGCCGGTATTGGTTGATGAGCCTACTGTTGAGGAGACGATCTCCATATTAAGAGGACTTAAGGAAAGATATGAAAATTATCACGGAGTTACCATACATGATAATGCATTAGTTTCTGCAGCGGTTCTCTCTAACCGATATATTTCCGACAGATTCCTTCCTGATAAGGCAATAGACTTAGTTGATGAGGCTTGCGCGCTGGTAAAGACAGAGCTTGATTCAATGCCCGCAGAGCTTGATGAGCTTAACAGGAAGATAATCCAGATGAAGATAGAGCAGTCAGCCCTTGAGAAGGAGGATGATAAGTTCTCCAAGGAGAGGCTTGAGGATTTAGTTAAGGAGCTTGCGGATAACCAGGATGAGTTCAATAAGCTTAAGGCAAAGTGGGAGAATGAGAAGTCCTCAGTTGACCGCCTTACTAAGATAAGGGAAGAAATAGAGAGCGTTAAGAATGAGCTCACTATGGCCCAGAACTCAGGAGATTATGAAAAAGCAGGAGAACTGCAGTATTCAAAGCTTCCCGGACTGCAGAAACAGTTAGAGGATGAAGAAAAGCAGGTGGGTGAAAGAGAACTTTCACTTGTACATGAGGCTGTAACTGAAGAAGAGATCGGAAAGATCGTATCCCGCTGGACGGGAATCCCGGTTTCCAAATTAAACGAATCCGAGAGAAATAAAACACTGCACCTTGATGAAGAGCTTCATAAGAGGGTAGTAGGTCAGGATGAGGGAGTAAGCAAGGTTACTGAAGCCATCATCCGTTCAAAGGCCGGAATAAAGGACCCTTCAAAACCCATCGGTTCATTCCTTTTCTTAGGACCTACCGGTGTTGGTAAGACGGAGCTTGCTAAGTCTCTGGCAGCAGCCCTGTTTGATGATGAAAACAACATGGTCAGAATAGATATGAGTGAGTATATGGAGAAATATTCCGTATCAAGACTCATAGGAGCGCCTCCCGGATATGTTGGATATGAGGAAGGTGGTCAGCTGACAGAGGCTGTAAGGCGTAAGCCCTACTCTGTTGTTCTCTTTGATGAGATAGAGAAGGCCCATCCTGATGTATTCAACGTACTTCTTCAGGTGCTTGATGATGGCCGTGTAACTGATTCCCAGGGAAGAACTGTAGACTTTAAGAATACAATACTTATCATGACCTCAAATATAGGGGCACAGTACCTTCTTGACGGCATTGACCAGAACGGTCAGATAACTTCTGAAGCAACAACAGCTGTTATGAATGAGCTTAGAGCATCCTTCAGACCGGAGTTCCTTAACAGGCTGGATGAGACCATTATGTTTAAGCCTCTTACCAAGAATGATATAGGCGGAATAGTTAAGCTCATCATGAAGGACTTAAATGATCGTATTGAGGATAAGCAACTGAGCGTTATTTTATCGCCCGAGGCTGAAGCCTTCATAATAGACAATGCATATGAACCGGCCTTCGGAGCCCGCCCGCTTAAGCGTTATATCCAGAAGTATGTAGAGACTCTCACAGCCAGACTGATCCTCGAGGGCAATATAAGCGAGGGCAGTGTGATTGAGATAATCGTGAAGGATAATGAGCTTAGTGCTCAGATTAAAGGTTAGATTAAATAACGGAGGTTATCATGAATATACCTAAAGAACCAAACATGCTTTTAAGCTTCATAAATATGAAACTGAGGGATCAATATTCGTCTTTGACTGAACTAGTCGATGACTTGGACCTGGATCCACAGGAGATTACAGGGGCCTTAGATAATGCCGGAATAGTTTACGATGAAAATCTAAACCAGCTTAAGTTCAGATAGAACTAATATCTTTGAATTATTCTGCCGATAATGTATAATAAAGATATTAATGGGCACAAGGAGGTGCCGTAACTTGCCACCCGGAATAGATACGGGTGAGAATAACAAGGAGGTTAAGGAAATGAGTTTAGACATCAGTTCAGTTGTATCAGCCACAGCTTCAACAGCATACAGCACTACAACCAAGACGAGCTCTCAGACATCGCAGACATCGGCAGAGGCTGAAGTAGGGGCTACCTACGAGAAGTCATCAGACAGCAGCTCTACCAAGGCTACCTACACCATCAATAAGATGAGTGAAGAGGACAGAACAGCTTTAGTTAATCAGTTAAAGGCTGATCAGGAAGCAAGAGTAAGCCAGCTTCAGAGCCTGGTTAATGAGATGCTTGGCAAGCAGGCAACTACCTATGCAAATGCCAATGACATCTGGAGCATCCTTTCAAGCGGAGATTTCACTGTGGATGCAGCAACTAAGGCTCAGGCACAGGCTGACATCGCAGAGGACGGATACTGGGGAGTTGCACAGACTTCGCAGAGAATGTTCGATTTTGCAGCTGCACTTGCAGGAGATGATGTGGACAAGATGAAAGAGATGCAGGAGGCCATGATGAAGGGCTTCGAGCAGGCAACAGCCACATGGGGAAAGGATCTTCCCGAGATTTCGCAGCAGACTATAGAGGCTGCAAATAAGCTCTTCGAGGATTACTACGCATCAAAGGGTGTTGAAGCCTAGAAGGTGATGAAGCCTGAGGGCATTGATTCTAAGAGCGCTGATCTTAAAAGAGATCAAAGAAATGAATTATTATTAATAAAAAGGGACTGCCGAAAAAACGGCAGTCCCTTTTTGAATCATCCAATGAATTGCAGCGAGCCTAATTTTTTTAAGCCACTATATTTTTGGCCCACATACCTGAATGTACCATTATGCCGCCAACCACGCACTTGATAATCTCAAGTGACTGGACAATGGCAAGCATATAGACCACGTCAATGGTGGTGAATCGGCTTAATATGAAAGCTGAAGGAACCGAAACTACCCACACAAAGCAGCTGTCAAAGAGAAAGGTGATTCCCGTGCGGCCGCCTGCCCTAATGGTGAAATATGAGGCGTGGGTGAAAGCATAAAGGGGCATTAAGGCTCCGTATATAAAGATAAACTTAGAGGCCAGGATCCTGATCTCGGAAGTGGTGTTATAAAGAAGAGGGAATACAGGACTTAAGGCTATCTGGAATATCCCGAATATGACGCCGCAGAATACGGTAAATACTATAAGCTTTCGGGCCTCATCCTTGGCCTTGTTAAGGTCTCCGCTTCCTAAGGTTTGTCCTATTATGATACCAACGGCATCTCCCATTGCAAGGAAGGCAACACCTAAAAGGTTCCATAGGGTTGACTCTATATTTATGGCAGCGACTGATTCAAGGCTTCTGTAGGAGTAGCACTGGTTCATTATGGCTGTGCCGCTTGCCCAGAGACCTTCGTTTATCATAAGGGGAAGGCTCTTTAAGAAAAATTTCCATGCAAGTGGAGCAGGAACGGAGAAATTCTTAAATGCTCCAACTATAAAGGTATGAACATCGCTGTGCTTATTTACATAGATAATAAGTATGAAAAGCTCCACAAAACGAGAAATAACAGTTGCTATTGCAGCACCCTTAGCGCCAAGTGCAGGGGCTCCTAAATATCCGTATATTAAGATGAAGTTACCAATAAGGTTAACTACCACGGCTACCATTGAGGATATCATGGGAACCTTGGTCTCGCCTGTCTCACGTAATGTTCCTGCATAGGCCTGGGAGAGGGCATAGGGGATAAGGCCTATGAGCATAATCCTCATATAGCTTACGCCGATGCTTAAGGTCTCAGCTACATCTGAAGCAGATCCCTCACCATGCAGGTATAGGTTAACCAAAGGGGTGGCCATGAAATAGATAAAGATAATCGCTATCACGGTGATGATAAGGTTCATTATAAGCTTGAAGCGGAAGGTTATCCTGACACCGTTATCATCCTTCATGCCAAAGTACTGGGCTGTGAAGATGCCGATTCCGGCTATGCAGCCGAAAACAATGAGGTAATATATAAATAACAACTGATTGGCAATTGCCACACCTGACAGCGCATTGGTTCCGATACGACCGATCATCAGGTTATCAAGAAGTCCCACGAAGTTGGAGATCGCATTCTGGATCATAATGGGAACTGCCAGTGTGAGAGTCATTTTATAGAATTCTTTATTTCCAATATATTTATTCATGATTTAATTTCCTGTCTAAACCCTGCTGTCCATCTGAGAGGTATAGAGTTTGAAATAAGCTCCTCTCATGGCCATCAGCTCATCGTGACTACCGCATTCAAGTATACCACCATTGTCAATATACATTATCCGGTCGCAGTTGCGGATGGTTGAAAGACGGTGGGCGATTATGAAGGAGGTACGTCCCTTTAACATTTCATCAAGACCCTTTTGGAGAGCCTTTTCGGTCTGGACATCGATCGATGAGGTGGCCTCATCAAGGATCAGTATTGCAGGATCTGAGAGCAGGGTGCGGGCAAAGGATATGAGCTGTTTCTGGCCCTGGCTTAAGAGGGAGCCTCGCTCATGTACTTCGCTTTCATAGCCATCGGGAAGGGATTCAATGAAGTCATGGGCGCATACCCGCTTTGAGGCTTCTATTATTTCGTCTTTAGTGGCATCAAGTTTACCATAACGTATGTTATCTTCTATATTTCCGGAGAAGATGAAGCTGTCCTGGAGCATTATGCCCATCTGGGAGCGAAGGGACTTTAATGTGACTTTGGATATATCTGTGCCGTCTATTAAGACCTGTCCGCTGTCAAGGTTATAGAACCTTGAAATCAGGTTCACTATGGTGCTCTTGCCGGCACCTGTAGGGCCGACTAAAGCTATGCTTTCACCCGGCTCAACATCGAAGGATACGTTATGAAGTATCTCTTTGCCGGGCTCATAGGAGAAGGTGACGTTCTTAAATTCAACATGGCCCCTTATGGGAGGAAGCTCTGTAGCACCCTCGCAGTCATCCACGGTTATCTCTTCGTCCATGGTCTCAAAGATACGCTCTAAGTAGGCGATGTTATTAATGAAATTATTGAATATGTTTCCAAGATTCATGATAGGCTGCCAGAACCTTGAAGCATAGCTTGAAATGGCAACTATGGTGCCGACGGTCTTATTTCCGGCTCCGAAAATGATGAGACCGAAAACAAATATGGCGGCTCTTATAAACACTGCTATGGTGTCGATGCCGGGCCATACAAGGTTTGAGTAGCGAACTGCCCACATCCAGCTTTTATGGTATTCTTCGGTAAGTCCGTAGAAGATATCCGCATTTTCCTCCTCACGGGCAAACATCTGGGTAACTCTTGCACCCTGGATATTTTCCTGAAGATAAGCGTTCATGTTGGAGCTTTTGTTTGAAACTGCCTGCCAGGCCTTTCGCTGCTTGTTCTTTATCCAGAGCATGAATATAGCAAGTACAGGAACTCCGCAGAGCACAACTATCGAAAGCTGTACATCCACATAGAGCATGAAGCCTATTATGAAGACTAGGTTTATGCACTCAAGGATTATGTTTATAAGGCCGTTTGATAGCATATCCGATACTGAATTAACGTAATTTACCACCCTTATCAGTATCTTTCCGTGGGGCCTGTCGTCGTAGTACTGGAAGCTCAGTTTCTGAAGGTGGGCAAAGAGATCCTTTCTGATATCATAGATGATCACCTGGGATACCTTGACCATTATGCGGGAGCGGATGGTGGTGAAGACAACGCTCACTATATATACACTTACGAGCAGTATGCATAAATATATAAGTTTTTTCGTATCTCCTGCGGGAATGACCTCATCAAGGGCTTTTTGGGTGATGACAGGGCTAAAGAGGGCCGTAGCACCGCCTATTGCCGAAAAGATAAGGGCCACGACCATCTTATTTAAGTATTTCTTTATATAAGAAGAGGCGCGAAGAAGGTGCTTGATATCAAAGGGTTCTTCCAAAACCTCATCCTTGCGGTAAGTGTTTTTGACATTCTTTGCCATACTAGATCACCTCCCCTGTCTGAAGGCATACAAGATCGTAGTAGTAGCCTTTCTTTTTGACCAGCTCATCGTGGGTTCCGGACTCCAGTATTGCCCCGTCCTTAAGAACCAGTATCTTGTCTGCGAAGCGGGTGGTTGATACTCTCTGGGCGATTATTATCTTAGTGCAGTCAAAGTCAAGGCTTCTTAAGGCTTGCTGGATTTCCTTTTCTGTTTCCATATCAACTGCAGAGGTGGTATCGTCGAGGATCAGAATCGAGGGCTCTATTGCCAGGGCACGAGCCAAAGATATACGCTGCTTCTGGCCGCCTGATAAGCCAACGCCCCTTTCGCCTATGATGGTATCGTATCCGTCGGGCATCTTTGATATGAAATCCGATGCGGCGGAGTATCTTGCATATTTAATAATGTCGTTAAGGGACATATTCTCAACACCGTAGCCTATGTTTCCCTCAATGGTATCGGAGTAGAGTAAGACATCCTGGGTCGCAAGGCCTATATTTTTACGAAGATCCGTGAGATCATAGTTCCTTACGTTAACGCCGTCTATAAGGACCTCGCCTTCCGTAGGTTCATAGAAGCGGGGAATCATCTGGATAAGGCTTGTTTTTCCGCAGCCTGTTTCACCCATTATGGCAATGGTCTGTCCGGGTTCGGCCGTAAAGGATATATTTTTAAGCACATTAGCGACTCCGTCGGAGTACATGAAGGATACGTTCTTAAACTCTATCTTTCCGGTAAAGCGGTCAGGATGCGGGATCGCGTCGGGAACATTCTTGATCTCGGGCTCTGAATAATATATTTCCATGATCTTATCAGAGGCAGCGGAGAAGCGCTGGAACTCATTCATGATGTTTCCTAACTGGCGCATGGGATTGCAGATCGCCCATATCAGTCCGGAAAAGGACACATACTCACCCATGGTGAGAGAACCGTTTATAATGAATAAGCCGCCAACGAGGAGCAGAATGACCGGAAGAAGGTTTGCTGTCGTTTCAACATAGGGGAAGTAATTAAGCCAGGTCAGGTTCGTTTCCTCGTTAGTGCGGCGATATTCCATATTTGCTTTATCGAATTTGGCAATCTCGTAGTCCTCGCGGGCGAAGGCCTTGACTACGCGGTTACCTGATATATTTTCCTGAGCATCGGTATTTAATGCGGCGAACTTCTCTCTTAGAAGCTCATGCATCGGGGTTACCTTTTTCTTAAATAGAACGATTATTATAAAGATAAGGGGTGATACAATAAGCACCGCTATTGCCAACTGCCAATTAAGCATGAAGAAATACACGGCGGCTGCGGTAAAGAGAGTGATGGATTCAAGGATAGACCTTATGACCCAGGCGATATTGTGACGAACTGCATCAAGGTCTCCGGTCATCCTGGTCATCAGATCACCGGTCCTGTATTTGGCATAGAAGGTCATATCCTGGCGCTCCACCTTGTTATAAAGATAGTTTCTTATGTTGGAAAGCGCAGTCTGTGAAACGTGCTCATAGGCCATGCAGTCAAGGTAAACTATGATGACCCTTATTAAGGTAAGGCCTATCATAAGCCCGATAAGATAAAAGAGCCTGTCCTTGTGAAGCATTACATTCTCGGCCACATTCTGGTCGGTCAGGAATTCATCCACTATCTTTCCCGAAAAATACGGAACAACAAGCTGCATCGTGTTGTAGATGACGGTGCCTACAAGTCCTATTATAAAAAGAAGGTGCCGGCCCTTCATGTTTTCCCAGAGCCAGGAAAGTTTTGTTTTAGGGTATTTCTTATTCATATCTTTCTCCAGAGGGGCTATAGCCCCAATCTGCGTACATTTTAGGTCTGCAGAGGGCGTCTTTATATGAAGAAATTTCGGGAAAATATAATATTATTTCGTCTGCTGGTGTATAATTAATCTGTATGTGCGTTAAGCGGCGCACGTGCGGGAAACAATATATTTTTGCTATAAAAGGAGAATTAAAATGGCAGGACTTATTACTTTAGTTGTTATTCTGGTATTGATCCTCATCATCATCGTGAGGACAATCTGTATCGTACCTCAGGCCAATGCCTGGGTGGTTGAGTGCCTTGGTAAATATAAGACAACCTGGAACGCAGGTCTTAATTTCAAGGTGCCCTTCATCTACAAGATAGTTAAGAAGGTTTCATTAAAGGAGCAGGTAGCCGATTTCGAGCCCCAGCCCGTTATCACCAAGGATAACGTTACCATGATGGTTGATTCAGTGGTATTCTTCTCTGTTTTCGATGCCAAGCTCTTCACCTACGGTGTTGAGAGACCCATCGCCGCAATCGAGAATCTCTCAGCAACAACACTTCGTAACATCATCGGTTCGATGACACTTGATGAGACACTTACAAGCCGTGATTCCATTAACTCACAGATCACCAGCATTCTTGACGATGCAACAGATAAGTGGGGAATCAAGGTAAGCCGTGTGGAGGTTAAAAATATACAGCCCCCAGCAACGATCCGTGAGGCCATGGAGAAGCAGATGAGAGCTGAGCGTGAGAAGAGAGAAAAGATATTAACTGCAGAAGGTGAGAAGCAGTCAGCGATCACACTTGCAGAAGGTGAAAAGGAAGCAGCTATCCTTAAGGCTGAGGCTGTTAAGGAAAAGATGATCCGTGAGGCACAGGGTGAAGCTGAGGCACTCCTTGCAGTTCAGAAGGCAAGAGCAGAAGGTATCAGACTTATCAACGAAGCTAATCCTTCCAATGAGTACATTACTCTTAAGTCCCTTGAGGCAGCAGAGAACATGGCTAATGGTCAGGCAACAAAGATAATCGTTCCATCTAAGATCCAGGATCTTGCAGGAACAGTAGCAGCTTTAAGTGAAGTTACCAGGAAGTAATCTATGATAGGATCAGTTATAACAATTGTCATATGGGGCGCGGTACTCTATGCGATAGTTAATTCCGTAAGGAAGAAGAACACGGGTGGAAAGTCCGGGAAAAGTAATGTTAAGAGTACGGCGAACGTTAATGCTAAGGTTCCCTTGATAAAGGATGCAAGAAAAGAATGGGATGTAACCAAAGGCCAGAAAACGTCCTCACCTGTAGGAAATGTTTCGAGCCTGCAGCGTGCTGCAACAACTCATCAGGGACCTGTTAATGCAGGGCATGACCATACATCTTCTTCTGAAAACTCGGGAGCCCATAATGTCTATGCAGGAGGTGCTTCTTCAAGCACACATAGGGCAGAGGCAGCAACCCACACCCTAATGGAAGACAGACAGAATGACTGGATGGCCAGGGAACTTAGGGAAGAAAAAAGAGCTCTTTACAGAGTGAATGATATTTTTGACTACCAGATGGAGCACAGGACACAATATGAGTGAATTAAAGGACAATTTAAATGATGTGGAATCCCGGGTTTTAAAAGCCTGTGAAAGGGCAGGGCGTGACAGGAAGGATGTAACCCTCATCGCTGTAAGTAAGACTAAGCCCGCATCCATGATAGAGGAGTTCTATGGTCTCGGAGTCCGGGATTTCGGAGAGAACAAGGTCCAGGAAATGTGCGATAAGATGGAGATCCTGCCCAAGGACATAAGGTGGCATATGATAGGCCATCTGCAGACCAATAAGGTCAAGTACATCGTGGGCAAGGTATATATGATCCATTCCGTTGATACGTTGCATCTGGCCGAGGCCATAAGCAAGGAGGCCGTAAAGAAGGGCGTTAACGTAAGGATCACCGTTGAGATAAACGTTGGTGAGGAAGCAAGCAAGTTCGGTGAGGGACTTGATAAGGCTTCGGATCTGGTTAATTCCATAAGGCTGCTTCCCAATCTTTCGGTGGTTGGACTTATGTGTATTGCTCCCTTCGTAGAGGACGCCGAGCTTAACAGAGAGCACTTTAAGAATCTTAAAAATATGGCTTCTTCACTGGGACTTAGCGAACTTTCGATGGGAATGAGCGGCGACTTTGAGGTTGCAATCGAGGAAGGCTCAACCTACGTCCGCGTGGGAACCTCTCTCTTTGGGAAAAGGGATTATGCGGTGTGATCACGCAAATGGATTACCTGGTAGAGAATGACAGATTTACGTAAAAGAATATTTTCAATAATACAGATAGGTTATAAGGAAGATATACCAAGCAGGGTCTTTGATTACTTCATAGTTATCATGATCCTGCTTAATCTCTTTACAACTATAGCGGAGACTTTTTCGTCCCTTTCACATCTTAGCGGATTGTTTGATGCAGTGGATGTGATAACGGTTGTTATATTTACCATCGAATATGCGCTGAGGCTCTGGACGGCAGACTATCTTTATCCTGATAGAAGCAAGGGGAGAGCGATACTGGCCTTCGTTTTTTCGTTCTATGGGATCATTGATCTTCTGGCATTTTTGCCCTTTTATCTGCCGTTTTTCTTTCCGGCAGGGGCAGTTGCCTTCAGAATGTTCAGGGTATTTAGGATATTCAGGCTCTTTAAGGTTAATTCCCAGTACGATGCTTTCAATGTGATCCTGGATGTCATAAATGAGAAGCGAACCCAACTCATATCATCAATAGTTTTTATCTTTATATTCCTTATTGCTTCGTCGCTTTGCATGTACAGCTTCGAACATGAGGCCCAGCCTGAGGTGTTTAAAAATGCATTCTCCGGAATGTGGTGGGCTGTGTCGGCACTGCTTACTGTGGGCTATGGAGACATATATCCCATTACTACCTGGGGACAGATATTTGCGATAATAATAGCATTTCTGGGAGTGCTGATGGTGGCGGTGCCTACAGGTATCATCTCTGCAGGATTCGTTGAGGTATATACCAAGGCCGGCAAGGAAAAAGAACTTGAATGTGAACCTACGGTGTCTATGGAAGATGTTTCCAAGGGGCACAGATGGCTTGGACGGGAAGTGGGAGAGATACCGCTTCCGCCTGACAGAAAACTGCTTCTTATATTAAGACATGGGGAGAGCATTCTGCCTTCCCCTGAGACTGTCATTGAGGACGGAGACAGGATTGTGATAGTGGTGGATAAATAAATTAAGAATATTTCGGGTTATTCGCGGGCGTGCTGCGCAGTGTAAAAAACATACTGCTGTAGTACGCCTGCTTTTTCTTTATAGGCAGGAAAAGGATTGATCCCGCCGTACTGCTCGTTTATTACCTTGGCGATCCAGGTATCAACCGGTGCTCTTCCAAGACGGTGATAGCCGAAGAGTTCTACGCAGTTGGCAACCTTGTCACCAACGCCCTTTATCTTTTTAAGTTCGGTAAAAAGATCATCATCATTTAAAGTATCAAGTGTTATTAAATCTATTTTTCCCTCGTTGACTTGTTTGGTCACCTCATAAATATAGGGAACTCTGTAGCCTAAACCGCATTCCTTAAGTTCTTCCTCGGTTGCATGTGAAAGTTCCTCCGGGGTGGGGAAGGAATGGAGGGTTTCTGAGGCTGCAGATGTTTCGAATGTTTCGGATGTTTCGAATGTTTCGGATGTTTCGGGAACGCAGAGCGGGTGCCCATAGCGTTTACAGAGTTTCTCAACTGAGGAGCGGATCGCAGGAATTGACTTTCGCTGGGAAATTATGAAGGAAATGAGCATTTCCCACTTATCCTGCCTGAGCATACGGATCCCTGCACCTACCTTAGCGCAATGGGTCATATATTTATCCTTTTTAGGGACACTCTCTCGGATTGAAGAGTAATTAAGGTCAAGGTCGAAATAGGGTGTCCAGATGCTGTCCCAGTCGTTTTCGGAGCAGCTTACGGAAAATGTATGGCAGGTGTTGGAAACTGCTGTTTTTTCGGAACGCTCGCTTGAGAGAGGTTCAAATGCGGGAATTTCATTTGCATGGACCTCGCTTGGGGAAAGTTCATTTGGGGAGAGTTCGCTTGTGGGAAGTTCCTGAATTATAAGTACGTTCTCTCCAGTGATGAAACGGTATGTATTCTCCCCTATGGCAGCAGGCCTGAAGCACTGTCCGGAATTTACTATTTTATATAGATCAAAATCGTCATTGACTGTGATGGTCATATTATTTCCTCTTATATTCTCTTTAAAATACTGTCTATAGCATCGCCGAAAGAAGTGAGGCGAGATTATGCCAGGTATATTTTTGTTTGTATAAGGTGTAGGCTTCTTCGGTCATGGCATTATAGTTTCTTTCATTATTAAGAAGCTCACGGATCTGGTCTCTAATCTCATTTTGACCATTTCGGCTTTTTAATTTTCGAAGATCGTAGGTGCTTATAACGCTGCCAAGTGTTTCCTTCTTATATTTGCTATCATCGGAAAGGACTATGGTGCGGTTTGACATTCCGGCCGTGATCCTGTCATGCAGCCCCTTTTTAAAGAAGGGAGATGAGTCAACAAGAAGCCTGTGGCCTGAGATCACATCATAGGATGTGAGCATATCCTCGGGCATCCGGATCTTTATGTTTTTTTCGTTACGGCCCGGGTACTTAAACCATCTGGAACCCATGATGATCACGGGAATATCGCTTCCTGCGAGAGCGTCAATGAGGAGACGACGGTAGTGGTTTCTCATGCACTTTTCAGCGATGAACATACGGTTTAGGAGCTTCGCAAATATATCCTCATCTGCGATACTTTCATCATATCCGTCGTTAATGAGAGTTTCCTTAAGGGCATTTTCGATTGTTTCCTCAGGATCATCAAGGAGCATGCCAAGCACACTTCTTAAGTATTCGCCCTTTACCCCGTCGGAATCCTGGATAATGTCGAAATATTCCTTGGGATCATAGTAGGTTCCCGTGAAGAGTACGGCATTGCTGCGATCACTGAAGGTAAGCCCTTTGCTTTTTATAGACTCAGTCCCTGGAATAGTTATCCGGGTGGCACTTTTTATATGTTTGTAATGCTTCTTAATATAATCCACATGGTCTGAATCTATGGTGAGAATGTTGTAATTCCGGAGCGGACAGCTTAAAGAGAGATGATGGTACAGAGGATTGTCCAGAAGTACATCAAAAAATGGCCCGTCTATATTATCAAGATAGAAGCTTCCGTCCTCAAGAACGAGCCTGGGAAGCTTCGAGTTGAAGTCTATGATCGCCTTGAATTCCCGCCCCTCGTAGGACATGAGGCGCTCCATGATATCTTCATCAAGCTCGATGTCGTAAACGCCGGCCTCGTCATTTATGGAGCCACTGTTCTCGACATTATGGTCTTCACTGGCGGTGTTTTCTTCGCTGAGCACGCCACCCTTTTGATTAGCATCACCGGGCAGGGCATTATTAGGCGGAGCATTATTCGGCAGAGCATTATTCGGCAGGCACTCATCTGAGAAGTTGCAGATCTCTATGTCATATCCTAAGTCTGCAAGGGCCCGTCCCAGGCAGTCTGTGAAGTAGCCTGCGCTGTTATAGCATAATTGTCTTGATGAAAAGATAAGGATAGTGTTAGTCATAGTTTTATAATAACACGATATCGTTCTGCCTATAAGATACCTTGGGGATTTATTAATTGCGCAGCAAAGATGCAAATGTGCTATAATGTAAAGGACTGTCGGATGAAGACTTGATCACACTTGAGCCGTTTAACACGGATGTGAGATAAGTCTGGAATAAAATAACAAAGGTAATTAAACGAACTGGCTATTAATTATCTTTTTAAACATCCGATATATTTATCAGAATCCTAAGGTAGTCTGTGTACAACGCGCGAATATACAGGATGCCTTTAGATAGTAACTTTATTAACCTATTTAATGTCACATGGAGGTGATAATATGGCAGCAATTGAACCTATGGGAAGTGCCATGACCTATCAGGCACAGCAAATCCAGCCTGTAAAACAGAATCAGGCGAACAATCCCGAAAGCATGAACAGGGAAGTTATGCAGGGTAACGAGAACGGCTCCACGGTTAATTTCGATCCTACCACAGCTAAGATAGTTGAGGCGCAGGAAACAGATACCAAGGGACAGAACAACCAGCCCTCAGGCCAGCAGGAAGCAACCCAGCAGAGAGAAGCAACCTCTGAGCAGATCAAGAAGGCAGTTGAGAGTTTTAACAAGAGAGTCAACAATTCTGAGGCTGTTTTCGGATTCCACGAGGGTACCAACAGAGTAACCATCAAGTTGGTGGATAAGGAAACTAAGGAAGTTATCAAGGAACTTCCCCCTGAGAAGACACTTGATATGATCGCCAAAGTCATTTCGGAGGAATACGAAGGACTTATGGTTGATGAGAAGAAATAGGAGGACACTCGATGAGCAGTAGAAACAGAGTTACCGGTATGTATTCCGGTATGGATACTGAAAGCATCATAAGCCAGCTCGTTGAGTCGAGAAAAACCAAGGTCACCAATGCCACCAAGGAGCAGATGACCATTAAGTATAAGCAGGACATCTGGACTGATCTTAATAAGAAGCTTAAGAGCCTTAAGAGTTCGGTAGATGCTATCAAGTATAAGTCCGCTTATCTTAAGAAGACGACGAGCGTGTCTGATTCAACATATGCTTCAGTCAGCACATCTGACGATGCGATGTATGCAAGTCAGTCACTTAAGGTTAACAGCCTCGCCAAGGCCGGCTATTTGACAGGTGCAGAACTTAAGACAACCACAACATCTGAAGATGGAACAACAGAGAAGGCAACTTCAGCAACGCTTCTTTCTGATCTCGGTATCGAGGCAGGAAAGAGCATCAGCATTACAACAGGCGGAACCACCACTAGCGTAGAGATCACCGAGGGCATGACAATCAACGACCTGACGACGAAGCTTTCGGATGCAGGAGTGAATGTTAACTTCGATTCGGCATCCCAGAGAATATTTATCGGTGCGAAGTCAACAGGAGCTGATTCCGATTTCAGCCTTGGCGGAGATGCAGATACACTGAAGGCACTGGGTCTTTCAACAGATGATGGAGCAACTAAGATTGACGGAACAGATGCAGAGATAGTGCTTAACGGAGCTACCTTCACATCAAGCAGTAATGTCTTTGAGATTAACGGACTTACCATCACGGCGAAGGCAGAGACCGGGGATAAAGAGATAACGCTCACTACCGAGAATGACGTATCGGGAATCTACGATATGATAAAGAACGTCATCACCCAGTACAGCGAGATCATCAATGAGATGGACAAGCTCTATAATGCGGACACGGATACTACCTATTCACCCCTTACGGATGAAGAGAAGTCTGCAATGTCAGAGTACGAGATAGAGAAGTGGGATGAAAAGATAAAGGAGCAGGTCCTTGCAAAGGACAGCACGATATCCAATATTTCATCAACCTTAGAGAATGTATTCCAGTCAGGCATAGAGATTAACGGAAAGACATACTATCTTGCAAACTTCGGAATCGAGACAGCAGGATATTTCGAGTCAGCAGATGATGAGAAGCATGCCCTTCATATTTATGGAGACGCGGACGACAGCCTCTATTCTTCTGAGGAGAATACCCTTAAGAACATGATCTCCACAGATCCTGAACTTGTAACTGACTTCTTCTCTGCGCTTTCTAAGAACCTTTATACTGCGATGGATTCCCTTTCATCTAAGATAAGTGGTTACAGAAGCTACGGAAGCTTCTATGATGATGTTAAGTACAAGTCAGACTACTCTGATTATTCCACAAAGATATCAGAACTCGAAGAAAAGTTAGAGGACTACGAGGATAAGTGGTATGACAAGTTCTCGGCAATGGAGACTGCCCTTGCTAAAATGCAGTCAAATTCATCAGCTGTTACCTCATTACTCGGCGGCTGATATCGGAGGTTAATTACTAATGGCTTTACCAAATGCCTATGCTCAATATAAGAATTCCAAGGTCATGACGGCCTCTCCTGCGGAGCTTACACTTATGCTCTATGACGGAGCCATCAAGTTCTGCAACCTGGCAATAGACGGATGTGTAAATAACGACATACAGAAAGCACATCTGAACATCACCAAGGTTGAGAGGATAATCGATCACCTAAGGATTACCCTTGATATGAAGTACCCTGTAGCACAGGACTTCGAGAGAATATATACATATTTAAGTCAGAGGCTTGTACAGGCTAATATTAAGAAGGATCCTGAAATATTAGAGGAAATAAATACACATCTTCGTTCGGTAAGAGACACCTGGAAAGAGGTTATGCGACTTAATTCTCAGGGAAAGGCTAATGCATGAGTCGGGAATATGTGATCGCCCTTCGGGACAGCCTTATTAAAAAGAAAAAGGTCCTTGAGGAAATAAAGCGGATCTGTGATATGCAGTCAGACCTGTTAAGTAAGGATAAGCTTGATATGGAACGCTTTGATTCCCTAATGGATGAAAGGGATATCTGTCTTCAGAAGATAGATAAGCTTGATGAGGGTTTCGAACTTGTATATGAAAGAGTTAAGGGCGAACTTCAGAACAATAAAAGCGCGTATTCAGCAGAAATAAAAGAAATGCAGCAGCTTATAACCGATATTACTGACCTGGGAACTTCTATCAATGCCAAGGATGAGCGGAATAAAACCGCAGTCCAGAATGCCTTCATTAAAGAAAGGCGTGGGATAGCTGAGAACAGAAGGTCCGTTAATGTGGCAGTAAGCTATTATAAGAGCATGTCGGGCATGGGAATAGATGATTCCCGCAGGATGGATAAGAAAAAATAAATTTGGGACTAAAGTATTAACAAAATGCTCCGATATATGTTATAGTTACATAAGTAAGGTGTCAGATCCTTGATTCAAAAGGATCAAAAATTTCAAATTAAGGTATTAAGTATCCGGAAATTCTTCCGATACATATAATACAAGGAGCTAAGCTCCGTAACCTGTAGTCACCTAGTGAGTGCGTACGATTCACGAGAGGATTACGAAACTAAATTAACGAGCCGCATGGATGCGGCGGGATTTTTCAAGGAGGAAAAATTTATGGTAGTACAGCACAATATTTCAGCAATGAACTCTAACAGAATGTTAGGCTTAACAACAGCTTCTCAGTCTAAGTCTACAGAAAAGTTATCTTCAGGTTATAAGATTAACCGTGCAGCAGATGATGCATCTGGTCTTGCTATTTCCGAGAAGATGAGACGTCAGATCAGAGGTCTTACACAGGCTTCTTCAAACGCAGAAGATGGCGTTTCAATGGTGCAGACAGCAGAAGGTGCCCTGAACGAAGTTCATGACATGCTTCAGAGAATGAACGAGCTTGCAGTTAAGGCAGCTAACGGATCTAACCAGTCAGAGGATCGCGCATACATCCAGTCAGAGGTTACAGCTCTTCAGGAAGAAATTTCAAGAACAGCTAATGATACAACCTTCAATGAGATGGGACTTCTTACATCTGCTAAGACAGTTACACTTCAGGTTGGTACAGAGTCTGGTAACGAGATTTCAGTTAAACTCAGCGCTATGACAGCTACATCAATTGGTGTTGATGGTGTAAGCGTATCTTCAGCAGCTGGTGCAAAGAGTGCTCTTTCAACTATTAAGACAGCTATTAAGTCTGTATCTTCATTAAGATCAAATCTTGGTGCTATCCAGAACAGACTTGAGCACACAATCAACAATCTGGATAACGTTGTTGAGAACACAACCTCAGCTGAGTCTAATATCCGTGATACAGATATGGCTTCTGAGATGGTTAAGTATTCGAATAATAACATCCTTGCTCAGGCAGGTCAGGCTATGCTTGCACAGGCTAACCAGTCTAACTCAGGTGTTCTTTCATTACTTGGCTAATCCAATTAGAACATTGCAGCTACCAAAGAGGATCCGGAAACGGGTCCTCTTTTTTTACCAAGATATTATAGGAGAGCTTTATGCAGGACTTTGTAGTGGAAATATATAAGTATGCAGAACTGATAGAAGGTGTAGAGGAACTGATTGAAGACTGTTACCTTGACAGAGGTGACTATATCAAGTTGAAATGGGATGAGATAAGCAAAAAGCTTTTTGAATACTGTAGTGTTTTAACTGAAAAGGATATAAACGTAGCAAAGAAATTGCTTAATATTCTTAAGAACTGCAGCGACTGCATGATGAATTCTGCCTATGGAATTTCAGAGTTCGGAGATAATTTAAAGGCTGTGGATGAAATCCTGTATGAAACTGCTAGGATTAATGGTGAAGTCGATGTGGCAGAAGGAAGATACAGGATATACAGCAGTAAAAGCGGCTACTTCACTATGCAGAATATAGATTCCGGAAGGCGACTTCACAGCGAAATCAATCCGGCATATGAGGCATATACACTTTCTAAGGATATATTTACACCGAAAACAGATGTATATGCATTCTTAGGCTGTGGGCTTGGGTACCTTCCCTGGAAAATATATGAATTATCTGATGAAAGCGCAGAGATATATATTTATCATACTGATGCAACGATAGTGGATTATGCTGTGAATTACGGCGTGCTTAGCTATATACCGGAAGACAGGCTGCATATATTTACAGGAGATGATGATGAAGAACTGATAGAGATGTTTCTTGATGATTCTTCATATAACGGATATAAAAATATAAAGAGATATGTATTTCCTTATGTCAAAGATATTATTTCGGAAGAGTCGTATGATGGTATAAGAGGACTATTAAGTAACGGATATACAGAAAGATTTCATAGAAGACTTGATGGTATAAATTCCTATCAGAATCACTTAAATTGCGATCATATGTTTAACGAATACAAGCTATCTAAGAACAATGATGAATGGATATTCGTTGGCGGTGGTCCGTCGCTTGATGAGTGTGTGGATTTCATCAGGAAGAATCAGGATAAGAAAAATATAATCTGTGCAAGCACTGTTGCAAAGCGGTTAACGGATTTAGGGATAGTTCCCGATATGATCTGTGTGCTTGATCCTAAAAAAGGAACCTTTAAACATTTAGAAAACTACACACACTGTGAAGTGCCGCTTTTTATCAGTACATCCGCAAACTGGAGATTTGGAAGATTATATAAGGGCGACAAATATCTGGTAAGGTCTGCTACAGATGAGGGAGTGAATGTATCTGACATTTCAGAAGGCTGTGCATTTAATCTTGGGACGACGGTCTCGACCATGGCGCTTGTGCTTGCACTTAAGCTTGGAGCTAAAAGGATAGATGTAATAGGGCTTGACCTGTCATATCCTACCGGGAAGACTCATGCGGAAGGCTTAAGTCATACAAGTGAAATTGATGAAAGAGGCATGGTTTTAATTAGGTCAAATGATGGCGGAAAGGTCCTTACCTCGAACGAATTCCTTTTATATATAAGGGAAATAGAGGCTCTTGTAAAAAGACATCCTGAGGTTGAATTTATTAACTTCGCAAAACACGGAGCTAAGATAGATGGAATGAAGATTTCGTAAATGTTGTGACTATAAATGATGAGTAGAAAAATGTCGTTATAAAGGAGACAGATGTATGAGCAGGATTGCAATCATAACAGCCCGAGGTGGGAGCAAACGTATACCTAAAAAGAACATTAAGGATTTCTGCGGCAAGCCGATAATAGCTTATTCAATAGAGGCGGCAATTAAATCCGGAGAATTCGATGAGGTAATGGTGTCCACGGATAGTGAAGAAATTGCCGAAATTGCAAGAAAATACGGCGCTAAGGTTCCGTTTATGCGAAGTGAAAAGACGTCAAGCGATTATGCAACAACCAATGATGTCCTTAGGGAAGTGCTGCTCGAATACGAAAAGAGAGGCATGAAGTTCGAAGAACTGGTATGTATTTATCCTACGGCTCCCTTCGTAACAGGGGAGAAACTAAAGCAGGCAATTGCCATCTTTCATGAAACCGGCGCAGAGTCCCTTATGCCGGTTGTCAAATATTCATTCCCGCCACAGAGAGCAATGGTAATTAGAAATCAGCTGCTTGAATATCAGTACCCTGAAAATGCCCTTAAGCGTTCACAGGACTTAGAGCCGGTATACCATGATTGCGGCCAGTTCTATGTGATGACATATGAAAACGTCATGCGCGGAAAGATATCGGAAAAACAGGCTGCTCTCATCGTATCAGAACTTGAGGTTCAGGATATTGATAACGAGGAAGACTGGAAAATGGCGGAGATGAAGTACCGGATGATGGCAGAAATGGTAAATTCGTGAAAATTAATTCATTTGAAATTGATAAATTCGTGAAAAAATTGTATTATTAAAACGTGAAATTCGTGAAAAAGTATTTTTGATAGTTTGAAAGGACACGGATTTATGAGTTTTAAAAGAAAAATATACAGTGAACTTTTAGAGTGGAAGGAAAATGCATGCGGCAGCAGCGCTTTTCTGATAGAAGGTGCCAGAAGAATTGGCAAGAGCACAATTGCTGAGGAATTTGCCAGAAATGAGTATCAATCGTATATGTTATTGGATTTTGCCAAGGAAGGCAAGGAGGTAAAAGCACTTTTTGAAGATGAAGTATCTGACTTAGACGAATTATTCAGAAACTTATTTTTGATCAAATCAAGGAGTCTTCCGGTTAAAAAATCCGTGATCATATTTGACGAGGTGCAGCTTTGCCCCAAAGCCAGACAGGCTATAAAATACCTGGTAGCGGACGGCAGGTATGACTATATTGAAACTGGATCACTTATTTCAATAAGGAAAAATGTTAAGGATATACTGATACCCTCCGAGGAAGACAGGCATGAGATGTACCCCATGGATTTTGAAGAATTTCTTTGGGCGACAGGGGATCAGGTTACGGTACCGGCAATAAGGGAAAATTATGGAAAGAAAAAGCCATTTGATACCCAGATTCACAGAAAAATTATGCAGAAATTCAGGACCTACATTGCAGTAGGCGGAATGCCTCAGGCTGTAGCAGCATATGTTGATGGCAAGACGTACACACAGATCGATTACGTGAAGCGCAGGATATTAAGTCTGTATGAAGAAGATTTAAAGAAGTACGATGACGAAGAAAGAGAAAAGGCCTCTATAATTTTTAAAACAATTCCCGAGCAACTTCAGAATCACAATTCACACTTTAAATTTTCACTGCTCGATAAAAATGCAAGGTATAAAAATTACGTTGATGCAGTGGGATTCGTAAGTGAGTCCATGATAGGCAATGAATGCATCAATGTAACAAAACCTGAAGTAACGCTTGAAGCCTATGCCGACAGGAGTAACTTCAAACTTTATATGGGAGATACAGGTTTGCTGGTCACCAGGATGATGCAAAGTGAGAAAGATACAGGAGTTGATCTGTATAAGGCCTTAATATTGGACAATCTGAGCGTAGATCAGGGTATGATCATGGAAAACGCGGTGGCTCAGATACTTCGGGCCAATGGCCATAAACTGTATTTCCATGAGTATATGTATCAGGCCAAGGACTCTGCTCACGAGAAGAAGTATGAAATAGACTTTGTGATAGTAAAAAAGAAAAAGATTTGTCCCATTGAGGTCAAATCTGCAGGTTATAAAACCCATAAGTCGTTTGATTGTTTAAAAGAGAAGTATCAGATGAAAATGGAAGAAAGATATATAATTTATTCAAAGGATTACAGAGTTGAAGATGACGTGACATATTTGCCGTTTTATATGGCGATTTGCCTATAAATTTATAAGATTTTAATGGTGCCTAATCATGAATTGGAATTTTTGATTGAAAAAGATGGTGCCGTGGTCCCGATAGAAGTAAAGGCTGGAAATACAGCTTCGGCATCGCTCAATCATTTTATAGAGGATTTTGACCCCAAGGTGGCGTACAAACTGATTGGCAATCGAAATGGTATTGTAGGAAAGAAAGAAACTTTGCCTCATTATATGGTTATATTTTTATAATATATCTGTGAGGGTGATGTATAGAGAAAGGTTTTCATAATGAATTAGGAAGCACGATCCTTTTTTTTGAATGGAAATCCCTATAAAGATATAATCATCAACTGAATCAGAAGAGGACCTGCTTTCGGGTCCTCTTTTCAATGCAACTTACAAAGAAATGCAGAGAAGAATGAAGTATGGTAAAATATAGACGTTAATTTGTAAGAAAAATGTCCGATATATAAATAGGGATATATTGTAATGGTAAAAAAGCACTTCAAAGCAGTAGACGAGTTTGATAAAAGGCAAAGTGATCAAGCAGCTAAAAACGGTGAAAGATTTAATGAACTTAATGGAATAATAAAGGATCATTGGATGCGCTCGCTTGGGCGCATTTGTCGTACAGAGACAGTTTTATATGCTGTAATATAAGGAGAATTAAATGCGTATACTAATTCTGCAAGCAGGTTTTAATGAATTAGGTGTAATAAACAATTTAAAAAGCGAGGGGCATTATATAATAGCCATTGGAAATCAGCCAGGACTTATTGGACAGCAATATGTAGATGAGTATCATTGCCAGGATTATTCTAAGATGGATGAGGTTCTGACTTTTGCAAAAAATCATAGTATCGATTATGTATGTGCCTGCTGTAATGATACGGCGGTACTTACTTCTGTATATTTAGCTGAGAAAATGGGACTTAAAGGATATGATTCTTATGAAAGCGCTAAAATTATTGCGCATAAGAATTTATTTAAGCGTTTTACCAAAAAAAATAATATCGTATCTGTAACTACCGAAGAGTTTGATAAATACGCGAGTGCAGAAGAATATATCAAACTAAATGAGAATTATCCTATTATAGTAAAGCCTGTGGATTTGTCCGGAGGTAAGGGAGTTGCTAAATGCAACAATGGGACAGAAGCACTAGAAGCAATAAGGAGTGCTTTTGAGATTTCAAGAATTAAATGTATTGTGATAGAGCCATTCATAGAAGGAAGTCAACATGGATTTTGTACGTTTTTAAGAGATGGCAAAGTGATTGCATGTTGCAGTAATGATGAGATTTCGATGGTTAATCCATATAGGGTAGAAATTGATACATTTCCGGCTAATAATATAGAAAAATATGAGAAGCTTCTTATCGACCAGGTAGAGACGATGGCTGAGAGACTAGAACTCGTAGATGGTATTTTTCATATGCAGTATATTGAGAGCAATGGTTCGATATATATCATTGAGGCGATGAGGAGAATTGTTGGAAATATGTATAGTGTGCCTGCATCTAAGGCCTGCAGTTTTGACTGGGATAAGTGGGAGGCGAAGGCGCTTATTGGGGAGTCTTGTCAAGATGCGCCAGTGAGGATGGATAATAAGGGATATTTTGCCTATCGTGCAATTATTCCAACTAGAGATGGAGTGATAAAAGGTATTTATATAGATGAGTCTCTAAACAAATATATATATGATAAAATAATTCTCGAAAAAATTGGAACAAAGATAGAAAATCATAAAGCGAGTACGGTTGGCTTGCTGTTTTTTGAATTTGATAATAGAGAAGAAATGCAACAAGTTATGATCGAGGAATATGATAAGGTATTTGTAGAAATGGAGTAGCGGAATAGGGACTTATGAACAGTAAAAATGAGATATGTATCGGGGTAGCAGGAGCAGGTCGTGCAACGGAATTGCATATGAATGCGTTACGTCGTTATACAGAAGTGCCAATTTGTTATAAGAGGGTAATTGGCAGACGTTATGAACAAGTAAATGCTTGCAAAGAGAGATTTGGATTTCAAGAAGCAAGCCTTAATTTTGATGATTTAATTAATGATGCAGAGATTGATGTGATAGATATTTGCACACCGCCATATGCCCATGAAGAGATGATCATTAAGGCCGTTGAGGCTGGTAAGCACGTGATTTGTGAGAAGCCTTTAAGCGGATATTTTGGTCAAGAAGGGGATGAAAAACCGATAGGATTCAAAGTTTCAAAGGTTAAGATGTATGATGAATTGATGAAATCGTTAGATAGATTGAAGAAGATAGTAGAGAATTCGGGAAAGAAATTTATGTATGCAGAGAACTTCGTATATGCTCCTGCTATTATGAAATCTGCTGAAATAATTAGTAAGAAAAAAAGTAGAATTCTTTATGCTAAAGGAGAGGAAAGCCTTAAGGGATCAAGTTCACCAGTAGCGGGGGAATGGGATAAGACAGGAGGTGGAACCTTTATAAGAACAGGTGCCCATCCACTTTCGGCAATTCTATGGCTTAAGGGTGTAGAGGCTCGGGCTAGAGGAGAGAAGATTTCAGTAAAATCAGTATTTGCTGATATGGGACAAATTACCCCTAAACTTTCGGAATATGATCACCGTCATATAGCTGCTAGGCCTAATGATGTGGAGGACTGTGCTACAGTTATAATTACTTTTTCTGATGATACAAGGGCCGTTGTGATTGCTACAGACACTTTGCTTGGTGGAAGCAAAAATTATGTTGAACTTTATTGTAATGATGCAGCAATCAACTGTAAACTTACTATGTCGGATATGCTGGAGACCTATTTTTTAGATGAAAATGGATTGGAAGACGTATATATTTCAGAAATGCTTCCGACGAAAACGGGATGGAATAAGCCGTTTTTAGAGGATGAAATTATTCGCGGGTATACTGATGAAATGAGAGACTTTATCGAATCTATTTATTATGATAGGGAACCGAAGTCTGGGTTCGATTTAGCTTATAATACCGCGAAAATAACTTATGCGGCCTATAAGTCAGCGGAACTCGGCGTCGCAGTGGAATTGTAAGATTAGGAAAAGAATCGTTGACAATTGAATTAAAAAGCGATTATAAACACATAGAAACTTTTGATGATATCTTTCAATCGGTAGATTTGTAAATATTCAATCGGTAAATTTGTAAAAAATCCGATCGGTGAATTTGCAAATTTCTGGTCAGTAGACGTTGATAACATTTCACAGGGGTTTGCGAAAATATTAAATCTATACTACAATCAGTATTACCGAAATGAATTTCGCCGAAATGCATTTCGGTAATAATTGCATTAAGGGAAAGTATGGATGGAAGAATTTAGAGGACGAAAAAAAGAACTCGATATTTTACAAAAATTATATGATAGAAATTCCTTTGCCATGGCTGTCATCTATGGAAGAAGGCGCATAGGAAAGACTATGCTTGTAAATGAGTTTATTGGCAGACAGAGATGCAAGTCAATATCCTTTACGGCAGTGGAGCAGAATGAAAAAGCTCTTTTATCTTTAATGAAGGATACCGTGCTTGAGGCGCTTGCTCCCGAAATGCGGGATATGATTGATTTTCCAGACTTTGACAAACTGTTTGAGTTCGTAGGAAAGTATGCGGTAAATGAGAAAATCATATTTTTTATAGATGAGTATCCCTATCTTGCGAAGCAGTGCCCGTATATACAATCGGTTTTGCAGAAACAGATAGATCATAATTGGAAGGATACTAATTTATTTTTCGTAATATGCGGTTCTCTGATGGGATTTATGAAGGATGAGGTCCTGGCAGAAAGCGCACCGCTATACGGCAGAAGTAATCTGACATTAAAACTTCGTTCGTTTGACTATGAGGAGACTGCACTCTTCCTTGATGGATATACTAATGAAGAAAAAGCCATAATATATGGATTGACAGGTGGAGTAGCGAAGTACATAAAGCAGTTTGATGTGAAATTGTCCTTGGATGAGAATATAGTTGAACAATTTTACAGTTTGGGAGGATATTTTTCAGAGGAACAGATAAAGACGGTAATTACAGGAGACAGACAAAATCCTGCCATATATAATTCCATAATCTCGGCAGTTGCATCCGGACATACCAAAAACAATGAGATTGCAATATGCGCCGGAATGGATGATATAACTTATCCGATGAAGATACTGGTAAAAGCTGAAATTCTGGAAAAAAGGATTTCCAAGAAACCTTATTACAGGTTGATGGACAGCATGCTGGAATTTTGGTTTCGCTACGTCAACAGGGCGATAAGCCTAATTAATGCCGGAAACGGCAAGAAATATTATGAAAGCAATGTGAAACCGGAAATACATGATTTCATGGGGAAAATCTTTGAAAAGATGGCAAAAGAGTTTCTTCTAAAGAGAGCGGGCAACTCGAATGTCCCCATTGTGACGGAGATAACAGATTTTCAGGATTCACTATTGGATGAAAACGGAAAACCACAGCAGGTTGAGATAGATCTTTGCGGAAGAAACGATAAAAATATAGTACTGATTGGAGAATGCAAATTCCGAAATGAAGAATTCGACAAGGCAGAACTGGAAAAATTCATAAAAAAGGTAAAAATGCTTCATGCTGAAGATTCTTTTTTATGTCTGTTCTCTTTATCAGGATATACGGAATATGTGAAAGAAAATCACGGGGAAATAAAGTTATTTACGCTTGATGATATGTATAGAGGAATATAGGAACGCAGCAAGGAATTAAAAAATACGCTATAACGGATAAAAATACTTTACAACGGATAAAACGGTGCTATAATGCTAATATAACAAAAAGGAGCATTATACTATGGGATTTTATGATAACGAAGTAAAGCGAGTCTGTGAGAATTTGCCAAGACTTTTGATTAAAGCTATTAATTCAATATTTTCGAAGTCATACGATGAAAATAGTGAGGTTATATATTTAAACAAGGAACAATATGCGAACCCCGGTGAACAACCCGGATATATGGATATGTATGTGGAAATAGAGGGGAGCAGGTACTAATGAGGAAGACTGCATACGGGTCAGACTTACTCTGCCTGATGGCAATCAGACAAGTTATACGATTCCATGTATTTCTGCTGCTGAACCGGTGAATGTTCTTGCAGATGGAGATTTGATTTTGCTGATTCCATTTCAGCAGGTCCAGCTTAATGATCTGATGAATCACATAAAGCGACGCTCAATTGATATTAAGAAACGAACAGCTAAGCAGTTAGTTGAATTAAAGGCTCTGGCAAAGTCGAAATTGGAAAAGCTTGAACAGGATGGTATAATTTTCTCAGATGAGAGGGAATTGTTGTCAGAGACAGTAGACAACATAGATGAATATATACTTGAAAAAGACAGTGTAGTTTCCAAGGAGGTGCTTGACATGGGTGACGAGGGATATGTAGCATTATCTGATAGACTTAGAGCGCAGTTTAAAGAAGAATATAGACAAATCGGATTGGAAGAAGGCAGAGCCGAGGGCAGAACTGAGGGTCGAACAGAAGCTCAGGAAGTGATAATACTTCGCATCCTTTCAAAGGGGCATACAGTAGAAGAAGCGGCTGATCTTATTGGCTTGCCTGTCGCAGAAATTCAAGAGATAGCAGATAAAGCCCTGGTACTTAATCAATATGAACGTTAGCGAAAATATATTCAGAATCCTAAAAGAAAAACATATAACGCAGAAGGAATTTTCTAAACGTACTGGGATTGCGGAGAGCACTATAAGCGATTGGAAGACAAAGGGGAATATCCCTCAATCCGATAAGATACAGGCCATATGTGAGGCACTTGAGATAAGCCCATACGAACTTCTATGGGAAAAAGAAATTAAGCGAGATAACACAGATATGTATATAGTCGACAAGTCCACGGACGAAGGGCAGATCATATCCCTTGTACGTAATATGGACGACAGGTCGGTGCAGAGAGTGCTGGGATATTTGCTTGCAATGCAGGAATTTAGTAATGATAAATAAAAAATTTCAAATAAGGGGTTAAGTATTTTAAAACACCTCCGATATATTTAGTGTAAACAACTTGGAGCAAACGGAATTGCTTACACTAATATGGAAATTATAGATCGCAGTTACACGGATGTGACTTAGATTCACGGAGGAAAATTATTATGGTAGTTCAGCACAATCTTTCAGCAATGAATTCTAACAGAATGTTAGGTTTAACAACATCTTCTCAGGCTAAGTCAACAGAGAAGTTATCATCAGGTTACAAGATCAACCGTGCAGCTGATGATGCATCTGGTCTTGCTATTTCCGAGAAGATGAGACGTCAGATCAGAGGTCTTACACAGGCTTCTTCAAACGCAGAAGATGGCGTTTCAATGGTGCAGACAGCAGAAGGTGCCCTGAACGAAGTTCATGACATGCTTCAGAGAATGAACGAGCTTGCAGTTAAGGCAGCTAACGGATCTAACCAGTCAGAGGATCGCGCATACATCCAGTCAGAGGTTACAGCTCTTCAGGAAGAAATTTCAAGAACAGCTAATGATACAACCTTCAATGAGATGGGACTTCTTACATCTGCTAAGACAGTTACACTTCAGGTTGGTACAGAGTCTGGTAACGAGATTTCAGTTAAACTCAGCGCTATGACAGCTACATCAATTGGTGTTGATGGTGTAAGCGTATCTTCAGCAGCTGGTGCGAAGAGTGCTCTTTCCACTATTAAGGCTGCCATTAAATCAGTATCAAGCCTTAGGTCAGAACTTGGTGCTGTTCAGAACAGACTCGAGCACACAATCAACAATCTGGATAACGTTGTTGAGAACACAACCTCGGCTGAGTCATCTATCCGTGATACAGATATGGCAACTGAAATGGTTAAGTATTCTAATAATAACATCCTTGCTCAGGCAGGTCAGGCTATGCTTGCTCAGGCCAATCAGGCTAATTCTGGTGTACTGTCACTTCTTCAGTAATCAGGTAGTTACGAATACGACACAATTTAAGGGATTGGTGAAAGCCAATCCCTTTTTTAATTCATAATATTAAGCAGGTATATAAAATGCAGGATTTTATTTCGGAAATATACAATTATGCTCAGATTATTCCTTGTCTTAAGGAAATTCAGGAGGAAGCTTATGCAAATTCTCCACATAGGCTAATGGTTAAATGGGGCCAGATACAAGCGCTTTTGGGTGAATTTTGTGAAGAGACGGAAAAACGATGTGATGGTGCCGGAAGGGCTCTTTATGGCGAAATTCAAAAGAATTGTCGATTGGTACAGCGTGGGAAGGAAGATATTATACTTTTTGCAGATAGTTTGGATATTGTAATTGATAAGGCCTATGTGGCAATCTCAAAATGGGGGAAGATAGATGTTGCTGATAACAATTATAGAATATTCACTTCCAGAAGCGGATTTTTGTCTCTGCAGAGGCTTAGTGACAACAGACACCTTCACAGCATGATCGATCCTATGACTGAGGGCAGGATTGCTGCAAGAGAATTATATGATGAACGTTATTTAGCCTATAAATTTCTGGGGTGCGGATTGGGATATCTGCCATTGCAGATTTTCAATATCTCTGATTGCAGTGCGGACATATATATTTATCATAACGATGAAACGCTGGTTCAGTATGCTCTTGATTATGGTGTTTTATCATGGATTCCTGAGGATAAGCTGCATATATATGTAAATAATGATGAAATAGAGCTTCTTGATAAATATTCAGATGATATTGAAGGAGCAGGCGCAGTTATGGATTACATTTTGGATGATGTAAGGGACGTATTGTCTGAAACAGGCAAAAAAATAGTTTCATACACTGCAATGAACAATAGAACCCGTAGGGATTTTAAAGATATTAATTGCATTAATTTTAACAGGAATATTTTTAATGTTAAAGAAACATTTAAAGCCCTTGATGATGAAAAGACTAATTCGGAATGGATTGTTGTGGCGGCCGGTCCTTCCTTAAACCTTTACATGAACAGGCTGAAAACGGAACGCGAGGGAAAGACGCTTATATGCGTTGAGCCAGTTCTTAAGAAACTTATTGATAACGGGATATTCCCTGATTTTTGCTGCGTAGTTGATCCGCAAAGTCATACATATAACGCCTTTAAGGAACTTAGATATGATGGAACGACGCTGCTTATGGCAGTGACAGCAAATTGGAGATTTGGAGAATTGTATACGGGGGAAAAATATCTGGTTCCCGGATTGCAAGAAAAGGAAGTACCGGGGGTTACAGAAAAATTCAAAGATGAGTTCATTGAACATGGAATGAATGTTGCTACATCTGCGGTTTCCATTGCGATAAACATGGGGGCAAAAAAGATAAATCTTGTGGGACTTGATCTTGCCTATCCGGGAAATAAAACCCATGCAGATGGGGTGATAAATAGTACTGAAGTTAATGATTTGGGTATGATAAAGGTCGAAGATGTAAATGGGGAAGAGGTTCATTCAACGGAGCAGTTTGCAAATTATGTTATGAATCTTGAAATGCTTCTTAGCAAATACCCCGAGGTTGAGATAATAAATCAGTCGCCTAACGGAGCAAAGATCAAAGGAACGGAGAAGAGAACATGGGTATAGTTATAGGAAATAGGGAAATTTCAAATAATTCAAGTTCATATATAGTTGCGGAAATGTCCGGAAATCATAATATGGATTTTCAGAGGGCTAAAGATATCATCTATGCAGCTAAGGAAGCAGGGGCTGATGCCATAAAGATCCAAACCTATACAGCTGATACGATCACTATTGACTGCGATAATGAGGAATTCCAAACAGGAAAGGGCAGTCTGTGGGAAGGGATGACACTTTATGAACTTTATCAGAAGGCATATACCCCCTGGGAGTGGCATGAGGACTTGCAAAAATATGCTGAAGAGGTAGGTCTTGATTTCTTTTCCACACCCTTTGACTTAACAGCAGTAGATTTCCTTGAAAATATGGATGTTCCGGCCTATAAGATAGCATCGTATGAAATAAATGATATTCCTCTTATAAAGAAATGTGCTTCTACCGGGAAACCGATCATTATATCTACCGGAATAGCCCGGCTTGAGGATATTGAGCTTGCTCTAAAGACCTGCAGAGATACCGGGAATAACAATATTGCGCTGCTTAAATGCGTTTCTGCATATCCCACACCCTATAATGGTATGAATCTTAGAGTGATACCGAATATGAGTGAGACCTTTGAATGTGTAGTTGGACTGTCAGATCATTCCTTTGGATCAGAGGTGCCTATTGCGGCAGTGACGCTTGGGGCAAGAATAGTAGAAAAGCACCTGACACTTGATAGAAATGACGGTGGTGTCGATAGCGGATTTTCAATGGATAAAAAAGAATTCGCCGATATGGTAAGGCAGATTCGAAATGTTGAAGAAGCACTTGGAAGAGTTACCTACGAACTTAATGATCAGCAGATCGATGGACGCAACGGATCGAGGTCACTTTATGTTGTGGAACCAATAAAAAAGGGAGAGACCATTACAAGAGAAAATGTCAGATCTATTCGTCCAGGAAAAGGAATGCATACCAAATATTGGGATGAAATAATAGGAAAACGCGCCAAACTCGATCTTGAAAAGGGCACACCAATGTCCTGGGAATTTATTGAATAAAAAGGTGCTATCCGATTCTGTTTCATATAAAGATACAAATGTTCTTCTGGTGAGTAACACAAATTGGAGAAAGCGGTATGTTGGATGCGTATAAATATATAAATCTGATAAACAAAACAATTCATCTGATAAGAGGGCAGGTATATGTTCCGGCCTCGACTATGTTCGGTGCGCTGATAACCAAGATTCAGAAGGAAACGGAACTTCTTGCCCGCATGGCTGATGCAGAGGATGAACTTTCCGTTATTATGCCAACACTTCTTGATAGCCTTGAAAAGGGTGATATGATTCTTGCTGCAGATGTAATGGAGGCATCTCTGATTCCATATTTTGAACAGATATCTGAACTAAAAGAAAACGTGAAATATGGTGATTATCAGCTTGAACCTACATCATCCG